>OGRO01000531.1_pt1 | contig 36187 bp, 41 predicted proteins | sample 1553451 | NCBI WGS metagenome assembly OGRO01 (sample SAMEA2580021, study PRJEB22360) | human gut metagenome | reverse complement strand
ATTATTTAGAAGAAAAATATGAAAATACTGGATTAATTGAATACAAAAATATTCAACAAATGGTAAAAAATAATAAGCATAAAAGTATTAGAAGTTTAAAAAAAGAATTAATAGAAAAATATTCTGCAGATGATGACGTAAAAGAAAATTTAAAATTAATAGAAACAATATCTGATAATAGAACAAATGAGATTCAAAAGAAATAATATGACATTTTTTTTAGAGACTAACACCAGTATTGGCATTCCCAATAATGATGTTAATGGATTTTATAAATCGTGCCATTTACGTTCCTCAAAAAACGTGGTAAAATAGTATTATAGGGTAATTATAAAAGAAGCTATTTTGAGAGATATTTTATCTCTCTTTTTTCTTATCTTTCTTTAAATTTTCTTATAAGAAAGGAGCGTGGGTTTATATTTTTTGTATAAATTTTTCTAAACTGTCGGAGACTATTTAGTTGGTCTTAGGGATATTCCCTAACAAGCTTAAGGTGTCGCAACACCATGCTTGGGTAGTTTTAAAATATACCATCTTTTATAAGTAGTATTGTCTTAAAAAAATAATATCTTTTTAGGAGTATCTAGCACATTGAAAAATTTTAATGTGTTTTTTTGTGTCTTAAAAAAATATAATTAAACGAGGTGATACTAATGGAAGTATTACGAGTAGAAAACTATGATAAGGATGGAAAAAGATTAGAACCAAAGAATGTTACTTTAACTTTTTCTTTATTATATACACTATTAAAGAAATACATGAAAGAAGCATAAGCTGAACTATAAGCATTTTATTTTTTTTATAAAAATGTTATTATGTAGTTGCAAGTTTTTTACAAAAAAATGCTTTTATAAAAGGAGGTACAAGTTATTAATCATATAAAAGCAGTAGTAAAAAAAATGAAAGCTCTTTATGTTCGTGTTTCAACTGATTCTCAAGTAGAAGGCTATTCTATAGAAGCTCAAATAGAGTTTTTAGAAAGCTATTTAAAGAGTCAAGGATGGGATGATTATGAAGTATATATGGATCCTGGATTTAGTGGCAAGAATTTAGAAAGACCTGCGATTCAAAAACTAATTAAACACTGTGAATCTGGTAAGATTGATATGGTGTTAGTCTTTAAATTAGATAGATTATCACGTAGTCAAAAAGATACCCTCTATTTAATCGAAGAAGTATTTAATAAAAACAATGTAGGTTTTATTTCTATTAGAGAAAGATTTGATACCACATCTCCTTTTGGAAAAGCAATGATAGGAATACTTTCTGTCTTTGCCCAATTAGAAAGAGAAACCATCTTAGAAAGAACTAGAATTGGTCTTAAAAAACGTGCTGAAGATGGTTTTTGGCGAGGTGGTGGTAAAACTCCTTTCGCTTATGACTATGATAAAGAAACAGGAACTTTAGTAGTGAATCAAGAAAGAAAAGTTATTTTTGATTTAATGAAGACTTTGAGATTACAAGGATATAGTTATCATGAGTTATCTAAAGTAACCGGATATGATGAATCATGGATTCAAGGTATATTAAATGCTAAAACTAATTTAGGAAAAATTCCTTACAAAGGAGAACTTTATGATGGAAGACATGAAGCGATTATTAGTGAAGAAGAATATAAACAATTACAAATAATAGAAAAATCTCGAAGTAGAAACCAGCATGCTAGTCATTACTTATTATCTGGAAAGATATACTGTGGAAAATGTGGTGCCAAATATCGTTATCAAAAATGGGGACAAAGGATTATTTGTTACTGCTATTCACAACAGAAAAGCAAACCTAAATTAGTAAAAGATCCTAACTGTAATAATTTAAGACTTGATAGTTTTGAAATTGAAGATGCCTTTTTAGAACAGTTATTTGCGATGTCTTTAGATGAAAATTTATTTAGAGAAACATTTCATTTATCAAAAACGAGTCTTGAAGATGAATTAAAAATAAGATTAGAAAAAACTGGTAAGAAAATAGAAAACTTAATTCAACTATTATCAGAAGATATTGCTAAGACAGAAATAAAAATAGAATTAGAAAAGCTAATAGAAGAAAAGACAAATATAACAAAAGAGCTAGAAGATATAAAAGAAAAAGAACAGACGAAAAAAAGTTATGAAGAAATAAAAAATTTAAGTAAAGTATGGACTCACTTAGAGTTTAAAGAAAAAAGAACTATCATTGAAGGACTACTAGATAAAATAGTTGTTGATGGTAATACTTTAAAAATATACTGGAATGTTAGTGAGAACTAACATAAAAATTATAGTGTTTTCTCTCCATATGTCTTATAGCCCGATTAAAGACATACTAACATTTATTTTTAATGCATTCACCATGGTTTGCAAGCTACTTGGCATAATCAATTTAGTATATATTTGCCATTTGGTTGCTTTCCAAGATTCGAGTAGTTTAATCTTATGGATATCTGTTTCAACAAAGCTCTGATAAACATTGATAATAGTAATGATAACAGAGATGAATAGTGCCATCAATATGATGGAACCTTTTCCTGCTCCTGCCCATATGATGATAATTGGACCAAGTGCAACTTTTGGTAAACTATTTAAGATGGTTAGGTATGGATCTAATACTTTTGCTAAAAATGGAAACCACCATAATATTGTAGCAATAAGAAATCCAAGAAAAGTACCCAGTAAAAAGCTAATGATTGTTTCATATGTGGTAACCCATACGTGATACCATAATTCTCCTCCCTTAATGAGACCTAATATGGTTTCTAAGACGTCTTTTGGACTTGATGAGATAAATGTGTTAATGAGTCCTAAACTCGCTGCTAATTGCCAAATAAAGAGAAATAAGACAAGAATGATAATTTGTGTAAATTTGACACTTCTGTTTTTTCTTTTTAATTTTTTTAAAAAGATTTGATGTTCTTGACTACACATGGAAATCAATCTCCTTCCATATCTCATCATAATATTTTGAAAATTCTTTACATTTTCTATTTTCAATTGGAGTACTACGGTGTTCAAAGTGAATTGTATGAATTTTTTTAATTGTACAAGGACGATTGGTTAAAACGATAATTCTATCTGCCATACTGATCGCTTCTGCTAAATCGTGGGTCACCATGATGGCACTCTTTTTTTCTTTTTTTATGATTTGATAGACATCATCTGAAACAGCAAGTCTAGATTGATAGTCCAATGCGGAAAATGGTTCATCGAGGAGTAAGATATCCGGTTTTGTAGCAAGTGTTCTGATTAAAGCAACTCTTTGAATATAGCGAAGACACTTTTTTTCATTTTTCTTTATTTTATAAGGGTTTGCTTGATACCTGATTCAAGCATATTTTTTAACCTTTAAGGAACATATTTTATTAAAGTTTAACTTTTAAGTTTTGTTTTATACAGGTTTAAAGAGTGTGTTCTAATGCAACCTATGTTTTTTTGTTATTGTTTATTAGAGTTATTTATTATTTCTGATAATTTATTTTTAATCCATTCTTCAGAATATCCCATTGCTCTCCAAGCATTTATTGATCTTTCTACTATTAAAGATGGATCAAATAATTCGTCAATTCTTTCACTACCTAATTTAGCTAACCAATCTTTTATTTCGTTATTACCATTGTTATTAATTATTTGGTAAAAATCATTTGGTGTCATATTCTTTAATTCTTTTGTTAATTTATAATTCATTATTTAAGAAATTCATTACTAAATCAATTAGTATATCTTTCTCTTTAGGATTAGATTGGGCTATAAGTAGGGTAATTGCAACAAGTGTATTATTATCAATAACTTGTCCATTTTCGTTATAAAGAATGTTGTAAAATTCTAGGAAATATATAAATAGTGTCGCAGCAATTCTTTTATTACCATCTATAAATGTATGATTTTTAGTAATTAAATACAAGAAATTTGCGGCTTTTTCTTCTATTGTAGGGTATAAGTCTTTTCCATCAAAAGACCCGTATATAGTGCCTATAATTGCTTGTAAACCTTTATTTCTTTCTAGAGCAAATAATTCACTATCACTATTAAACTTCAATTTACCTATAATATTCATACAATCTTCATAAGTTATTTTATTATTGTTTATTGTCCCATTAGGTTTAGATATTCTTTTATGATCATAATCATCAAGTAAATTTAAAGCATTTGAATAATTATTTATGACCTTAATTATTTCTTGTGCTTCACTACCATTTAATTTTTCATCAATTCTTCCTGCAATATCAATTAATTTAATTGTTTTTTCAAGATATTCTAATCTCTTTTGATTAACTGCATAACCTTTAATCAAATAATCTTTTAAAATTTTATTAGCCCATTTTCTAAAAATAATACCATTTTTAGATTTAACACGATAGCCAACACTTATGATAACATCTAAACTATAAAAAGAAACAGGTTTATCTGAATTAGGAATTTGCATTTTTTGCAAATTGCTTTCCATGTCTAATTCATTTTCAGTAAAAATATTTTTAATATGTCGTGATATAACACCAATGTTTCTATCAAATAATCTAGCCATTTGCTCTTGAGTAAGCCAAACAGTTTCATCTTTCATATTTACTTCTAATTTTACATCTTGGTTTTCAAATAGTATAATTTCATTCTTCATATATTGCCTCCTTTACTATGTAATAGGAATTAGAATAGAGAAGGGTATCTCTATTCAAAATTCCATTTAATTTGAATATCTCTACTTTTGGTTTCAACTCTCAACTTTCCAATATAAATTTTATCAATAAATTCATCAACAATAACTCTATTTAATTCTTCTAATTTTTGGTATTTACTAAATATCTCTTTATTATTTTTTGCAGATTCTTCTTTCATTCTATAATAGGATATTTCATTATTAATTGATTTAATTTGATCTTTATAAATGTCTTCATCTTTATTATAATTGGTAATTAAATCTTTAAATTGTTCTGGTGTAATGACACCATTAACTTTATCTTCATAAATATTTTTTAAGTAATTTCTAGTTTTAGATATTTTATTTTCAATATCAGTTCTAAGACCCACTAAAGATTTAATTTTTTTCTTGAATCTACTATCAATTTTTTTTGAATCCAAATTTTCTAATTCTTCTTCATCATAAAATTTTTCGATTTTCTTATTAATTGACTCTAATACTAGATTTGCTAATTCATCATATCTAATAGAAGATTTATTTATACAATCATCATATCCATCACGATTATTAGAACATACTAAATATTCATGTTTAGAAGAATTCTTTTTTCGCATATAATGATTACATTCAAGACAAAATACTTTACCAGAAAAGATATGAACAATACCGGTTGATTTCATTGGTTTAGTTCTTTCTTTCATAGCAATTTGAACTTTATTAAATGTTTCTTCATCAATGATAGCCTCATGTGTATTTTCTATTCTGATCCATTCACTTTTATCTTTATTTCTTATTTTATGATTTTTATAACTAACAGTAGTTCTTTTGCCTTGTATTAAATGTCCCAGATAAATTTCATTTGTTAAAATAGTCTTAATGGCATTTGTAGACCATTTTATTTCTTCACGAGACCTATTACTAATTACATTTAATTTAATACCTTTATGGTATTTATAAAGTGAAGGACAGGGTATTTCTTTACTATTTAAATATTTAGCAATACCTGTAAATCCTAATCCTGTTAAATATAAATCATAGATGTTTTTTACAATTTCACTCGCAATCGGATCTACTATCAACTTATTATTATCATCAGGTGATACTTCATAACCAAATGGAGCGAAAGGAGAAATAAATTCTCCTTGCTTCATTTTTGAATGAAAAGCACTTCTTATATTGTCAGAAACATCTTCCAAATACCATTCGTTGACTAAGCCATTTATTTGTCTAGACTTTTTATTTCCTAAAACTTCAGTATCAGCATTATCTGATAAACCGATAAATCTAATATTCCATTCTTTGAATTTATTATTGATATATTTTTCAACAATTTCCATATCTCTAGAAAATCTTGATTGACTCTTGCATAAAACAATATCAAGTTTACGATTTTCACAATCTCTAATTAGTCTTTCAAATTCAGGTCTATAAGTTCCTGCACCAGATAAATCTTCATCACAATATTCATCTATTAATGCAAATTCAGGATGCTTATTTATATATTGGGCAAGCATATTTCTTTGATTTTTAATAGATTCACTATCATCATCTTTGTTTGTTTTATCTCTATCTTCATTAGACAATCTTAAATAAATACCAACTCTTAATACTTTCTTACTTAAAACACTCTCCATTTCATTCATAACTATTACCTCCTAACTTAAGGTAATAATTAAGCATAAAGTTAAACTTATAACCAATACTATTATAACATCTATCTAGAGTAATTAACATGAAACTCCATTAGTTCAATAATTTTATATAATTTTTTATTGACGATTTCTTTTAACTTAGTATCAGTTAATTTATTATCCACAATATCAATAATATTATATTTCATTATCTTTCTCCTTTACATATTTTAAGTTTGAGGAATAGAAAGAAATTTGTAATCATTTTTGTCTATATTTTGTTAATCTTTCAATCACTAGTTAATTTAAAATAATTATCTTGGTACATTAGATTTTATACTTGGTAATAAAATAGTTTTTCCTTTATTTTTTCCAAGCTGATGAATTCTATTACTTTTTTAAAACTTCATTCTCAAACCATAAAAAAATTCTTTTCCACTTGTAACGATAACACCATTTAATAAGTTTGTATTCTTGCTATCGTTATAATATATCTTATTATCTTTCAATTTAGAATAGACTTGTTCTTGTAGAGTGGGTTTAGATAAAGGTAAATAACTATAATTAAATATTGTTCTATTTTTATCATAATTTCCGGTATCAATTCCACCTGAACCGTTAGTAATATATTTAGTTCCAAATCTTAATACTCGATTTAAAAATACCTCCTTTGTTATAAACGTTTTTAAATTCCATTCGTAAATCAATTTAATTGATTCTATCTTTTAGATAGATGAAGTAAACAACTTGTCAAATGGCAGACAAGTAGAGTAAAATAGTGTATAATATATTTAGTTATACTAAATAAGGAGTTATGATTTATGAAGATAAATGATATAAAGAATTATATTAATAATTATATTATACAGAATGGAAATGTTTATTTAAAAAGTAATAATCAACAAGTATTAGATGAAGAGACAATTTTCAAGTAAAGGCTTCTAGATTAATATAGGTGTTGTCCAAAATAAAAAGAAACATGCTTCACAAAGTATATTTAAAATGCAACAATACTATTGTAAAACTTACCTGTCAAATTGATAAACTTATTAATAATTCAAATAGAATTTGCAATGATTTAGTAGTTAAAAATAATGGGAAATATATTGAATTTTATAGTAAATCTTTATGAATTATAGAATATGCTAATAAATTTAATGATTATTATATTCAATATATAACATTCAGTAATGAAAAAATATTTAATAAAAAAATAGATGAATTGGATATAGATATTTAGGAGGGAAAGATATGGAATTATATAATTCTCAAACTATGCCACTTTCAAATGAAGAAAGATTACGAGCAGTTCAAGAAAAAATTATCAATGGGGAAGTTTTGACAATTGCTGACAAAAGAGTAGCAGGTAGAGATCATCCGATAAAAGTAATTAATGGCTATGAATTAAAATCAGACCACGCTTATAGAGTTATAAGTGAAGAACTATTTGAGATATATAGAGAAAAGGGTTATATTTTTGGAACTGGACCAGATGATGAGTATTTAGAATATGAAGAAGGTGGAAAAGTATATAATAATAATAAAGGAGTAGATTGGTATTTAGGTGGAGCAGAATTAAAATATGGAGATATAGTATTAGAATGTCCGGCTGATAAAGAATATTTTACGCCTGCATTTGATAATGGAAATAAAATGTCTTTTGATCCAACAGTTAGATTTTTAAAATCATCAGGTGCAAAAAAACCTATTCCTGTTAGTATGATAACTAGGGTATTTAATGTAAAACAAATTAAACAAAAAAATAATCAATTAAATAATGAAGAATTTTTGAAGTTAAGAGATTTGGATAGACAAAGGTTAGCACAGTTAAGACAACATCAATTAATGGCTTCTAAAATTGATTTAGAACAAGAACAATTACAGACAGGTGGTATGTCAAGATGAGTGAAGAAACAAAACTTGCATTTGATAAATTAGATATTAACACAAAAAGAAATCAAATTAGTGATGAATTATTAATCATATATGAATTAATAAAAAAATTTGAAAATGCCAAAAATATAAATCCAATAACTCAAGTAAAGAATTATGATAGTATAAAAGATGCTGATTTAACTGAATCAGAAATATTAACATTCTTTTATGAAGATATTTATAACATTCAACAAGAATTGATTAGTTTACTAAGTTCATTATAAAAAAGTAGGAGGTAAATAATGGAATTAATAAATAATAATACAAATTTTAAATTAACCAATTTAAAATTTACAAAATATCATTTTATGTCAGGTGAAATATATGATGGTTGTCCAATTAAAACTTCAATAGAAATTAAAGTTAATAATTATAATTTACAGACAAATAAAGATGATGCTACACTATGTATAGTGCATACATATTTTTTAGGAACAGAAGAACAGACTAATTTTCAACAATATGAATTAGAAAATTCGGGAAATATAATTAAATCATTAGAACAAATTGATTTTAAAAATTTGAAAAACAATTATTTTTCAAACGATCCTTTACAACGGTTTTCTCATTGGGAGTTAGAATATAATTATTATTTTAAAATTACAGGAACATTTGATAATGAAATAGATGAGATAAAAGAAGTTAAGAAAATTTTGAATTTTGAACAAATTGAAAAACAAGAGTTAGAAAAAGTTGATGCAAAATTTAAAAATACAAGGTTTATTATTTCAATTAAAGATGCCATAGAAAACTTTATGCATAAGACTGAAACTGCATTAGATATTGAAAATGGATTGTTAAATAATACAATTACATTTGATATAGAAAATGAGAACGAATTTATAAAATTAACTGAAGGTTTAAAAAAACTATATAATATTTCTAATAATGAACTAAAATTCAATAATGTTGAACAAATGAAACAGTTTTTAATTGACTGGTTAAAGAAAATAGAAGAAGTTGATAAACTTGCTGATGAAGAAATAGAAAAATATAATACAGCAGTTAAAAATAACTTACCTATTGAAGACTTGGCAACTGTTTGGAGTAAGATAAAGAAATTGCGTAATAATCCACCAGAAGAAACATCAATAAAATATGTCCCAAAAGATAAAGTCAAATATTTGGAAGGAAATCTTACAGAAGAAGAAGTAGAACAATTGAATAAAAATAGTTTGTTACCGATTAATTTATTATCTGATGATATTCAAATATTAGAAATGCAAGGATTATCTTGTTTTAGAAATATTATGAGTTATGAATATCACTGTGAAGATTTTTTAATAAAGTTTTATGGATATCCAACTGATGAAGATATTTATAGGGCAACTGAATTTCATTTATATACAGATAAATATGACTTTATAGGGATTAAAGTTGGAATAACGAATGAAGATGATGTTATAAATACATTATTAAAGTATAATTTTGAGATAATAAACGATGAAAGATATAAAAACTATAACTATGATAAAATTTTTAAAAGACAAAATTGTAAAGTTTTGGTATCGTTCCAAAATAATATAATTAGTCAATTAGAAATTTTAATGGAAACAAAATATTTAGGTAATAGATTGTATTAATGTAAAATTAGAAAGAGGTAACGAAATGAATGATGAATTAAAAGTTAATAATAATGTTCCATTTGATAGTGAAGAAACAAAACAAGAATTTTCAAATTATATTGATGAAATAAATGAATATAATAGAAAAATTAAAAATGGGGTAGAAACTGATGTTAATCCAGGAGATTTATTAAATAAATATAGAGAAAAATTTTGTGACGAAGAATTAGAAAATAAAATGAAAGAAATTGATAATCAAAAAGAAAGTTTTAAATTTGAAAATAATGAAACAGACGAATTGTCAAGTAAAATCGGTCAAAGAATATCAGAACTTGACGAAGAAAGTTGGAATTAATGTATATGGAAAATAAAAGGTATTATTATTCAAAAGAAAATGATAAATATATATTAAATTTTTTAGACAATACAAAATATGAAATTAGTATTGATGAACAAAATCCTTATTCAAAATTATATATGAAAGCATTTTCAATATATGATGCAACAGTCTTTGGCGCTGCCATGATGACTATACTTACATATAATAACATTATAGAAAATGAAGTGTCAAAGACATTCTATTTTATGTCTTTGGATAGATTTTTAAGAATGTATAATAAGTTTGCATTTTTGAAAGATAGAGATATGATTATTGATGAAGTAAAAAAGTTATATGTTAATAAAGAATTGCAATTAAAATGGAATTTTATTTTACTGCATCCAATATGTTTTGAAATTGTAGATGGTAATATAAAATATAGAAATATTGCAAATTTTTCTGATGAAATTATAACTCAGTTGGAAAAATCTAATTCTATTCCATTTGCAGATGATTTTATCGAATTAGTTAATAAATATAATGATTAATTTTAAATAATAAAAAATGTCCTAATGGTCTTAATTCGACTACTAGTAATATCAAAGGATTCGGCTATTGAAATTGTCGAAGCCTTTTTCTAATGATTCTTTATTTATAAAATCTTTTACCTCTATTTCGGAATCAGTATCTTTAGATATTTCTTTTAAATCTACAGAATTATATAAGTTGTTATCATAACATTCTTTTAAAATATCTATCGCTTTTTCTTTCTGCTTTTTATTATTAGATAATAAAATGTATCTAAAAAATTCTTTTAATATTAATAACAAATGATTAATAAAATTTAGCAAATTAGTTTTATCTTCTTGTAATTTACTTAAATGAATATTGTCTTTGATATATGAACATTTAGAAATAGTATATTTTGTAGTGTCAGTTCGCTTATCATACTTTTTAACAAGTGGTACAACAACACAATGTAAATGAGACACTTTTTCATCCATATGAATAACAGCATGCACTACTTGTTCTTTCGTATAACCTAAATCTTCATAAATAAAATTCATAGTTTCATCTGCCCATTTTATCAATTCTTCTTTACTCAAATTTTTAAAGAAATCTTTATCACTTGTGAATATCATTTCATCAGCAACAACACTTTTAGAATTATTAACTATATCATAGAAAGATTTTTTTCTATCAGATTTCATATTCTTCATTCTTTCAGAATGTTCTTTTTGATATTCTTTTGTCATCTCATAAAATTTGTCTACATACTTATTACATTTTATTATTTCAATATTATTTTTACTGTCTTCGATTTTGATATTAGGGTTAAACTGGTATTTTTCTTTTGTTCTTTTATTGTGCCCACCTTTTTGTGATAATTCATGTAATGTTTTAATACCTTGACTTCTAAAAATTGCATAGCTCATTTTTTATTTTCCTTTCTGATTACTTCTATTTTCTTCTTTGGACAATTTTAAAATTTTTTCAATTTATTCTCGATATTGTTTATTTTTTCTTAAAACTTCTAGAATTAAATAGTTAGGAACTACATCTTTATTTTCTTTAAAATAATCGAGAATTTGAGGTACTACTACTTGAAAAAAAGTAATTAAATTTCATCTCCTTTCTAAATTTAGACAACAAAAAAGAGCAATCTCTTGCTCAGTATTTATTAAAATGGCTTTTATTTTGATTTTGTGTTCTCATTCTTTAAATAAAAATTGCAAGTAGTATAATTTCTATCTAATGGTTCATCTGGATGAATAGGTTGTTTATATATTTTACTAAGTCCTTCAAAATCGAATGGAATACTTTCTATATTAGAAATATCTTCTTTTCCAATAATCGAATATGCTGGAATATATCCTCTATTAAGAGTAACAGGATTTGTTGAGTCATATAAAACTAAAGTACCATCTTTCATTCGAAAAATGTTAAATGCATGTTCTTCTTCTTTTCCTTTAGAACTTAACTTACCAAATATTAAATAACTCTTGATTCCACAAAACTCTGCTAAGTTTTGGACTACAGCACTTCTTTCTGAACATAAAGCGGAGTTATTTTTATAGAAATCTGCTATTGATATTTGAGAATCTTCCCTATCTTGCAAGTAAACATTTACTCTAATATCTTGATTTCCTTTAAAGCCAAATGCTTTAGTCATAAAATCTTGCAATTCATGAAAAAATTGTAAAGGATTATTTAAATTTTTACCTTTAATAGACTTTATAAATTCTATATAAAGTGTTGCATCATTCATATAAAAAGGATCAACCATATAAGAGGTAACGATAGGGCTATCTGAATTAATATATCCTTCTGAAATTGTCCCTATCAAGCGACCATTATTATTTTTATCTATAGTTCTCTTTTCAGAATTATTTTCTAATTCTTCTAGTCTAGACATTACAAATTCTTTAATTTGTTCTTCATTTTCTAAAGAATTAACATAAGCTATAATATCCCTAAAAGAGTTTAAATTTTGCTTCATACTCATATCTCCGATCAATTACTCTAAAAATATTTTACCATATTTAAACACTTATTTGAAGTAAAGTGTATTTATTCAACTTTATTTTCCTTTTTATTTGTATGATTATCTAATCACATATTTTACCTCTTTTCCTTTATTGATAACGATTATAAGAAACTTTACTTAATTATTACCTGTGTCTATATAACATTCATACTACTCTCTGTCTCATACCACCAGATAAATTAGATGGATAACTATGAATGAATTCTTTTAATCCATATGTTTCTAATAAGCTTAAAACATGTTGTTTATTTTCTTCTGTATTTTGATTTGTAATTTCTAATCCTAATAAACAATTTTCTAAAATAGTACGCCATGGAAATAAACTATCTTGTTGTAACATATATCCAAAGGATGTTTTTTCTTCTTTCTCAATCGTACCACCAGATTTTTCTAGTAAGTCACAGAGAACGGAGAGAATGGTTGATTTTCCACATCCACTAGGACCTACAATCGCAATAAATTCTCCTGGCATCAGTGCAAAGGAAACATCTTTTATTGCTTCTGTTTCTCCTTGTTTGGTATGGTATGTTTTTTTTAAGTGTTCAATTTTTACAATTGGTTTCATATTACTTTTTCGCAAATTCAGTAGTTACTAGTTTCTCGTATGGAGCCTTTTTTTCTAGTTCTCCTGAATTTTCCATAATATCTTGAATGTGATAAAAGTCTTCTTCTTGGATATAAGTAGTATCAAACCAAGAATCATTATTACGATAGCGTTTTACAATTTCTTTCACATCTTCTAAAGAAGTATCTGGAAATTCATCGATAATTACTTTTGCTACTTCTTCATCGGAATGAGTGAGTGTGTAATCAATTCCCTTTTGAGCCGCATTTGAAAATCCTTGAATGACGTCTTGATTATTTTCAATATAACTTTTTCTTGCGTGATAAGCGGTATATGGTACAACTCCTCCAAGTTCTCCTAATGATGCGACGACATAGCCATAACCTTGTTTTTCTAATTGTAATGCGTTTGGTTCAAATAGATTAACAAAGTCTCCATTTCCCCCAATAAACGATCCACTCATGGCTGCAAATTCTACACTGGTATCGATATTGACATCTTTTTCTGGATCAATTCCATTCTCACTGAGTGCCCAAGCAAATGTCATTACAGGCATACCACCTTTTCTACCACCAATGACTGTTTTCCCAACCATATCTTCTAGCGTAAAATCTTCTATTTTTTCTCTTGCGACAATAAAACTACCATCTCGTTTGGTAAGTGCTGCGAAATTGACTAGATAATCTTTTTCTCCTTGATTATAAACATAGATTGTTGATTCACTACCAGCAAGACCGATTTGAACATCTCCTGATAATACACTAGATGTTACTTTATCAGCACCTGGGGTTAGAATAAACTCTACATCTAATCCTTCCTCTTCAAAATAACCTAAATGTTTTGCGACATATTGTGGAGTATAGAAAATACTGTGTGTTACTTCAGCTACTTTTATCCTCTTTAAATCTGATTGTGGTTTTGTCATAAAGAAATAAAGAATGCAAATGATTCCAATCACGAGTATACCCACAATAAAAATCCATATTTTCTTCAACATAAATCCCTCTCTTTCAAAGATAGTATATTCGAAATAGGAAAAGTAGTATAAGAAAAAGGCCTAGCAATCTTTTTCGACGGAAAATATTTGTTTGATTTGTTATGCTGGTAACGGTGAACTATGAAGAGAAAAAGAAGAAAAATCATTTTATTGTTGATGTTCTTTCTCGGTGTACTTTTTTATTGGTATTCTAAAAATCCTTTGGTTGATGTTTATTATATGATGAGAAATCTTGCGATGGGAACTGCAAGTTTGATATTTTTCTTTTATCTGTACAAATTATTAAAAAAAGAAAAGAAGGAGGAGAAAAATAGACTTATGAAAGATTTAAAGACAAATAAGAAGAAGTTGTTTCAACAGATTCGTAATTTAGTAAAATGGAAAGAAATGTCTCGTGAAGATTTTGAAGATACACTAGATCGGATCAATGGTTATACGGAAGAAGAAATTCAGGCGAAATATCGATAAAATGATAGAGAAGTCTTATCAAAGATAGAAAAATATGGTATGATTTAGGTAGTCATGATAGAGGTGGGATATGAATTTAGATTCACTAAATAAACAACAAAAAGAAGCGGTAACAACGGTTGAGGGACCACTTCTTGTATTAGCTGGAGCGGGGAGTGGAAAGACCCGTGTTTTAACGACGAGAGTTGCCTACTTATTAGAAGAAGTTGGGATTGCTCCAGAACATATTTTAGCAATCACATTTACGAATAAAGCTGCCAAAGAAATGAAAGAACGTATTATATCGATGTTAGGTCCGATTGGATATCAAATACAGATTTCAACCTTTCATTCTTTTGGCTTATTGATTTTAAGAGAAAATTACGAGAAATTAGGGTATATGAAGAATTTTACAATCTTAGATAGTGATGATACCTTAACTGTAATTAAAAAGATTATGAAGAATATGGGGTTAGATCCAAAAGAGTATAATCCTAGAGCAATTAAAAATAAAATTAGTGGAGCAAAAAATGAATTGTTATCTCCTGTTGAGTATGAAAGATTTGCACAGACAGATTTTGAAGAGAAAGTGGTAGAGATCTATACAAGATATGAACAGAAGTTAAAACAAAATGATTCTGTTGACTTTGATGATTTATTGTTACTTCCTATTACTCTATTTCGTAAATATCCAGAAATACTAAAACAGTATCAAGATCGTTTTCAATATATTTTAGTAGATGAGTATCAAGATACCAATGAGGCACAATATATTTTAATTAAAATGATTAGTGCGAAATATCGTAATATTTGTGTAGTAGGAGATAATGATCAAAGTATTTACTCCTTCCGTGGAGCAAACTATCGTAATATTTTAAACTTTGAAAAAGATTATAAAAATCCGAAAGTTATTATGTTGGAGGAAAATTATCGCTCTACAAAAACAATATTAAATGCAGCCAATGGTGTAATTCAAAACAATAAAAAAAGAAAAGATAAAAATTTATGGACACAAAATGAAGAGGGAACAAAGATTCGTTATCATCGTGCTTTAGATGAGAAAGATGAAGCAAATTATGTGATGAATGAGATCTTGAAATTGTTTGATCAACATGTAAGACCAGAAGATATCGCAATTTTATATAGAACCAATGCGCAGTCTAGAAATATGGAGGAAACATTATTAAGAGAAAATATTCCTTATAAAGTGGTTGGTAGTTTTTATTTCTATAATCGAAAAGAAATTAAAGATTTGATCGCTTATTTGAGATTGATTTATAATCAACGAGATGATGTGAGTTTACTACGTATTATTAATTCACCAAAGCGTGGAATTGGTGCGAAAACAATCGAAAATTTAACAAAAAAGGCGGAAATGGAAGGAAAATCGATTTTTGAAGTCATTGATTCTGGAAAAGAACTTACATTTAAACATATGATTGAAGATTTAATCATCAAAGAACAAAATTTATCTTTGACAGAATTGGTAGAAGAAGTATTGATTAAGTCAGGAATGAAACAAGAACTTGTCAATGAGAAAACGATGGAAGCAGATATTCGCTTGGAAAACTTAGAGGAATTTAAGACTATTACGAGAAGTTTTGAAGAGAATAATGGAATTGTTTCCTTGGAAGAGTTTTTGATGGAGATTAGTTTGGTTGCAGATGTGGAAGAACATAAGAATCAAGGGCAAGTCGTGACATTGATGACAGTTCATTCGGCAAAAGGATTGGAATTTGATTATGTATTCTTGATTGGTATGGAAGAGGGATTGTTCCCACATAATAACTCTTTTATGGATCCTGAAGAATTAGAAGAAGAGAGAAGACTATGTTATGTTGCGATTACGAGAGCAAAGAAGAGTCTTTGGCTTGTGAATGCACGGAGAAGAACGATTTATGGAATGGATAGTCAAAATCCTCCAAGTCGCTTTATTGATGAGATTGATTCTACTTATTTGGAAAAAGATCAAGAAGAAGTAAAAAGTGCATTCCGTTTCTTCCCGAAAAAGGAAAATATGATCGATAAGAATGCTGAATACAAAATAGGAGATCATATTATTCATACCCAGTTTGGGGAAGGTGTTATTGTAGGGATTGATAAATCGATTTTGACAATTGCTTTTGCTCATCCACATGGAATAAGAAAATTATTAAAGGGACATAAAAGTATCCAGAAGAAAGGAGTATAGATATGTATACACTATTTAATATTGAAGAAGGATTAAATAATTTGATGAATCCAGTTAAGGAATTTATGGCAGAACATGGAGATAATCCGCTTGTTTGGTTTGCGATTATTGGAATAGGAATCCTTGTGTTTTTCTGGACTTATTCCGCATTACAAAAGGAGAAATAAGATGAAGAAGATTAGGAAAGCAGTCATTCCTGTTGCTGGAATGGGGACTAGGTTTTTGCCTGTTACAAAATCAGTAGCAAAAGAGATGTTACCAATTGTAAATAAACCAACGTTACATTATATTATTGAAGAAGCTGTTCAGAGTGGGATTGAAGAGATCTTACTAATTACCAATCCTTATAAGAAAGTGATTGAAGATTATTTTGATCAAAGTTATGAGTTGGAACATCGTCTTGAAGAAAAGGGAAAAACAAATGAGTTAACGTTGGTAAAAGAGATTTCAAATATGGCACGTATTTATACGATTCGTCAAGGAGAACCACTTGGAAGTGGACATGCTGTGTTGTTGGCAAAAAATTTTGTCGGTGATGAACCGTTTGTTGTGATGTATGGGGATGATTTGATGAAATGTGAAAGACCTGCTTTACAACAATTAATTGATGTTTATGAGAAGTATGATGCTTCTGTGATTGGGGCAATGAAAGTAACAGAAGATGTGGTAGAACGATATGGAATACTAGAACTGGAAGATGAGAAGACTGGTAAATTGAAGACCATGGTCGAAAAACCGAAGAGAGAAGAAGCTCCAAGTCTTTTTGCCGGGCTGGGTCGTTATATTGTAAAACCCGAGATATTCTCTGTTTTAGAACAGTTGAAAAGGGGAGTTGGAAATGAATATCAATTCTCTGATGCGATGAAAGAGTTGATGAAGAAAGAACCGTTTTATATGTGTGAAATAGATGGGACTTATTATGATACTGGAAGTCAGTTTGGTTATTTAAAAGCAAATATTGATTTTGCACTTCAAAGAGAAGATTTAAAAGAACAAGTATTAGAACATATGAAACAAATTATAGAAGAGGAAAAGTAAGTACTTTTCTTTTGTTCTCTATAAAATAAGGACTGGTGATAAAATGAATCAAGATGTAAAGAAACATATCGATGAGTTAGTAGAATTATTAAATAGAGCAAGTTATGAATATCACACATTGGATAAACCGACAATTACTGATCAAGAGTATGATAATTATCTTCATGAATTAATTCAGTTAGAGGAAAAATATCCAGAGTTTGTGAGAAGTGATTCACCAACGGTACGTGTTGGTGGGGAAGTGATTGATGATTTTCAAAAAGTACGTCATGAGATTCCTATGTTATCTTTAAGTAATGTGTTTAATGAGAGTGAAATTGTTCATTTTGATGAGAAGGTAAAAAAATATGTGAGTCATCCAAGTTATGTGTGTGAACTGAAGATTGATGGGTTGTCTGTTTCTTTATTGTATCGAAATGGAGAACTTGTTCGAGGAGCTACGAGAGGGGATGGAGTAACTGGGGAAGATATCACTCATAATGTAAGAACTATTCGCAATATTCCTCTTCGTTTAAAAGAAAAGATAGATATTGAAGTTCGTGGTGAGATTTATATGCCTAAAAAATCATTTGAGGCATTAAATGAGACGAGAAAGAAAAATCATCAAGAACCGTTTGCCAATCCCCGAAATGCTGCTGCAGGTAGTGTAAGACAGTTAGATAGTAGTATTGCTGCTAGTAGAAATTTATCTAGTTTTATGTATCACATTCCCAATGCAAAAGATTATGGATTAAACACACATTATGAAGCATTACAATTTTTAGAAAAATTAGGTTTTACAGTCAACCCAAATATCAAGTTAGTGTCTAATTTAAATGAATTATTAGACTATATTCGTGAATGGACAGATAAAAGAGAAACACTATCTTATGAGATAGATGGAATTGTAATCAAAGTTAATGGATTAGATGATCAAGAAAAATGTGGGTATACTGTTAAATATCCAAAATGGGCTACAGCTTATAAATTTCCAGCAATGATTGTTCTAACAAAATTAAAAGACATTAAGTTTACAGTAGGTAGAACAGGACAAGTTGTACCTAATGCGATATTAGAACCAGTATTATTAATGGGATCTGTTATTTCTAAAACAACGTTACATAATGAAGATTATGTCGTTAGTAAAGATATTCGTATTGGTGATACGGTAAAGATTAAGAAAGCAGGAGATGTGATTCCAGAAGTGATTGGCCCAGAAGTATCACGAAGAGATGGAAGTGAAATTCCATTTCAAATGGCAACACATTGCCCAATTTGTCATGAACCACTTGTTAGAAAAGAAGAAGAATCTGCTTATTATTGTGTCAATCCACATTGTGATGCGAAAAGAATAGAGGGATTGATTCACTTTGTTTCAAGAAATGCGATGAATGTAGAGGGATTTGGAGATAATATTGTCGAAGATTTTTATAATATGGGGTATCTGAAAACTTTTGATGATTTTTATCACCTATATGAAAAGAAAGAAGAACTCATGGAGTTAGAGGGTTTTGGTGAAAAGAGTATTAATAACTTATTAGAGAGTATTGAGAATAGTAAAAAAAATTCTTTAGAACGATTACTCTTTGCTTTAGGAATTCGTCATGTAGGTGCGAAAACAGCTAAAATTCTAGCAACTCATTATCACACAATGGATGCTTTACAACAAGCAAAATTAGAAGAATTAATTGAAATCAAAGATGTAGGTGCGACGATTGCGAAAAGTGTTGTTAAGTATTTTCAAGATCCAACGAATATCGATTTGATCAATCGCTTAAAAGAAAATGGAGTAAATATGAAATACTTAGGAGCTACTTCTTCAAATCTACCTCTGTCTGGAAAGAGTTTTGTATTAACAGGTAGTTTAGAAAGTATGACGAGAGAAGAAGCTCAGAAAAAAATTGAAGATCTTGGTGGGACTTGGGCTAGTAGTGTTAGTAAAAAGACAGGAGCAGTGATTGTAGGATCAAACCCTGGAAGTAAATACCAAAAAGCTTTAGAATTAGGTGTTTCTATCTTATCAGAAGAAGAATTCGTCAAGTTGATTGACAGTAAATAAAATGGAACTGTCAATCAAAGAGAAAAAAATGAAAAAAGATTTGAGTTTCATACATGTTTTATGAAAATGTGTTATACTATAAAAGGATGATAGAAGGAGGCAATATATGGACGCTTGGAGAAATTTTAAAGGTGAAACTTGGAAAAATACAATTGATGTTAGAGACTTTATTATGAACAACGTAACTCCGTATACGGGAGATGAATCATTTTTAACAAAGAGTACAGAAAAAACAAAAAAAGTTTGGAGTATTCTGGAAGACAAAATGAAAGTGGAACTTGAAAAAGGAATCTACGACGTGGATACAAAAACAGTTTCTGGAATTGATGCTTATAATCCTGGTTATATTTCTAAAGATGATGAAGTGATTGTTGGATTACAAACAGATAAAGCATTAAAAAGAATTTGTAACCCATGGGGTGGAATTCGTATGGTAGAAAGTGCATTAAAATCATACGGATATGAAATAGATCCAGAAATGAAAAAGATCTTTACAAAATATAGAAAAACACATAATCAAGGAGTATTCGATGCATATACGCCAGATATTCGTGCAGCTCGTCATGCAGGATTATTAACAGGACTACCTGATGCATATGGAAGAGGTAGAATTATTGGTGATTATCGTCGTGTTGCTCTTTATGGAATTGATCGTTTGATTGAAGGAAAGAAATTTGATCAAAGTCAATTAGATGAAGTAGAAATGACATCTTCTGTCATTCGTATGAGAGAAGAATTAACAGAACAAATAGAAGCTTTAGAAGAAATTAAATCAATGGCAAGTAAGTATGGGTATGATATTTCAAAACCTGCAACCAATGCTTTAGAAGCAACACAATGGTTATATTTTGGATATCTTGCTGCAATTAAAGAAAATAATGGGGCTGCTATGAGTTTAGGACGTACTTCTACATTCTTAGATATTTATATCGAAAGAGATATGAAAGAAGGTTCGTTAACAGAACAAGGAGCTCAAGAAATTATTGATCAATTTATTATTAAATTACGTATTGCACGTCATTTAAGAACTCCAGAATATAATGATTTGTTTGCTGGAGATCCTACTTGGGTTACAGAATCTCTTGGAGGTATGTCTTTAGATGGACGCACTCTTGTTACAAAGAATTCATTTAGATATTTACATACACTTACAAACCTAGGACCTGCTCCTGAACCCAATATGACAGTATTATGGAGTAGTGAATTGCCAGAAGCTTGGAAAAAGTACTGTGCAAAAATGTCTATAGAAACAGATGCACTACAATATGAAAGTGATGACTTAATGAGACCAATTTATGGGGATGATTATGCAATCGCATGTTGTGTATCTGCTATGAAGGTTGGAAAACAAATGCAGTTCTTTGGCGCACGTTGTAATTTAGCAAAAGCACTTCTTTATGCGATTAATGGTGGTGTCGATGAAACGAAAAAGACACAAGTGTTAAAAGATGTGCCAAAAATCACAAGTGAAGTATTAGATTATGAGGAAGTAAAAACTGCTTATGATAAAGTACTAGAGAAAGTTGCGAAAATCTATGTAGATGCGATGAATATTATTCATTATATGCATGATAAATACGCATATGAGAAATCACAAATGGCATTACATGATACCAATGTAGAGCGTTTGATGGCATTTGGTGTAGCAGGGTTAAGTGTTGCAGTTGATAGTTTATCAGCAATTAAATATGCAAAAGTAAAACCAATTCGTGATGAAGATGGAATTACTGTTGATTTTGAAATCGAAGGAGATTATCCAAAATATGGAAATGATGATGATCGCGTAGATTCTATCGCTGTAGAATTAACAGAAAGATTTATTCGTGAATTAAAGAAACATGAATTATATCGTAATGCACATCATACATTATCTGTTCTAACTATTACATCTAATGTTGTTTATGGAAAGAAAACAGGAGCAACTCCAGATGGAAGAAAAGCAGGAGTCGCATTTGCTCCAGGAGCAAATCCAATGCATGGAAGAGACTCTAGTGGTGCTCTTGCATCATTAAACTCTGTTGCTAAAATAGAATATAAAGATGTATGTCAAGATGGTATTTCTAATACATTCTCAATTGTTCCAAATGCACTTGGTAAAGATGAACCAGAACGTATTCAGAAATTAGTCGCACTTTTAGATGGATACTTTAAACAAGGTGCACATCATTTAAATGTCAATGTATTTAATCGTGATACATTAATTGATGCAATGGATCATCCAGATAAATATCCAACACTTACAATTCGTGTTAGTGGATATGCAGTTCACTTTAATCGTTTAAGTCGTGAACAACAATTAGAAGTGATTAACCGTACATTCCACGAGACAATCTAATGGTAAAAGGCAGTATTGATTCAGTAGAAACCATGGGCCTGGTAGATGGCCCAGGAATCCGTTATGTTGTATTCCTACAGGGATGTAAACTAAGATGCTTGTTTTGTCATAATCCAGAAACATGGAAAATGGAAGAAAAAAATATGACAACCGCCGAGGAATTAATCGATAAAATAAAACGTTATAAAAATTACTTTGGTAAAGAAGGAGGAGTCACCTTTTCAGGAGGAGATCCTCTTTGTCAACCAGAGTTCTTATTAGAATGTTTAAAGCAATGTAAACAAGAAGGAATTCATACTTGTTTAGATACTTCTGGAGTTGGTTGTAATAAAGAGTTATATCCAGAAATTTTATCTTATACCGATTTGGTGATACTAGATATTAAAGCAGTAACACCAGAAGCTTATAAGAAGATGACAGGATATCCTATGAAAGATTTTTCAGAATTTCTAGAGTTATGCCAAAAGTTAGAAAAAAAATTATGGCTAAGACAAGTGATTGTTCCTGGAATCAATGATACAGAAGAATATATTTTAGAACTTAAAAAATATATTAAAAATATCAAAAATGTAGAAAGAGTGGAATTGCTTCCATATCATTTATATGGAGTAGAGAAATATAAAAAATTAGGAATTTCATATCGATTAGATGGTGTTCCTGCTATGAAGAAAGAAGATTTAGACAAGTTGAATCAGATTTTACAGGAGAACTAGATTTCTAGTTCTTTTGTTTATGATTTATAGTTGAAATGAAAGAATAAATTCGTTATAATGTAATTAGTATAAGAATAATAAAGCTAATACTTGAAATAAGAGACTGGGTGAAAGTTATGAGGAAGAAACATTATATTAACAAAGTGTTACCATGGGGGGGGCAAATTAGATAAAGACTCTCTATCTTTCTTGTACTTTAGTTGGAAAACAAGCTGTTTTCAGTATGGAAATGGCTTTTTTCCGTTGTGAAAACTTTGGTAGATTATGACGAAAAAGTAGGATAGAAAATGGAAATAAGGTATGGTAAAATAAAAAAGAATAGGAGTAGAAAAGGAATATGAGAAAAGGGAAACATAAAATAAAGTCAGAACACTTTTTAATAGGGACAATAATAGTGTCTGTATTTCTGATGTTAGGAATTGGATATGCATTATTAAGTCAGACATTACAGATTAATGGAACAGCAAATATTACATCGAAATGGAAAATATTGTTTACAAGTGTAGAAGAAAGAAAAATGAATAACGCAACAACACAGTTGAAAGAGATTACAAATGAAACGACTTTAACTTTGAATGTAGAGTTGACACAACCGGGAGCAACAGCAACCTATGATGTCGTAGTAGCAAATCAAGGAGACTTGGATGCAGTTCTATCTAAGATAGAGGGAGTGGAAGAGACAAATACTTCTGATCCACTACCAATTAAAGTACATTTAGAAAATATTGCAGAAGGAGATCCATTACTTAAAAGTGAAGAGAAAACTTTTCAAGTAATTGTAGAATGGGATGTTTCAGTAGATTTTAACGAAACCAATATGTCAAAAGAAATAGAAATCACACTTACTTATGAACAAAGTGATGGAGGAGTACCAGTAGTCCCAACTCCAGGAGAAGATGGAGTGAATATGGGAGGTCAGAATGTAGAACTTGTTTCCAGTGGAGATGGCCTCTATGAAGATAGTTATGAATCAGGAAGATATATCTATAGAGGACAAAATCCAAATAACTATGTAGAGTTTAATAATGAGTTATGGAGAATTATAGCAAAAGAAACAGATGGAACTTATAAGATCATTAGAGATGAATTATTACCACAAAATGCAGGATATACAACGATAGCATTCGATACCGTAGGCTATCGAAGCTATGAGAATAATACATATTGTTGGGAATTAGAAGAAGGATGGACTAGTTGTGGAGTATATGGAAAAGTAAGTGGAACATATTCCAGACCTGATGGAAAATTCAGTGGAACGGTCACAGAAGATTCTAGTATTGCTGATTATTTAAATGGAGAATATTATAATGGCTTAACAGAGATTGCAAGAACGCAAATCCAACAACATGTATATTATATCGGTCCAGTTGAATATTATGATGCTACTGGAAATGATAGTTTAAGTAAAAATATCGCAGGAGAGAAAATGAACACATGGACAGGAAATATTGGCCTAGTCAATGTGAGTGACATACTAAAAGCCAGTACAAATCCAGCATGTACATCAGCAACAGATCACTTAAATCAACTAATTGATAGTGGAACAAGCACATGTAATTCAAACTATTTAGTAGACTTACCAGATGAAACATCATATTGGACAATTAACAATGCAGTGAGGGAGTCGGTTGACCACTCGTACTATGTCTGGTATGTAGCTCAGTCTGAGGGCATGGCCGGACTTGGCTACCACGATGCGTACGATGACTACTTCGATGGTGCGCGTCCAGTTCTCTATCTAAGATCTAATATCCAATTTACAAGTGGTAACGGAACCAAATCACAACCATTCATAATTGGATAAAAAGTCGATTGATTCCAATTGGCTTTTTTAATACTCTCCATTGAGTGTACAAACTTTGAAAAATTAAAAGTTAGTACGATGTACCGTACTAACTTTACAAAAATGAATGTTTGTCGGTTTGAAATGGGAATATGCTTCGTTTTAAAAAAGCTAGAAACGGTATTCTAGCTTTTTACATCATCTGATAGTTTGATGTATTTGTATATTTATTTTCACTTTGTAACATTTGTTCTAAGCGATTGACTCTTCTTTCAAGGGAATCTACTTGTTGTTGTAATTGTCCTATCATAGAATCACTTGTATTAATTTGTTGTTGTGTAAGTGGATTCACACTATTCATCATAGAGTAATTCATTGGTCCAGGCATTGGATATGGCATAGGCATTCCCTGCATAGTTGGCATCATTCCATTCATTTGGTAGTTTGGTACTATTGGATTAACGCCACAGTTACGATCTTTTTTCATCAAAACACACATTCCTTTCGTTCTAGTTCATTATATGAGAAAATAGTTGATTTGTACCACATTATTTTTCTTTTTCTACTTTTTTTGTCATGCTTGACGTGTTATAATGGTTTTGGTGATTTTTGTTATGCGTTTAAAGAAAATACCTGGTGCTTTAGAAAGAGTAGAAGCTTCTTCTTATGTGATCAAGGATGGGAAGAAGCATGTAGGACATTATCAATCTCTTTTTCCAAAGAAACAACCAATTCATATTGAAATTGGAATGGGAAAGGGAAAGTTTATTGTTGAAATGGCAGAGAGGCATCCAGAGATTAATTATATTGGAATTGAAAAGTATGATAGTGTTTTAATGAGAGCCTTGGAAAAACAAGAGGAAAAACAACTACCAAACTTGATCTTAATGCGTCAAGATGCTGGTGAGATTGATGAAGTATTTGATCATGAAATTGATCGCATCTATTTGAATTTCTCCGATCCATGGCCGAAAAAAAGACATGCGAAGAGGAGATTATCAAGTCCTGATTTTTTGAAGGCATATGATTTTATTTTCCGTGAAAAGAAAGAGATTATTATGAAGACAGATAATCGTAAGTTATTTGAATATTCGATTATGTCAATGACAGAATATGGGTATCATATTCGTGAGATTTCTTTGGATTTATATCAAGATCAAAAAGAAGAACATGTGCAGACAGAGTATGAAATCAAGTTTCATAATTTAGGTTATCCAATTTATTGGATGTGTGTAGATAAAGATTAGACATAAATTTTACATGTAAAGATATGTTAATATTAGGTGAAATCAGAAAATTTTGTTATAATGAGCTAAAGAGTGGTGAGGTATCTTGAAGAAAAAATGCTTGGTTGTGATGCTACTAAGTGTGATTCTATTTACCGGATGTACGGTTGTAAGAATTGATACAACCAACATTGATACGATTGTAGAAGTAGTATTATCAAAAGATAATCATTTATATAATCGTGTTGGAAAAGGGTATAAATATTATGTTCCTAGGGGAGTCACTTATATTGATACAACAGAGTTAAATGATAAGTTATATTCCAATGGGAACTATTATTATTTATATATTGATGCGGTGAGTTATTATCACAAAGTAGATATTTCTTATGAAGAAGATGATGCACTTTATTATTCAAAAGAAATTGATATTCAAGGAAAACAAGGATACCTAGAAATTCAAGAACAAGAAAACGGAATGTATGTCATTGAATTTGTTTATAACTATGCGAAAATAGAAGCCATGGTAAGTGAGGAAGATATCAATGAAGTGGTATTAAATGCAAGTTATATTTTATCCACTGTTCAGTTTAATAATGATGTGATTAAACTGATGTTAAATGAGACATATTTTACAAATAAGGAAGAGACGTATGATATTTTCGAAGATAAGGAAGATCGCACTTCTAGCTCTAATCTTGTAGAGTATGAGGATGAAACAGTTGAAGAAGAAAAAGGGGATTCTTAAGTAGATTTTAAGAGGTGAAATTATGGGCTTATTAGACAAAGTAAAAAATTTATTTACAGAAGAGGAAGAGGTATACGAAGAACCAATTAAAAAAGAAGTGATTAAAGTAGAAATACCTGCTCCTGAAACAAAGAAAGAAGAAAAGAAAGAGGAAGTTTCTAGAGAGGTTGTAAGGCGTGAAGAAGTTTTAGAAAAAATAGAGGAGAAAGTAGAACCGAAGAAACCGGCACCTGTCTTTTTCGATGATAAAGATTTTGAAAGCATTGAAAGAAAGATGCCAAAACCAAAAGTAGAACCTAAGAAGAAAAAGACAGAAGAACCAAAAAGAGTGGCTTATCAGATGAGTAAGCAAAGATTACAAGAGGAGAAGAAAAACTTTAAACCATCTCCAATTATCTCACCAGTCTATGGGGTATTAGATAAGAATTATCACAAAGATGATTTTATCCCAAAAAGAGAGTTTCATAGCACAACGGGTGGAGAATTAACAATTGATGATGTACGTAATAAAGCATATGGTTCTGTCGAAGAAGAGATGGAAGCAAACTTATTTGAACCACAAAAAGAAGAAGTAAAAACTTCTATGAATGGATTAGAAGATGATATCTTTAAAGAATTAGAATTAGATTTACCAGAAGAAGAGACAGTAGAAACTGCTTTTGAAATTGAAGATGATGCATCATTCCAATTAGATGAACCAGAAAACGAAGAGAACACTTTAGAAACAGCTCTGGATGAAGATACTAAAAAAGTTCGTAAGAGAAGAAGTAAGAGTGAAGATGACGAAGACGATGAAGTATTAGAAGATAGTGATTTATTAAACTTAATTGATTCTATGTATGAAAAGAGGGACGAGAATGAATGATGTAAATATCTTTTTTCCAATTATGATTTATGTATTATCGTCAATTTTATTAATTGTATTAATCGCATTATCTTTAAAGTTAATTCATACACTTACTAAGGTAGATCGTGTGATTGATGATATTGAAAAGAAATCATCAAAATTAGATCGTTTATTTGACGTCATTGATACAACAGCCGATGCGGTAAATTCTGTTAGTAATTCGATTGTAGGTTGGATTACCAATCTCATTAATCGATTATTAAATAAATAGAAAGAGGGTAATAAAATGAGTAAGAAAAAAGGTAGTGGTCTTGGTAAATTCGCTTTAGGAGCACTTGTAGGTGCAGGAATTGGAATCTTATTTGCTCCAAAAAAGGGAAGTGAAACAAGACAAGATTTAAAAAGATTAATGGATGACATGATTGCTAAGATTAAGGATATTGACATCGATGAAGTTCGTGAAAACTTCGAAGTGAAATTATATCAATTAAAAGAAGACATTGATGATTTAGATAAAGAAAAAGTGATGAAGATTGCGAAAAAGAAAGCAGAACAAGTTCAAGAAGCAGCAACAGAACTTGTCAATTATGCGGTAGAAAAAGGAACACCAATGTTAGAAAAGACAGCAAATGCGATTCGTGAAAAAGCAATTAAAACGACAAAAGAAGTGTTAAAACGTTTAGAAAAGGAAGAAAATGCATAGTTCTTTCTTTTTTTCTTCTCTGATTTCGTTTATAATGAAAGTAGGTGATGAAAGTGGTAAATAAATATTCAGACTATCGTTTAAAAATATATGCAGATCAGTACAAGTTAAAGTTAAAACCAAATAGTCCCTTTATCGAGACAGAAAGACAAGGAACTGTGTGTTTTACTTATATAGGAGATCAATCTAAAGATCATATTATGACACTTTCTAAAATTGATCGGATGACTTCTTCTTTTCAAAATGAAGAAGAGTTATTAGATCATTTCTTTTATCGTAGATTAGATCGTTATCGTCCTACAGTTAAGATTTATAAGAAGAGAAAAGATTATCGCAAAGATGATTGGAAAGATATTACGTTAGAACCTTTTTATGCCTGTGAAGAGGTAAGTCTTTTATTAGACTCTGTCAAAGAAGATGGTGTGTTGTTAAATACAAGAAAGAAGAGTTATCGTAAGTTAAAAGAACTTTATGCATTGTTATTTCAAACATTGACTTCACAATCTTTTTCTTCTTATTTATTAAAGCATAGTGAAACAGTGCCAACTAAGTTTTTAAAGTTATATGTCTCTTACTGGAGAGAGAGCAAGTCTAGTACAATCCAAAAAGAGTTAGCAGATTATGAGAAGAATCAATTAAATCATTATTCTAAGTTTCGAGGAATTTTACTTACGTATCGACAATATCAGACTTGGTTAAAAGTGAAAAGTCAAAATCAAAAGAAGGTAATGGAACGACTTTCAGAACCGAGTTTTGAAGAATCTCTTTTGAAGGGGGAGGTTTATTTATCTGGTGTTCCAAAACAAGTACGATTTGATTTTGAAAATGCTTGTCATGATTTAAGAATGTTAAGAGAGAAAATAGATAGCTGGAAGAAGAAGAAAGCAAGTGTTTCCGTGATGGCGGAAATAGAACAGTTAGAAGCGTTATATCAAGAAAAGTTCCTTTCTATTCAGAGTCAATATGATCAGATTTTAGATGAATCTCAAATTGTAGATGATGAGATTGTCGGATTCAGAGAAGAGATGGAAGAAGGATCGATTTATTATGGAGGGAGTCATAAGTAAGATGGAATCAGTAGAGAATATGATGAAAGAATGGAAAGATTCTAAGATTTATCACGTATCTTGGATGACAGAAGAAAAAGAAAAGAAGTTTCAAAAACATTTAGAACAATTACATTTATTAAAGGAGAAGAAGGAAGCATTAAAACAATCATTGAAACAGATTCAAGAAGACATTGAATCTGTTACAGAAGATTATGAAGAAGAATTGAAACGAATTCTCGAATTGCTTGCCTCTAATATGGATGCGATGGGGGATATGAGTATTGAAAAAGCCAAAAAAGAAATTGAACAAGGTCACTTAGAAGAAGATAGCTTTGTATTAGATATTGATCGAGGAGATCCGATTTTTATTGACAAAGATTAGTTTAAAAGAAGCCTTTCAATCTTTTTTGACTTATATTGAATCAGAAAAGCAATATTCAGACTATACCGTTTTAAATTATCAGGAAGATTTAAAAGAATTTCAAAAGTTTTTAACCCAAGAGAGTATTACAGAATTAGAAGAAATAGAATTTTCTACCATCCGTAATTATCTTGTTTATTTATATCAAAAAAAATATGCGAAAAAAACAATTTCACGCTATATTAGTACATTACGCAGTTGTTTTAAATATCTAACAGCGGAAGGAATCATTTCTTTGAATCCAACGATACTTGTTTCCAATCCTAAATTAGATAAGACGCTTCCTCATTATTTAAATGAACAGGAAATAGAAATGTTATTGGATGCGGAAAAAGAGTCCACTCCCTTAGGAATTCGTAATGAGACAATGATGGAGTTTTTATATTCCACTGGAGTTCGTGTCAGTGAATTGGTCTCTGTTACAATGGATGATTTACATCTAGGGGAAAGAAAATTAACGGTGTTAGGAAAAGGAAATAAAGAACGAGTTGTTTTATATGGAGGACGTTTAGAAGAATTATTAAATTTATATTTAAAAGAAGTAAGACCTCTTTTACTAAAAGGAAAACAATCTGATTATTTATTTTTAAACAAGGATGGAAGAAAATTGACAACTGGAGGAGTCCGTGATATTTTAAGACGCGAAGTCAAGAAAAGTGGACTGAAACAAAAAGTAACCCCCCATATGTTAAGACATACTTATGCGACTCATTTACTGAATGGGGGAGCAGATTTAAAAAGTGTTCAAGAATTATTAGGACACGAGAATTTATCAACAACTCAGATTTATACACATGTTTCAAATGAAAGATTACGTGCGGTGTATTTGAAGGCACACCCGAGATCGAAGGAGAGGTAGAATGGTTGAGGAGTTAACAAATTATATTGAAAAAGAAAACAAATGTCGATTTGGAATGTATCTAGAACAAGATCATCAATCGATATTCGCATATCATGCCGATGAGGAATTTGAAACAGCTAGTTGTATCAAAGTATTTATTCTTGCTGCATTATATTATCAAGTATATCAAGGAAAATGTAATATAACAGATCTGATGGAATATCGAAAAGAGATGAGAACAACAGGATCTGGTGTAATAAAATCTATGGAACCGGGGTTATCAATGAGTCTTAAAAATTATGCGATTTTAATGATTATCGTAAGTGATAACACTGCTACCAATATGTTGATTGATCAAATAGGTGGTGTAGAAGAAGTAAATAGAATTATTTCACTTCTTGGTTTTGAACATACAAGATTATTAAATCGCATTGATTTTGAAAAATCACTCTGTGTCGGTGTAACAACACCACGCGAATATGCGAAGATGTTTTCTATGATTTATGATGAACAAGTGTGGAAAGATGATTTATCAAGAGAGATGTATTCCATTTTAAGAAGACAGCAAAACAATATGATATTTTGTAAACATTTACCTGATGAAGATGTATTAAACAAAGGAACAGAAGATAGTCCAATTATTTCCATTGCTTCAAAAAGTGGTTCTTTATCCCTTAGTATGTTAGATAAAGAAAATGTATGCAATGATGGAGGAATTGTCAATACAACGAAAGGATCATATATCGCAACATTCTTCGCAGCAGGGTTTGAAGATCCTAATATTGAAGAAGACAATGAAGTCGTAGAATTTATGTCTCGTATTCATGAGAAAATTTATACTCATTTTATGAAATACGGTCATTTTCAGAAGGAGAAATAGAATGAGCAAGTTATATTTTCGCTATGGAGCAATGAATTGTGGGAAAACGACAGCGCTTTTACAAGTTGCTCATAATTATGAAGAAAGAGGACAAACTGTTGTTTTAATCAAACCGAAAATCGATAAGAAAGGAAAGCAATGTGTTGTTTCAAGATTGGGAGTAAAACGATCAGTTGATTTATTATTAGGTGAGAATGATCATCCTATTTATGAAATTAAGAAATGGATGAATCATGTTGATTGTATTTTAGTAGATGAAGCCCAATTTTTAAAGAGCTTTCAAGTGGATGAATTATATGTGATTGCTCGTTTATTTCATATCCCTGTAATTTGTTACGGACTACGTACCAGTTCTGAATTAGAACTGTTTGAAGGAAGTGCTAGATTACTTGCGATTGCCGACAAGTTAGAAGAACTCGTTACGATTTGTCGTTGTGGAAAAAGAGCAAACTTTAATGTCCGTTTTGATAAGCATGGAAAGATTATTTTTGGTAACGGAGAAACGGTTGCAATCGATGGAATTGATGCTTCTTATGAATCTTATTGTGGAACATGTCATATTGAAAAAGTAAGAGAATGGACAAAAGAAAAAATATTAGAAGCTTTAGAAAATAGACAAGAGGAAGGAAAGTCTTGAAAACTTCTTCTTTTTTTGTGATAAAGCTCTTTTTTTTAGAATAAAGTGTGTTATAATTTAGGTGTATATCAATAAAGGAGGCAAAAGTGATATGACAAAATTTGTGTATTCCTTTTCTGAAGGAAACAAAGATATGCGTGATTTGTTAGGAGGTAAAGGAGCAAACCTTGCCGAAATGACAAACATTGGACTACCTGTTCCTCGTGGTTTTACAGTGACTACAGAAGCTTGTAACAAGTACTATGAGGACGGAGAAAAAATTAGTAGTGAAGTGGAAAAAGAGATTTTCTCAAAACTAGAAGAGTTAGAATCTATTACCGGAAAGAAGTTAGGAGATTTAAAAAATCCATTACTCGTTTCTGTTCGTAGTGGATCACGTGCCAGTATGCCAGGTATGATGGATACGGTATTAAATTTAGGATTAAATGATGAAGTTGCAAAAGGATTTGCAGAAGAAACCAATAATCCAAGATTTATTTATGATTCTTATCGTCGTTTCATTATGATGTTCGCAGATGTTGTAAAAGGATATTCAAAAAGTTCTTTTGATAAAGTACTAGATGAAATGAAAGAGAAGAAAGGTGTTTCTCAAGATACAGAATTAGATGCTGAGGATATGAAGAAACTTACGGAACAATTCAAAGATATTTATAAAAAATTATCTGGAAGTGAGTTCCCACAAGATCCAAAAGTTCAATTATTAGAAGCTGTAAAGGCAGTATTCCGCTCTTGGAACAATGAAAGAGCAATTATCTATAGAAGAATGAATGATATTCCAAGTAGTTGGGGAACTGCTGTCAATGTACAAGAAATGGTTTATGGAAACCGTGGAGATGACTGTGGTACAGGTGTTGCCTTTACACGTAATCCAGCAACAGGAGAAAAGAAATTATTTGGAGAGTATTTAATCAATGCTCAAGGAGAAGATGTTGTTGCAGGAATTCGTACACCACAACCAATTGATACATTAAAAGAAGTAATGCCAGAAGTATATGAAGAGTTTGATCGTATTGCTCATATCTTAGAAAATCACTATAAAGATATGCAAGATATGGAATTTACAATTGAAAACGGAAAACTATTCATGTTACAAACACGTAACGGAAAAAGAACTGCGCAAGCTGCTTTAAAAGTTGCGGTTGATATGGTAGAAGAAGGAATGCTTACCAAAGAAGAAGCAATTTTAAAAGTAGAGCCAAAACAATTAGATCAATTATTACATCCTATGTTTGATGCTGAGTCATTAAAGAAAGGAAAAGTAATCGCAAATGGTCTTGCTGCATCTCCAGGAGCTGCTTGTGGAAAAATCTATTTCAGTGCTGAAGATGTTACAGCTCATAAGAATAACGGAGAAAAATGTGTATTAGTTCGTCTTGAAACATCTCCAGAAGATATTCAAGGAATGAATGATGCAGAAGGTGTTCTTACAATCCGTGGTGGTATGACATCTCATGCTGCAGTTGTTGCTCGTGGAATGGGTAGATGCTGTGTTTGTGGATGTGGAGAACTAACCATTGATGAAGAGAAAAAGACTATTACAACAAAAGATGGAACAGTTTATAAAGAAGGAGATTATATTTCACTAGATGGTTCAACAGGAACTGTTTATGGTGGTGAAATTAAAACAAAAGCACCAGAAATTAGTGGAAACTTTGAAACATTTATGAACTGGGCAGACAGCATTCGTACACTAGGAGTACGTGCAAATGCTGATACACCAAAAGATGCAAGTCAAGCTTTAGCATTTGGTGCAGAAGGAATTGGTCTTGTTAGAACAGAGCATATGTTCTTTGAAGAATCTAGAATTTTTGCAGTAAGACAAATGATCACTGCAGAGACGAAAGGACAAAGAGAAGAAGCACTTGCTAAGATCTTACCAATGCAACAAGATGACTTTGAAAAGATCTTTGAAGTTATGGAAGGCCGTCCAGTGACCATTCGTTATTTAGACCCACCACTTCATGAATTTTTGCCTCATACAGATGAAGAAATCAAACCTCTTGCTAAGAGTTTAGGAATGACATTTGAAGCACTAAAAGCAAGAGTAGAATCATTAAAAGAATTTAATCCAATGATGGGTCATAGAGGATGTAGACTTGCAGTCACTTATCCTGAAATTGCAGAAATGCAAACAAGAGCAGTTATTCAAGCTGCAATCAATGTCAATAAAAAAGGAATGAATGTCGTTCCAGAAATTATGATCCCATTAGTTGGAGATGAAAAAGAATTAAAATACGTAAAAAATATTGTTACTAGAGTAGCAGATGAAATTATCGCAAATGAAAAAGTAGAATTACCATATCATGTGGGAACTATGATTGAAATTCCGAGAGCTGCATTAACCGCAGATCAAATTGCAAAAGAAGCAGAGTTCTTCAGTTTTGGAACAAATGACTTAACACAAATGACATTTGGATTCTCACGTGATGATGCTGGTAAATTCTTAAACGATTACTATGAAAAAGGAATCTTTGAAAACGATCCATTCGCTAAATTAGATCAAACTGGTGTTGGTCAATTAGTAAAAATGGCTGCAGAAAAGGGTAGAAGTACTCGACCAAATATCAAACTCGGTATTTGTGGAGAACATGGTGGAGAACCATCTAGTGTAGAATTCTGCCATAGAATTGGACTTACTTATGTTTCTTGTAGCCCATATCGTGTTCCTCTTGCAAGACTTGCTGCTGCGCAAGCTGCTGTGAAATATGGATCACAAAAGTAAATATCATGATTTTATAAAAGATGTATACAATCATTGATGTTTTCAGAAAATTTATATTGTAAAAAGAAAACTTTATCGGAATGATAGAGTTTTCTTTTTACCCTGTAATATGCGAAACTTAAGATTCCATATTTTTTTATTGTCCTTTGGTTGCGGATCAAACTTTTGGGTGTTATAATAAATAGAGAAAGAAATAAGGGGTGGAAATGTGAGAATATTATGTATTGGACATGTTGCTTTTGACACGACTGTTTTAACAGATTCTTATCCTGTGGAAAATACAAAAAATGTTGTTCCAAAGAAGGTAGAATGTGGAGGTGGACCTTCCTCAAATGCTGCTTATCTTTTAGGATGTTGGGGTTGTGATGTTGAATTTATTGGTGTTGTTGGAAATGATTATCAAGGACAGAAAGTCAAAGAAGAATTTGATCAAGTTCATGTTGATACAAGCCATTTAAAATTGAAAGATGATTATTCAACTTCAACAAGTTTTATTATTGCGAATACAACAATTGGATCTAGAACGATTTTAACTTACCATTCAAAATCAGTTACATATGGAGAATTAGGTGAAATCAAAAAGCCAGATCTTATTTTATTGGATGGTAGAGAATATGAGCTTTCTAAAAAAGTATTGGAAGCGTATCCAGATGCGATTTCAGTCATTGATGCTAGTCATACAACAGAAGAAACAATTGCGTTATCAAAAATGGTTGATTATATCGTTTGCTCTCATGAGTTTGCAGAAGGTATGACAAATGTTTCTTTGAAAAGAAAAGATAAAGATACTTTAAAACAGTGTTATCAAAAGATGGAAGAGATATTCCATAATCATATTGTCATTACATTAGAAGCGACGGGATCTTTGTATAAAGAGGAAGATCAGTTAAAAATTATGCCAACAATTAAAGTAAAAGCAATTGATTCTACTGGAGCAGGTGATTTATATCACGGTGGTTTTGTATATGGATTAAGTCAAAAATTACCACTGGAGAAAGTAGTGCGTATTGCGACAGTTGCAGGTGGACTTGCAGTTACGAAAGTTGGAGGAAGATATTCTGTTGCTTCGAAAGAAGAAATGAGGAATTATATTGCCGACTTTAAATGATGTGATTTTTATCGATTCTTATCCCAAATTAGATTTACATGGTTTTGATAGAGAGAGTGCTAGAGTAGCAATAACTGATTTTATTCGTGATCAAGTAAAGTTAAAACAATCGATTGTAACAATTGTTCATGGCCGTGGAACAGGAGTATTAAAAGAAACTTGTCACCAAGTTTTAAAAAGAAACAAAAATGTATTAGATTTTAAGACATTCTATAATAATCCAGGTTGTACAATTGTTCTGTTAGTGTAAAGAGTTTTGTGGCAAAAAATGAAAAAAGTTGAATTTTATAATAAA
>OGRO01000522.1_pt1 | contig 36650 bp, 35 predicted proteins | sample 1553451 | NCBI WGS metagenome assembly OGRO01 (sample SAMEA2580021, study PRJEB22360) | human gut metagenome | reverse complement strand
GAAAGACAGCTGGGATAAGGTTTCCCGGTCACTCCTATGAGAGCTGCAAGTCCCCTGCGGCAGATTGAACGCGAAAATGAGATGATCGTTATTTCACATCCCCTTTTTTCATTTTTGAAAAGTGCAGGTCTGTCGTAATGAGGCGAACTTAAAATTATGATTTAAGCATACTTGCAAAATTGGATTCGTGCGATATAATAACCTTGAAGACAGAAGTGAATGTACGGATTCTATTCTGCCTTCACAATATGTCCCGCTTTCCCCGAGCGGGATTTCCACTCCTTTATCTCCTTTTATTTTTACACTCTCACGGAAAAGGGCGGCCCGAAGGCCGCCCTTTTCTTGTGCGCAGGATAACGAATGTGATAAAAGGGCATCAGACGTACTTTGGCGGTCCGAAGCGTCCTGTCAATCAGGAAGGAGCTGAGTGTCATGAGTACTTTTGAAACATTGTACCTGATGATTGCTTTTGCAACTCTCATTGTAATGATGTTGAAATAATGTTTTCCTGACATGAAAAAAGCCGCCTGATTCACAAGCGGGTTTCAGTGTCAGCGGACGGCCTTTCTCACCTTTATTTTTCTGGGAGACGCCGGGCGCTTGCACACGCTGAGGTACGCCTACCATTTGTTTATATGATAGCATAGCCACGCAAGTCATGGCTATGCTTTTTGTATGGTCAATGGGCGGCCACACACTCCATTCTAGCCCTTCCTTACGCTTTGTGGTAGAATAACATTGAAATATTGTCTATTAGGAGGTGTTACGTTGTTCGCCTATGCGTTCACGTTTCTTGTGGCACTGGCTGTGACCTTTGTGCTGACGCCGGTGGTGAAGAACTTCGCCATCCGCATCGGCGCCGTCGACAAGCCGGATGCGCGCAAGGTGCATCATGGACTGATACCGCGTCTGGGGGGACTGGCCATTTACGCCGGCTTCATGGTCTCCGTGATCGCGACCATCGGCTTCACCTATGAGATGGTCGGCATCATGGTGGGAGCGACATTTTTGATCGCGGTCGGCATCGCTGACGATGTGTACTCCCTGCCGCCGAAGGTAAAGCTCTTGGGGCAGATCATCGCTGCCGCCATCCCTGTCGTCATTTTCAATATCAATATCGAATGGATCGACGTGCCGCGCCTCGGCATTATTTATTTGCCGGAAATCATATCGCTGCCTCTCACCATTTTCTGGATCATCGGCTTCGTGAATACGGTGAACCTGATCGACGGTCTGGACGGTCTGGCAGCCGGCATTGCGACGATCGCATCTATCGCCATCGCCCTTCTTGCTTTTCAGATGGGGCAGTGGGTGGCTGCAGCGGCCATGGTCGCCATGACAGGCGCCTGCCTGGCCTTTCTGCAGTATAATTTCAACCCGGCGAAGATCTTCATGGGGGATACCGGCTCCATGTTTCTGGGCTATATCATCTCGGCCGTGTCCGTCATGGGCTCGATGAAGACCGTCGCGACAGCCGTCCTCATCGTGCCGCTTCTCGCGCTCACCGTGCCGATCACCGATACTCTCCTTGCGATCGTCCGCAGAAAGTCGAGCGGCGTGCCGATCTTTTCACCGGATAAGAACCACCTGCACCACCGTTTGCTGGCCAAAGGGCTCAATCAAAAGCAGGTCGTGCTCGTCATGTACGCGCTGACGGCCTTCTTCTCCTGCACCGCGCTCATCGTCATTCACCTGTCCCTCTGGATCGGCATCGCGATCGTAGCTATCGCTCTTGTTCTTTTCATCCTTTGGGCTAGAAAGCTCGGCGTCATGCAGGAAATCGTGCCTTCGCCTTATCAGATGGAGCAGAAGAAAAAGAAAGATAGGGATTAGTGACTGGTGACTGGTGACTAGTAGCTAGGGATTAGGGACTTCGAGTGACTAGAGACTAGGAGACATTAGACTCCCGTGTCGTCATTTCGAGCGAAGCGAGAAATCTTTGTCATTTGCGGTCAGGTGGGCAATGATTGGAAAGTTCAAAACGGGAAACCTGCTACCCGCAGACTTTCGGGCATCGCCCTATTTATACTCTGCGGCGCTTCCATATTTTTATGCGCCGCCACCACCATTTCTCATTTCTAATTTCTCATTTGAACAAAGCTTTCATCCACAATCAGTGGGCAGCACGTTCCACGGGTTAACCCTGAACCAATACATAAAGAGAGGAATGCAAGAATCATGATCAAAGTAATGACGATTTTCGGGACACGGCCGGAAGCCATCAAGATGGCCCCCGTCGTGAAAGAACTTTTGAAACGTCCGGACATTGATACGAAAGTCTGCCTCACCGCGCAGCATCGCGAGATGCTCGATCAGGTGGTCGAGCTCTTCCATCTGCCGGTGGACTACGACCTCGACATCATGAAGAGCGGGCAGTCCCTCTACGACATCACCGCCCGTGTGCTCCGCGGGCTCGAAGATGTGCTGAAGAAGGAGAAGCCCGACTACGTGCTCGTTCACGGAGATACCACGACCACCTTCACCGCAGCACTGGCCGCTTTTTATCAGCAGATCAAGATCGGTCATGTCGAAGCAGGCCTGCGTACCGGAAACCTGCTTTCGCCCTTCCCGGAAGAAGCCAACCGTCAGCTGACCGGCGTCCTCTCGAATGTGAATTTTGCGCCGACGGAAACGGCCAGAGGGAATCTCCTGCGCGAGAGCAAGGACGATAAGAACATCTACGTCGTCGGCAATACCGTGATCGATGCTCTTCTTGCGACCGTCAAGAAGGACTATCATTTCGAGGATGCGGAGCTCGAAGCCATCGAAGAGCACAAGCGTGTGATCCTCGTGACGACACACCGCCGCGAAAATCTTGGCGCTCCGATGCACCACGTCTACCGTGCGCTCCGCCGTCTGGTGGAAGCCGTGCCGGATACCGAAGTGGTCTTCCCGGTGCATAGAAATCCGCTCGTGCGTGAAGCCGTTTCCAAAGAGCTCGAAGGCGTGGCAGGCATTCATCTTGTCGAACCGATGGAATATGAACCATTTACAAACCTGATGGCCAGAAGCGCCATCGTCCTCACCGACTCGGGCGGCATTCAGGAAGAAGCCCCGAGCCTTGGCAAGCCCGTCCTCGTCCTTCGAGATACCACCGAGCGACCAGAGGCGGTCGAAGCAGGTACCGTGAAGCTCGTCGGCACCGATGAAGAAAAGATCTTCCGTGCGGCCTATGAGCTTTTGACGGATGAGAAGGCGTACAAAGCCATGGCAGAAGCCGTGAATCCATATGGAGACGGTCATTCGGCAGAGCGTATTGCAGATGCCCTTCTCTACATCGAAGGATTAAGTGATAAAAAACCGACTAAATTTATAGCCAAGTAAAAAATCCTATGCTATAATGTACATGTACATTTGCATGTTTTACTTTTAACATGCTTTTTTTAGAAACCATAGCGAGAAACCAGATGGATAAGAAGGGGAAGCTGCCGAAGGACGATGACTGGCATCCGCTGAGAAGTGCTGCCGTCGCATCAGGAGCAGGTCTGACCATGCTGAGCTCTATCGCTTTGGGCGTATGGGCGGGGCTCAAGACCGATGAATGGCTGGGCACCGATCCATGGGGACTCATTCTGCTTTCTGTCATAGGAGCGGTCGGCGGTTTGTGGTCTGCAATTACACAGATATTAGGTAAGAAATGATATGAACTTCGACTTGACTTTTCCTCACTATGCCAAGCGCATGAATCAGTACATTCTGGTCATCGCTGTCATCGGCGCAGGCATACTGCTTGCCTGGCAGGGCTGGGCATATGCGATTGCCTGGGGGTTGGGCTGCCTGTTTCATATCTTTTTTTTCAGCCTCATGCTGGTTAAGTTTAACCAGTGGCAGAGAGACAAGCGAGAAGTGGAGTTCATCGGACGCCGCCTTGTGGTATTCACGATGCTCCGCTTTATTTTGGAGATCGCAAGCTGCGTAGCGGTGATCTTCACGCCGCTCAATATATTGGCCTACTTAGGTGGCTTACTTACACTGCCTGCTGCAACTCTTGGGGAGCGGCTGGTCGGTTTAATTAAGGAGTAGTTTTCTTGATATCCTTGTAAGAGAAAGGGGGTGAGATTATGCATCTTCATACGGGTACACATGTTGTAGAGCAGCTCTTTGGCATGTCTGTGAATATGGATACGCTTTATACCACATGGCTTACTGCCATCATCGTCTTCATCGCCGTATTTGCAGCGACCAGAGGCAGATCCCTGATCCCGGGAGGCTGGCAGAATGTGATCGAAATGGTCATTGAAGGTCTTTGCTCTCAGTTTGAAAGCAATGTCGGGTCGAATTATCGCAAGGTGGCGACCGTTCTTCTGACGCTGTTCCTCTTCATCTTCACTGCGAATCAGATCGGTCTTCTGCCGACAGAACACCTGACTGCGTCTCCGACCAATGACGTGAATACTACATTGGGCCTATCCATCGCATGTTCTTTGATTACACACTTCTATTTCATTAAGTGTAAAGGCGTAGGGCACTGGCTTGGGCATTTCTTCAAACCATTCCCGATCTTCGCCATCATGAATCTGATTGAAGAAATTGCGAAGCCGATTACGCTGGCTATGCGTCTATTCGGCAACATTCTCGCGGGTGAAATTCTGCTGGAAGTTTTGTACTTCCTCTGCCCATGGCTTGTACCTATGATCTGGATCGCCGTATCTTTGTTTATCGGTCTGGTTCAGGCATACATTTTCACCACCCTGACTTCCGTATACCTGAAAGAAAGCGTTGACTGAGTCACAGCCGGTGAAGCGGCTACGCCGCATAATAAACGGAACGGCACCGCCCGTAAAAACGGTAAATACAATAGCCTGCCTTCCCTGATCACGGGGCAGTGCTAAAATTTTTTGCAATTCTCTAGGAGGAATTATCATTATGGATCAGACAATCGTAGCACAGTATTCCCTGATTGCAGCAGCAATCATTGCAGCCTGCGCAGCTCTTGCAGCAGCATTCTCCGACTCCAAAGCCGCAGCTAAAGCTCTCGAAGGTATGACCCGTCAGCCGGAAATGGCAGGCAAACTCTTCACCAACATGCTCGTAGCTATCGGCCTTATCGAATCTATTCCGATCATCGCTATCGTTATCGCTCTCGTACTCGTATTCGCTAACCCATTCCTGAAATAATTATTCCTAATTACAATAATTACGGAATATTAGGCTAAGGAGGGAACGAATTGGTAGACCTGAATGGTACCTTGTTGATGCAGATCGTCAACTTTATCATTCTCTGTGCTATTCTTGGCCATTTCTGCTACAAGCCGGTACTTAAAGTACTCGACGACCGCAAAGCTCGTATTAAAAACGACCTGGACAGTGCTGCCCAGTCCAAAGCTGCTGCTGAAGAACTGAAAGTCAGCTACGAAGCCCAGCTGAAAGACGCACAGGCAAAAGCCCAGGAAATTGTGGACAAAGCAGTCAAGGAAGCCAAGGTGCAGGCGCAGGCACAGATTGATGAAGCTCATGCATCTATCGCTAAAGCAAAGGAACAGGCCAGCCAGCAGATCGAAAGAGAACGCAAGGATGCTCTGGAGGATCTGAAGGCTCAGGTGGCAGTCCTTTCCTGCGATATTGCAGCAAAGATCATCAGCAAGAACATGACGCCGGACGCCAACGACCGGCTCATCGCAGAAAGCATCGCAAAGCTGGATGCTAAAAAAGCAGGTAAATAATCATGGATAAGAACGTAATCCTTGCAAAGAAATACGGTCGCGCCATCTATGAAATCGCTGCTGAACAGAACAGCTTGGAAAAAACAGAAGAAGAACTTCACCTGATCGCAGACGCCATCAAGGAACATGCAGATCTGAAGGAGCTTCTTTTCCATCCTCTGCTTGCAAAGGATGTCAAGAAAGATACGATTAAGAAATTATTTGCAGATAAGGTTCAGCCTGTCGTTCTGCAGTTCTGCTATGTCGTAATCGACAGAGACCGCATTACCGACTTCCCCGCTATGGTAGACGTATATACGACTCTTGCGCATCATGGCATGGGCATCGAAGAAGCTGTGGTGACCTCCGCACTCCCGATGACCAAGTCCCAGGTGGAAGCATTGAAAGCGAAACTCTCCGAAATTACAGGGAAGAAGATTCTCATGAAGCAGAAAGTGGACACGGCGCTGATTGGCGGCTTCACCGTTCAAGTGGGCGACCGCCTGATCGATGGGTCCGTAGCCAGACAGCTGCAGACACTGAAAGCTATTATGATGCAAAGAGATTGAGGTGACTTCTAGGAAATGAAAATCAGTTCAGATGAAATTACATCTGTCATTAAGAAACAGATTGAAAACTACAAAGTAGACCTCAATGTCGATGAAGTTGGTACGGTTCTTGAAGTCGGCGACGGTATCGCTCATATCTATGGGCTCGAAAACTGCATGGCCGGCGAACTGCTTGAACTGCCTAACGGCGTATATGGCATGGCTCTTAACCTGGAAGAAAGCAACGTAGGTGCCGTTCTTCTGGGTCGCGCCGAAACCATTAAGGAAGGCGACACAGTCAAGAGAACAGGCCGTCTGATGCAGGTCCCGGTAGGGGACGCTGTTATCGGCCGTGTTGTCAATGCACTGGGCCAGCCGATCGATGGCAAAGGCGAAATCAAGACCGCCGAATTCCGCGACATTGAAATTAAAGCACCGGGCATTGCTGACAGACAGCCAGTCAATGTACCGCTGCAGACTGGTCTCAAAAGTATCGACTCCATGGTTCCGATCGGCCGTGGTCAGCGTGAACTTATCATCGGTGACCGTGGTACCGGTAAAACCGCTATCGGTATCGATACCATTCTGAACCAGAAGGGTCAGAACGTTATTTGTATTTACGTATCCATCGGCCAGAAAAACTCCAACGTCGTTCGTGTATACGAAAGACTGAAGCAGGCTGGCGCTATGGACTACTCCATCATCGTCCACGCAGGCGCATCCGAAGGCTCCCCGATGCAGTACCTGGCACCATACTCCGGTGTCTCCATCGCGGAATACTTCATGCATCAGGGCAAAGACGTCCTCATCATTTATGATGACCTCTCCAAGCACGCTGTCGCATACCGCGCTATGTCCCTGCTGCTGCGTCGTCCACCAGGACGTGAAGCTTATCCAGGCGACGTATTCTACCTGCACTCCAGACTGCTGGAACGTGCTGCCCGTCTTTCCAAAGAACTCGGCGGCGGCTCTATCACCGCTCTTCCGATCATCGAAACTCTGGCAGGCGACGTAGGTGCATACATCCCGACTAACGTTATTTCCATCACCGACGGTCAGATCTACCTCGAAACCGCACTCTTCTACTCCGGTATCCGTCCGGCTATCAATGTCGGCCTCTCCGTATCCCGTGTAGGCGGTTCCGCACAGATCAAAGCGATGAAACAGGTCGCAGGTACCCTGCGTCTGGACCTCGCTCAGTATCGCGAACTCGCAGCATTTGCTCAGTTCGGCTCCGACCTCGACGCTGCTACCAAGGCACAGATCGACCGCGGCCAGAGAACCACAGAGATCCTGAAACAGCCACAGTACTCCCCATACCCGGTCGAAGATCAGGTACAGGCGATCTACGTAGCCGTCAACGGATACCTGGATGATGTAGAAGTCAATGAAGTCGTTGATTTCGAACATCAGATTCTCGCATTCCTCCACAGCAGCCATCCGGAAATCGGTGAAGACATCATCAAGAATAAGAAACTGACTGATGAAAACGAAGAAAGACTCAAAGCTGCTATTGTTGAATTCAAAGAACGCTACAACGCAAAAAAGTCTGAAACGGTAGAGGGGTGATCTGATTGGAAAGTACGCGTGATATAAAAGGGCGCATTAAATCTGTCACCAACATCCAGCAGATCACAAAAGCAATGAAGATGGTCGCCGCAGCCCGTCTGCGTAAAGCAGAAGAAAAAGCAAACGGCTCCCGTCCCTATGCTGAAAAAATCGGAGAGCTTCTGCGCCGTGCTTCTTCGGTAACACCCGGTTTCACCAGCCCGCTCTTTAGAACAGGCAAAGTGAAGAAGGTCGGCTATCTTGTCATCAGTGCAGATAAAGGCCTCGCCGGTGCTTATAACTCCAATGTTATGAAGCAGACCTTAAGTGAAATCTCCGGTAAGGATCGGTCAGAGTATGCACTCTACGTGTGTGGCAAGCAGGGAAGAAACTACCTGAAATTCCGCGACTATGATCTGGATTCCTATCATTTCGGCTTTTCTGACAAACCGTCGGCACAGGACTCCATCGCTCTTGCAAAAGAAATGGTGGACTACTTCACCAAAGAAGAAGTCGACGAAGTCTACATTATTTACACAAAATTCATCACTGCTCTCCGCCAGCAGGTGAAGGTACAGAAATTACTTCCTGTCGAATCGCCGAAGGCAGAAGCAGGCGAAGCAGACAAAGAACCATCCGTGGATGATGAATACATCTTCCTGCCGGATGCAGGCACAGTCCTTTCCAAGCTGCTTCCTGAATATGTACAGGTGCAGGTTTACAACGCCATGCTCCAGTCCGCTGCCTCCGAACTTGGCAGCCGAATGGCAGCTATGTCCGCTGCAACCGACAACGCGACCGAAAGAATCGCCGACCTCAACCTTACGTACAACAAAGCACGTCAGGCACAGGTTACCAACGAAATTTCCGAAATCGTCGGCGGCGCAGCTGCGCTTGAATAAACCCGCATAAAGAATTTAAGGAGGAATGCTTCTTCATGGCAAATGAAAAGGAGATGCAGGTAGGTAAAGTAGTCCAGATCATCGGCGCAGTCGTAGATATTGCATTCGATGACGACAAAGAACTCCCTGCTATCTATAACGCAATCCATGTAAAAGATGATAAATCCGGCGTTCCTGTTGATGTTATCTGTGAAACCATGCAGCACCTCGGCGACGGCGTTGTCCGTGCCGTAGCTATGAGCTCCACAGATGGCATGGTACGTGGAATGAAAGCAGTCGACACCGGCCGTGCTATTGCAGCACCGGTAGGCGACGGCTGCCTTGGACGTATTTTCAACGTTCTCGGACAGACAGTAGATAATGATCCGGCCAAAGTACCGGCATCCGACTACTGGCCGATTCATCGCCCGGCACCGGCCTTCAAAGACCAGTCCCCGGCAGCTGAAATTTTCGAAACCGGCATCAAAGTCGTCGACCTGATCTGCCCATACGCAAAAGGCGGTAAGATCGGTCTGTTCGGCGGTGCAGGCGTAGGTAAAACAGTCCTGATTCAGGAACTGATCCACAACGTAGCGACCGAACATGATGGCTGCTCCGTATTCTGCGGCGTAGGCGAACGTACCCGTGAAGGCAACGACCTCTGGGGCGAAATGAAAGACTCCGGCGTCCTGAACAAAGTAGCACTGGTCTATGGCCAGATGAACGAACCTCCGGGAGCTCGTATGAGAGTCGCCCTGACAGGTCTGACCATGGCAGAATACTTCCGTGATAAACAGGGCCAGGACGTACTGCTCTTCGTCGACAACATTTTCCGTTTCGTACAGGCAGGCTCCGAAGTATCCGCACTGCTCGGCCGTATGCCGTCTGCCGTAGGTTACCAGCCAACGCTCGCAACCGATATCGGCGAACTGCAGGAACGAATCACTTCCACCAAGACCGGTTCCATCACATCCATTCAGGCTGTATATGTACCGGCCGATGACCTCACCGACCCGGCTCCGGCTGGCGTATTCACCCACCTGGATGCTACCACGGTACTGAACCGTTCCATCGCCGAACTGGGTATTTACCCGGCAGTCGATCCGCTGGACTCCACTTCCCGTATCCTTGATCCAAACGTACTCGGAGAGGAACACTACGAAGTAGCCCGCGGCGTACAGGCTATTCTGCAGCGCTACAAAGAACTGCAGGATATCATCGCCATCCTCGGTATGGAAGAACTTTCTGATGACGACAAGGTCATCGTTGCTCGCGCAAGAAAGATCCAGAGATTCCTGTCTCAGCCGTTCTTCGTAGCTGAACAGTTCACAGGCTCCCCAGGTAGATATGTACCGCTGAAGGAAACCATCAGAGGCTTCAAGGAAATCCTTGCAGGCCAGCACGATGACATGCCTGAAGGCGCATTCTACATGGTCGGCACAATTGATGAAGCAATCGAAAAGGCTGAAAAGATGAAGAAAGGGGAATAAGCCATGGCTGATACCCTTACTCACTCCATGCACGTGGAAGTCATCAGTCCGGATGGTCCGATCTTCAGTGAAGACAGTGTGGACATGGTGGTGGCCCGCGCAGAAGACGGCGAATTTGCTGTCTTGAAAAACCATCTGCCTCTGGCAGCCGCTTTGGAAATGTGCGTTGTACGCATTAAAAAAGCCGCTGAAGAACAGAAGGTCGCTGTATTCGGCGGGTTCTTGGAAAACTCCAAGAACAACGTAAACATCGTGGCTCCGCTGGCTGAGCTGGCTGAAAACATCGATGTAGCGCGCGCCCAGGCAGCGAAAAAGCGTGCAGAAGACAGACTGGCTTCTCACAGCGCAGACATCGATATGGACCGCGCAAGACTCGCTCTCATGCGTGCACTGACACGCCTCAAAGCGACCGGAACGATCTGATATGGATACTATAAAAACCGCAGCTTCGGCTGCGGTTTTTTGTTTTCATCTATAGATATCAGAGGCCAGATCGCCTGATACCGGTCAGCAGTCACTTCTTCCCACGCAAACCGCTCCCATATGGTATAATAAAGATAACAAAAGCAGTGTGGCTGCTATTCTTTAGCAAGAATAAATAATAACACGCCGGGACCACCGGACATTTAGCAAGGAGGAGAGACCATGGACGAAATTTTCAATCGCGGAACCTGCCGCTACTTCAAAGAACTGACCCCTGTGCCGGATGAAGAGCTGCTGACGCTCGTCAAGGCGGGCATGCAGGCGCGTGCTGTCGGCAACCAGAAGTCGCGTGACTTCATCATCGTCACTCGTGAAGATCTGGTGAAAGCCATTTCTCACAACAGCATCATCGCCGGCCCGGCGCGCAAGGCGTCTGCTGCGATCGTCATCGTCGGCAAGAAGGATGGCATCAGCTTCCCGGAAGAATGGAGCTTTGACTGTGCGGCGGCTGCGCAGAACATACTGATCGAAGCTGAGCACCTTGGTCTTTCCACCTTGTGGATGCAGGTGTATCCGTATCAGGACAGAAAGATCCATCTGTGCCATATCTTAGACATCTCGACGGATGAGGACCCCTTCTGCATCATCGCCGTCGGCTATGCAGACCGTCGTCCGGTGAAACTGAACCGCTACGATGAGAATGCCGTCTCCTATGATCTGTATGGAAATCATAAGAAGAAATAAAAACGGAAGCCATGCGCGAAAGCGCATGGCTTTTTGCGTACCTTGGGGGCTGTGATATAATGAGGCAAGGAGAGAGGGGAGTGACCGGTGGCTAGTGGCTAGGGATTAGGAATCAGGAATCAGAGAATGCTCCCTTTCTGTAGAATCCGTCGGGATACTTGAATCAAGCATTTCTCTCGTATCGTCATTTCGTGCGAAGTTGAGAACTTTCTCTTGCACTGCGTGGATCTGCAGCGATGCGCGTATCGGTAACCGATGCCTTATTGCTTTGCTTTTCAGCTGCCCCATGTGAGTGGTTTCCCTGAGGATGACGAACGGGGAAGCGCTTACACCTTAAACCGCAAACCACACACACTATTACCCCGGAGGTGATCGTATGAACTATAAACTGTTATTCACCGCGACGGTCTGCGCTGCCGCTTTCTCTGCCGCTCCCGTCCATGCGGACTACACGAGCTGGCAGGATCCAAGCTATGATTTTTCAAAAATCCAGCGCATTTATGTGGGGCGCGTGGATACGAGTGATGTCGCCTTGAGTCGTGCGAGACAGAAGAGCTTGGAAGCGACATTTGGCAGCCGCATGAATAAAGTGAAATATCCGAAGGATGTCCTTGTGACGATCGAAGCGCCGACCGCATCGAAGACACTGCCCGCATCTCGTCTTCCGAAAGCGTCGGCCGAAAGTGGGATAGAGGAAGCGGATGATTTTCTCGAAGCGGCCAAAGCGGCGAATGCCCAAGTGTACATACTGCCGCGCCTCACCCGCTGGCAGGTGAAGAGCTATATCGAGCCGGCGCATGTGGAGTGGAAGTCTGTCCAAGTGCGAGACTCCTATCGGGATAAAGATGGGAACTGGCATGATTTCTACCGAACCGAGATGTATCCAGACTACATCCCGGATCGCGAAATCCCCTATGCGACAGTGACGATGACCTTCGAATGGTACGACGCACAAAGTGGAAATCTGATCGCTTCGAGCGAGGATGACCGCACGCGCAATGCGGAGGATAATCCGAAGGGGATGTATGAGCGCATCGTCGATCGCTTTGCGAAGGATTTGAAGAAAGTGACTAGTGACTAGTGGCTAGTGGCTAGGGATTAGGAATCGGTTTCAGGGTTCAGGTTATCGGGTTCAAGGTTGTGGTGCGGCGCATCATCATGTGGAAGCGCCGCGAGTATATATTAGGCGAAGCCGCAACAACAAGCTTGAAAGCAGAAAGAACCTCTACCCTTTATGCTAGGGAAACGCTGATTCAATCGCAGAATCAGATTTCATATGGATTTTTATACATAGCTTCGTCATAGCCTTCCTTACATAGCTTGCTATTCGCGTCAGGTGATTCCTCGCTATTCGTAAAATTCAAGAGTAAAATCTGACAACGATTGAATCAGTGTTTCCTTAAATGCCGCCTTCGGGCTGCCACCTTCGGGCATCGCCCTTTTATAAAAAATCGGAGCGAAGCGCTGCACCTCTTAGCTTTCTCCGCATGGGGAAGAGGGAGCGTGCCAGCGGCGCTCGGTTGGTGGCGTAAATCGCCTGCTTGAAACGCATTCCCCCACTTCCTTTCATCCCGCCTGTGCCCTATCCGCCCCTTTGGGGCACCTTCCCCTTGAGGGGAAGGCTATTCCTATCAAGCGGCGAAGCCGCCACCTTCATTCCTCATTTCTAATTTCTCATTTCTCATGCAAGCGAGCCTTTCGCGCGCAGTCAAAGTGCGATACGCCCCAGAGGCTGCCCCCTACCCCCTATTCCCTCATTTTTCAAGGAGTACGTCATGAAAACAAATATGAAACCTGCATCCATTCTGTATCCCCAGCCCGTGCTGGTGATTGCGTCTTATGATAAGGAAGGCCACGCAGATGCCATGGTGGCGGCGTGGGGAGGGATCTATGATACGAACCAGATCGGCTTTATGCTGGACCATCGTCATCAGACGACGGAAAACATTCGAGAGGCGGGCGCTTTCACCGTCAGTGTGGCTACGGTTTCCACAATGGCAGAGTCGGACTACTTCGGCAGCGTGAGCGAGAAGACGGCGGCGGGCAAGATCGAAAAAGTCGGCTTCCACGCTGTGAAGAGTGAGCATGTGGAAGCGCCTGTCATTACAGAGTACCCGCTGACTTTTGAATGCAAAGTATCCAAGGTGACACAGGTGGGCGAAGATTTCCACTTCGTGGGCGATATCGTGAACATTCTCGTCGATGACGCCATCCTGACGGAGGGGAAGATCGATCCCATGAAGCTGGCGCCGATCACCTTTGATGCGGTGCATGGCAAGTACCTGCCGCTCGGAGAAGCGGTCGGGAAGGCTTGGGGCGAAGGACGAATATTTATGAAGTGAAAGTTTCAGGTATAAGTGAACTCTTTACCAAAATCCAGAAAAGTTTCGATTATAATGAGAGAAAGAGGTGAGACGATGATAAAAAGAGAGTTGTACATGAAGCGCATTCGGCCATTCATCGGACGAGAAATCATAAAAGTGCTGACGGGTATCCGCCGTTCAGGAAAGTCTGTCATGCTCTCGCTCATTCAGGAAGAACTCAGAAAGCAGGGGGGTCTCTGATGAGCAGATGATTTCCTTTAATTTTGAACAATTGGTGAATCGCACGTATTGCAATGCGCTGGCACTTCATGAAGAAATTAGTCGACGGGCGAGGGGAAAAACCGGCAAACTTTATTTTTTCTTCGATGAGATTCAGGAGGTAGAGGATTGGCAGCGATGCATCAATTCACTCAGACTCGACTTTGATTGTGACATCTATGTGACGGGCTCGAATGCGAAACTGCTGTCTGGCGAGCTGGCGACGTATCTTGCAGGAAGGTATGTGGAATTTGTGATGTACCCTTTTTCTTTTGCAGAGTTTATTGCGATGCAGCAGGAAGAGGGGCTGTACCTCTCCGAAGGGAAGGCCTTTCAGGACTATCTGCTGACGGGCGGGATGCCATTTCTTTCTCATCTGCCAAAGGAAGAAGATGCGATTTTTCAATATCTGCGAGACGTCTATCACTCGGTCATTCTGAAGGACGTCATCGGGCGAAATGCTATCCGTGATGTAGATCTTTTAGAGCGCATCGTTCTTTACCTGATGGCCAATGTGGGGCATCCTTTCAGCGTGAACAGTCTTACGAAGTATTTCAAAAACAAAAAGCGAAATGCATCGTATGAAACGGTCCTGAACTATGTCAAGGCCTGTAAGAATGCTTTTCTTCTGTATCGAGTCAAGCGGGAGGATCTGGTCGGTAAGAAATCTTTGTCTGTCAATGAAAAACTATACGTGGTGGATCATGGAATCCGACAGGCGGTGTATGGACGAAATCAGCAAGACATCGACCAGGTACTCGAAAATATCGTCTGTCTGGAAATGCTGCGCCGCGGTTCTGCAGTGACTGTCGGTAAGTATGGTGATAAGGAAATCGACTTCATCGCTGCGCGCGGAAAAGAAAAACTCTATGTGCAGGTGACATATCTTTTGGCAAGTGAGCAGACGATGGAACGTGAGTTCGGCGTGTTGGAAGAAATCCGGGATAACTATCCCAAATATGTAGTTTCTTTGGATGAATTTGATCGTGGTCGCAATGGCATCCGGCATAGAAATATACGCGATTTTCTTTTGGAAAAATCGTGGACATGAAAAAAGAGTCTGTCAGCTTTTTGACAGACTCCTTTTTTCAGAGCGGGGAGAGATCGACCGCAGTAACGTCTAATCCCTAATCCCTAGTCACCAGTCACTAAATCAGCACGGCAAAGAAGGAGGCGAAGACGACAGTGAAGACGCCAGCGACTACGATGGAGAGAGAAGACATGGCACCCTCGATAGGACCAAGCTCCATGGCTTTCGCTGTACCCATCGCGTGAGCTGCCGTGCCAAGAGCGATGCCGCGGGCGATGGGATCGGTGATATGGAAGAGACGGCAGACGTATTCGCCGATGATATTTCCGAGGATTCCGGTCGCAATGATGGCAGCGACGGTGATGGAGACATAGCCGCCGAGCTCTTCGGAAAGTCCCATGCCGATGGCCGTGGTGATGGACTTCGGAAGCAGCGTCACGTAGGAAGCGTGGTCAAAGCCGAAGGCCAGACAGAGGACGTAGACGGCAAAAAGCCCTGTCAAGACGCCGGAAAGGATACCGAGGAAGATGGCCTTATAGTTTTTCTTCAAAAGCTTGATCTGCTCATAGAGCGGCACGGCGAGACAGATGGTGGAGGGCGTCAGCAGGTAATTGATGTAGGAGGCGCCTTCGTTATAGTCCTTGTAATCCATGCCGGTCACCTTGAGGAAGCCGATGACCAGCAGGACCGCGGTCAGAAGTGGATTGAACAAGGGAAAATGAAATTTCAAAAAGAGCTTCGAGCCGAGATAAAAGGCGATGAGGCTGATGAAGACCGAGAGGTAGGCGGAGTGTGTCAGGAAATCATTCATGGCAGGTCTCCTTCCTTGTGACCTTCTTCATGATAAACTGCGTGAAAAGGCCGCCGGCTGCCATGACGATGACCATGGCAAGGATGGTGATCACGATGTACTGCAGAAGGGTAGAGGAGATCAGGTGCCACGAGTCCATGAGGCCGACGGCGGCCGGAAGGAAGAGGATGGGCATGATCTCGATGAGGAACATGGAGGCCTGCCGGATCTGCGGGATACGGATGACCTTGAAGTATAAGAGGGCAAACAGGATCAGTATCCCGTAAATGCTGGCCGGTACAGGAAGCGGCAGCAGCGCATGGAGAAGTTCTCCCACAAAGGAAATGGCTAAAATCATTCCGAATTGAAATAAGTAAGACATAGAAGGTCCTTTCGTTATTGTTATTATTGGGAGGCGGGCGTGATTGCGGATGAAAGCTCGACCCGAATGAGGAATTAGGAATGAAGAATTAGGAATGAAGGTGGCGGCTTCGCCGCAAATATACATGGGGCGATGCCCGAAAGTGGCATTCAAGTCACCAGTCACTCGAGACTCCTAATCTCTAGCCACTAATCCCTAATTCCTAGCCTGTAGGGAGTGCTGTCCCTTGATTGTGGATGAAAGCTTTGCTCGAATTAGAAATGAGAAATAGTGGTATGGCGCATAAAAATATAGAAGCGCCGCGAAGTATGAATAGGGCGATGCCCGAAAGTCTGCGGGGAGCAGGTTTCCTGTTTGGGAGTTCCAAACATTGACCGTCTGACCGCGAATGACAAAGATTTCTCGCTTCGCTCGAAATGACGATATAAGGGGCTGACGTCTCTCAGTCACTAGTCACCAGCCACTAGTCACTCCTAATCCCTAATCCCTAGGCACTATGTATGAAATCCCAATTTCTCCACATATTTTTCGATCATTTCAGCAGCGAAAGCGTGGCCGACGCGGGAGGTATTGATGGAGAGGTCGTAGTTTTTGGCAGCGCCCCATGTTTCGCCGGTGTAGTAGCGGTGATAGGCGAGGCGGTTCTCATCATTGGTATGGATGATTTCCTTCGCCTCTTTGAGGCTGATGCCGAGCATATCGGCTTTGTAGCGGATGCGGTGGTCGATGTCACCGTGAATGAAAACGGAGACGCAGTCCGCATGATTTCTGAAAATGTAATTTCCGCAGCGGCCGACGAGGATGAAGTCCTTTTCCGGCAGCAGGTGCTCCAAGCGATCGCGCTCCGGTTCTGTGAATTTTTTGTTTCTGAAATCCATGGAGAGTGCGTAGACGATAGAGTTTACAGGGGATTCATGGAAGAAATCCGGCATCTCATCGTACATGCCTTTTTCTTTGGCAAGACGGGCGAGACTGTCCTGGTCGTGGACGGGGATGTGATAGTAGTTGGAGAGGAGCTTGCCAACGGTGTAGCCGCCGCTGCCGCTCTCGCGTGCGATGGTGATGATCATGTGTTTCTCCTTTCAGCAAAAGTGAAATGTTAGAATTTATTATACCACGGATGGCAAGAGGAAATGATGATGAAACTATGCATGAAAATCCATATGAAATCTGACGCTTCGATTGAATCGCCGTTTCTCTGACATGAGCGGTATCGCGGGCTATCCACTGGAATATTCTTTTGACTTGAAGTCAAAAATGTTAAGAATTTATAAAAAAATACGCTTAGTAATTTATGAAAATATAATGAAGAAGCCCCTTGCAATCCATCGTTTTCATGGTATAATACATACATAAGTTGACCGGAAGTCAACTTAGGAAACAGATTCCATTTGGCAGGGGTCCCATTCCCCCTTGGATCCCTGTCATACCATACCCTTATGATAAAGGAGGTGGCGCATTACCACATATACTTATTCAATTTCTTGATAACAATACCCTCTCTCCTATAAAAGCCCGATCGATTTTCCCCATCGATCGGGCTTTTTATTGGTCTTTTATCGCAATAAAAAAGAGACTGCCAAGCATGCAGGCACATGCTTGGCAGTCTCTTTTACTTATCTTACTTATCCCGCGATGCTTTTCAGCTGGCTGATGAATTCTTCCGCAGACATGGCACCGGTGAGACGGGTGATCTCCTCTCCATTCTCCAGGATGACGATGGTCGGGATCGACATGATGTCGAAGGCAGCGGCGATATCCGGGAGCTCGTCTACATCGACCTTGGTGAAGTGGATGGCAGAGCCCAGCTCTGCATCCGCAGCCTCCATGACGGGAGCCATCATACGGCAGGGCCCGCACCAAGTGGCCCAGAAGTCGATGAGGGAGAGGCCTTTTCGGGTGGCGATTTCTTTCTGGAATGCTTCTTCTGTATGGATTTCAGTGATCATTGGGATCCTCCTTGTATATGACTATATCGATAGAAATGTATATGCTTGATGTACTCATTATAGCATGTGAGGAAAAGTCGTTCAACGGGCTAACCTTGAAGTTTGAAAGCAGGGATGAGTGGCTGGGGATTAGGGATTAGGAGTGACTGGTGACTGAAATGGCAGCTCATGGAATCGCCACCATCTATACTCTGCAGCGCTTAGATCCTTCGACTCAGTTCTCATATCCTATATTAGCCATTTTCTAACATACAACGCTTTTCTTCGCGCGGATGACGAAATGCGCCGCGCCACAACCTTGAACCCGGCAACCTGAAGTTTGAAAGCAGGGATTGGGAATTGGTTTTGAGATTAGTACCGCTTCTCATGTATCGTCAGCCCGAGCGAAGTCCTCGATCTTTCTTGCACACCGGTAAGAAGTCAGTACGAGATAGCAGAAAGACGCAGAACAAAAACGTCGTTGATGAAATGGCGCATACATGCTGACTCACGTACTGCAGTAGAGATCTCTCAGCTACGCTCGAGATGACGACGACGCGAAGCGTCATCAAAATTCTGCGGCGCTTAGATCCTTCGACTCAGTTCTCATATTTTCAGATAAGCCATTTTTTAACATACGATGTTTTTCTCCGCTCAGGATGACGAAATGCGTCGCACCACAATCTTGAACCCATCAACCTGAACCCGGAACCTCTAATATTTTACCCTTTTAGTAAAATAGAGTACACATGTAAGAGATATACGTCTTTTTTGATATACAATAATTCTTCATGCCTGTTATAAGTATCTTTTATTATATTATTCGAGAAAAGCAATGTATAATGAGAGAAACTCAATTTCGAATTTGTTATGATTCTAGAAGATTTTGTTATGAAAAATTCAGAGGGGGGGGAGGCCAATGAGGGCCAGGAAGGATGCGGTGGAGCGTCTGCTCGCGGCGTACCGCAGGTATTATACGATCACGCGTTTTGACGGTGTGGGAGAAGCGCCGGGCAAAGGAATCCAGGAGGCGAAAGATCTGACGGCCCCCTTCCTGCCTGAAGGAGCGTCTCTTTCTGCGGTATGTGAATATTACGAAAGGGCAGAGCGATATTTCATTCTCCACTCGAATGAGCTATGGTCGACGCATCAGGAAGAGTTCGTCTTCGTCTTTTCCGTTCCTCATCTATCTAAAAAAGTCTTTGATGCCTGCAGGGACTACGCGTATCAGGCGGGGATGGATATGGCGCACATCGGATCGGGGCATATGTATACATATATTTCACCGGTCTTTATATGCGATACCGTCGATGAGGAAGCCAGGATCGCTTTGGAAAAGTGCAAGTATTACAAGACCTTCCGTTTCTCCTTTCACGGATGGATGGAGTACCATGCGGGATGTCTGGCACTTCGTGACGATCGGTTCTATTTCAATAAGGCAGGACGCTGCATGGAAAAGGGGCTGAGGAAGCTCTTCGAAGAACCGGTGCGGATGGAAGCGTGAACGGCAGGTTCAGGGTTAGCCCGTGGGGCGGGGGAGCGGCGCATAAAAATCGGAAGCGCTGCAGAGTATACATAGGGCGATGCCCGAGGGTGGCATTTCAGTTACCAGTCACTCCAATCCCTAATCCCTAGTCCCTAGTCCCTAGCGGCTTATATTGATTGATGGAATCTTTTCGTATCTCATAGAGAAGCAGACAAAGGAGTCAAGGAGAAAGGAGAATGATTATGAATACACTGGTATTATTGGCTGTCTGTTTAGTGATTTTGTTTTGTGGTTATGTATTTTATGGGCGCTGGCTGGTCAAGCAATGGGGCGTAGGTGAGGGGGATATCCCGACACCGGCGCATACCATGAATGATGGCATCGACTATGTGCCGGCAAAGGCACCGGTTCTGATGGGGCATCATTTCTCTTCCATCGCTGGCGCAGGCCCGATCACCGGACCGATCGGGGCCGCTATGTTCGGCTGGCTGCCGGTCACCCTGTGGGTGCTGATCGGCGGTATCTTCTTCGGCGGTGTCCATGACTTCGGGGCGCTCTTCGCGTCTGTCCGTCATAAGGGGCAGTCCATCGGGGAGATCATTTCTGCGAATATGTCCAAGAGAGCGAAGCAGCTCTTCATTATTTTCTCGTATCTGACGCTGATCCTCGTCGTAGCGGCTTTCGCTGCGATCGTAGCGTCCACCTTCGGGGCGACCTATGAAAACGGCGTCTTAAATGAAGCCAAGAGCGCGACCCAGGCTTCGGTCGCCATGGTATCCCTCCTCTTCATCCTTGTCGCTATCGTATTCGGATTTGCTGTGTATCGCCGTCACACCTCCATGGTGACCTCCACCATTCTGGGCGTCACCGCGATCGTAGCCTGCATGGCGGTCGGCATGAACTGGCATCCGCTGTATTTCTCCACCACCACATGGATGTGGCTCATCGGGCTCTACATCACCATCGCATCCGTCACTCCGGTCTGGATCCTGCTCCAGCCGCGTGACTACCTGTCTTCCTTCCTGCTCTATGCGATGCTGGCTGTCGCTGTCGTAGGCATCGTAGGCGCGCATCCGGATATCAAGCCGGATCTTTTCCCGGCGTACACCGGTTTTGCGGTAGACAATGGCAATGGCGTACAGTACATGTTCCCGATCCTCTTCACGACCGTAGCCTGCGGCGCGATCTCCGGTTTCCACTCTCTCGTATCTTCCGGTACGACGTCTAAGCAGCTGGATAAAGAATCGGATGCAAAGCCGATCGCTTACGGCGGCATGCTGCTGGAATGCGTACTCGCGATCATCACCCTCTGCGCGATCGCTTATGCGAGAGAAACTGGCCATGTGAAAGGCGCGACCGATATTTTCGCCGGCGGCATCGCTGCGATGATCGGCGCGATCCCGGGGCTTGAAAACATGGAAACCTCCATGTACACCCTGCTCGTCCTGACGTACTCCGCATTCTGCTTGACCTCTTTGGATACCGCGACACGTCTCGCTCGTTTCATGTTCCAGGAATTCTGGCTCGAACCGGGTGAAACGCCGAAAGATATCAAGAGCGGCTTCAAGAAAATGATGGTCAATCCATACTTTGCGACCGTCCTCACAGTATTCCTCGGCGTCATGCTCGGTATGAACGGCTTCATGAAGATCTGGGGGCTCTTTGGTGCAGCAAACCAGCTGCTGGCTGGCATCGGCCTCCTTGCTGTCGCAGCATGGCTCGGCAATGCAGGCAAGAACAATAAGATGTTCCTCTTCCCGATGTCTTTCATGATGGTCGTCACCCTTTGCTCGCTGGCTCTGATCGTAAGAAATCAGGTCCTCATCATCATGAAGGGCGGCGCTGACTGGGGCCCGTATGCCCAGGCCATCATCGGCTCCTTCCTCATCGTCCTTGCTCTGGAACTGGCGGTAGAAGGCTACCGTACCATTTTCAAGAAAAAGGATCCGGATGACAACGGCGAAGCACCGGCTCTGGACTAAGAAAAATCTATGAAAACCCCGCTATCCGAAAGGATGGCGGGGTTTTATGGTTTATGGTTCAGGGTTCAGGGTTAGCCTATGGGGCGCGCCGTTCTTTGATTACATGCTAAAGAGGTTCAGCGTGTTCAACGGGGGAGGCGCGGCGCATAAAAATATGGAAGCGCCGCGGAGTATAGAGGGTGGCGATGCCCGAAGGTGGCATTTCAGTGACTAGTCACAAGTCACTAGTCACTCGAGGCTCCTAATCCCTAGCCACTAATCCCTAGCTACTAATCATCCCTGCTTTCAAACTTCGTACCGGGGCGTACCGCCCCTTGATTGGGATGAAAGCCTCGTATGAATGGGGAATGAGGAATGAAGGTGGCGGCTTCGCCACATTTTATATAACAATGCGGTAGTCCCGGACGGTTGTGTAGGCCCTTCTCTAAGGGGCTACTCAGCGAGGAGGAGTTCCGTAAACCCAATCCTTGCTTTCAAGATTCAGGGTTCAGGGAAAAATAGGAATGAGGAATGAAGGCCACGGCTTCGCCGCGAGTATATATGAGGCGATGCCCGAAGGTAGCATTTTAGTCACTAGTCACTAGTCACCGGCGATCTAGATCTTCGAATTCGGTGACATGCTGGTATCTCTGGGATCCCAGCCGATGATTTTTCCGGCGGCGAGGCTTTTCTGTACGTCGATGGTGCGCTGGTTCGAAGAGCCTTTGAAGAGGAGGGTGACGTCTTTCTTGTCGAGCATGAATTCCCCATCGACGAGGACGTCGATGCGCTTCAAGAGCTCCATCGTTTCCGGCATGACTTTGGCAAAGTGGCCGAGAAGATCACGGTCGAAGAGGTAGCCGGAGAAGCACCAGATGGTTTTCTGCGGGTAGCGCTCCTTGAAGCGCGTGACGAGGGAGAGGAGGCCTTTCTGATTGGAGGGCTCCATGGGTTCGCCGCCCAAAAGGGTGAGGCCTTCGTAGTATTCGTGTCCGACCTCGTCTAGGATATGGTCTTCGATCTCTTTGGTGAAGGGTTTGCCGTAGGCGAAGTCCCATGTCTCAGGATTGAAGCAGCCCTTGCAGTGGTGCGTGCAGCCGGAGACAAAGAGTGTGTATCGGATGCCGGGGCCGTTCGCGATGTCGTATTCTTTGATGTTGGAGTAATTCATGATAGTGAGATGTTCCTTGTGGATAAAATGGGTTCAGGGGTTCAGGGTTCGGGGTTCAGGGTTAGCCTCGTGGATGTGCCGCCCCCTTGATTGGGGATGAAAGCCTCGATTGAATGAGAAATTAGAAATGAGAAATGCGAAATGGTGGTGCGGCGCATAAAAATATAGAAGCGCCGCGAAGTATATATGAGGCGATGCCATGAGCTGGCATGCCAGTCACTAGTCACCAGTCACTTGAGACTCCTAATCCCTAGACACTTATACCTGCTTTCAAACTTCAAGGTTCAGGGGTGTGGTGGTGGCTTCGCCGCGAATATATATGGGGCGATGCCCGAAGGTCTGATGTCTGATGTCTAACGTCTAACGTATAATTCCCAGCCCCTCGTCCCCTGACACGCAAAAAGACGGCGGGAGCCGTCTTTGCTTATGGGGCTGCGGTGGGATTACAGATGCAGTACGCGGTCTTTGATTTCTTGGGTACGGCCCTGATTCCAGAACTGGGTGCCGATGTAGCCGCAGGTTCTTCTGGCGACGCTCATTTTGTGCTGGTCGCGATTGCCGCAGTTCGGGCATTCCCAGACGAGCTTGCCGTTTTCGTCTTCGACGATCTTGATCTCTCCATCATAGCCGCAGATCATGCAGTAGTCGCTCTTGGTATTCAGCTCTGCGTACATGATATTTTCATAGATGTACTTCATGACGGTGAGAACGGCAGGGATATTCGTCTGCATGTTCGGAACTTCGATGTAGGAGATCGCGCCGCCCGGGGAGAGCTTCTGGAAATCGGATTCAAATTTCAGCTTGTGGAAGGCATCGATCTTCTCGGCGACGTGGACGTGGTAGCTGTTGGTGATGTAGTTCTTATCCGTGACGCCTTTGATGAGGCCGAAGCGCTTCTGGAGGCATTTGGCGAATTTGTAGGTGGTGGATTCCATCGGGGTGCCGTAGACGGAGTAGGAGATGTTTTCCTTCGCTCTCCATTCGCTGCATTTGTCATTCAGCTTCTGCATGACGGACATGGAAAATTTCCGTCCCTCTTCCGTGGTGTGAGAGACACCGAGCATGCGGACGCACATTTCATAGAGGCCGGCATAGCCGAGGGAAATGGTGCTGTAGTTATTGAAGAGGAGCTTGTCGATGGTCTCGCCTTTCTTGAGGCGCGCGAGTGCGCCGTACTGCCAAAGGATCGGTGCGACGTCAGAGACGGTGCCAAGGAGCCTCTCGTGGCGGCAGCGGAGAGCGCGATGGCAGAGCTCGAGGCGGTCTTCCAGGATCTTCCAGAAGCGGTCCATGTCGCCGCCGGAGGAGCAGGCGACGTCGACGAGATTGATGGTGACGACACCCTGATTGAAGCGGCCGTAGTACTTGTGCTTGCCATCCTTGCCAAGGCCTTCGGTATCCGGGGTGAGGAAGCTGCGGCAGCCCATGCATGGGTAGACATCGCCATTTTTCATCTGCCGCATGATCTTGGCGGAAATATAGTCTGGCACCATGCGCTTGGCGGTACATTCCGCAGCGAGCTTGGTGAGGTAGTAGTAAGGGGTATCCTCATGGATATTGTCTTCATCGAGGACGTAGATGAGCTTCGGGAAGGCGGGGGTGATCCATACGCCCTTTTCGTTCTTGACGCCCTGCATGCGCTGGCGGAGGACTTCTTCGATGATGAGGGCGAGGTCTTTTCTCGTCTGGCCGTCCGGCACTTCGTCAAGGTACATGAACATGGTGACGAAAGGCGCCTGTCCGTTGCAGGTCATGAGAGTGATGAGCTGGTACTGGATGGTCTGGATGCCGGACTTGATCTCTTCCTTCAGGCGGCGTTCCACGATCTTGGAAATGATGTCTTCATCCATCACTTCGCCGGTTTCCTTGCGTTCTGCGAAGACTTCTTTTCTGATCTTCTGGCGGCTGATGTCTACGAAGGGAGCGAGGTGCGCGAGGGTGAAGGACTGCCCACCGTACTGGTTCGAAGCGACCTGCGCGACGATCTGTGTCGTGACATTGCACGCGGTGAAGAAGGAGTGCGGCTTTTCGATCATGGTCTGGCTGATGACGGTGCCATTCTGCAGCATGTCTTCCAGATTGATGAGGTCGCAGTTGTGCTCGCGCTGGGCGAAATAGTCGGCATCGTGGAAATGGATGATGCCCTGCTCGTGCGCTTTCACGATTTCTTCCGGGAGCAGCAGGCGGCGGGTGAGGTCCTTCGATACCTCGCCGGCCATGTAGTCACGCTGCGTGGAATTGATGACAGGGTTCTTATTCGAATTTTCCTGCTTCACTTCTTCATTATTGAGGTCGATGAGGGAGAGGATCCCGTCATCGGTGGTGTTGCTTTTTCTGGAAATCTCGCGTTTGTAGCGGTAACGGACGTACTTCTGCGCCACTTCGTAGCCGCGCATTTCCATGATGCCCGTCTCGACCATGTCCTGAATGTCTTCCACATTGCAGGCATGCGAATACGCCGAGATCTTCTTGGCGATGTTGTCAGCGACGGCCTGGATCTGGAAGCCGCTCATCTGATGGATGCCTTCGACTTCCTTATTGGCTTTGCGGATGGCATTCACGATCTTGGAAATATCAAAAGCAACTTCCTGTCCATTTCTCTTGATTACGTTTGTTTTGACTGTGATTCCCGTCATTTCTTCTCGATTTTCCATAGCTGATGCACTCTCCCGCTGGTAATCCGACGATTTTCTTAGATTTTATCGGCTTTATAGTAAATACAAAATGTATGAAATTAACAAAAATATAAGCACAATATCTTGTGCTGGAACTATAATACAACAAATCGGGAGAAAAGGGAATAGGGAAAATATTTTCGAAGCAGAGCTCTCTTTGGCAAGAAAGTGAGAGAAACCGCCAAAAAGTGAGAAAACAGCGGATTTGCTGCTGTATGAGAAATTTATGAGAAGCAGTATAAATCCTTTCTATGAGGGACTATCAAGAAAATGTGGCTTGCTTTTTATGAAGAAGTGTATAATGAGGGGAAAGGGGTTCAGGGTTAGCCCGTGGGCGTATCGCTCCGTGATTACGAATGAAAGTCCTGTCCGAATTAGGAATGAGGAATTAGGAATGGTGGTGCGGCGCCAGATCCTTCGACGCAGTTCTCACTGCTCCGCCTTTACATGATCGAACATCCGACATTTCACTCCGCTCAGGATGACGAAATGCGCCGCGAAGTATAAATAGTGGCGATGCCATGAGCGGGCATTCCAGTCACCAGTCACTTGAGACTCCTCATCCCTAGCTACTAATCCCTAGTCACCAGTCACTAGTCACTTTGCCCCCTAATCCCTAATTCCCATGTTTTTAAGGAGTATTTACTCGTGCTTTTCAAAGAAAATCCCTTCTACCTGCTCTCTGTCCACAGCACGGACGGGGCGGCGGCGATCGATGCCGCGCTCTCTCACAAGCGCATGGCGCTTCCCTTGGAGGCGGAAGGCGCGCCCTATAGCAAGGCGGCGCACTGGCTTCTCCAGATGGAGCATCGCAGCGAAGCAGAATATTTCTGGCCGTCGGGGCTTCCCCGCAAGGAGGCCTTTCTTCTCACACAGAGCGGGGAAAGCGACAGCCCTCTTTCCCCGCGGCTTCGCCTGCTCCGTTTCTTGAATGCGCTTCCTGAAGGTACACTCACGCTGGAGGCGCTGCTTGCGGCAGAAGAAGATTTCCTCGCGCTGTCTCCGCAGGAGGCGCTGGAGGACATCCAGCGGGATCGGCATGTCGCCGGATTTCCTGTCATCGAAGAGCCTTGGGTGATCGAAGGATACCAGCAGGAGCTGATTCTGGAAATCGGAAGCGGTGCTATCGCTGCTTCCCGCCTTCTGGCTGAAGAAGAGAGGAGAGGAGTGCTCATCGCTCTGGCGAAGCAGGGACGGCGAGGAATGCTCTACACCCAGCTTCTTTCCGCCTATGAAAGAGATGTGGCAAAGGAACGCGCGCAGCTGGAGAATGATATCGCCTACGCGCTCATGATCAGTTCCAAACATCCGCAGCAGGGGCTCTCGCTCCTTGCAGAGAAGAGTCGCCGCTACCTGTCCCTGTCAATGCCGCTCTATGTGATGAGCGGCTGCTGGGTACTCCGCCCTGTTTTTTCCCGCATACGGAATCGCGCGATCGATCTGTCGGAGCGCCTTGGACGGGAGACGGGCGAGCAATGGCTGGCTCTCATGGAAGACCTCTTTGTCTTCGCGCCTGTCTTTGCAAAGGAAATCAGGGAAGATCAGGCGCGTCTTTCCCGCGGAGAGAAGCTCCTTGGCAGGAAAGAGGAGACAGAAAGAAAGGACAGACTGGAAATACCGCGCCACATATCGAGGATCCCTCACGTGGAGATGGAAAAAGGGGATCGCCGCTGGGGGACCGTGGTGGTCATAGTGCTCGCACTGGCGTTCCTGCTCTTTCGCTGAACATAGAAACGGGAAGGATACATGCCCTTGCAGCCGCGCGGTTCTCGGAGTCTCTCCTTGGAAAGGTAATGCTATTAAGTTAAGCGGCAGAACGTTCTTGGCTTCCCATCGGGGGAGCTCCCCGAAGGGGAGAGGGGGCTGCGCAGCGGTATTGCATGAAAGTGTTGAAATATCGATAGCATCGGACTATTCAACATAGCACGCTATACCGCTAGCATGCCCCTATTGCCTTCGGCACTTCCCCCGAAGGGGGAAGCAAGACGTTACGTAGTTAACGATTTCCTTAACTTAATAGCATTACTCGGGAAGGGGGCGGGGAAAAGCGTTGCTCCGTGCGCAGGATCCATGTTTTCCTCCTCTCTTTTCCCTTCATTTCTGCTATAATAAAACAATCCTTCGGACTTTCACTCCGATGAGATTTTCTGGGGATACCCCGGAATGATGGTTTGGGAATGGCAGGAACCAGGAAGGAATGGATACTCTTTCCACCTCTGGCAGCCGCTGCTCTTCCCGCAGAAAGGATACATATTTTTATGACAGAAAAGAAAAAAGTCGTCGTCGCCATGTCCGGCGGCGTCGACAGCACACTCACCGCAAAGCTCCTTCTGGAAGCGGGCTACGAAGTCTGTGGAGCGACCATGCACCAGTTCGATGGGCAGGAGAAGGAGATCGAAGGCGCGAGAGCCATGGCTGATTTCATCGGCATCCCCTTTGAGGTCATAGACGTCAGAGAGGCTTACCAGAAATACGTCCTCCGGTATTTCATCGATGCCTACGCCAAAGGCATGACGCCGAATCCCTGTATGATGTGCGATTTCAAAGTGAAATTCGGCCTTTTCTATGACGAAGTCAGGAAACACTTCGACGCACCGTACTTTGCGACCGGCCACTATGCGAGGATCCTCTTCAACCCAGAGCGGCAGAAATATGAAGTCCATAAAGGCATCGACATGGGCAAAGACCAGTCGTACATGATGTACCACCTCACGCAGGACCAGCTCGCGCATATCATTTTCCCGCTCGGCCGCACCTTCAAGAAAGACACCCGCCGGATCTCCAAAGAAAAAGGACTCCCCACCTACAACAAAGCCGAGTCTCAGGACATCTGCTTTTTGACCAGTGAGACATCCTACGTCGAATTTCTCAAGAACCACGCGCCGGAAGCCTTTCGTGAAGGTGACATCGTAGATACCAAAGGCCGCGTCCTCGGACGCCACCACGGCATCCCTTACTACACCATCGGACAGCGAAAAGGGCTCGGCATCGCAGCGAGGACTCCGCTCTATGTCGTCTCCTTAAAGCCTGAGAAATCGCAGGTCATCGTCGGCACGAATGACGAACTCTTCCGCACCCGTCTCCTTGCCGGCGAGCTTCACTTCACCGATGACGAAGCGCCCGGAGAGGAATTTTCCTGCCATGCCAAGATCCGCTACGGCATCCGCGTCCACGACTGCACCGTGACGCTTGAAAGAAACGGCCGCGCTGTCGTGAAATTCAAAGAGCCCCAGCGCGCTATCACCAGCGGCCAGTCCGTCGTCTTCTACGACGATGACCGCCTCATCGGCGGGGGAACGATCATGAGGGGACTGTAAGCATAGAAAAAACGTTGTACTCATGGCATGGGTACAACGTTTTTTTGATGGGTTTAAGGGTTTAAGGGTTCAAGGGTTCAAGGTTCAGGATTGTGGTGTTGGCGCCGCTTTTGGAAATAGGCTGTCTCTCGTATCGTCATAAGGGCCGAAGTGGAGGGATCTTGCTTGCACCCCGGTAAGCAGCAAGTACAAGACCGCAGAAAAACGCAGCACCAAGACGGCATTTATGGAATAGCGCATACCTGCTGATTTACGCAGTGCAGTAGAGATCCCTCGGCTACGCTCGGGATGACGATACGTTATTTCAGCCCTACTCAAAATATCACGAGGTCAACCTCCGCCCTTCGGGCATCTCCTCCCAGAGAAAGAAGGGGGGAAGTGAAAGAATATTATATTTGCGGCGAAGCTGCCACGAGAGCCCCGAGTGACTAGTGACTGGTGACTAAATGCCACTTTCGGGCATCGCCACTATCTATACTCTGCGGTGCTTCCATATTTTTATGCGCCGCACCAGCACTCCTAATTCCTAACTCCTAACTCCTAACTGGCGAGCAAAGTTTTCATCCACAATTAGTGGACGAGCCGCCCCACGAGCTGCCCCTGAACCCTTTCCTATTTCCCCTTAAACTCCGCAGGCCGCTTTTCGAGGAACGCCGTGATGCCTTCCTTGAAATCTTCCGAAGACGAGCACTCACCGAGATACACAGACTCTGCCTTCATGTATTCCTCAAAGCCCTTGTACATGCTTTCGAACATCAATTTCTTCATATTTCTATAAGCGAGCGTCGGACCCTTCGTCAGCTTTTCTGCGAAGGCATAGACCGTCGGGAGGAGCTCCTCCTTCGTCGTGACTGCTTTCACGAGGCCGATGTCATACGCTTCCTTGGCCGCTACGATGCGGCCCGTGACGAACATGTCGAAGGCGCGGTGTGTACCGATCATGCGCGGCAGCGTGTACACGCCGCCCGTATCCGGACAGAGACCGATGCCGACAAAGGCCTGCAGGAACTTTGCATTGTCTGCGGCATAGATGAAGTCACAGGCAAAGGCCAGATTCGCCGCCCCGCCCGCGCACGCACCGGCGACCGCGCAGATCACGATCTTCGACATCTTTTTCATGTACAGCACGATCTCCGACAGCTTGCCCGCCAGAGGTCCCATGGACTTCTTCGCAAAATCCGGCTCGTCGCAGTGCGCCTTCATGAAGCGGATATCGCCGCCCCCGCTGAATGCGCGCCCCGCGCCCGCGAGTACGACGACCTTGATCGCCTCATCTGCTTCTGCTTCATGCAGCGCGCTTTCCACCTCGAGCGACATGTTCATGTCGAGCGCATTCAGCGTCGGTGCGTAGTCCAGCGTGATGGTCGCGATGGATTTCTCTACCGTGTAGTGAATCATTTTGTAATCCATGGGGATACCTCCTTTTTGAATCAGTGTTTCCTTAGAAGTCTATGACTATATTATACATCTTTTGAAGAAAATGAGAAATTGAAGATCGTGCTTTTGCGCCAATGGATTCTATTTTTCCATTGCAAAGAGAAAAGTCATTGTTTCCGAAAGGACTCTCTTAGAAATGAAGGCATCAGGAGGGGGCCGTCATTCATGAAATAGGGAGGCTCTGAAAAAAGAGGGATGTCCATTCCAATCTCTCTTTTTGCTGCTTGAATACCATAAATGCATAGCAATCTTAATCTTCCATGCATAACCTGTATTTTGATAGACTCAATGCATGGTGTATACTATAAATCATCGAATCATCCAAAATAAGCATACAATAAAATGGAGGAAATGATTTATGGAAATGCTATTGGGGTTTATTATCCTTCTCGGGTGTCTCTTCCTGGGAATTAAGCACGGGGGGATCGGGCTTGCGGTCATCAGCGGCATCGGTCTTACGCTGTACACGTTTGTTTTCCACTACAAGCCGGGCACGCCGCCGATCGGCGTCATGCTGACCATTCTGGCGGTCGTCACCTGCGCAGGCTTCCTGCAGACGTCCGGCGGGCTGACGGTCATGCTGAAGTATGCGGAAAAATTCCTACGCAACAATCCGAAGCACATCACGGTTCTGGCTCCGGTGACGACCTGGTTCCTGACCGTTCTCTGCGGCACGGGCCATGTCGTGTATACCATGTTCCCGATCATTTATGATATTTCTATCAAGCAGAATATCCGCCCGGAACGTCCGATGGCGGTATCGTCCATCGCATCCCAGATGGGTATCTCGGCATCTCCTGTATCGGTCGCTGTCGTCTCCATCGTAGGCTTCATGGCGGCGGCAGGGCATACCTTCAACCTGCTGCAGATCCTTGCGGTGTCCATTCCGGCGACTTTGATCGGTGTCATCTGCGCGGCTCTTGTCAGCTATAAGAGAGGCAAGGATCTCGAGAATGATCCCGCGTTCCAGGAAATGATCAAGGATCCGGAACAGAAGTCCTATGTCTTTGGCGAAAATGAATCGCTGCAGGGCAAGGAACTGCCGTCCTCTTATTATCATGCGACCATCATTTTCCTCGTGGGGATCATCCTCATCGCGATCCTGGGCAATTTCCCGGATCTTCTGCCGCACTTTGCTGATGCGAAGGGCAAGATGAAGGCGATTTCTATGACGACGGTCATCCAGATCATCATGCTCCTGATCTCTGCGATCATTCTCTTCGTCTGCAAGACGAAGGCGAAGGAAGTCGGAAACAGCCAGGTCTTCCGTGCGGGCGTTGTCGCACTGGTTTCCGTCTACGGTGTAGCATGGATGGCGGATACTTACTTCGCCAACCACATGGCAATCCTGAAAACGTTCCTGGGCTCTGTCGTCACGGCGTATCCGTGGGCGTATGCAGTCGTTCTCTTCTTCACTTCGAAGCTGGTCAATTCGCAGGGGGCGGCGGTCGCGATCGTCATGCCGATGGCGCTGAATCTGGGCATGGATCCGATCATGGTGCTGTCTTTCATCCCTGCCTGCTATGGTTACTTCTTCCTGCCGACCTATCCGTCGGATCTGGCGTGCATCGGTTTTGACCGTTCCGGTACGACAAGGATCGGGAAGTTTGTCCTGAACCACAGCTTTATGCTGCCGGGGCTGACTGGTGTCGTGACAGCCTGCATCGCCGGCTTCATCATCGCGCATGTGCTGTACTAAGTAGGTACGTAAAAATGCTCTCGTCGAACATTCGACGGGAGCGTTTTTGCATGTATGGTGACTAGTGACTGGTGACTGGCGGCAGAGGTCAGAAGTCAGAAGTCTGATGTCTGATATCTGTTGTCTAACGTCTAATCCCCAGTCCCCAGTCCCCAGTCACTAGCTACCTTTATTTCACAACTCACTAAAGAGCGGTGAGTACATCAGGAAGAGGGTGCAGGTGGTGATGGTGGTGGCGAGTGTGATCAGGGTGAGGAGGATGCCATACTTGATCTGCTGCGCGGCATCGAGCCCGTGGCCGATGGGGATGGCGCGGGTGGAGAGCGGGAGGACGTAGGCGCAGTTGGCGGCGACGATGGTACCTAAGATGTAGGGGATGGGATTCACGCCCAGGGCTTTTGTAAGGCCGGTGACGACGGGGATGGAGATGGAGGCGGCTGCGGTATTGCTGGAGAGTTCGGAGAGGAAGGTGGCAAAGCCGCAGGAGATCGCCATGATGGAGAGGGGGCTCGAGAGATGCATGGCAGCGATGAGGGAAGCGAGCTGCTCGATCGCGCCGGTTTCGATGACGAGGCGGCCCAAGGCGAGGCCGGAGGCAAAGAGGCAGATCATGCCCCACATGATGTGCGACTCAGCGTATTTCCATGTGAGCATCGGACATCCTGTCTCATCTTTCAGGAAGAACATGAACAGACCAAGGGTGAGGAAGATGTAGGCAGGCTTCCAGCCGGGGAGCAGGGCGGCGAAGGCAGGGCGGGCGAAGGCAAGGATGGTCGCGGAGAGGAAGAGGATGAGGCCGATCCATTCGCCTTTCTTCAGAGGGCCGAAGGCTTTGTACATATCCTGAAAGTAGCTGCGTGTGCCCTTCATCTCTTTCACGGGGACGGGGATCGCCCAGAGGAAGAGGAGGTTCACGAGAAAAATGATCGCAAGCAGCGGGAGGAAGCGGATGACCCAGTCGTAGTACATGAATTCGTGCCCCGTGAGCTGCTCGATGTAGGAGACAGCGACGAGATTTGCGGATGAGCCGATCGGCGAGCCGAAGCCGCCGATGCCGCTTCCCCAGCCGATGGCAAGAAGGATCGGAAGGGCGAGGCGGCTCTTTACGATGTCCTTCTCGCCGACGAAATGGAGCATGGCGACGGCGATGGGGCAGAAGATGGCAGTGACGACGACATTCGGCAGGAAGACGGAGAGCAGGGTCGAGGCGAGGAACCAGACAAAGATCTGGTTCTTCATCGAGGTGCCGATGCAGCAGAGCGTCTTGACGGAGATCCTTCGATCAAGTCCTGAGGTCGTCCATGTAAGGCAGATGAGATCGGAGCCTAAGAGCAGGACGGCGATCTCGGAGAAATACTGGCTGAGCACGTGGCCTTCGGGGATCAGATCCAAGAAGGAATCCACCAGAATGGGGATGAAGGCGGTGACGTAAATGGAAACGGGGCGGAGGATCCACCATAGCGCCATCCAGACGGCCGTGCCGATTGCAAAGGATTGCGCAGGCGTGAAGGTGCCTGTGAGTGCAAAGGCAGTGAGTGCAAAGCTGGCGGGGCCGGCGAGGATTTCGAGTATATGTTTCATGGGACCTCCTTTTTAGTGACTGGTGACTAGTGACTAGTCACTGGGAATGATGGGTTCTGAAGGTTCATTGGGTTCAAAGGGTTAGCCTCGGGGGCGCGCTGTCCTTTGATTGGGAATGAAAACCTCTCTTGAATGAGAAATTAGAAATGAGAAATGCGAAATGGTGGTGCGGCGCATAAAAATAGGGAAGCGCCGCGAAGTATAAATCATGGCGATGCCATGAGCTGGTATGCCAGTCACTAGTCACTTGAGACTCCTAATCCCTAGCTACTCATCCCTGCTTTCAAACTTCAAAGGGGAAGGTACGGCGCCTCATCGTATAGAAACATTGCGAGCCGCCAAATAAAAATAACTGATACTATGAGTATACGGTGTTATACTATAAAACGAAAACTGTTATTTAATGTACTTACTACAGGGGAATGGCTGTAATACTATGCAGAACTTCTCGCAGATGCAGGAGGCCGCGAGGCTTGCCTGCCCCTTCCAAATGGAGGGGCGAGAGGAGAAAACCGGAAAGCTCAGCGTGTCCCTGATTTGAGTGAAATCTTCAAACGCAATTCATGCGTAAGCAGTTCCACGATTTATCCCCCGGAGGCCTCTTATGAATTTTCAATCCATGACCTATTTTCTGACGCTCGTCGAAGAGCGGAATTTTACGCGGGCCGCGGAGCGGCTGCATGTGACGCAGCAGACGCTTTCGGGGCATATCGCGGCGGTGGAGAGAGAGGTGGGGATGAAGCTCTTCATCCGTCATGTGCCGCTCGAGCTGACGGATGGGGGCGAGGTATTTTATCGCTACGCGCGTATTTTCCAGCGCAATGAACTGGCATTTCGCCGTGCGCTTTCGGATGTGTCGGGAAGTGAGAGTGGACTGCTTCGCATCGGTGTCGCGCCTGCCCGCGGCGAGGTCCTGCTGCCGCCCCTGCTCGAAGCCTTTCACCGTCGGTATCCGCGCGTGCGCATCGTTCTTTGTGAGATGGCGAATGCCATGATCTGGAAAGCGCTGGAGCGGGAGGAGATCGATCTGGCGCTGGCGCGGTGGGAAGAGGAGCTGCCCGGCGTCTCGCTCTATCCTTATCAGGAGGAGGAGATCGTGCTGCTGCTTTCCGCCGATCTGTATCAGCGTCTGCCGGGAACGGAGGAGGAGAAATCGCGCGTTCTCTCTGCGCCGCAAAAGGAGCTGCCTGTTTTTTTGGAGCAGTGTGATTTTCTTCTGAACAGCGAGGGGGATATCGCCGGACGTCTGGCGAGGAAACTTTTCCGTGAAGCCAGCTTCGCTCCGCGCGTGGCGGCGGAGTCTGAGCATATGGCAACGATGCTCCGGCTCTGCCTGCGGGGACTCGGAGCGTACTTCTGCCCGAAAAACCTAGCTGAGGCCATGCTGGCTCCCTCTGACATGCAAAAACTCCACCGGATCGCTTTCACGGAAGGGAAATATATGATTTCCTTCGCGTGCCATGAAAGCTCGCATCGGTGGAGTATGATCGAGAATTTTTTGAAAATAGCAGGAAAGTAGGGGAACGGGTTCAATGAATCCTCATTTCTTCACAGCCCCTTTTTATTTTGCTTTCATTTGGTTCAGGGTTCAGGGCTCAGGGCTCTCGTGGCGGCTTCGCCGCCTTTTTTTAGAAGATGGTATTCTCGTATCGTAGCCTTCCCTTCTAGGGTAATGCTGTTAAGTTAAGGAAATTGTTAGCGCCGTAATGACTTGCTTCCCCCTTCGGGGGAAGTGCCGAAGGCAATATGTGCAAGCGAACTGGATTTTTAGGAGCGAAGCGACGATAAAATCCAGTGAGACGCCATTTCGAGCGCAGCGAGATGGGGCATGCCAGCGGCCATCGAACAATGCCCAATATACCGTAGTGCTGCCCCCTCAGCCCTCCGGGCAGCTCCCCCGGTGGGGAGCCAAGAATGTTCTGCCGCTTAACTTAATAGCATTGCCCTCTAGGGGAAGGTGCTCCGCAGGGGCGGATAGGGTGACTATGGCATGAAAGACAGCTGGGATAAGATTTCCCGGTCACTCTTATGAGAGCTGCAAGTCCCCGCGGCAGATTGAAAACGAAAATGAGATGATCGTTATTTCACAGCCCCTTTCTAAATCACTGTCATGGAAGTCAACTTCCGAATCAAGTGAGGAGTCAGGAGTGAGGAGTGAAGGTACGTCGTATCAAATGAGGAAGCGCCGCGGAGTTTTATATAAATGATGGACAAACTGTTTTATATAATGAGGGGGGTATTAGGGTACTCTATGAATGATGTGCCCCTTCCAGCACTTCTCACTTCAGCCACAGCTCTGCTGCAGCCGAGGCGGCCTGTGTCGGCGTGATGATGCCCTGCTCGGCCATGAGGGCGAGGACGACGGTCATGCGCTTGGCGCCTTCCTTCGGGTGTGAGATGGGGTCATAGGCAGACGGTGCCTGCGGGAGACCGGCGAGCATCGCGCACTGGGCGAGGTCGAGCTCCTTGGGCGCTTTGCCAAAGTAGGTGCGGCTGGCTTCCTTGAGGCCGTAGGCACCATGACCGTAGTAAATGGTATTCAGATAGAGTTCGAGAATCTCTTCCTTGCTGTAATTCCGCTCCAGCTGGACGGCGAGCGCCAGTTCTTCGGCCTTGCGGGTCATGGTGCGGTCATTCGAGAGGAAGATGTTTTTCACGGTTTGCTGGGTGATGGTGCTGCCGCCCTGGAGCGTCTCTCCGGCGAGATAGTTCGTGAAAGCCGCGCGTGCGACGCCGATGAGATCCATCGCGCCGTGCTCATAGAAGCGGCGGTCTTCGGTCGCGACGATCCCCTTCTTGAGGTAGTCCGGTATCTCGGCAAAGGGGACGAATTCTTCGCGATGCACGCGCGCTTCCAGCGCTTTCCTGAAGTGGAGCACATTGTCCATCTTTTCCTTGGCGGTGAGGAGCTGCTCTGCCCCGTCGACGGGGCTTTTCGCGTCCGGCTTCGGCGGCAGCGTTTCGACGCTGCCCTCTTTTGTTTCTGAGGAGGAAAGACCGGAGATCAGTGTCCTGACGGTATCCGAGATCTCTGTCACGATGCCTTTCTCTTCGGAGGGCGATGCGTCCTTTGGCGTCGCCTTTTGGGCGGCATGTGGCTTGACATGTTCATGTACGACGTTCTTCGTGAGCTCGCTGCCTGAGGAGAAGCCCCAGTAAACGGCTCCGGCTAAAATCAGTAGTAAGAAAAGAATTTTTTTCATGAATGGCTCCTTGTGGCAGTACATTTTCTTTTATTGTAGCACAAGTTGGCGGGGCATGGGGGTAGAAGTGACTGGTGGTAAGTGTCAAGTTTTCCTCGGTAATTCATTTGACTGTCGATAATTACTATCTCC
>OGRO01000520.1_pt1 | contig 36700 bp, 41 predicted proteins | sample 1553451 | NCBI WGS metagenome assembly OGRO01 (sample SAMEA2580021, study PRJEB22360) | human gut metagenome | reverse complement strand
GAGGAGATTGCTTGTGCAGATTGGGCAAGGCGAAAGTCTTGTCCATTTTTTTGTGGCCGGCTTTGCCAAATCGCCCACACCAGACCGTAGTAGTGGTGAAAAGCGGACAGGACGGTTTACCGCAAACGCTTTATTTGCAGAAGTGGCCAAAAAGCGCTTTTGAGATTGTAGTAAGCATATATAGGCCAAAAGGCGGTTTTCTGCAAAATTTCGTGTAGATGCACAATCCAGCACATCCGCAATCGACATATTTGCAGCGTTATACCCATGAAATGCGGCGGTTTTTGCTGCCTGCACACGAAAAAATGGGCGGCAGAGGCCGATTTCTACCCCCAAACCGCCGAAAATAATATAAATATTTAGGTCTTATTAAAAAAGGTGCTACACTGACCGCAAATCACATTGCAGGAGGAAATGACCATGGATGTTACTTTTTCACCCGCCCTCCGTGTGTACGCGGAGCTGTGGGAGATCGCCGGACGGCGACGGGAGGCGGACGCACAGTTCGCGCAGGCGTTGGCACATATCCGCAGCGGCACGCCCGACGCTATGGCAAAGGCATTCGATCTATTCAAGCGTTCAGGAGCCCACAACTTTACCGAGGCGCAGTTCGCCGCCGGATGGTGCTGTGAGCACGGCTGCGGTACAAAGCGCAACTACCCGCAGGCTATCCGCTGGTACAAGCGGGCGGAGAACAACGTGACTTCCGATGTAATGAGCGCTTTTGACCCTGTGGGTGAGGCGGAGAATGCCCGGCTTCGGCTGTACTTCGAGTGCGAGTCCTACGCGGCGGCGGTGGACTCGCTGCTGGACGCACAGGAGCGGGAGGATAGCTTTATGGCCGATTACGAGGCGGCGGTGGGCGGCGATGCCACCGGGATGCTGTATCTGGGGCATCGATACTATTACGGGCGGGATGTGGCGTGTGACCAGGCAGAGGGCATCCGCTGGTATCACCGGGCCGCCGAGGCTGGCAGCGATGCCGCCATGTCGCGGCTGGCGGGGATCTACGAGGCGGATAAGCACTACAAGGAGGCGGCAAGGTGGTATCGCCGCTACGCGGCGGAGCGCATCCGCTGGCGCAACCAGCGGCTAAATTGGTGAAAAAGTTCCAAGAAATTGGTGAACTTGCGTTTTTCGACAACGTCTCTTATAATGGACGTACAGGCAATGGCACGCAAAAGAATATGATGAGAAGGAAAATGAACGATGAAAAACTTGATTAACCAGTTGACTAGTACACACGACAAGGATGCACAAGTGAATTTCCTGCAGGAAATTGGTAAAAAACTGCTGACGGAGTATGTGATCAAAATCGGTGATATCACAATCAAGCCGCTATGGGTCGAAGCATACTATTCTGATACGAACACCGGATTTGTTGACGAAGCTGTTCACGGTAACGAATGTCAGAAGAATCAGTACGGTGCTCTCTATTTTCACCACAAAACGGATGACCAGCGCAGCGGTGTAGATATTTGCCTGTCGTGCGGCAATTACTATCTTTCCTATCTGTTGAAATACACACTGGTCAATGGCATCTTCAAATCGCAGGCACAACTGAGCAGTATGATCCCACATGAATTGCGGGGAACCGCCAAGAACGTTCTTGTAAAGGAGCAAAATCCCGCAGAGGTAATGGGTTGCACGAAACGCATCGGCATCATGTCCAGTGCGTACAAGGATGCAGATCTGGCTATTGCGAGGGATATCAACCAGCGTTTTGTGATAGATTCCGGGGAGAAGAAATCCTTGCCGCAAAAAACGGAACTATTAAAGGCATATATCGACGCCGTTTATTCGGACGACCAAATCAACACAGAGGAGCAAAAAGCAGCTATCAGCCGTAAATTAGTCGGCGAGTATTGGAAAGGTCTGTTTGAATGATCTATTTCTCTGCACTCCTCCCTGTGCTTTATCCAACCGACGCAGAGACGCTGTTCACGGCGCTGGCGGCGCACGATGTCCCCTATGCGCTGCTGGATGGCACACGGGACGTTTGGCTGCGGGACTTCATGCCGGTGCGGACAGGCTCCGGAAAGCTGGTATCCTTCCGCTATGAGCCGTCCTATCTGAAAAACGATCCTGTTCTGAGGACCGATTTTCGTAAGGATCTTGCTCCGCAGCTCGGTCTGCCGGTTACATACAGCAATATCAACCTCGACGGCGGGAACGTGGTGTTCTCGCCGTCCGGGGCGCGCGTCCTGATCAGCGACCGCGTCTTTTCCGAAAACCCGGAGTATCCGTCTGCCGCGCTGGTGCATGAGCTTTCGGAGCTGCTGGAAACGGAGGTTTTGATCATTCCCTCTCTGAAAAGCGACATGACCGGCCACGCCGACGGCATGGCGCGATTTCTCGACGACCGCACCGTGCTGTGCAATCGGCCGCTGTCATCCTGCGGCTTTGAGCAGCAGGTGAAGCGAGCGGTGCAGGACTGCGGCCTGGACGCGGTGGATTTTCCCTTTGTCCCGACCGGTGGGGTCAGCGCCGTTGGCTGCTACCTGAACTATTTGGAGACGGAACGGGTGGTTTTCCTGCCGGTGTTTGGCATCGAGCAGGATGCCGAGGCTGAGACTTCCGCACGGCAGCTTTTCAGCAAAGAGATCGTGCCCGTCAACATCCGGGAGATTGCCCGACAGGGCGGCTGTCTGAACTGCATCAGCTGGGAGGGACCTCATGCATAATGAACAGGATTTGAAGAACACGCCGGAGTACCGCTCCGGTATGTTCCGCATCGTCACCTGCCCCGTCTGCAGCCATCCCACGCTGGATATGTACTGGATCTGTGCGCATTGCGGCTGGGAGTATGACATCGAGCTGCAGGCGGAGGATGAGGAGTCTCCCTGCAACGGTATGTCCCTGCGGGCATACCGCGAACTATACAAAACTGGAGGTATATCTATGAACGTGGCCATCTGTTCCCGCAAAGCCGCCGAGGAACTGCTGCGTACCGACACGCTCTCCCGCACGGCGGTGATCTCCTTCTGCGACCCACCCTCCGCCGGCAAGCCTGCCCCGACGCCCCCGCTGGACTACGCCGGCAAAGCGGCGCGGGTGTTCACCGTGGTCGTTCACGATCTGGATCTGACGGCTCTACCGGATGTGGGGCTGGACTACGACACCTATATGCCGGAGGCGGACGCGCTGGCGGCGTTTATCTGTCAGGCAAGGGCGGACGGGCTGGATATCCTCTGCCAGTGCGAGTACGGGCAGAGCCGCAGCGCCGCCTGCGCCGCCGCGATTTTGGAGTATTTCAACGGCACCGGCATCTCCGTCTTTGCCGACTACCGCTATTACCCCAACCAAGTGGTGTATCACAAGATCATGGACGCGCTGACCCGGTACAGGCCGGAGACGCAGTCATCCACTTGACTTTCCCGTCAAAGCGCTTTACCATATAAGCATAACCGAAGATCAGCCCCATGCAGTAGTGTACAGCTTAGAGTTTCGTACTTTGAGGAGGGCGGCGAGTCGCCGCTCTGTTTACCAAGAGGACGCACGCTTCGCAAGCGAAGCGACCGCCTGATACCGCTCCGTCGAATCGCGAATCACCATATGATTATCAATTCGACTCCGCTTACATCAGGTCACTTTGTACTGCATGGGGCTGATTCTATGTCAGGGAGGCCTCTATGAAAATCGAGAAAGATTCGGTCACCTTCGAAATGCCGGACGCAGACTTCGTGGCCAAATTCGGTATGCAGGCCGCCGCGGACATGGTGCTGGATTTTCACTGCTTCCACCCGCAGCTTCCCTTCCTGTACGACGCACGGCAGCTGGCGGCGTTTCTCTCTACCAGCAGGCAGAAGCTCCTTTACTATGCGCGGCACACGGCGGCAGCGTACCACCCCGTCACCATCTCCAAGCGTAACGGAGCTGTGCGCACGCTGTCCGTGCCGGACGACACGCTGCGTCGCTGGCAGCGGAATATCTGCCGGGATCTCCTCGCCTATCTGCCTGTCGCACCGCAGGCCACCGCTTATCGAAAGGGCGGCACTCTCAGCGGCAACGCCGCGCCCCATGTGGGCAAACGGTATCTCCTGAAGCTGGATATCTCCGACTTTTTCGGCAGTATCCGCTTTGAACAGGTCCACTCTGCCGCCTTTCATACCCGGTACTTCTCCCGGCAGGTGGGTTTTCTGCTGACCTCTCTTTGCTGCAAAGACGGTGTCTTGCCGCAGGGCGCGCCCACCTCTCCCGCGCTTTCCAATCTGGTCATGCGGAATTTTGATACGAACATGGCACGCTGGTGCCAGCGGCGCGGCATCGCATACACGCGGTACTGCGATGACCTGACCTTTTCTGCCGATCATCCGCTGTTCACCGTCTATTCGAAGGCGAAAAATATGCTGGCGGAGATGGGCTTTGACCTGAATGAGGCCAAGACCCATTTTATCACCAACGCCGGACGGCAGAGCGTGACCGGGCTGACCGTCAACGAGAAGGTATCCGTGCCGGCCGGCTATAAGCGCTTACTTCGGCAGGAGGTCTATTACGCCCTGCGCTTTGGTCTGGCGGACAGCATCCTGCGGGGCGGCCGCGCAGCGCTTCGCACAGACGGCGTTCCTGATACGGAGCGCTACCGGCAGCAGCTATTGGGACGAGTCCAGTATGTGCTGCAGATCGAGCCAGGAAACCGCTGGTTCCGCGAAGCAAAGCAAAAGCTGCTGTCCTGCGATGACCTCCCGAAGGTCTGACGCCTATTCTTTAATTACAGCGTGGTCATTTCTGCGCCAATGCGCGGCGGGATGTCCCGTGGGATTTCGGCAGGACAGCAGGTGCAACATCTCAAAAGCGGTAGAATCGGCGTCTCTGTAATTTTTCAGATATACCGACATATTGCTTGATGCTGCCGCAAATCTTGTTTTCCTGTTTTGTGAATGCTATACTCAGGACAGGGTTACCAGGCAAATTACACAGAGAGGGGAATCGGCATGGTCAACCTTTCCAAGTCCAAATACTGCGCGCTGTGGCCATGTCCGAAGATGCTGTGGCTCCGCAAATACAAGCCGGAGCTTGCCGAGGTGGACAGCCATACGCTGTCCATTATGGAGACCGGCAAGCTGCCGCGAGTCAAGTCTATTGAGGTATTAAAGGAAGAAGAGGTGTGACCGATGGTCACACCTCTTCTTGTTGTTGCATATTCGCGCGGTCAATGCTACTCCTGACTCACAGCGTCCCACGCTTCCGCCAGCGAAGCAAGGGATTTCCGTATTTCGGGGAAACATGGTCGTTACTGCTGCTGAGCTTCCCAGATCAGACTGTCGAGAAATCGAACTGTGATATTCGGGTATTCGGGCTTCAGCATTTCGACCGCACGCACCATAATTGCCTGTACATCATCGTCCGTCAGTTTCTGCAGGGCACACGTCTCCTTGATGAATCGCACAATGTGTCTGTCCGGTTTGACGCGGTTTTCATCACCGGCCAGCATATAGAGGTACTTCAACATGATGCCGCTGCTTTGGCCACGCACCGACTTGATGTCCTTATCAAGGGCGGCCTTATCCGTATAGTCATTGAAGTCGCGCAGCGTATTGATGCCGTGCTTCCGGCAGACCAGCGCAATCTCCCGGCACGCTTCCGCCTTCAAAATGCCGTTGCGGCTGGAAGTCCGCTGCATATTGTGGAGCACGTTCCTTGAAAAGTCCTCAACCGTATCATACTTCGCGACATTCGTGAGGAAATCACGGATCGTATGCTCCGTCTCGTCCGTCTGCGTTCTGGATATGGTAAGGTCAAACGTCCCGATATAGCTGTTGACAACGTTCACGACCGAGGTATACCGGACGCCGATGGAAAACACGGCATCCAAAATGCAGATGGGTAAGGATTTATAAAAATCCTTGAACGGATCACCGTTCTTTTTCAGTACATCGCCAAATTCTTTTGCGCTGTGCGCCGCCAGCAGTTCTGCTGCCCTCTGAATATCCATTTCTATAAGCCCCTCTTTCTTTAAATTTTAGGCATTTCGCTGATTATGTCAGAGGTTCCCCAGGCACTTTCGTACATTATATCACACGCTTCCCGGCAAAGCAACACGCCCCCTACCCTTCACCACCCCCACCGTCATCCAGATGACATCTGTAATGGCGGCTGTTGTCGTATCGGAGCAGCGGCGGGGACGTGATGGCAAAGGCCGCCTGTATCTCCGGCAGCAGTGACAGCGGTACGCGGGGGCTCATGTAGATCACCGGCTGCCCCCTGTTGTCCGCGTCCACCCTGCCGCGAGGATAGTAATTGTACGACTTGCCACGGGAACCGCGAACCAGCTCCCACAGCTTTTTGTGGTTATATGTGACGCCGGATCGGGCGGTGCCCCCGGCGTATATGCCCTCCACAAAGGGATACGCTGACAGAACGCCGTCGATCACCCAAAATACACCGCGACAAAACTTACCGCCCTCCATTCCTTTAACAATCCACCTCTATGCGAAAGTCACTGACAGAATAATTCCCCTGCGTGTTAAAGACTGTGATCAATCCGGAAAGCTCGTAGTGCATCGTGCCATATTCTGCGCTGGGCATCCAAATATCAAGATTTGCCCGATATACGCCGAAATCCTGCGGCACGACATACCATTCGGTTTCCGCCACTGTGCGCCAAGCATCATCCGGCGGGAAAACATTGTCCTTTAAGAAGCGTTCAAAGGCGGTATATACATCCTCCGCGATCTCCTGTGTAACGTTTTCCGGGGAAGTATACGCGGCAGGAAAGCTTATCAAAATGGAAGGAGGCCTGAAACCGAACTTCGGCCTCCGGGGAAAGTTTTCTTGCTTTGTCCGCAGCGAATACATTTTCTTCCAACCTTATACCATGGGCTCATAACGGATAACAAAGGAAATAACCGGCCTCCGCTCACCACACTGCACACGATGGGAGACCCCTGTCGGAAGTTTTGAAAAATACTGCGGTCAAAACAACGGAACGGACTTACACGGGCAGCTCAAAGGTGTCCTGCTGGTTGGCTGCGTCCAACGCCATCTGGGCGCGGGCCAGCTCGTCCGCCACCTGCTCATAGTCGGCCTCCACCGCCGCGATGTCGTAATTGGCGTAGGAGTAGTCGATCAGGTCAGCGCGGCGACCATACTGCTCCTCCGCACGCTCCATAGGCAGGCGGTTCTTCATCGCCGCCAGCTTATTCTTGCGGCGGGTAAGCTGGGGAATGTACACCAGCATCTCGTCAATGGTCATGTCGAAGCCGGGTACGGTATGGGTGGCGTTGAACAGGTTGATGGCGTGCTTGATGCGGCGGATGCACCGCTCCAGCTCCGCCAGACGGCGCTGGGTGTCCGCGTAATCATAGGCAGGGCGCACGGATTCCACATTCTCGCCGGCGGCGGCGCGGAACTCCCTGCTGCGGCTCTCCTTCTCCCGCAGGGACACATATTCATCGGTCAGCTTCTTCAGCCGCTTATTGGCCTGTGCAGAGGTATACTTCATAGTCATTCGTCCTCTCCCTTCCATTCCTCTTTGTTTGTGTTCTTCTGGTTCACGCCGCGGTCATACCGCCGCCCTCCGCCTGCGGCACAGCGCGGCGGGTACGATCCCGACCACGGTCTGTTCCGCGTCCCCGGCGTGAAAGCGCTCCCGCGCAAGAAGATGCTCCACCTCCGCAATGGCGGCACAGATGTCCCGCTCACTGGGCGCTGCCGCCCACGGCACCTCATAATAGTGATACCGCTCCTTGACGCCTGCGTACCTGGCGGCGTCACAGTGGGGGGATAGCATCGCCTGCAGATCCTCCAGATAGTACGTCAGCGTTTCCTCTCGGCTTGGATAGCCGCAGCATGACCGCTCCTGATATGACCGCTCCAAGGCGGCGTTTGCATAGTATCCCATGTCACACCTCACTCCACATAAAATTCCTCCAGCGTATCCAGACACAGGCAGCCCAGTACGCCGCTGTAGACCGCGCCGCAGTCGATGGCAATGTGTCCGTTGCCGCGCCAGATACGCCCCCTCGATGCCTTGTCGATAAGGCTGGTAACGGTATGGCCGGTGACGATGATGCGGTTGGGGTCATAGCATATCTCATACTCCGGCTCCCCCATGAGGAAATCGCAGACGCGGCAGCTCTCCGGGTGGCGCATTTTGCGTTTCCCCGGCACGGTATGCGCCAGAAAGAAGCTGCGGCCTCCCGCCTGCACCTCCGCATAGACCGGCAGACTGCCGAGGATACGCAGCACCCGGGCGCGCACCGCGTCAGACCGGTTCCAGAAGGCGCGGTATGTCCTGTCGCCGCCGTCCTCCATCCACTCGTACCATCGCCCAAAGAGCCCTACGGGCATGGCCTCGTTGTCCGGGTCGCGGGGCAGGAACTCCAGCGCCGCCTGCTCGTGATTGCCCCGCAGGAGGATCACATTCTGCCGCGACGCCGCATCCAGCAGGACACGCAGACCGCCGCTGCCGCGGTCCGTCACGTCACCCAGAATGTACAGCGTATCTTTGTCGCTGAAATGCAGCATTTCCAACAGCCGGAAATACTTTTTATCGCAGCCGCGGATGTCACTGACAACGTAAGTCATGGTATTCCTCCTCTCAGGCGGCAGGTACATCCCGGTACCTGCCGCAGATGGCCTGGATCTCAGAGTGGAGCAGCGTCTGCTTCTCCAGCAGGGCCTCCGCCAGCTCCTGCACCATCTGACGACGGGATGCCAGCATCTCCTTGGCCTCGAACAGATAGCGCTCCAGCTCCGCACGGACGATGGTCTCGCGCTCCAACAGACCTGCTTCACTGTCGCCGTATCGCCCCGACACATTCACGCCCAGCATGCCGCTGCTGCCCAACTCCTCCGCCTTCTCGCGGATCAGCTTGGCCGCCCGCGTGATATCATCGTTGCAGCCGGGGCCCATTCTGCCGAACTGCAGCTCATAGGCCGCCTTGCCCGACAGAAAGGTCAGAATATTCGCCCGCCGGCCCAACGGACGGTTTCGGTAGGCAAAGCCGTAGCAGGAGCCGGAGGTGGGGCTGTACAGCAGCGTTACGAAGGCCGTCGAGCCCGGTGCCACCAGCTCCAGCATGGCCGCGTGGCCGGCCTCGTGGAACGCCGCCTTTTTGCGCTGCTCCTCGCTGACGGGATACACCTCCGGCGGCACATGGTGGATCGTTTTCAGCACGGCGTGGATCAGATGCACTCGGGTGATGCTGCCGCTCCGCTCGTAGGCGGCGTAGACGGCCGCCTCGTTCAGGGCGCTTTCCACCTGAGCGCAGGAGCTGTGGCTCAGCAGCTGCGTCAGGTCGGACAGGGAGATGTCCGGCACCGGCGCCTTGCCGGAAAGATAGCGGCGGATGATCTGCTCCCCGTCCGTACAGTTGGGGCGCTGTACCTTGATCTGCCGGTCAAACCGCCCGCACCGCAGCAGGGAATCGGGGAGCTCCTCCACGTTGTTGGCGGTGGCGATCACGAACACCTGCTTCTCCTGCACCTTGTCGATGCAGCTCTGCACCGCTGTAAACGCGGCGGTGCTGAACTCGTCACTGGAGAATTTGTCCATGTCGTCCAGCAGGAGCATGGACGGCGCGGCCTCCGCCGCCTCGTCAAACGTGTGCGCCAGCTGCTTCAGGAATTCGTCCTCCGCCTGGCTGCGCCGCACGGTGAAGCAGGGCAGGCCGCTGTCCTCCATCAGCGCCGTGGCCATCAGTGTTTTGCCCAGGCCGGGTTCGCCGGACAGCAGCAGGCCTTGCGGCAGCTTTGCGTCCAGCGCCGCATAAACCTCCGGGTGGTGGATCATATCGCTGATCTGCATCAGCTCCGCCTTGATGTGGTCGTAGCCGATGATCTTGTCAAATGCGCTCATATAAGTACCTCCTCAATGAATCGCAGGGGTTATGTACTGGCAAAACGAGCGAACAGGCAGTTCGATCGTCTCGCGGGACTGCATCATAGCACGCGGGTTTTTGAAATCGTTGCATACTGCTGTCCGAAATCTTGACTTGCGAAAATTTTTCTGTAAAATACTTTTGAGAGGAGGCGGTTTCATGGACATTCCGCGCCGAAAAAACCGCCAGCATTCGGATAAGCTGACGGCAGAGTTTCTGTTTTTCTGTTTTTGGCTGACCCGCTGCGGCGAGGTGGAACTGGGCGCGTATGCCTGGTATGGTCAGCATTCAACCGCCTCCTACCGGCGCTACGCCAAGGAACTGGAGAAGTGTGGAGCCATACCGCGAATGAAGCTGCGAGGAAACAACACGGACGGGAACAACCGCCGCCGTTTTATTTCCGACCCGCCGGTAGAGGACTTCGCACCGGAGATGCGGTTTGATTGGGAGGATGACCATCTCCGGCGTTTGGCGCGGCTGGTGTGCATGGCGGCGTCGGTGCTTGCGCCTGACGGCAGCCTCGAGGCATTTGACAACGCCATTGAGGACTACCGGTACTACAACCTGCACTATCCCGACTACCACGCAGCGTATGAGGGGCTGGATCCCCGCACACTCCGGCGTGATAAGCAGGCAGTGCGGCAGGTGCTGCTGCGCTGGAAAGACGACGATACGGCCAGCAAACAGCGGGATGAGGACATAGAGGAGGAGATCACGGCGGAATTTCTGGCACGGCTCAAGAAGCTGTGAGCGCACGGCTCGGCAATATTCTTTGGTTGTAGCGTGGGCATTTCTGCGCCGTCGCAACCGGATCACCTGCATTCTGCGGCGGTTGTGAGCGCCAAATAACGCGTAAATTATAGGTTGATTTTTACCTACATGTGGGTATAATAAGCATAGGAGGTGTTCACCATGACCATTGATACAAAGACGATCGTTTCGGTCACCGAAGCGAATCAGAACTTCTCGCGTGTAACGCGCATTGCCGAGAAGAACGGGCAGGCGGTGATTTTCAAGAACAATAAGCCCAAATATATGCTGGTGGATCTGGATGTGTCCCCCATGATCGATATGACCGATGATGAGAAGATCGATGTTGTGGCGGCGCGCATCCTGAAAAAGTACAAGCCCGCATTTATGGAGCTTGCAAAATGATCAAGTTTTCGAAAGATAAGGTGTTGCTGCTCCACAAGCTCATCGCCCAGGAAACAGGCGGCAGTATCGGTGTCCGGGATGAAGCCCTGTTGGATTCCGCATTGGAGAACGCCTTTGCCGGCTTTGACGGGCAGGAGTTCTATCCTACCAAGGAGGAAAAGGGCGCACGGCTCGGCTATACGCTCATCTCCAACCACGCTTTTGTGGACGGCAACAAGCGCATCGGTATGTACGTTATGCTGACGTTTCTGGAAGTGAACGGGATACACATGGAGTGTACCAATGAGGAAGTTGTGGAGGTCGGATTATCCGTTGCCTCCGGCACAATGGACTACGACTCGCTTCTCCAATGGGTGCGCGACCACAGGATTTGACTGTTTTGAAGGAAGTCGATAGGCGGCACGCCTATTCTTTGGTTACAGCGTGGTCGTTTCTGCGCCGTCGCGGGGCTTGACCCAAACCGTGACCCAAACGCGGAAACGACTGGGGAGTACGGGGTGGACATAGTGGACGTTCCACTGAGCCGAAAGCACGCAAAAGCGCCGGAAAGCGTTGCGGCACAACGCTTTCCGGCGCTCATCGTATCTTCACACGCAGGAGGTCACTGGTTCGAGTCCAGCAGTCTCCACCAAATCCCGAAATCATTGTTAGACAATGGTTTCGGGATTTTTCTTTTCCCGGATTCTTACCAGATTCTGGCATTTTGACGTACACGCGGATACGCGCTATTTCGGCTTATTCAGGCTGATTTCGGCTGTTGTAGGTTGCCTTTGGTTGCCAAAGGTTGCCCGCCTCTCGCCCCGCAGCGCAGAAGCAGACGGGTTCTCCATCCCCACCCCTACAACAGCTTCGGCAACGGCGCGGCCATGCGCTGCTCCCCCGCCGGTATGATCGCTTCCTCGCTGGAGGAGGCGGAGGACTTGGGGCAGCGCACCGCCGAGGTAACCCACAACCACCCGCACACAAGGCGGCCGCAGCCAGCATGGCCCGGCAGGCGGATAGGCAGCGCCCCACCACCAGCGTGCGCATACTATAACGGCCACGCCGGCAGGACAAAAAGACACCGCCCTTTCAACAGGCGGTGTCTTTTATGCTCTGTATGTCGAAAGAGCCGGTAAATGTAATGTGCCTCAATCCTGCGGGGTCAGCTCGCCGGTCTCCGTGTTGATAATGTAGCCGCGGATGGTCACGTCGGCGGGCATCAGCGGGTGGTTGCGCAGCAGCTCCACGGTCTCCGCCACGGAGTTTTCCACACAGTCAAACCCCCGCAGCCATGCCTCAAAGTCGACGCCGCAGTAGCGCATCATGTCGATATGATCCTGAGAGATGCCCCGCTGGATCAGATGGCGGATCATCATATCGGCGTTGATGTGCGCCACGCCGCAGTCGTTGTGACCGATGACCATGACCTCCTCCACGCCCAGCTCGACGATGCCCACCAGCAGGCTGCGTACCGCGCTGTCAAAGGGGCCGGTGATCATGCCGCCGGCGTTTTTGATCAGCTTCACATCGCCGTTGCGGATGCCCAGTGCCGCGGGGAGCAGCTCCACCAGACGGGTATCCATGCAGGTGAGGATGGCGATCTTCTTGTCGGGGTACTTGCTGGTCTGGAACTTTTCATAGCCCCCGGAGCGGACAAACTCACGGTTATACGCCAGCATTTCTTCGATCATGGCGGTTCTCCTTTTCGCGTTTTTTCTATCATACCGGATTTTCCCCTCGCCCGCAACCGGAATCTGCCGGAAGCCGCAGGGGATCAGCGCCGATCACGGCACACCGCCCGGTCAGGCGCGATCCAACTCCTTTAGGGCGCTGTACACCACGTCGCAGCACCGGGCGATATCGGCGGTGTCCGTGAATTCCTCCGGGCAGTGGCTGCGGCCGTTCCGGCTGGAGACAAACAGCATCCCCACGTCCGTGACGTGGGAGATGAACATGGCGTCGTGTCCCGCGCCGCTGGGCAGCGTTCTGACCGGCAGGCCGTTCTCCGCCATGCCGCGCTTCAGCGCTGCCGCTACCCGCTGGGACAGGCGCACCGGCGCCGAATCCATCAGCACAGACATCTCCACCCCGTAGCCTTCGGTGCGGAGCTGCTCCAGCAGCGCTTCCACCGCGCCGACCACCGTGTCGATGGACGCTTGATGGGAGGACCGGCAATCCAGCGTCATCTCCACTCGTCCGGGGACGACGTTGATCGCGCCCGGCTCTACGCGGAGTAAGCCGCAGGTGGCCACAGTGCCGTCGTGTAGCTCCTTGGCAAGCCTGTCCGCCAGCTGGACGACCTTGGACGCCGCCACCATCGCGTCCAGCCGCAGGTGCATGGGCGTGGTACCGCCGTGGTCGGGGCGGCCGGTGATGACGATCCGCCGTGTGCAGATGCCCACGATAGCGTCCACGATGCCCACGGACAGTCCCTCGCTCTCCAGCACCGGCCCCTGCTCGATGTGGGGCTCGATGAAGCATGCCCAGTCGTCCCGGCTGCGCTTCACCTCGGCCAGCGCCTCCGGGTGCAGGCCATAGGCCGCCATGACATCGTAAGCCGTAACGCCGTCCGCGTTTGTCAGCTTTTTCAAAAAGTCCGTTTCCACCAGTCCGGCCAGCGCCCTGCCGCCCAGAATACCGGAGCCGAAGGAGTTGCCCTCCTCTTCCACGATGGCCACCGCCTCAAAGGGATGGCGCAGGGCGAGGCCGTCCTCCCGCAGCATTCTTGCCAGCTCCAGCCCGCAGACGACGCCCATCGCGCCGTCAAAGTGGCCGCCGTTCCGAACGGAGTCCAGATGCGAGCCCACGGCGATGGCCGCCAGCGCGCTGTCCGCCCCCTCCCGGCGGCCGATCAGGTTGCCCATCGGATCGATCCGGACGGTCAGCCCCGCAGCCTCCATCTCCCGCCGCAGGTAGTCCTGCGCCGCCCGGTACTCCTCCGTGTAGGACAGCCGCGTAACGCCCCCACCAGTTGTGGCACCGTACTGCGCCAGCGCCTCCAGCGTCCGGGCTATACGCTCCTTATTTGCAAAAGCCATATCTGTCACTCCTTCACTGTTCTGCGCCGCCGCGCCGGGTCTATGTGTTTTGGTGTATCTGTTATAGTATACGCCCCTGCAAATGTCAATATGGACGCGCCCGCCGGTTCTATACGATATGGGCGGCAGGCGTTGTCAGCTTTCCTCCGCCTATACGCGCGCCCATATGCACCTCGGACGCTGTATAAAGTAGCTAAGCAGCTTTGTGCAAACTGCCGGAAAAAGCACACTTCCCTCCCAACATATTGTTTCGTTAATGACAAAGTGATATAAACAAACATATATTGCGTGCAGTCGAGAGGTGCGTCTGAAAAATCACAAACAGGCGTGTGGACGAGCCTTTCGGCGCCAGAGGGAGAGGATGTAGCATGAAGAAAATTGTCAGCTTGCTGCTGGCGCTGGTGCTGACGCTGAGCCTATGCGTAAACGCCATCGCAGAGCCGGCAGGCGGAAGCAACGAGCCAGCGCAGGAGCCCGAGCAGACGCAGGGGACTGAGCAGGCGCAGGGGACTGAGCAGGCGCAGGAGCCCGAGCAGGCGCAGGAGCCCGCACTGATGCAGTCTCCGAAAGCGCAGGACGCCCCCTATACGATGGACATGGTGCTGGCGGGCGTGAATGAGCTGAGCGGCACCCCCGAGGCAAAAGAAGCGGCCAAGACGTATCTGCGCCGGGATTTCTGCATGAACGGAGACGGTCGCTTCTTCGTAATGAATCATATCAGCTTCTGAGGAGATCGGTTCTACGAAACGACCGCCGCGAAAAAACAGGCCCGCAGCGTAATAGAGGCCTACAACCAGTTCAGTTCCATGCTGGATAACCTGCCTATCCCTTATGGTATGAGGGATGGCATGACGCTTGGCGGCTTGATGGGCTTTTATCGCAATGCCTTGGATTACCCCGTGATCAAGATCCACGACCACGATGAATGGAACAGCAGCGGTCCGGATACCGGTTCTGTCTTCAGCGTGGAGGATCTTAATGTGACCACGGCCAACGATGCCTATATCAGGCCCTACGAAGTTACAGAGGCGCAGAACTACTTCAATGAGCATTTTGTTCTCAAGCAATTGGGACAAGATCCTCATGATAAACGCATAGACTTCAAGGACGAATACTACAAAGACGGTGAACTGGACACCGAACGGGCAAGGGCGGCCATCCAGAAATACTATAATGAGTTGCCCGCCGGTGCAGTGGTGCTGTTGAATGAACTGGCGATACATATGCTGACTGACACCGGCATGGAGTGCTACCGTTTCTGGCGCGTGATCGAGCTTTTTAAACGGCAGCTCAACGGTGGCGGCCCCGGCGGCCCCGGCGACGGCCCCGATAACGGAGATGGCCCCGCCACAGGCAACATCACGAGCGTGGATGACCTTCCCGGTGATGGGCCGATGCTCGGTAAGGCGAAGGACTTCCTGGAGAAGTACATAACCTATGAGTACAAGAACGATGCGTACAGCGATATCCATATCAATGGCACGAAGATCGTCAACGATCTTTTTGATAAGCCGGAGGTAGCCGCAAAGGCGGTGGATGCCTACTACGCCATGGTGCAGGAGATGGAGGGTACGCGGACTGTGCTGGACAACCTCCGCATCCGTGTGGATGACCAGCTGTGGATGTTCTCCCGCCGGATGGATTACTATGCGCAGATGGTGAAATTCGGTATGTCCAAGGGTGACCCCGACGTCACGACCGATTCACTGAAGCCCGATGACGCGGTGACGATCATGCTGCGGGACAGCGGATTTACCCCACCGGAGCTGGGCGTGGACTTTACCGTTACGGTCCCGTCCCCTCTGGAGCGTGGTAAGGATTATAACTACAACTACGAGATCGTTGACGGCGTTGGCATTTTGACCATGGAGGTATACAAGGGCGATAAGCAGCACTGGATCCAGGCAGGTCTGAACAACCCCAGCGGCATTCTGTACGACGTCATAACCCGCAGCCCCGCCGGCCTTACTTATCACGATTCTCTTTGCGGCAATGGCGGCGGCGGTATTTGGGATGCCTATGCCAAGGAGGAGATCCCTTTGCGGCACTATACCGAGCCCACAAGCGGCCACGGTAACGGTCTGGCAGCCGTGAATATGCAGAACGGGATGATGACCGTTACGGCCATTGAAAACTATGGCGATATGATGATGCTGTCCATCTGGAACGACCACGAAAAGATGGATGGTGATAACCTGGCCAAGCATCTTATGCTGGCGCGGATCCGTGTGGTAGACCCCTTCAGCTATGAGGCGAAAACCGGCGACGACGCGCCTCCTGCCGTGAATGCACAGGATGAGGCGCGTGTGCAGTATAAGCTGGATAACGAAGGCCAGTGGAAGGTGACCCGCTATGAAGAGCAGCTGGTGATCTGCCCCGCAAATGGAACGCTGGCGGAGCAGTTTGAACGCGACCGGATCAACCCCATCGGCACCTTGTCCATCACGGCGCCGGAGGGTTATACCGCGCTGGATGCCGTATCAATGGAAATGCAGTGGCTGCCTCGGCAGGAGCTTAACGTAATAAACGGCGTTTGGGAATGCGCGCGTGTCTTCCCCTTCCAAACTCGTGATGGCAGAGCCGTACCTGGTACAAGAGAGTTTGTGCTGTATTGGAGCAATGATCAGGGTAATATCTATAGGGAAACATTTGCCCTTTGTTTCCGGGATACGGGCACTCCGCTGCTGGACAGACTAAAAGATGCCTATACGGATGCGAACAAGGACGCGAACAGCACCCCCGCCGACGATGTTGTCTTTTCCCTGCAGCCGGAGGCAATCGCGCAGAGGGCCATTGACGAGGTGGTAAGCCCGGGGATGACGGTGATCTATGATCGTGAGCGCGGCATCTTCCATACCACCTTTGACAGCAAGAAGGGTCTTCCCTCGCTGGACGATCTGGACAAGGGCTGGGTGCTGGAGCCGAGCGATGAGATCCGCAGCAAAGTGACCGGCTTCCATGTGATCCCCTTCGAGGGAGGCGACCCTGAGGCGATGGATGACATGATTTTCCTTGGCCAAATGACAGGTCTGAAGAATGAGCGCGGTGACCCCGAACGCACCTCCTCGTATCCGGACGAAACGATAGGACGGACGATCCCCTTCGTGGTGACCAATCGGCTGGGGCGCGGCAGTCTGACCGTGTGCTTCTCCTTCTCACAGGACTATCGCGGTATGCTCGTCGAGTGGGTGGACGCAAATAATAAGGTGCTGGGTCACACCTTTGCCTACGGACGGAACGACCCGTTCGTGACGGCGACGCGGACAGAGGTGACCGTCGTAGGCCCGGAGCCGGGCAATCTGTACGAGGAGCCCTTTGCGGTGGCGGAGGGCGGCATCGCGCTGTATGTCGGCATGGCGGTCAGCTCCGCAGTCGGCATGGCATGGGTCGGCAAGAAGAAGGACTGATCGCATCAAATAAAAAAGCTCCCGATTTCGTAAGAAATCGGGAGCTTTTTTGTGCGAACGGAAAACCTTACGAGCTTGCTATCCCAGCAAGGCGGCATATGCGTCATAAGGCGGCGGACATCACCTGTCCGCCGCCTTATGGTTATTTTGATGAGGCGCTTACCGCTCGCGCTCAGACGAGCCGCGCATCGGTCCATCAGCCCTTCTTACGCTTGATGACCAGCGCGGTCCCAGTCAGCGACAGCAGGGCGCTTACGCCGTACAGCGCCACACCGGCGTCAAAGGTCTTAGGAGAGGAAATGGGCTGCTCATCGGGGATGGTATATGAGGTGTTATAGGTATACGTGTTCTCGAAGGTCATCTCCCTTACCGTATCGGCAGTATTAGCGACAACATAAAACTCCCCATTGGCTGTGGTCTCCAGCTTGGCGGGACGGATTTCCCCGTTGGCGTCAACATGCCACACCGCGTCGGAATACGTCCATCCCGAAAGGTTATCATTCACCTCGCGGACATAGAAGCCCTCGCTGACAAAGTCACGAATCTGCGCCGCCGGGCCGCTGATGACCAGCTCGCCGTTATAGCTGCCCGCACCGTTGGTGGTGACGGCAGCCGTGTATGTCACGTCCTTGTAGCCATCTGCACTGCCGTTTCCAATATCGAAAATCTCCAGCTTAAATTCCGTCTTGCCGGGGCCGGTGTTGCCGCCCAGCTTTACCGTCTTGGTGAAGGGGATCTCCAGTTCTGTAAGAGTAGGATAATTCCCAGGGCCAACCGGGCCTACCACAATTCCGTCTCCCCCCGCAGTTCCGCCTCCCTCCGTTGCCCATGCGGCGGCGGCCAGACACAGCACCATGGCCAGTGCCAGCAGCAGGGCAAATACAGTTTTTCTGTTTCTTTTCATGTGTTTTACCTCCTTATTTGTCGTTATTTTTCCGGCGCACACAGCGCCAAGTAAACAGTGCCGCGGCCAGCAGCGCGATCCCAAGGATCACCGCCAGCCCTTTCCAACCTTTACGCATGGCATCGTCTCCTTCCCGTATTCACACACGCTTACTCCGTCCACTGGGGATAGAAGTAAAGCACCGTTTCCGGCTCCATCTGAATGGGCAGATAGGAGCCGTGCGTACCCTTGTCAATGGCCAGACAGGTGTAGTCCTCAAAGAGCATGGGTACCTGAACGATAAAGCTGTCATGGATGAGCCGATCCGTCTCACCGGACTTGTATCTCTTGCCGCCGGTGCGGGTCATATCCAGTGTCAGCACGCCGGAGTATTCCCCGTTGGCGCTCAGGGACCAGTCGCCCTCATAGACCTCCTCCGGGGTCGTATAGTCGCTCTCATACCACCAGATAAAGGTGCCGGAGCCCCAATAGTTCTCCTGGCTGTTGTTGGCGTTCAGCTCCAAGGTGGCAATCGCGGGCTTATCCGTCTCCCCATTCCATACCCACAGTCTCTGCGTCAGCTGGGGGCCGTCGGGGCAGGTCCAGCCAAAGTCGCTGCCGTCGTCTCCATCGTTCCCCTCCTGCGAGTAAAAGGTGAAGTCCATGGCCAGGTTTCTCTCGTTCTGATAGTCGTAGGGCAGCGACAACGATCCGGCGGTGGGGAGCCAGCTCAGGGTATCGCCATAGCGGTCGGTCAAACGCAGCTCCGTGGTTTCAAAGGGGGTCTTCCCCAGCTCGTAGAAGACAAACAGCAGGATCGGTTCGCCGTTCTGGCTGCGGTAAAGCTCCTTCATGACCTCGTAGTCGCCCTTCTCCTCGCTCCACTGGATGCGGTTCACCACCACGGTGGCGTCGGGGTCACGGGGCACCACGCAGAACAGGCTTCCGCTGTCGCCCACCACCCGCTCCTGCGGGATATTCCGGATAAATGTATACTGGGCGCACAGCATCGGTGCCTTATCATTCATCCAATCCCGCAGCGGAACCGCCAGATCACGCAGACTGCCGTCGATATCGCCGATATAGGCCACCGCGAAGCGCTCGTCCTGGTGACGCTCATCCAGCTCCTGCCGCAGCAGATCCAGAGAATCGTCGTAGGCCCCCGGCTCGTCGCCTCCCGTACCGTTGCCGCCGGGTACCTGCCCGCCGGTCGGCGTATTCCCGCCGTTGATGTTGATGGTCCCCACGCCGGGGATCTCCACCTGACAGGCTGTCAGCGACAGCGTCATGACCAAGGCCAGCAGCGCCGCCACAAGAATTGTGGTTCGTTTCTTCCCATTATTACGCATGGGTTTTGCCTCCTCTCCGTATTTTGCTGTTATTTACCCCCGGGAGGGCGTGAACACGCGCCGTGAAAACGGAAGCCCCTCCATAGCGGATATATCTTCCATGGACGCTTTGATGATGCGGCGCATTCCGCCCCTCCTTGCTTACGTCGCAGCATTCTCTTTCTCGTGCGTAAGCTTTGCTGTATATACATTTATATATAATTTTGCGCAGAATGCCTATTACCCTAAGGGTGAAATTTGCCCGTAAACGGAAAAATCGCCCTTAGGCTTAGACAGAGTACACAACCCCGCCCTCCAAGGTTTGTGTACTCTGCCCATTTCCTTCCCTATCTAAACAGTAGTCCCCTGCGCCTCACCTCGGCCACCGCCGCAAAGGGGCGGCGCAGGACGAGGGCCAAAAATTTTGCAAGCCCACTATGGAAATGCATCCGGCAGCATGGTATGATGAGACTATCTCTGGTGCAAAGGAGAACAGATATGCATACTTCCATCGATTTCAACGAGAAAAAGGGCTTCATCTGCGATATGGACGGCGTGATCTACCACGGCAACCGCATTCTGCCGGGCGTGGCGGAGTTCATCGACTGGCTGCACGAGGAGGACAAGGAGTATCTCTTTCTCACCAACAACAGCGGCTACACGCCCCGGGAACTGAACCAGAAGCTGGCACGGATGGGACTGGACGTGCCGGAGGAGCATTTCTACACCAGTGCGCTGGCCACCGCCGCCTTCCTGAAGGAGCAGGCGCCGGGCTGCTCCGTGTTCGCCATCGGCGAGGCGGGACTTCTCAACGCCCTCTACGACGCGGGCATCACCATGAACGACGTGAACCCCGACTATGTGGTGGTGGGCGAGGGCCGCTCCTATTCGCTGGATACGCTGACCAAGGCCACCAATCTGGTGATGCAGGGCGCACAGCTCATCGGCGCCAACTCCGACGTGTCCGGCCCCATTGAAAACGGTATTGCCCCCGCCTGCCGCGCGCTGGTCGCGCCCATCGAGATGGCCACGGGCAGACAGGCGTACTTCTGCGGCAAGCCCAACCCGCTGATGATGCGTACCGGTCTGAAAATGCTGCACTGTCACTCCGCCGAGGCGGTGATGGTGGGCGACCGCATGGATACCGACGTGATCTCCGGCTTGGAGAGCGGTATGTCCACGGTGCTGGTGCTCTCCGGCGTCTCCACCCGGGAAACGCTGAAGACCTACGCCTACCGGCCCAGCATCGTACTGGACGGTGTGGGGGACATCCCCGCCATCGCCCGGGCAGAAAAACAATAAAAGGCGCTTTCCGGCTCAAAGAGACGATACACAGCACAGTAAGGAGGATGATCCCATGGTCTGCGATATCTGCAAGGATACGGTTTTTCTCGCCCAGAAGGCCGCGCCCGCCACGGCGGAGGATCTGGGCGCGGCACAGGATCTGCTGGACACGCTGATCGCCCACAAGGACGGCTGCGTGGGCATGGCGGCCAACATGATCGGCGTTTGCAGGCGCATCATCGCCTTCGACGATGAGGGTGCCTACACGGTGATGCTCAATCCTGTCATCGTCAGGCAGTCCGGCGCATACGAGGCCGAGGAGGGCTGTCTGTCCCTGCCCGGCATACGGAAAACCAAGCGGTTCCAGACTATCAAGGTGCAGTGGCAGAATGAACGCCTCCAGACCCGCTGCAAGACCTTTACCGGCTGGACGGCGGAGATCATCCAGCATGAGATCGACCACTGTGAAGGAGTTTTGATATGATCCTCTATTTCAGCGGCACCGGCAACAGCAAATACGCGGCGCAGCGCATAGCGGACGGGCTGGGCGATACGCTGTGCAGCATGAACGAGCGTATCAAGGCCGGCGACACCTCGCCGGTGGAGACCGGCAGCCGCCTCGTCATCGTCACACCCACCTACGCATGGCGCATCCCCCGTCTTGTGCGGGACTGGCTGCTGCGCACGGAGCTGACCGGCTCCACGCAGGTGTGGTTCGTCATGACCTGCGGCAGCGAGATCGGCAGCGCCGACAAGTACAACCGGGCGCTGTGCCGGGAAAAGGGCCTCACCTGCATGGGTACGGCGCAGCTCATCATGCCGGAGAACTATATCGCCATGTTCAACGCGCCCCAGCCGGAGGAGGCGCGGCAGATCGCCGCCAGGGCGGAGCCGGATATCGACCGCGCCATTGCCGCCATCCGGGAGGGACACGCCTTTCCGCCGACCCGCTGCAAGCTCTACGACCGCTTTATGAGCGGGCCGGTGAATCCCATCTTCTACGGCTGCTTCGTGAAGGATCGCGCCTTCACGGTCAGCGATGCCTGTATCGGCTGCGGCCAGTGCGCCCGGCTCTGCCCCACCAACAACATCACGCTGCGCGAGGGCAAGCCCGTCTGGGGCGGGGACTGTACCCACTGTATGGCGTGCATCTGCCGCTGTCCCGCGGAGGCCATTGAGTACGGCAGAAAGAGCGTCGGCAAGCCCCGGTATCACTTTGAGGCGCTGTAAAAGACATCATAAAAGCACCCCGCCTGCGGGCAGACACAAGATCTGCTTCGCAAACGGGGTGCTTTCGATTTATTCGTGGGCGGCCGCCCGTCAGTTCAGGTGCCGCCGGTAGTTGCCGCCGGTGCGGATGCCCTCCTGCACCACGAAGAATGCGTGGGGGTCCATCTCGTGCATCACCTGCTGTAAGGTGCCGACCTCGTACTTGGACAGACACACGCACAGCACCTGCACCTCGTCGCCGGTATAGGCGCCGTGAGCCGTCCAGTAGGTCACGCCGCGATCCAGCTTGTCCATGATGAAGCGAGGCAGCTCCGGGTTGTTCTCCTTGGTGAAGATCAGCATCTGCACGTTGACATTCTGCTGGTGCAGCCTGTCAAGGAACAGGTTGTTGAGAATGTTGTACATGGCGGAGTAGATGGCGGTGGAGGCATTGAACAGCAGCAGGCACATCGTATACAGGCACACGTTGAACGCGATGCAGAACCGTCCCACCGTAAACTTAGGGTTCTTCTTGCTGAGGTACAGCCCCAGAATATCCAGTCCGCCGGTGGAGCAGCCGCAGCTCAGCACCAGCCCGGCGGCAAAGCCCACGCCGATACCGCCGATCATGCAGCTGGTCAGCGGATCCGTGATGATGGGGGTAGCGGGAGAGGGGATCAGCGCCAGAAAGATCGAGTTGCACACCGTGACGACGGTGGCTCTGAAGAAGAACGTCCGGCCCAGCCCGCGATACGCCAGATAAAATAGGGGCAGGTTCACCATCAGATACAGCAGGCCCGCCAGATCGAAGGGCAGCGTAAGCCCCGCCCGCGTCACCAGCAGGGTACGGATGACCTGACACATACCGTAGGCGCCGCCCGCGTAGAAGCCCTGCGGCACGATGAACAGGTTGATGGCCGTTGCCATCAGCGCCGCGCCGATGATACCGCCCAGCAAACGCAGCTCCTCCGCGTGCAGCAGCTTATTATAAACGGACAAGTTGTCCCCCTCCTCTCAATATGACCATCTGGCATTATATGCACCTCCGCCTGCAAAGTCAAGGGGTTTTCGCGCTTTTCAGAGACTATATTGCAAGATATGATGCAATCTGCGCCGGGCGCGGCAGAGTGTGCGGGATACGGTGGACTTATTCACCCCCAAACGGGCTGCGATCTGCGTCATATTCAGCCCCTCGTAGTAGTACATTTGCAGCATCTCCTGCTGGCGGGTCGTCAGTTCCTCCGTCATGGCTCTCGACAGATTGTGCAGCAGGCGCTGCCGCCGCTGGCTGTTGTCACCGGCCTCCTCCTGCATCCAGAGGCGCAATCCGGCGATGTCCATGGGGTCAAAGGCGGGATGCATCATGGCTTCGATCACTCCTGTCATAGTAATGTGCGGTCACCTGCGCCAGCTGGCGGCACTGCCGCAGAAGAGGCTGCAGCTCCAGCAGGCGGCGGCGCAGCTGCCGGGTACACTCCGGATCCTCTGTGGAGCGCAGGGACAGACGCAGCTCCTCCATCCGCCGCTGGATGCGCCGGGCACTGTCCTCATACAGTGGGGACATTTCGGCAAGTTTCATGCGCGATCACTCTCCTTCTCATCCTGTGTGCAAGAAATATGGTTCATTCCAAACTTTTGTGTTGACAAACGCCAATGCATCTGCTAAAATAAGCTCCGCTGGTGAAAAATGCTGGTGTAGCTCAGCTGGTAGAGCAGCTGATTTGTAATCAGCAGGTCGGGGGTTCGAGTCCGTCCACCAGCTCCAAAATTGTATATGGGGGATTTCCCGAGTGGCCAAAGGGGACAGACTGTAAATCTGCTGGCAACGCCTTCGGTGGTTCGAATCCACCATCCCCCACCAAGCTTCTCCGCTGATCGTTTGATCGGCGGAGAAGTTTTTTATCCGGAACGTTGCGCGCCTACGACATTGCGCGTATAATGACAGCATCACACGGTTTATGTTAAGGAGGAACGGACATGAAACGCATATCCTGCCTGCTTCTTTCCCTGCTGCTGGCGCTGTTGTGCGCCTGCGGCGATACCAATACACCGGCGCCGCCCGACCAGACGGAACCTGACGGGCAGGAGACTCCCTCCGTACCGGCGGTATGCAGCCTGTACTACGACTACGCCGAACTGGAGCTCATCGCCCCCACCAACAGTAAGCTGCCGCTGGCGGCCGGAGCGTCCCACGGCGCGCCGGACTACCTGCCCCTGTGGCACAACGGTGAATACGGCCAACTGGCCGCGTCGGGCGGAGAGGGCTATATGGTGGCGGACCTCACCGGCGGCAAGGCCTATGAGGAGGGCGCTTACGGACGCTTCTGCTGGAACGGTGAGCTGTACCACTGCGTCCACCTCAAGGCGGACAGCTGCTATGTGCCCAGCCTTTGCAGCACCTCCGGCGGTATCCTGTGGCTGGAGCTGTCCGGCGACTGCTGGGCCGACACCGGCTGGGATGAGACCGGCCACTTCGGCGGCTTCGATACGGTGGTCATCACCGGCAGCGGCACGCTGACCCTGTCCCAGCGGCTGGAGGCGGGCACCGGCAAGGAGAAGCTGCCCGCGCTGGTCGTAGACGGCGTGGACGTCACCTGCCCGGAGGTAGGGCTGGTCGCCAACAGCACGGCGGAGGACACCGCCAACCTGATCCTACTGTCCGGCTCCCTGACCACCGACCGCGCCGCCGTCGCCGGCGATGTCTGCGTCACCGGCGGCACCGCCTCTGTGGGCCTGCTGCTGGACTGCCCGCGGCTGGTGTGCCGCGGTGGCGAATTCATCCTGCGGGAGGGCTGGAGCTTTGTGGACGAGAGCACCGACGCCATCCCCACCGTGCTGCTCACCGGCGGCACGCTGACCACCGATGTCTGGATGCCGGAGAACATCGTCTATCAGCTTTGGGAGGGCACCATCACTGCCCCCGGCATCCGCTACTGGCCGGAGACGCATGTACTCAGCGACACCGTGACCATCGTCGATCCGCTGGATGCAGAGGACGCAGACGAGTGAACACCTGTGCGCCGCCGCCCTCTCGGGCGGCGGCTTTTTGCTGCCCAATAACCAGTTTTCTTGTTGACTTGTCCAGCTTATCACAAGAATCTTGTTATGTCAAGCCTAAAATCTCAAGTTTCTTGTTATAACGGATTGACAAAACCAAAAAATCAGAGTAGGATAGAGTCAGAATTTGTCGAAAACCGGCGAGGAGGGTGCCTATGAGTTTTTGTGAACAACTGCGTAAACGGCGGGAGGAGCTGGGCCTGTCCCGCGCAGAGCTGGCAGAACGGCTGGGCGTTTCGCTCTCGGCGGTGGGCAACTACGAAACCGGCGTCAGCGCCCCCAAGGAGGGTGTGCTGCTGCGTCTGTTCGACGCGCTGGAGGTGGATCCCAACTATCTGTACCGCGGCAGCTTCCGCAGTGGGGGCGGCTCCTGCTCCGACGAGGAGCTGCATCTGCTGGAGAAGTACCGCCGTCTGCCGCTGACGGGCCGCCAGACCGTCCACACGCTGGTGGACGCCTTGGGCGTCATGGTGGAGGAGGAGCACCGTCTCCGCCCCCTGCAGGAGCGCCGTACCATCCCCCTGTACCAGTCCCCGGCGGCGGCGGGCTTTGCCGCGCCTGTGTTCGGCGAGGACTATACGCTGATCCCCGTGGAGGGCGACGTCCCCACGGGCGCGGAGCTGGCCGTCCGTATTCAGGGCGACTCCATGACGCCGTATATCGCCGACGGGAGCATCGTCTATGTGAACCACGACCCCCTGCAAAACGGTGATGTAGGCATCTTCTGCGTGGACGGCGATATGCTGTGCAAGCAGTACTGCCGCGACGGCTTCGGCATGGTCTACCTTTTCTCTCTGAACCGCGACCGGGCGGATATGGATGTGGTTTTCCATCGGGGCAGCGGCCGCAGTCTCACCTGCTTCGGCCGCGTGATGATCCACGCGCTGCCGCTGCCGGAGCAGCATATGTAAAGAAAAGACGCACGGCTTGAAGCCGTGCGTCTTTCGCTATATCTTTTATGGTGTGTCTTATAGTATGAACCCGCCGTCCGCGGTAAGCACCTGCCCCGTGATGAAGGAGGCCCGCTCGTCAGCCAGAAAGGCCACCGCCTCCGCGATATCCTCCGGCTTGCCCAGCCGTCCCAGCGGCGTCTGCTCCACCAGCTGCGGCACGATCTCCGGCGGCAGGGCGTCCAGCATATCGGTGTGGATCACGCCCGGTGCCACGCAGTTGACCCGGATGCCGGTGGGCGCCAGCTCTGCCGCCAGTGAGCGGGTCAGGCCGATCAGTGCCGCCTTGGTGGCGGCGTAGGTCACCTCGCAGCTTGCGCCCCGCAGGCCCCAGATAGAGGAGATGTTAACGATACAGCCCGTATGCTGGTGCAGCATTTGGGGCAGCACCGCCTGCGAGGTGTGGAACGCGCCATCCACGTTGACGGCGAAATAGCGGTGCCACATCTCGTCGCTGACATCCTGAAACATGGACTGCTCCGACACGCCGGCGTTGTTCACCAGCAGGGAAACGGGACCGAAGGCATCCTCCACCTGGCGCACCATCTCGTTGACCTGCTGCCGGACGGACACATCCGCCTGCACCGCCATGGCCCGGCAGCCCGCGCCCGTCAACTCCGCCACAAGCGCGTCGGCGCAGTCCTGCCGCACCCGATAGTTGACGCAGACAGCGTATCCCTCCGCCGCCAGCTTCCGCGCCACGGCCCGTCCAATGCCCCGGGAGGAGCCCGTGACCAGTGCGATCTTCTCCATAGGTTGACCAACTCCTTGCATACATTTGCCGTCAGTATAGCAAATTTTCTGTTCTATGGCAAGAAAAGTGTTGACAACCGACGCCGTTTGCGGTAATATACTATCGTTGTCTGCGCGGTTAGCTCAGCTGGTAGAGCACATGCTTGACGTGCATGGGGTCACAGGTTCGAGTCCTGTACCGCGCACCATCGGGAACCCTTGAAACCACTCGGTTTCAAGGGTTTTTTGCTGCCTCAAAACGGGTTTGACCCTTATTCTGACCCTTAAAGCCCCAGCACACCGGAGATGAACTGTTCCATACGCTGGGAGCTGGCCTGCCGCATATCATCAGTGAAATGGCCATAGACATCAAGGGTAAAAGCGGCGGTAGCGTGGCCGAGGTTGGATTGCACTGTCTTGATGTCATCACCAGCGCGGATGCTGTTGACGGCATATGTGTGGCGCAAGTCGTGGATCCGCAGGTTGGGCAAGCCGACCTTCCGTACCGTGCGCTTAAAGCAGTCAAATACCGCCCGCAGGGAGATATAGCGTCCAAACTCGTTGGTGAACACCAGTCCGCTTTCCTGCCATGCAGGGCCAGCGGCCAAACGCATCTGTGTCTGTACGAGCTTTTGCTGCCGCAGCAAAGTCATCACATAGGGTGCAGGGCGGATCGTCCTGCTCTTGTTGTTTTTGGGCGGAGCAAAATAGTAGCCCTCGCCCTTTTTCTGGCTGCGGTGCAGCTGTTTGTTGACCAGAATCGTACCCTTATCAAAATCCACACAGTCCCACATAAGGCCCAGCAGCTCGCCCTCCCGCATGCCGGTGAACAGGTCTACCTTTAGCAGCAGTTCATACCGGCAGCCCTTGATGGCTTCCAGAAAGCGGGCGGTATCACGGTCATCCATGGGATGGATCTCCTTTTTGACGATCTTCGGGAGAATGCAGGCATTGGCGGGGTTGGTACGGAGATAGTTCAGCAATACCGCCTGCTGCAATGCCTTGTGCAGGATGCCGTGGATGTTTTTGATGGACTTTGCCGACAGAGGCGGCTTTCCGTCGCGCTCCTCATAGAGAGAATTGTAAAACCGCTGAATCGTATGGGGTTCCAGCCTGTCTAGCCGCACACTGCCCAGCGCAGGACGAATATAGAGCTTTGCCTGTCGCTGATACAGGTAAGCGGTAGATGGCTTTACGCCTGTTAGGTAATCCCTCAGCCAGATGTCCAGCCACTCGTCCAGCGTCATGCGGCATGGCTCCATATACGTCCCGTCATCGATCTCCGCCGTGATGGCGGTGAGCTTTTGGCGGACTTCTTTCTGCGTCTTGCCGTAAACCGATTTTTGTATCTGCTTTCCCGTCTTGGGATCAATGCCGAGGGTGTAGCGTGCCTCCCAGCGTCCGTCTGAACGCTTGCGGATGGTGCCGCCGCCCTTGGCGTTTTTTGTTGCCTTGGTCGTCAAAATAACCTCCTGTTCCTCTGAAATATAAAACGGTCAGTCAGTCCGTTGCTTTATCGCTGCTTGTCGCTGTCCAGCCACGCCACAAAGTCCTCCAGGGACAGCTTGCCGCCGGTACACAGATCGCGCTTCTTGCGCGCCTCCTTCGACCATGCGGTGAACTCCGCCTTGGTCATCGTCCCATACCGTACACGGGCGTTGTGAGCCTTGTAGGAGCGTGTAAACTCCTTGGTGGCCGGGTTCTTCATCTGGCGGCTCTGATACTGCACCACCGCGCCCATCTGCCGGCAGGTCTTTTCTGAGCCATCCATCCGCCGTGTGCAGTACTCCTGCGTGATGTTGCCGGTCACCACGAAGTATCTGCCGCAGTTCTTGCACTTGTGGATCACCAGCGGCAGACGCAGGCAGTATGCCTTCAAGTAGTTGTAGAGGTCGCGGAGCGTATGGGGATACAGCACCTCCCGCAGCGCGGTCGTCATCTGCCGCTGCCGCAGCATTTCTACGCTGTAGTTGTAGGCACTGTCGTAGGCAGGATGGTCAAGAATAATCTCCTCCGTGGCCAACTCACCATAGCGCATATTGTCAAAGCAGAGTGCCGCGTCGTAGTGCGCCTTCCGATACCGTTCCGCTGTGGAATAGTCCGACTTATAGCGGTCATCCAGACACACCTCCACCAATGCCTTGGCATCGCGGACGATTCTCTCAAAATCCGTGTCAAATCGCAGCAGCTCCGCCGTATCGGCGGAGGGCTCCGCTTCCAGATCGCTCAATTCCTTGACCAGCATCCCAAAGAAGGGATGCACCCCGCAAAGCGGCATCGCCAGCTCCAAGAGCCTTTTCCATGCGGCTTCGTCCTTGTCAGCTCTCACCAGCTTTTGAATCTCGGAAAGGACGCAATAGGCGTCATAGAAATCCGTATCGTACAGGTCGATCAGGCACTGCCCTACATCCTGCGTTTTCTCCTGAATCGTCCTGCGCTGCCCCAGCGTCTTGCTGTACAGCGTAAAACACTCCTTGCGCTCCGGCGTGATGTAATACCGGAACTCTATATGTTCGGGAAAGATCATGACCGCCCTCCTGTTAGATACATCATAATAAGTCCACAAAATAATCTATTGACTTTTGCGTACCAGCATTATACAATCATAGCGTAATAGTTACATTGTGTATTATAGTCCGTATAGTCCATGATGTCAACTGAAATTTTAAGGAGGTTTTGTATGAACAACAACTACGACAATCTGCCGGCGGTATTGAACGCCAATCAGCTGGCGGCGGCGCTGGGCATCTCCCGTGCAGGGGCTTACCAGCTGCTCAACACCGGCACATTCCCTACGCTGCGGATCGGCAAGCGGCTGCTGGTGCCGAAGGATAAGCTCGTTGAGTGGATCGAGCAGAACACCGGAGGCAGCCATGTGGGGGGATAAAGAAACGACTGCCCCGATTCCATCTGTTGCACCAGATGGGGAGCAGCCGTTCGCGCTTACACGCAATGACAGTATACCATTTACAGAGGAAAAGGACAAGTCGTTTGATGGGATGCCTGTAGTCTCCATGCCAAAGCTGATGGAGATGCAATTCCCTGTCAAACCGGCTGTGATCGAAGGGCTGCTGCCGGCGGGGACATACCTCCTCGCCGGTGCGCCCAAGGTTGGCAAGTCCTTCTTCGTTTTGCAGCTGGCCTATCAGGTCAGCACAGGCGGTACGTTTCTCGGCTATTCCGTTCACCCCGGCACAGTGCTCTACTTGGCCTTGGAGGACACCCTCGACCGTTTGCAGAAACGGCTTGTCCAGATGACAGAGCAGGATAGTCCTGACCTTATTCTCTCCGTGCTGGCCGACACCTTGGATGAGAACCTGCTGGCGCAGTTGGAAGGCTTCCTGATGGACTATCCCGATACCGTCCTTGTCATCATCGATACCCTCCAGCGTGTCCGTGGGCGGACACCCGACAGTTGCAGCTACGCTACCGACTATGACACGTTGGCAAAGCTGAAAACCTTTGCAGACGCCCACGGCATTACGCTGGTGCTGGTACACCACACCCGCAAAGAGAGCGCGGAGGATGTATTCCATACCATCTCCGGCACCAACGGTCTGATGGGCGCGGCGGATGGTGCGCTGATCCTCCACAAGGACAGGCGCACCGGTGCGGATGCGGTATTAGACGTAACAGGCCGCGATCAGCCGGATATGCGGCTGCATCTGTGCTTTGATCCTGCCTGCCTGTGCTGGGAGTTGGTGGAAAGGGAAACAGCACCATATCAGGAGCCGCCCGATCCGCTGCTGGAGGCCATCAGCCGATTGGTCACAGAGGAGTGCCCCGAATGGCGCGGGACAGCCACGGAGCTGGCACAGCAGCTGCAAAGCGGGGGCTTTACGCCTAACTGGATCGTGCGGAGACTGAATGCCAAGCATGATATTCTGCTTCAGAAGTACAGCATCCGCTACAGGACCCGCCGCAGCAAGGAGGGGAAGACCCTCCTGCTGCGGTGGGTCGGTGTACGGTAGTGTACGGTATGTACGGTAAATAGAGGGGCAGGCCCTACCCCGAAAATACCGTACATTACCGGACATACCGTACACCGCAGAGGGAGTCCAGAGGGAACGGCTGGCACACGACTTTGGGACAAAGTCTAGTGTGTTATACCCGTCACGGCGGGGGACGGGAGGAAACGGGTGAGGACGGGAGTCCTCACCCGTTTCTGTCCGGGCCGAAAAAGAAGAGCGACAGATGCCGGTAACGGCATCTGTCGGGCGCACTTTTTCAGAGAGCCGTGACGGGTGTTCCCCGTTCCTCCTGCTCCCGCACTCACAAAGACAAGGAGGTCATCATGGCATACGCCATTTTACGATTTGCCAAACACAAGGGCGGCGCGTCCAAGGCGTTGAGCGCACACCACGAACGGACGAAGGATTTCTACATCAGCAACCCCGATATCGACCGGAGCCGTACCTCGCAGAACTTTCATTTGGTGACACCACGCTGGAGCTACGAGCAGGAGATCCGGCACCGTATCGGGATGGCGGGCTGCCGCGTCCGGAAGGACAGCGTGAAATTCGTGGACACGCTGGTGACGGTCAGCCCGGAGTTCGCACAGGAACACGCGGCGGAGATGCCGGAGTATTTCACGCGGGCGTTCACGTTCCTGAAAGAGCGAGTCGGTGAGGAGAACATCATCTCCGCTGTGGTGCATCTGGATGAAACGACGCCGCATATGCACCTGTGTTTTGTGCCGCTGACGAAGGACAATCGGCTGTCCGCGAAAGAAATCCTCGGCAACAAGAAGAACATGATCCGCTGGCAGGATGATTTCTACGCCTGCATGGCGGAACGCTGGCCGGAATTGGAGCGCGGCACACCTGCCGTAGAGACAAGGCGCAGGCATCTGACGCCCCAGTGGTACAAGAAGGTCACAGCCATGGACGCCAAGCTGGAGCAGCTGGAAACGGCACTGACTGGCATCAACGTGCTGAACGCAGGAAAGAAGCGCGAGGAGGCCGCCGCGCTGCTGGCACAGCTGCTGCCGGATGTAGAGTCGTTTCAAGCGGAGACTCAACGGCTGCGAGAGGCCGCCGCTGCCGCCCAACACCAGCAGCGGCGCAGTGAGAAAGAAGTTGCCGATCTGCAAGCTGAGCTGCGAGAGGAACGTAATTTCAGCTTTCAGCAGCGCGCCCACATCTCCGCATTGGAGTCCCGCTGCCGCAAGGCCGAGAGGCTGCTGAAACTAATCCCAGCGGAAGAATTAAAGAAATTTTTGTCAAGCCAGAGAGTGCGCCTTCGTTAAACATGTTGACAATATTCCTTTTTGGGAATATACTATAACAAGAGGCAGGTGGAACTATGTTCGATATCGAATTCTATCGATTAGAGAGTGGCAAGAGCCCTGTGGAAGATTTTTTGGACAGCCTAAATTCCAAAATGCGAAACAAAGCTGTTCGCAGCTTGGAATTGCTTGAAGAATTCGGGAATACTTTAAGAGAGCCAAACTCAAAAGCAATGGGCGATGGTCTGTTTGAACTTCGCATTAAATTTTCCAGTGACATTACCCGCATTTTTTACTTCTTCTATGTTAAAAACAAGATCGTGTTGACCAACGGATTCGTGAAAAAAACGCAACGAACTCCGCCAGCCGAAATTGAACTGGCTCGAAAGTACAAAGCTGATTATGAGAGGGGGCATTTTCATGAGTGATTTGAAGCACTATATTGAAAGACAAATGAATGATCCAGAATTCAAAGCAGAGTATGACGCCTCTGAGACGGAGTACCAGTTAACCCGTTCTCTGATTGCCGCAAGAATAGCGTCCAACATGACACAAAAAGAACTCGCCGACAAAAGTGGTGTTCGTCAGTCCAATATAAGCCGCATTGAAAGCGGCTCTTGCAGTCCTACGGTCGCAACCTTACAGGCATTAGCTGAGGGGTTGGGTAAGAAGCTTGTTATCAGTTTCCGATAATAAGTAGATGCTGGGTACGTTGCCCTGTTAAGTCTTTTATAACTGAAAAACAAGAACCTCTGCTGGTTAAGACCCCAGCAGAGGTTCTTGTCTTATTTTAGTTTTCTCAGCGGTGCGCACAACACTTCATAGGCATATTTATATACTTCATTTGCCGACTCATCTGGTGATATATCACCATGGGCAAGACAGCAACGAAGCATATACAGTATGATAACAATAGCTTCGCTGATCTTTTCAGCATCATTCACAAAATTATATGCTCCAATTTGTTTAGTAGCTTGTCCCGACTCAAGGACACTGGTAATGCGATATGGAGTCAGTTCTCTGTAGCATTCTTCGCACTGTTCCTTTTGCCTCTGCGTCAAACCAATAAAGCCCGATTGCTGCCTCAATACATCAATATCATATCCGTCTTGCTCAAAACAAAATACTGAAACGCCTGTAGTCTTTACCGTAATTGCCGTTTTTGTTTTTCCATGTGCCCTGGAACACTCATAATGGTGTTGGTAGTAATCTTTCCTCTTAAGCGTGTTTGCATTTTTCACCGCCACTTCAGCAAAAGAAACAGACTGCCGAACGCCTATGTATTCCTGAGTAGTAATTGCTGCATTCAAAAGAGAACCATGTAGTTTTGCAATATTCTCTCTATATGCGCTACCATCTGCATCCTCTGCATTAATCAGATTCATGGTATAGGTCTTAAATCTGTTTGATTGACTTGCGATGTACTCGATACATTCCTTGTCGCTATTTCCTGTGACCTCACCGCTAAAATTATACCACGCATTAAAGGCAATCCAGGCTTTCATGAATGCAGAAAAATAGTCAACCTTTATATCAATGGCATCTATCCAATCTTTATATCCTGGCATCCTGGCTCACCTCACTTTGCATAAATAACTTCTTTATCCATAATCTCCAATGCCTTTTGTTCTAACTTATAAGCCTCATAACGTTTTTGGTTAGCCTCAAGTGCAAGAGCGTTGATCCTTTTTTGAATATCATGGTTTTTGAGTAGAGGAATGGGGATATTTCTTACATGGCTATCATCAATCTCATCGACAACTGCACCATAAGTGTACCGTTGAATTAATACCCGACCATAATCAGAACGCAAGAAAATGTAATTATACCCCGCAATATTCTGTGATGCCGGTATTACCCGAATAATGTGTTCACTTGCAATCCAATTTGACCAATGCTTAGGTACAAGTGCAACCTTTCCGACTGTTCCGCTTCGTGTAATTAACGTAGTATTTTCATCAATCAGCAATTCCTTTGAGATCCGCGCGTCATGCTTTGACTTAGATAAATATTTATCTCCTGAAGGGTCTAATGTGTGAATTTGCTTTCCCCCAAATAACACATAGCCGTGTACTTCATCAGCATACACTCGCTTAAATCGTCCAGGCAATATAACCGCATTACTGATCCTTCGATCTCCGACAGATGTTACTTCTGCTGCGTATTTGCTGAGATGATCAACAATTGCATCGACAAGTGGAACATGGTAGGATGCATCCAAACGATATCCCATATCACTTAGTTTGACATTAAATGTATCTACCGAGGCATCTTTTTTAAAGTAGTTAACACTAAAATCATCGATTGCTGGAAGATGAAGTTCGTCAATCAGTAGCTTGGTTGCCTCGTCGATTAAATTATTTGATTCATCACGAAGGGCATAAGAACGAATAACAAGATTGCCAATTTTCAATTTCAATGTATCCGGTGCATCTGGAATTGGAACGGTCGCAAGATGCTCTGGCTCAATATGTGTAATAACAGCACCATAACTATTTGTGAGCAGTATTCTATTTCCAACTTTACTTTTTAGATATGCATATACAAATCCTGCATCGCTCGACCTTTTGCAATTGATACGCAAAAGGTCATGACTGAAAATCATATTATCCAAGGTGTCCGAAACATAAGACACTTTTCCAATTGTGCCAGAACAGGTCATGAGAACCTGTCCTTTAGATACTCGCAATGCATCAATATCTGTATCGGTTGCTGCAGAAATGTACCCATCTGGAGATGGCTTGATATCCATGATGCTTGAAGGTTGATAAATAGGATAATCGGACTTTTCAACCCAAATTCGCTTGAACCGTGCGCCTGTGTAAGATGTTGTCATTCCGTCTGCGCCACCAAGAGTTGTAAGGGGGTACTTGCCATTTGTAATAGTTTCTCGTGCCTGTTTTGCTTCGACATCATAGACACTTGCCTCTAAGCGCATCCCCCTTTCAATGATTTCCGAAAGCGATACAGTACACCACTTAACTGGTATCTCGTCAATTACAATTTCGTCCTTGGGAGTTGCAACAATTTGATGTGCTAAGTTGTCTTTTACCACGCCAGCCCCTCCTTTGTTTTCCATTCTGTAAAGATGGCCGGAACATCCGGGGTTTGATCGTCCTCAACCTTTCTCTTTTGCTCGTGAGAAACAGTACGATCGCCTTCTCCGGTTGTGCCGAATACAAGAACGCTATTGGTATCGGGAACAAGGATTTCGTTTCCTTCTTTATCACGCTTGAATGTAGGATTACCACGTTTATCGTGACCGACCTTTTCTACCATGGCCATGAAAATATTATAGTCGGCCATTGTACCGCTCTTTTCCTCGATATCTTTCTGCTCCTTTGTTTTCTTCTGCAGGAACAGCACCGAGGTCTGAGTACCATTTCTCGGCTGGAAGGTATCCACATGAAGGTCTACACTGGCAACGATTCTGTGGTTTTTAATAAGCCACTCTCGAATATATCCAAGGCCCGGTGCACCCAGAATATTATCAGGGAGAACGATGCCCATACGTCCGCCAGGAACAAGTAGCTGTGTGCAGCGTTCTACAAACAGAATTTCCGGTGGGACTGATGCCTGCAGGCGATCCGTCATTGTCCATGTATTGGTTTCCTTATCATTTTCCCAGACATGTGCCAATTCAAATTGTTCCAAAATAGCTTTGTCTTTGATGGGTATTTTACTGCCAAAAGGCGGATTAGTCACAATCACATTGAAAAACTCGATCGTCTTATAATTGCGAATCGAGGCTTTATCGATACCCAACGCTTCTGCCAAGTTAGAACGAAAGTCATCTGTCCATTCGTGCGGCGGCAATAACGAATTGGACTGCAAAATATTGCCACTGCCGTCGTTATTCATGACCATGTTCATTTTTGTTGCTTTAACGAGATCTGGATTGATATCAAAACCGAAATAATTCGATTTTGCCATTTCGGATATACGATCTCTAAAAGTGTTAATCGCTTCAGGACTCCACTCGTTTTTCGGCATTCCAAGTTCGGCTTCAAACTGCTTTTCAAGTTTTTCGATGACATGAGTCATAGCGATCACAAGAAAACCGCCGGTGCCACAAGAACTATCCAAGACTTTCTCATCAGCACCAGGGTTGATCATTTCAACAACCATTTTCATGACATTTCTGGGTGTGAAAAACTCACCTCTATCGCCGCGCAGATTAGCTCCAACGATTTCTTCATACGCTTTACCCTTGATGTCGATGTTTGTGTTAAGCAAGCTGTATTTCTGTAGTTCACTGACGATATAAGCTAAGCTGCGAGGGGACAACTTAATCTCATCATTGGCATCAAAAATTAGCCTATACTTCTTCTTATTTTTGACTTGTTCAAAGATTTTGGAGATACGTTTTTTGACAGTCAACTGGCCATCAGGATTGGAACGCTCTTCCGAAGTTGCATAGAATTCCAGTGGTTTAGTAATGTTTCTCTCGTCCTCGATTTTGCAGAAGATAACCTTCAGCAGTTCAAAAAAGGCAGGTTGTTTCTGCAGGCCATCATTCACGTAGATATGATTATGACAGGTTTTGAATGTAAACAACAGGTTATCGTCATAAGCATTTTTTAGCGTAGTGCGCTTAGGCCGATTAATATCGTCAAGATTACCA
>OGRO01000509.1_pt1 | contig 37187 bp, 15 predicted proteins | sample 1553451 | NCBI WGS metagenome assembly OGRO01 (sample SAMEA2580021, study PRJEB22360) | human gut metagenome | reverse complement strand
GGCCGGGGCGTAGCCGTAGGGAGCGGCCGGAGCGGGGGCGGCGTACAGGGCGCGGTCCTTGTTGGCGAACACGGCCACGATGATGCAGAGCACGAGCGACACCCAGCAGCAGGAAAGGAGGCTCACCACGGCGGCGACGATGTTCCAGATCATGATGCCGCGCAGCTTCTCGGGCTTGGCCGCGCCGCGCACGCCGAGGATGCCAGCGACGAGGATGAGCACGGCGCAGACGATCACGAGAAAGACGAGGAAGCCCAGCATGCCGAGCAGCGCCGACACGTCATCGGTGGTGAAATAGAGGCCGTCTTCGGTGTAGAAGTAGTCGTAGCCGGAGCCGGAAATGGCGGCGCCGCCGACGCCGAGGCCTGCCCAGGCGATGAGCATGCCGAGAATGCCGAGGGCAGCGAGCACGATATTGGCGATGCTCATGCCCTTGATGGCCTTAGCATGGTTGGTGTTCATGGTGATCTCCTTGGATCGGGGACGATGCAATGCGACCAGTATAGCGGTGTATCGTTGAGTTGCGCGGTCGACGATCAATTGTGGAGCGATTGTTGACAAGCGTCAGCAATCGGCGCGCGGGCTCGACTGAGCGCCGATTCCGTGGTGCGCTTCGGCTAGTCGCGACTCTCGGCATCGAGCATCCGCTTGATGCGCTCGACCGCCTCCTTGGTGTCCTCGGCGTCGCCGAAGGCGGTGAGCCGGATATAGCCCTCGCCGGCCGGCCCGAACCCGGCGCCGGGGGTGGTGATGACGTTGGCCTCTTCCAGAAGGCGGTTGAAGAAGTCCCAGGAGCTGGCGCCGTTAGGGGTGCGGCACCACACATACGGGCTGTTGTCGGCGCCGTACACCTCAAGGCCGGCCGCGGCCAGGCCCTCCTTGATCGTGCGGGCGTTGGTGCGGTAGAAGTCGATGGTCTCGTCCACCTGGGCCGCGCCTTCGGGGGTGTAGATGGCCGCCGCGCCGCGCTGGATGACATAGGAGGCGCCGTTGAACTTCGTTGCTTGACGGCGGTTCCACATCGCGTTTAAGCTCTGGCCCTCGCGCACCAGATCGTGAGGCACCACGGTGTAGCCGCAGCGGGCTCCCGTGAAGCCGGCGGTCTTCGAGAAGCTGCGGAACTCGATGGCGCACGTCTTCGCACCGGGGATCTCGTAGATGGAGTGGGGAATGGCGGCATCGGCGATGAAGCGCTCGTAGGCGGCATCGAAGAGGATGACGGCGTCGGTGGCGTTGGCGAAGTCGACCCATCTTTGCAGGGCCTCGCGGGAAAGCACCGTGCCCGTGGGGTTGTTCGGCGAGCAAAGGTAGATGAGGTCGACGGGCACGTCGGGCAGGGCCGGCGTGAAGTCGTTCTCGGCGGTGGTGGGCATGTAGACGATGTTCGTCCAGCGCTCGGTATCCGCATCGTAGTCGCCGGCGCGGCCGGCCATGGCGTTGGTGTCGACGTAAACGGGGTAGACCGGGTCGCACACGGCCACGACGTTGTCCTCGGCGAAGATGTCGCCGATGTTGCCGCAGTCGCTTTTGGCGCCGTCCGAGATGAAGATCTCGTCGGGGTCGATGGCGATGTTGCGGGCGGCGAAGTCGTGCTCGGCGATGGCGTCGCGCAAAAAGGCGTAGCCCTGCTCGGGGCCGTAGCCGTGGAAGGTCTCTGCATGCGCGAGGTCGTCGACGGCGGCGTGCATGGCCTCGACGACGGCGGGTGCGAGCGGGCGCGTCACATCTCCGATGCCCATCTTGATGAGCTTGACGTCGGGATGGGCCGCGGAAAAGTCGGCCGTACGATGGGCTATCTCGCTAAACAGGTAGCTACCGGGGAGTTTCTGGTAATTCTCGTTGACTGTGGCCACAAGGGGTCCTTTCGTTCGAGGTGGTGCGGTTCGCGCAGACAGGCGCATGCGCGCGTAATTGAATAGTGTACAACGAATGAGACAAACGACCTGTCCACTTGTCTCATTTTCTGATGAGGCATTTGGGACCGGAGCCGATGAGGTCGGTACGCCCGGTCTTGACGAGCGCCTCGCGCACGAGCTTGCGGTTCTTCGGGTCGCGGTACTGGATGAGCGCGCGCTGCATCGCCTTGTCGTGCGGCGATTTGGCGACGTAGACCGGCTGCATCGTGCGCGGATCGAGGCCCGTGTAGTACATGCAGGTCGAGATCGTCGAGGGAGTGGGATAGAAGTCCTGCACTTGCTCGGGGTTGTAGCCCATGTCGCGCACGAACTCGGCGAGCTCGACGGCATCGGCAAGCGTCGCGCCGGGATGTGACGACATGAGGTAGGCGACGAGGTACTGCTTGAGGCCGTACTTCTTGTTGAGACGCTTGAATTCAGCATCGAAGCGCTTGAAGACGCCGATGGGAGGCTTACCCATCACGTCGAGCACCGCATCCGAAGCATGCTCGGGGGCGACGCGGAGCTGTCCGCTTACGTGATGGCGCACGAGCTCGCGCATGAAACTCGGGTCATCGTCGAGTAGCATGTAGTCAAAACGCAACCCACTGCGTATAAACACCTTCTTGACGCCGGGCAGCGCGCGCAGCTTGCGCAGCAGGGCGAGGTAGTCGTCGTGTGTGACGCGCAGGCTCGGGCATGGCGTAGGCGACAGGCAGCGCCTGTCGATGCAGGCACCGTGCTTGAGCTGCTTTGCGCAGGCGGGTACGCGGAAGTTGGCGGTGGGGCCACCTACGTCGTGGATGTAGCCCTTGAATGCGGGGTCTTCGGTCATGAGCTTGGCCTCGGCGAGCAGCGACTCGTGGCTACGCGCCTGGATGATGCGGCCCTGGTGGAAGTTGAGCGCGCAAAACGAGCAATCGCCCATGCAACCGCGATTGCTCGTGAGCGAGAACCTCACCTCGGAAAGCGCGGGCACGCCACCGGCTTGCGCGTACGAGGGATGCGCGTCACGTGCGAAGGGCAGCGCGTAGACGGCATCCATCTCGGACATCGAAAGTGGCTTGGACGGTGGGTTTTGCACGACGAAGACATCGTGCGGATACTCCTCGACGAGGATGTGCGCGGAAAACGGGTCGAGGTTTTCATGCTGAATCGCAAAACTGGTTGCGTATTTCCGGGAATCCGACTGCATGGCCTCGAAGCCCGGCAGAACGACCGCGTCATCGGGTAGATGGTCGAGCGAGCGCGCCTTGTAGACGGTGCCGTCGATGAAGCTCAGGTCATGGACGGAGAGACCGCTGGCCAGGGCGTCCGCAATCTCGATGATGGATCGCTCGCCCATGCCGTAGGAGATGAGGTCGGCGCCCGAGTCGAGCAGGATGGAGCGCTTGAGGGAGTCCGACCAGTAATCGTAGTGCGCCAAGCGACGCAGGCTCGCCTCGATGCCGCCGAGGATGACGGGCGTCTTCTTGTACGTGCGGCGGATGAGGTTTCCGTAGACGACGCAGGCGTGATCGGGGCGCAGACCGGCCTTGCCGCCGGGCGAATACGCGTCCGAGCGGCGGCGCTTCTTCGCGACCGTGAAGTGGTTGACCATCGAGTCCATGTTGCCAGCCGAGACGAGGAAGCCCAGGCGCGGTTCGCCGAGCGTGGTGACGGACGCCGGATCGCGCCAATCGGGCTGCGCGATGACGCCGACACGGTAGCCGTGGGCCTCGAGCAGTCGCGTGATGATGGCCATGCCGAAGGAGGGGTGATCGACGTAGGCATCGCCGCTCACGTAGACGAAGTCGAGCTCGTCCCATCCGCGCTCGAGCATCTCGGCGCGGCTCGTTGGCAGGAATGCAGCTGTCACGGCGGGCTATCCCTCGTCGTCGGGCAGTTCGAAGGTGATGAAGTCAATGAAGTCGTAGTGCTCGTAGCGCTTGTTGATCGCCTTGATCGCGTCGGCGCGCGTGGCGAGGCGGTCGAGTATCTCGCGTCGGCGGCGGAACGCCAGACGGCCGAGCGTGCCGTATTCCTCGCGCAGCGCGTCGTATTCCTTGACGTAGGCCATGATGTCGTCTTGATACTCGGCGATGATCTCGTCGTTCGTCTCTTCCTGGTCGCCGGCCTTGGCGTCTTGGGCGGCTGCCATGAGCTCGGCGTGCTGGCGCGTGAGGTAGTTGATGTCGGTGAGACGCTGGCGTAGCTCGGCCTCGAACTTGTCGAGCTCGCCGGCCTTGGAGCGCGTGAAGGGCGACATGACCTTGCAGAATCGTGCCCAGAAGGACTCCATGAGCTGCTGCAGGGCGGTGACCTTCTTGACGAAGTCCCTTCCGAGCAGGCCGACCTCGCGGCGGATGTTCTCGTGCTTGACCTGGTCAAAGACCTGCAGGGCCGCCAGTTCGCCCGCAAACTGCTGGCCGAGCATCTCCTCGCGCTCGGCGACGTGCTCGGGGTCGTAGGTGCCCGAGCCATCTGGAGAATAGGGCGTGTCGCCAAGGACGGAGATTTCCTCGCCGACCTCCTTGACGAGGTCGAGGAACTCGAGAATGCGCACGACGGTGTCGTCGACGCTTTCCTTGCGACGACGCAGCGATTCCGGCAGCGACTTGTAGGCATAGCGCTCGGCGGCCGTCATCGCGGGCCTGTCCAAGGTGTATTTGCCTGATTTCCGCTGCTCTGCGGGCATCTCTTCTCCTTCGCGCATCAGTCATCCCATTCTACGCCCCAAAGCGGGTGTCGGTAAATGGGGATTTCCGCGCTTGGGTGCAGAGAGACGGAGGATGGGAAAATGAGACAGTTGCTCAGAGCAATTGTCTCATTTGCTGGTACCGGCTGATGCGACGCGGTTGCTGATGTAGACGCCAATCAATCCCGCGAGAACGCCGATGACGGCGCCCGCGAGCACGTCGGTGGGGAAGTGCACGAAGAGGTAGAGACGCGAGAACGCAATCGCGATGGCCGCGACCCACGCGGCTACCTTCCAGCCGCGCGCGATGGGGGCGCGCGTGAGCACGGTGGCTGCGATAAACGCCGTGAGCGTATGACCCGAGGGAAGCGAGTACCCGCTCGGCGGGGCGATGAGGAGCACGTAGCTGGGGTCGACGACGAAGGGACGGGGGCGTGCCAGGAGCTCCTTGACGCCAAACTCGCAGATGACCCAGGTGATGCCGAGGGTGACGAGCAGCGTGACGCCCCATCGCCGCGTCTTCGGGATGATAAGCAATACGATGCCTACCACAATCCAGATGAGGCCATGGTCGCCGCATGCGGTGATGACGGGCATGAGCGCATCAAGAAACGGGCAGCCGATTACCTGCTGTATGCCGTAGAGTATGGCAAGGTCCATGCGCGTCCTTTCGGGATGATTGCTGGCATTGTGCCACATGAGTCGGCTAATTGAAACGGGGCACGGGGGATGTGCGTCTAGGCTCGATGTGGGACAAATGGACAGGTCATTTGTCCCACCTAGCGTACATCATTATTCTGCGCGTGGTACCATTGTCGCCACGAAACCACGAGACGGGAGCATCCATGTACATCTCCGATTCGTACCTCGAACAGCTCATCCGCGAGGACGTGCCCGACATCGACCTGACCACGCACCTGCTGGGCATCGGCACGAAGCCCGGACGCATCGAGTACTTCACGCGCAGCGAGGCCGTCGTCTGCGGTACCGAGGAAGCCGCGCGCATCTACGGCATGCTTGGCGACGTGCGCTGCGAGTTCGAGCCCTCGGGCACGCGTCTTGCGCCCGGCGACGTCTTCATGCGCGTATGGGGCGAGGCCGCGACGCTGCACATGGGGTGGAAGTGCTGTCTCAACATCTTCGAGTACTACAGCGCGCTGGCGACAAAGACGCGCACGATGGTCGATCGCGTTCACGAGGCCAACCCGCGGTGCGAGGTGCTCACGACGCGCAAGCGCATGCCGGGCACCAAGCCGCTGGGGACAAAGGCGCTGCTCGTGGGTGGGTCGTTTCCGCATCGCCTGGGGCTTTCGGAGACCGTACTCATTTTTGCGCAACATCTTGCATTCTACGAGGGAGGCATCGAGGCCCTCATCGCCGACATTCCCGAAATCAAGGCGCGTTGCTGCGAGAAGAAGCTCTTCGTCGAGGCCGATGCCGCCGATGCGCGCAGGTTTGCCGAGGCGGGCGTCGATGGCATTCAGCTCGACAAGGTGCCCGCATCCGAGCTCGTCACGCTCGTGAGCGAGATCAGGGACATCGATCCGCACGTCACGATCATCGCCGCCGGCGGCGTGAACCTCGATAACGCCAGCGAATATGCCGCGACCGGCGTCGACGGCCTCGCGACGACATGCCTGCACTTTGCCAAGCCGCTCGACATGAGCGCGCGCATGTTCGCGGGGGAATAGGGACCGGCATGACCGTGGCCTCGCAGCGCGCCCACGAGGCGCTCGACCGGCTGCTCCTTGCCCACGAGGGCTACTTCGACATGGAGTGCGACCATGCGTTTGCGGGAAGGACCTTCGACGGGTACGCCGAGTTCCACTCGAGCACATCGCAATACGTGCTGGTCAAGCGCGCGAAGCTCTGGGAGGCGCATTCCCACGAGTACCTGTTCTTCACGCTCGTGGGACATCTTGACGAGGCGGCCTACGACGACCTCGTCGCATTCATGAAAGACGAGGCGCTTGCCAAGGTCACGCTCGAACCCGATCACATGAACTCGTTTCTCTCCCTCGTCATCATCGCCGATTCCGCAGACGGGCATATTGCGCGGCGCGTGCGCAAGACGCGGTTCCGCAAGAACTTCTGCCTTGGCCTGAGGGGATGGGCTGACCTGCGGATATGCGTGGCTTGCCTGGACGAGGGGGCGGTCTATGCCAACGCGATGGGCGCCGATCTCGCCTCCACGGTCGAGGCGAACGCGTTGCGTGCGGGGGAGACCCCGGCGTGCCCGCGATGACGCGGGATTCTCGGTTCTCATAAGAACTGAATACGGCGCTCTTCGCTCCACTCGCCCTCAAAAGTACTAGAATCCCAGCATCATTGGATGATGAGAGGTGAATGTCGATGAACGCGATGCTGATCTTGCTGGTGTCGGTGGTGGTGCTCGTCCTGGGATACGTCCTCTACGGAGGATGGCTCGCCAGGCAATGGGGCGTCAAGGCCGACAGGACCACGCCCGCCCACGAGTACGAGGATGGACGCGACTTCGTGCCGGCACCCCCTTACGTCGTGCTCGGCCACCATTTCTCGTCCATTGCCGGAGCCGGCCCCATCAATGGTCCCATCCAGGCCGCCGTCTTTGGCTGGGTGCCCGTCTTGCTATGGGTGCTTATCGGCGGCATCTTCATCGGCGCCATGCACGACTTCGGCGCGCTCTTCGCCTCGATTCGCCATAAGGGCCAGACGCTCGCGACCGTCATCCAGGAAAACGTCGACGGCATGGCAAAGCGCCTGTTCTGCATCTTCGCCTATCTCACGCTCATCCTCGTCGTCGCGGCCTTTGCGTCCATCGTAGCCGGCACCTTCGCCGTCTCGCCCGTCCCGGCTGATGCCGCCAAGGCGGCCACCGTCGAGATGACGAATCTCGCCAACACCCGCACTGCCATGATCTCGGTGCTGTTCATCGTCGTTGCCGTCGTCTTCGGCCTGGCGACGCGCGGACGTAAGATTCCCGTTTTCGCCAACGTGCTCTCGGCGATCGTCATCATCGTGCTCGTCGTCACGCTGGGCTTTCTCTTCCCGGTCATCGAGCTCGACAACACGACGTGGATGCTCCTCATCGGCGTCTACATCCTGCTCGCCTCGGTTGCTCCCGTGTGGATCTTGTTGCAGCCGCGTGATTACCTGTCGAGTTACCTGCTCTACGGCATGATCGCGCTCGCCCTTGTCGGCATCCTCGGGTCGGGCATCGTGGGCGGCTCGACTGACCTGGCGATCCCCGCCTTCACCGGCTTCGCGGCCACGGCGGGCACGTCAAAGGTGGCTGCAAGCGGCTTTCTCTTCCCGGCGCTCTTCATCACCATCGCATGCGGCGCCATCTCGGGTTTCCATAGCCTCGTCGCCTCCGGCACGACGTCCAAGCAGCTTGACCGGGAAAGCCAGGCGCAACCGATTGCCTATGGCGGCATGCTTCTCGAGTGCCTGGTCGCGGTCATCTCGCTGTGCGCCGTCGCCTTCGTGTTCTCGGGATACATGGACGGTACCTACACGTCGCCCACGCAGGTCTTCGCCGCCGGCCTGTCGCAGATGCTCGGCATGATCCCAGGTCTTGCCGGTACCACCGACATCGCGTACGCGCTGCTCATCCTGGCCGTTTCGGTGTTCTGCCTGACCTCGCTCGACACGGCGACGCGTCTGGCCCGCTACATGTTCCAGGAGCTCTTCACGCCGCAGGGAGTCGAGATTTCTGAGCTCACGGGCTGGCGCAAGGCCATGACCAACCCCTGGGTCGCCACGATCATCACGGTCGTGCTCGGCGTGGGGCTCGGCATGACGGGCTATCAGCTCGTCTGGCCGCTCTTCGGCGCCGCCAACCAGCTACTCGCCGCACTGGGCCTGCTCGCCGTGTGCGCGTGGCTCGGCAATGCGGGGCGCAACAACAAGATGTTCTACGTGCCCATGGCGTTCATGCTCATCGTGACGCTGACCTCGCTCGGCATGACGCTGTACGCCAAAGGCGTGGCGCTTGCGGGCGGTGCGCTCGATGCGGCGACCGTGCTGCAGCTGCTCATCGCGCTGCTGCTCATTATCCTGGCCGTCATACTCGCCGTGAAGGGCTTCAGGACGATATTCGGCAGGAAGGGGCCGGGTGGTCCCGGTGATGGCGGGGAAGCCACAAGCTCCGCGCGCGCCAACCCCGCCGACGAGCCCTTCGAGAACGCCAACCTGGGATTCGAGGACCTGAACATATAGGACGACCGCATTCGCAGGCATAACCCGGCGTGCGGGAAACTCGCGGTTGAGGACGAGGACTCCGTGGCCCATGCGCGTTTTTTGCGATTGTGTGGGGGCAAACCGGCCCGCATGCAGGAAATTGTCGATTGAGTGTAATGCAAGAGCCTCCAAATTGCGCACAATCGAAAAAAACGCGCACGTGCCTCCTGCAGATTGCGCACAATCGAAAAATCCGCAAAATCGTGCTAGAATAACCGCAACAAGTTGCCAAATGCGTCGGGGGTCCAGACCCCGCGACGCACCGAGGAGGACGATCGTCGTGAAGTCCAGCGAGCGAGGCCAGTACGAGCAGTTTGTCATCGGCGCGATCTCGATTCTGTCGAATCGATTCAATCGCTTTGCCGATTCCCTGCATTCGGATATCACCTTCAAGCAGTGGTATCTCATGATGATGATCTCGCGCATGGAGGACGAGCCGCGCAACGTGCGCGACATCGCCGAGTTCACGGGCACCACGCGCCAGAACGTCAAGAAGATGCTCAGTTCGCTCGAGGACAAGGGCTATGTCAGGTGCAGCAGGTCGAGTGCGGACGGGCGCGCACTTGACGTCGACCTTACGCGCAAGGCGCACACGTACCTGGACCAGAATGGTGCCGAGGCCGAGCGCAAGATCGACGAGCTCTTCGAGAGCGTGTCGGATGCCGAGCTCATCGACATCGTCAAGGACATCCAGAAGCTCACCGATTGCCTCGATGCCCTCGAGGAGGAATAGCGAGGGGGCGGCCGTCCCCTCGCCCTACAGCAGCTCCAGTCCCACTTCGCGCAGGTAGCGACCCTGCTCGTCACGTTCGAGCACGTTGTACGAGACGGCCACGGCGAGGCGCGTATCGGCCAGGGCGTCCGCATGGCGCAACGGGAAGGCCAGGGCGTTTTCGTGCGGGCTTTCGAGCATGTCGGCGCAACCGGCCGCGCGCAGGTGCTTCTTGGCCGGTTCGATGTCCTTGCCAAACACCTTGGCCGTCTTGAGGAAGAAGTCGTCCTCGTCAAATGAGAAGCACGGGTGCATGTCGCGTCCGATCTCGTTCATCTGGCGCATCTCGCTACGGTGCTTGTTGTCGAGCGAGCAGTAGTGCATCCCAAAGCGAAGGCCCTCGTCCATGGCCCAGAGCATGAGCTCGAGTGCGAGCTGCTCGCTGCCGTCGATGGCCAGACCGCCCGAGTAGCTGTAGTCGTACATGACGTCGAAGGGCGGGTTGCGTAGCTCGAATCCACGCTTGGCGAACTCATCCCAGCTGTGGAAGGGAAAGCAGAACTCGAGCAGGTTCATGCCGTCGATGCCCGCCTCGTCGAAGCGACGCATCCATTCGCGCATCGCATCGCCGGTACCGGGGATGATGGGCATCTCGACCATGACGGAGGGGATGTACTCGGTTGCCATCTTCATGTTGGCGAGCACGCGCTCGCGCTGGTCGTCGGTGTCGTCCTGCTTGATCGAGAAGCGAATTTCGTCGAGCCCGGCATCGCGGAGCCGTTCGGCCATCTCGCGCGTGAGCAAATCGCCCGACGTGTACATGCGCTTGTGCGCATCGCCGAAGAGCTCGTGGGCGCGGGCGAGGAAGGCGAGCGTGTCATCGAAGTTGAGTAGGGGCTCTCCGCCGGTCAACCCCACGACGGCGAGCTTGCCGTCCGAAGATTGCGCAGCCTGTTGCATGACTTCTTCCCACGGGCATCCCTCCTCGACGAACTTGTCGTAGTCGGCGAGGTTGTAGTTGAAGCAGAAGTAGCAATCGCGATGGCACTTGAAGGTTGTCGAGAAGGTCTCGGAGCCGTTCGCGCCGGTGCACTCCACGCATGCGGGAGACAGCCAGCCCACGCGGATGCTCGCGCCCGCATTGCGCATCTCGGCGCCACGTTCGGCGAGATCGGCACGCAGGCTGGCGATCGCCTCGTCACGTGCATGCGCATCGGCAAAGGCCAGGCCCTTTTCCCGCAGCGCCTCGACGTAGTTCTGCTCGACGCGCTCGAAGTTGCGCAGGGCGCTTTGCATTGATTGGTTGTTCATAGGGGCGTCACATCCATGTCGTGGTCGGGTGGTGTTTTTCCATTGGCGATTATAGGGCCTGCGTGGGGTGGCGTGGTGTGGGAAGTCCGATATACTATATCGAGTTCGCGCCTTGGAGGGATGCGAAACGTTTCCGCCCGTCGAGGGTGGGTGGAAGAGCCGCGCGAGCGCTACGCGGCTTTTCTCGTATGGGCGCGGGCCTTTTTGGAGGATTGGCCCGCACGAACAGGGGGAGTTACATGAAACCTTACAAGACCGTGTTCTATAGTTTCTGCGTGGGAGGCGTTCTCGCCCTCATCGCGCAGGCGATTCTGTCGTTCTGGCAGTTCGCGCTGACCGGTACGCCCATGGAGTTCTTCACGGGTGGTGCCACGCTCGTGAGCATGGGCCTCATCGGCTGCGTCCTGGGCGGCTTTGCGTGCTATCAGTACGTCGAGGAGTGGGCCACGTTTGGCGCCTTGTTGCCTTTCTCCGGCTTCGCCATGGCCGTTGGCATGAAGGGCGTCGGTCCGTGGACCAAGGAAAACGCCTCGATGGGCAAGTGCGTCTGGAACTGCGTCTGGTTCGTCATCTGGTTTAACGTCGTGTTCATGCTCGTGTGCGTCGTGATTGGCTACGTGTGCGGCATGATGGGCGTCCAGCCTGGCCAGAACCTGGGCGTGGCAAAGACCGAAGGCGGCATGCTCTTCTTCAACGCGTTGTGGGTGGGTGGCTTGCTCGCCGCGTTCTTCCAGATTCTGTTCCTGGTCTGCAAGTCCATCACTTCCAAGACCACGCCGCTCCACATCCTGATGACGGCATGGATGTTGGGTGCGATTCTCGCACCCTTCGGCATCTCCGGTGCGCTTGCCAACTTCGCTGGCCAGGGCTTTTCGGTCATGATTACCGTTGGTGGCTACAACACCTACAACATTGGCATGGACCTGTTCCTCGGTGGCGAGCACGCCATCGCCGGTCTGGTTCACCTGGGTTCTTTTGCGCTGGCCGTGTGCGGTCTGGCGCTTACGGCGCTGTTCACCTTCTGGATCTACAACGCCATCTTCGGCCGCAAGCCCATCAACGAGGTGCATGCCGAGAAGGCGCTGCATTCGCTCGAGGAGCTCGGCTACGACGCTTCCATGGTCAAGGTCGCCAAGGTCGAGGAGCAAGAGGGCTTCGACGAGGGGGCCGATGGCACGCCCGTGGGCACGGGAGGTGCTGTCGATGCCAATGATGACGGCATCATCGACGTGACAGGGGATGTCGTCGATAAGTAGCAGGTTGCGTAAAGGCAACTGATTTAAGCGGCGAGGGTGCCGAGCAATTCCTCAGAGACCTATTCGGAATTGTTCGGTCCCTCGTCGCTTTTGTATGCATGCAGGCACTTCTGACGCGATGGGGCATTGTGGTAGAATATAGCCAGCGGATGCCTGCGATTGGAGCGTCAGGCAACGCCGTTTGGGTTATGACCGCCAAGCGCCTAGCGTTGGCGGTCATTCTTATTCCGAGCGTTGCTCGGAGTCTTGGTCATGAACTTGAAGACTGCCGTACCGAGAGCTATCGCCGAGGCGAGTAACTTGAGTATCGCAATCAGAAGGTCCATGGGCATCACCTCCTTCCCGAAGGAAGAGGCGTTGCCGACTCGCGGGGCTTACACCGCTGACCAGCGAGTATCGTAGCAGATACTATCTAACAAGAACGCCGACCAAATCCGGAACGATTCCGGATATAAATGAGACAGTTGCTCAGGGACACTGTCTCGTAGGCAATGTGTTGCGTTAGCGGTGGTAGTAGGCGCGGCGCTCGAAGACGGGCTCGCAGCAGACGTTGATACCGAGTTTGGCGTACGTCTTCTCGTCGGTCGAGGAGATGATGACCGAGAAGTACGCATCGCAGCCGCGCAGGGCCTCCGTCGCGTCGATAGCCTTTTCTGCCAGGGGATCCGTGGCCGAGCTGATGGAAAGGGCAATAAGTGTCTCATCTGAGTGCAAGCGCGGGTTGATGCTGTGCATATGCTCGGTCTTGAGGTGGCAGATGGGTTCGAGGGCGGCGTCGCTCACGATGTAGGTGCTGTCATCGATGCCGGCCACGACCTTGAGGGCGTTGAGCAACAACGACGAGGCGGCACCCAGGAGCTCGGAGGTCTTGCCGGTCACGAGCGTGCCATCGGGCAGCACCATGGCGCCCGCGGGAAGCCCCGAGGCCTCCGCCTTGCTAAGCGCAGCTTGGTGAGCGGGGGAAAGGTCGACGTCAACGCCGACATCCTGCATGAGCAGCTCGAGTTTCGCGACTTCGTCCTTGCCGACACCGGTGCGAGCGAGCTGCTCGCGGGCGTGGAAATAACGACGCACGACCTCGTTACGGGCGGCGTTGCTGCAAACCTCGTCGTCGCAAATGCAATTACCCACCATGTTTACGCCCATGTCCGTGGGAGATTGATAGGGGCTTTCGCCCAGGATGCTCTCCATCATGGCCTTGAGCACGGGAAACGTCTCGACATCGCGATTGTAGTTGACGGCGATGGAACCATAGGCCTCGAGATGGAAGGGGTCGATGATGTTGTTGTCCTCGAGGTCTGCCGTCGCGGCCTCATAGGCGACGTTGACCGGATGCTTGAGTGGGAGGTTCCAGACCGGGAAGGTCTCGAATTTTGCATATCCGCAGGTCACGCCATGCTTATTCTCATGATAGAGCTGCGAGAGGCAGGTCGCGAGTTTGCCCGAACCCGGGCCGGGGGCCGTCACGACGACGAGCGGGCGCTCGGTGAGCACGTAGTCGTTCTTGCCAAAGCCCTCGTCGCTCACGATATGGTCTATATCGGATGGATACCGGTCAATGATGTAATGACGGTAGCATTTGATGTTCATGGCCTCCAGGCGGCGCTGATAGGCCTCGGCGTGGGGCTGGCCGGTGAAATGCGTAATGACGACACCGCCCACGAGCAGGCCCATCTCGCGGTAGACGTCCATGAGGCGCAAGACGTCCTCGGAATAGGCGATGCCTATGTCTGAGCGGTGCTTGTTGCCCTCGATGTGGTTGGCGTTGATCGCGATGATGACCTCTGCGTCGTCTGCCAGGGACATGAGCATGCGAACCTTGGAATCCGGCTCGAACCCGGGCAGCACGCGCGAGGCATGGTAGTCATCGAAGAGCTTACCGCCGAACTCGAGGTAGAGCTTGCCGCCAAACTGGGCAATGCGTTCTCTAATGCGCGCGGCCTGCATCTCGATATACATGTCATTGTCGAATCCGGTACGCATGCCATACAACCTTTCGCCTCGAGCCTTTTCTTCATCATACACGACAGCAATGACATGAAAACGGAACCGATGCGGAGAATCGGTTGGGAGCAGACGAAGGCAGTTTCCCACATATGTCCACATGTGGGTGTTTTGTGATTGGCGCCAAGTGCGTATGAGGGGAAATTCGCGATATGGAAAACGACGCATCAGAATGGCGTGTAAGGCATTCTGGGGATTAGTTTGGCATCGATGTACGCCAAATGTAAAAAAGGCCTTGAAAGCCAGCATTTTGCGTCTGGGGGATAGTCACGTGTCTGGAATCTCACGGATCCGATTTTTGGGTCCTGATGGAGACGGCGCCTCGGGGTGAGTCGAGATATAGCCAGAATTATTTGTCATGATTCCAGATAAAGATTCGTTCGATTGTGGAAAAGTGAGTCTCTGTTAATTATCTAAAGAATAGATAAAACTTTATCTGATATCACGATAGAAACGAGAGATCTGGCCGAAGGGCTCATTCCTGTTATCTGCTGGTGCCAGTTAAAAATATTATCGAAAACGCTTTGTATTCGACAGGAAATAAAGAATTATCTAGATTGAGATAATGTCGAAAGCAGGGCACAATTTTTCGAGAATGAAAAACTTATCTTGAAAGTCGATAAAGATTTATCTGAATCCGCAATAAAGAATTCATATTGCGAAAAAGTGGCGGATTTTTACTCTTTATTCTTGATTTTGATAAAACATTATCTGAATGGAAGATAAATTTTCCTTTCTGGATTCGAGGGAGAGAAGAAGGGAATATATACAGGCACCAGTAGAAAATACTTCATTAATTAATCTAGAATTTAGATAATACATTTATCTACAAATCAGTTAATGAATTATATGATATTCAGATAAATATGAGGAAATCGGAAATTTGCGAGGCATCATTTAATTAACAGGATATGATTTCTAATCCTGTAGAAAACTTCCAAGAGAGATTTTGAGATTATTAACTAGAAACTAGATAAAGATTTGAAAATTCAACCAGATTTGCTTTCGTCAAAATCTACCGGGTTTCGGGTTAAATCCTGCCAGAATTCCGAAATAGGGGATTTGAGACACGAGAATCGATTTTGAGGCGTTTTAGGGTCTTGAATGAGTATGAACCCAAAGGGGTTTTGGAAAAGGCTTCTGAGGGCAAAATATGAGGCCGTTTTCTTACTCAAAAATCTGGCACCTTATATCTGAAAAGAGAATAAAGAAACGCAAGCACGAAATCGATCGGATTTTCAAACGAGATTCAAAAATATTATCCTAGACAAAGATAAAAGAATCGAGATTAGAAAATCTGCTCGATTATTCTTCAAGCAGATTAAACTTTCTCAGAAAAATGAATAAATTAATATGTAAACGAGAATAATAAAACGTATGAATCTTAATCAACTATGAAGATAAAGATTGCCTGGTTTTCAAAAATTTTCGAAGCCCGTTTTGTGTCTAGATTTTGAAGCGGTCTTGTAAAAAAGTTTTCTCCACAATTAAATTTTGCCGAAAATTCGTGCTAGAAATCGTTGAAAATTCGCGATAGCACAGCCCCGTTTTCGGGGGTGAAAACGGGGCTCAGAATCGCTTGTAATCGCTCTGAGATATCCTCTGGATCAGACCTTTGATTTTGTATAGAAAAAGCGTATATATTCCCTGCTAAATCGCTGATATCATCGAAAATGCTAGAAGGCAAAAATACTGCTAAATCGGGCGTTAGCTGAGCTATTTTCGACTGCATGCTACGAGGGGGCAAAAAATCGCCCCAGAAGCCACTCAGGGGCCTCTGAAAGCACAAAGCTATCAATTTGTATTTTTTATAGATTTGCGTATATCACTTGGTATATAATCTCAAAGACTCTAGATGAGTCAGATCGTCTAGTTACTCGCCAGAATGTTCTCAAAAAATGTAGGTTAGGTGGTTGAGTTGAGTTCAAAAGTCAAACAGGCGAATTTCCGTTTACCCCTCGAGTACATGTCGATGATCGATGATTTCGCTTCACGCGAAAACATCACCAAGGCGGCCGTCATCACGCGCCCTGGATTGCATGCAGGCATCGTACGATTCGGGTAACGGCGGAATGCCCGTCACCGGTTCCGGTTCCGGAGCCTCCGAGCAAGAGATCAACGATCTCAAGAACCAGCTGAAGCAGGCGGAGGAGCGCGCGCAGGCTGCAGAGCAGCGTGCCAACGATGCCGTCATGGCCCGCGATGCCGCAGAGGCGAAGGCCCGCGACACCGCGACGGAGCTCGCGGCCGAGCAGGCCAAGGCCAGCCTTGCGGCTGCCATTCCGCAGGTCGCTCCCGCTGCCGATACCGCCGAGCTCGATCGTCTCAAGGAGCTCGTCGCCAAGCAGGAAGCCAGCCTCGAAGAGAAGACCAAGGCGCTGGCAGCCAAGGAGGCCGAGGTCGCAGCCAAGGAGGCCCAGCTTGCAGAGCGTGATGCGCGCATCACGTCTCTCAGCGAGCAGCTCGGTGCGGCAAACGCCAAGGCTCAACTCGCATCCACCGCTCAGGTCGTGAGCACGGCGCCCGTCGAAGGTGGTGGTTCACCCGGAGAAGATTCAGCCCGTGCGCTGACCATGCTTAACATGCTTGGCGGTGTCATGGGTGCATTCCAGCAGCAGGTTGATGATGCACGTCAGGTTGGCGAGCAGGAAGGTCGCGAGGCTGTCCAGAAGGATCTGGAAGACATGCTCAACAGGGCACGTAACGACGGTTACCGCGACGCAATGACCTATCTCGATGATCGTGTAACGACCGCGCGCGAGGCCGGCGCAAAGGAAGAAAGGGCCCGTATCGCAAACATGGGATTCTTCGAGCGTCGACGTTATTTGAAGGTTCACCTAACCTAAAGGAAGCATTTACATACACCAGGTTTCACCACTTACCACGACTTCCGCACTTCCCTTACAACACTCAAGCGGCCCCGTATCCACCTAGCGGGGCCGCTTTTTTGCGCCCGCAAACCGTGCCAACGAGACAGTTGCTCAGAGCAAATGTCTCATTTACAGGTACCAGTGATAGCGAAAACGCTCTTCTCGAAAGCGATCAAATTTTGCTTTGGTGCGATGCCCCAGCAGACTAAAACGGACTCTCGATTTTGATATAGCGGGACGGAAAGTGACGATGATTCCGGGGCTCATTTTGCATCAGGAGCAATGCGAAATCACATGCGATGCGGATGCGAAATCGTCTCGAAACGCGCGTGGCGCGAGACGGCTATCGCGCATGCCCCAAAGACAGAAACGACACATTCCGGGCGTCGCGTCCGGATGGCGTGACGCTTCCGAAAACCCCTCGGGAGGCGCCGGGCCGCGCGGCGCGGAAGGGCTCGAAAACGCGGCGCGGAACTTTCTCGATAACAGGCGCGGAGGCTTTCGGAAAGCCCGGAATCCCAAATGGGCAAGAAATGATTTGGAGCGGGGAGAATCCAAAGCGCGGAAGGTGTCGGACGCGGCGCGGGAGGGCGGCGCGGAAAAGCGCGGAGCCCTCGTACGGCAAGGCGCGGAGACGTCTGCAAAAGCGCGGAAGTGCGTGGAGACTCCGAGAGGGTACCGACAGGGTTGGCGGGCGCGTCCCGCTGTAAAGCAACGGGCCTCGAATGGTTGCCGTCCGAACGACCGATTTTGGGTTTGCGTGGCGAATCGAACCCATCTGGGAAGAATACCTTGCGGGAAACGGAGCGAAGACGGTGCGCTGCTATCTTGGACACATGACCCGGACGCAGATTCGGGTTCCGGGACGATTCGGGAGGGGAGTCTGGCGCCCAAGATCCCCCTCGGGTCTCTAGCACCAAGACGCGTCCCGCATTCCTCCGGATTCGGATTCCCGGAATCAAAACGAAGAAAAGGCAATCGGGTGCGTGTTTTGGCCGTTTCGATGATTGCGAGCCAGGGAATTCGTCCCCGGTATGGAGACAGATGCGTTCTTGCCAAATTGAACATTGCGTCCATCCGAAAACGAGGCACGAGAATGGCCTCTGAGCGGTTTTTAGGCCCAAAAAGGTATCCGAGTGAGGCAGCAAGGCTTAAAAGGCCTCAAATCGGCTTAAAACGCGTCATTTGTCACAAGTCGGGGAGGGCTGCCTGAGACAGGCGGTTTCCGGCGGAAAATGAGACAGTTGCTCAGAGCAATTGTCTCATTCTGTAGGTCAGGGGAGGGGGGGGGTGGCAGATGTACCTGTCCAATGTGTCTCAGTGCGTGAGCAGGGATAGCAGAGGGCAAAATCACGAAAAACTCAATTTGTCAAGTTTTGACTGTCTTTTAATCGGCCTCTGTTGGGTAAAAATGGGCAAAAAGGTCATCTTTATGCTCAAGTAAGATAAAGAATTGAAGGAAGGGGCTGGTGGGGAACACCGCTTCGCGATGACAGAATTGTGAAGAAGAGGGTGCTGAAATGTGAAGGAATTGTGGAGATGAAAAATAGTTTTCTGCTTCAAATCTGCTTGCAAGTCGCTAGAAACGGCCAGTTTTCGCCCTCGATTGCTATTTCGTCATGATAACCAATTGATTTACGCGATTATCCGTGGGAACTATACATAATCTAGTCGAAATCTATACAGAATCTAGCGCTTGCTTGCATGCTTGCTAAAACGCGCTATATCCGCAGGTCAGAGCAACAATCCAAAAATGAAGAAACTTGAAAAGAATATCCTCGCGAGTAATATGCGACATGCCGGTGAGTCAGGAAAGTAATACGTATGACGCTAAACTTCGAACATAGCCTTCGTGGTTCGAGTGTACGCAGCGCCCACGCGCGCGCGTTGTACGCTCTGTTCGTCGGTGCGTTATCGTTCCTGATCCTCACCGCAACGATGGTCTTCTATTCCATCATGACCCCTTCGGCATATGCAGAAACCTCTTCCACCGGGGGAGACGCCTCGTATTATGAGGAAGTCTTCACCTTGGACGAGGCGACTGGCGAGATCACGAAAACCTCCGTGACCCGCGTCGATGTGCCGCAGGAGTCCTCCGCATCGTCAAATGCGGCCGCTCAGGAGCCTTCGAGGTATTCGGGCAGTTCCACCAATGCTGGTGGCTCCACTAATACTAGTGGTGTTTCCGCCGGAGCCTCCGATTCCTCCTTCGTGACCTCGACGGGCAACGGAAAGAAGATTCATCTCACGTTTAGGGCACTTGACCAGGTCAACACCGTCGAGGCGTGTGCTGGCACCGTTCAGATCAAGAGCCTGGACAACACGGTAATCGATGGCAAGAGTTACACCTTCCTGGGATGGGAGCTCCCCGACGGCACGCTTGTCGCCCCGGGAGCCACCGTTGACCTTGATGAGGACGCGACGCTCACGGCTCGCTGGGACATCAAGCCCGTTGACGGCTCCGCAGATGGCATCAACTCCGGTCAGAGCGGTTTCCAGTCCAAGGTCTTCGATCTGAACGACCTCCTGATCAAGCTTCCCACCAATACTAATGGCATCGACACGTTCCCCTCGATCGACGTGTCCTCCCCGGACAACGGCGATTCCGATGCCGACCTGGACGACGTGATCGGTTCGATCAAGCCGCCAGACAACTTGTACGAACCTGACATATTGCCCGATCAGGGCACAGATTCATCGGGTGGTGCAAACTCGACAGCGCCGCCTGGTGACGAGTCGGATCGAACGCCGAGCATCGATGTCGGCACGGGCGACACGCAGTCGCCCTCTCATGGCACTAATACTAGTGGGTCGAACGGGTCTGCCGTCGACGAGGATGCCACGTCCGCACCGTCGGCTCCCGCCGCACCTTCTTCGCCCGCTCCGGCTCCGAGCACGCCTGCCCCGAGCGCTCCGGGTTCCTCGGCTTCCACCGTCATCCTTCCCGCTGGCGGCAACGTGCAGAACAACATCCATTACGAGAGCATGAACGGTACCGGCAGCTCCTCCGTCAGCGCTGACGGCGTTGCAGGCGATGCCGTGACTTGCGAAGACGGCGAGGGCGAAGAGGACGGTGATGACTCCGGCGACGGAGACTCAGACCCAGACTCAGACCCAGCCGACGGTGACGTCGTCGGCGTCACCGTGTACCCGGGCGACGACAAGCCCTTCGTCGAGCTTGCCGCTCCGGTCGTCTTCACGCTCAACCCCCAGACCGGCGCGATCACCGCGCAGGTCGAGCTCACCAAGAACCCGTTCCACACCGACTTCCCGATGCTCTACTGGACCTGGGACGCCGTCTCGGGCACCCTGACCATCGGACAGAACGGCACCAACGCCGGCATCACCGACATCAGCGGCAAGTTCACGGCCTCCACCCTGCCGTGGCTCACCGCCGCCAACGGTGCCGCACCCCAGGCCATCAAGCACATCGCCTTCAAGATGAGCGGTGGCGGCGGAAAGATCGCCGCTGAGTCCTTCGCCTCGTGGTTTGAGAACTACACCGCTCTCATCGACTTTGACAGCACGGGCCTGTCCTTCGGACTGACCACGGACTTCTCCCGCATGTTCAAGGGCTGCCAGAACCTTACCGCCATTACCGGCACGGCTGCCTGGTCATCCACCAGGGGCACCAACTTCACCGAGATGTTCTCCGGCTGCTCCTCGCTGGAGTCGCTGGACATCTCCGACATCCACACCGCCAACACCACGAGCCCCACGGTCAACAAGACCCGCACGAACATGCTCGCGGGCATGACCTCGCTCAAGAGCCTGCGCCTGGGCGCCAACACCTCCCTGGTGGGCTCCGGGCTCAACACCATCTCGAGCAAGCTCGACTCCCTGGGCATCTGGGAGGCGCAGGGCCGTGGCACCGGCGAGACCGTCAACTGGACCGGCAACGGCACGCAGCTCATGGCTTGTCCGGTGGCGTCTCCACCACGGGCAGCAAGCTCACCAACTCCATCATCTACACCTTCCATCCCCAGGGCACCTTCCCCACCAACGCGCAGGTGCATTGGGACTACAACACCGCCACGCAAACCATCACCGTCTTCGCCGACCCGGCCGCGGGCCTCAACCGCATCGTGACCGACGCAACCATGCCGTGGCTGGCCACCGTCTCCAAGAGCGAGGTCAAGACCGTCAACTTCGCCCTCAGCGACATGAACAACAACCCCACGAGCCCCGTGGGCTTCAACATTGGCGGCAACACGAGCATCGCCAACCTCTTCGCCGGCTACACCAACCTCACCACCTTCGTGGGCAAGGGCCTCATGATGTACCCGGCCGATGGCGTCAACGTCTCCGTGGTCGACTATTCCAGCCTCTTCGACGGTTGCTCGGCGCTCACCTCCGTGGATCTCACGGGTTGGGACATGCTCTCCAACTCCAATAGCGCAGGCTTTAACATCCGCAACATGTTCAACGGCTGCACGTCGCTGCTCACCGTCAAGGCGAGCGACCGCGTCGTGCTCTTCGTGAACGCCTCCCACAGCTCCGGCCTGGATACCCTCAACGGTCGCGGCAACAACAACGGCGTGTGGGAGCGCACCAACGCCTCGGGTACGGATAAGTGGTTCGGCACCTCGCTCAACCTGGTGACGCGCTATAACACCGACACCTCCAAGTTCCGCATCCACGGCGAGGCCACCTACGTCTTCAACACCTCGTATCGTGGCGGTCGCTTCGATAACGACAACACCTGGTGGAAGGTCGTCACGGGCGCCAACGCCAAGACGCTCACCGTGGGCGCCGACGCACTCGAGCCCAACGAGGTCGCCAACTTCCAGATCGACTGGGACGTCACCTCCAAGGGCGACCTGCCCTGGACGCAACTCTTCGCCAAGAACGAGATCACGTCCATCGAGACCAAGGGCCAAGCTGCCCCGCTCAACCTGTACCACTGGTTCATGGGCTACACCAACCTGCGCAGCTTCGACGGCTCGGGCCTGGACACCCAGTTCTGCACCAACTTCTCCGAGGTGCTCATGGGCTGCTCGGCCGTCACCACCATCAACATCTCCAGCTGGAACATGGGCTCTTCCACGGCTGCCAATCGCGCCAACATGTTCAACGGCTGCACCGCGCTCGAGCGCCTCGTGCTCGGCACCAACGTCGACCTCACGGGCTCCAACCTCACCGCCCTCGGTGGCCACTCCACCGATGACGGCACGTGGGAGCGCGAGGGCCATCCGAGCGACAAGTTCATGGGCTCGTCCGCGAACCTCATGACCCGCTACTCGGGCGCTGGCTCCGAGGGCTCCAACGCCACCATCGTCGGTGCCGGTGCCGCCACCTACTTCTTCAACACCCAGCTGCTGCGCAACGTCTTCGCCAGCAACATGAACGTGTGGTGGCAGTTCAACAAGACCGACAAGCTCCTCGTCATCGGCGTGAACAACACCAGCCTGGGCAACGTGGTCACCGAGACCTTCGACCAGCTCCCGTGGCTCACGGTCCTGGGTGGCGGCACAACGCAGGCCCACAAGGACGCCGCGCGCGCTATGGTCGAGTCGGTCGAGTTCCGCAACGCCGTCACGGTGAACAACCCCGAGTTCTGGTTCAAGGACTACGTCAACCTCGCCAACGCCTTCGTGGGCAACATGAACGTAGCCAACGCCAGCTCGCTTCAGGGCGTGTTCCAGAACGACACGAACCTGGCCCGCATCGACGGCATCGGCAGCTGGAATCCCAGCAACGCCACCAACCTGAGCCACCTGTTCGATGGCAACAGCTTCGCCATCATGGGCGGTCTCGAGAACTGGAACAACCGCGTCGGCAACGTGACCGACTTCTCGTACATGTTCGCCAACAACCCCAACATCACCAACCTCGAGGGCCTGAACGGCTGGCAGCTCAACGCCGGCGTCACGAGCTTCGAGAGGATGTTCGAGAACTGCGTGCGCCTCACCGCCCTGGACATCTCCGATTGGCAGATGCCCACGGCCGCCAACCGCACCAACATGCTGTACGGCCTCGACCGTCTCGCCACGCTGGTGCTGGGCAACGGCGCCCGCCTCGACGGCACGGGCCTGGGCCTGTCCGACAACACGAGCCTGCCGCGCGGCGACACCTTCGGCACCTGGCAGGCCGACAAGGCCGCCAACACCGCCGCGGGCGTGGCTGACTTCGCCTGGTTCGGCACCTCGGCCAACCTCATGGACCGCTACACGTTGTCCCGCTACGGCACGAGCATCAACCTGAGCTCCAACGACATCACCTACACCTGGCGTGCGGGCCAGTACGGCGGCCGCATCCAGCAGGCCGGCAATCCCTACGATGACCTCTGGTGGAAGTTCCAGAAGGGCACTGAGGGCGCGACCGGCGCCGGTACGGGCACGCTCACGCTCGGCACCGACAATCCCAACGGCACCAACTACACGCTCACCCATGCCACGGCTCCGTGGATCAGCACCATCTACCGCATCTACGGCGACGCCACCCCGCAGGCCGGCCTTGCCCGCGTGGCGGCCTTCGTGGCCCAGGGCGGCAAGACCAACATGGCCAACATCCACCTGGGCGCCAGCAGCCTGGCCAGCCTGTTCACGGCGGCCACACGGCCCTGTCGCGCTTCAACGGCGCGGGCTTTGACCTCACCAACGTGACGAGCCTCGCCTCGATGTTCGACGGCGTGAGCACGCTCACTCAGGTCACCGCCGTCGATCACTGGACCACGGGTAACGTCACCAGCATGGCGTTCATGTTCCGTGGCTGCACGAACCTCGAGTCCATCTCCACTATGCGCGCCAACGCTGCCACGGGCGCCTGGGATGTCTCCAAGGTGACGACCTTCGAGTCCATGTTCGAGAACTGCGAGAGACTCGGCGACCTCACCGCCTTTGCGGACTGGAACGTCCACGGTGCGGTCAATCTCGCCAACATGTTCAAGAACGCCAAGGGCACCACCGACCTCGACGTTTCGGGGTGGGACACCACAGGTGCCAGCTCTCGCGCCGACATGTTCACGGGCCTCACGAGCCTCAACCGCCTGGGCGTGGGCAACAAGACCGTGCTCGTGGGCACGGGCTTCGACGCCATCGCCACGCGCCAGCCGGCCCTGGGTTCCTGGGATCGCTCCGACCACTCCTGGTTCGGCAACATCAGCGACCTCACCGTTCTGTATCCGGTTGGCGGCAACACCATCACGCTCGAGGTCAACGGCGTGCACAATCCGCTCGGCACGGCCACCTACTACGAGTGGGCGGGCGACTCCATCCGCGGTCGTTTCAAGAACGACAACGCCTACTGGACCATCACCTGGAACAACACCGAGCACACGAGCGCCAACCTCTACATCGGCATCTACGACGTGAACGGTAACCGCGAGGTGGACGAGGACTACCTCAACACCCCGTGGACCAAGGTCCTCTCGAGCGCCGGCACGCGTGACGGCAACGACCTCATCACCTACGTGGTCATGGAGCGCGGCATCAAGCCGGTCAACTTCGCCCACTGGTTCGCCGGATACAAGAACCTCACCGACTTCGACGGCCGTCGCGGCAGCGACACCTACGGTGTGGACGTGTCGGGCACCACCAGCCTCGAGGGCCTCTTCGAGGGCGACACCAAGCTCCAGATCGTGGGCAACATCTCCCACTGGCCCGTGAGCCACATCACGAGCTTCGCCAACATGTTCAAGGGTTGCGAGAGCCTCTACGTCGTGGACATCCACAACTGGCAGATGGGCCCCGTCAACGCCGTGAACCGCACCGACATGCTCTCCGGCTGCAAGTCGCTCAAGACGCTGATCCTCAACGGCACCGTGTCCCTGAGGGATTCGGGTCTCGACGACCTTGCCGCCACCGACACGCGCGGCCCGTCGCACGGCTCTTGGTTGCGCATCATCGACAAGACCGAGAACACGCCCTACACCGCCGATCCGTGGTACGGCTCCTCGGCCAACCTCGTGAAGCGCTACAGCGACTCCACCAACACCCATGGCATGGGTGACGGCGAGGGCGCCATCTACATCTGGACCGACGTGCTGCGCGGTCGTTTCGAGGACAATGACAACGCCTGGTGGCACTACGACTCCAGCCGCAAGATCCTGACCATGGGCCTTGACGAGCCCGAGGCCGGCGAGACCTACACCGACGCCGACCGCGAGGTCACCGCCCTTCCGAGCTGGCTCGGCATCACGGGCGTCGCCGCGCTTCCGTGGGAAGTCGCCTTCCCCAACATCTAGAACGAGTGCGTGAACGCCTACGCCGTGCTCAACGGCGTCTCCAGCTTCAAGCTGCGTCCGACCACCATGCACGGCTGGTTCAAGGACTACACCGCGCTGACCAACTTCGACGGCTCCAACTACGACACCACCATCATGTGCGGCAACACCGCCAGCCTGGACGACCTGTTCAACGGCTGCGGCGCGCTCAAGACGCTGGACCTCTCCAACTGGCATTGGTCCGACCGCCAGAACCCCTCCACAGTGCCCGGCGCCGCCTCCTATGACAACATGCTGCTGGGCCTCAACTCGCTCATCTCCATCACGCTCGAGGCCGACGCCGCCCTCAAGGGCACGGGCCTGGATGACCGCACCGCCACCGCGGACCGCGTCGAGACCGAGGGCCGCTGGGTCATGGATAACGTCACCACTGGTGCCGGCGCCGCCGACATCGCGTGGTTCGACTGCACCGAGAAGCTCGTGGCGCGCTACCCGGGCAACACCCCCGGCGTCGTGCTCCAGCGTCCGCTCATGTCGCCCACCAGCCCGCAGGTCGTCGTCAACTACCTGCAGGGCCGCCACACCTACACCTGGGATTCCAAGGTGCTGGGTGGCCGCTTCGAGGACAACCCCAACGCCTGGTGGACCTTCAACGTCGAGGAGACGTACAACACGCCCGCCGGCACCCTCAAGGCCGGTACCGATAACCAGAACCCCGTGGTCGACGAAGCCAACAACGTCTACGGCCTCGACGTCTGGGCCGATGGCGACGCCATCGACAACGGCGACGGCACCTGGACCTACGACACCTCGAGGCTCCCGTGGACCAAGGCCATCGGCGACCTCTCGCGCGTGAAGACCTTCGTCTCCACGAGCGACCACCTGATCCGCCCGCTGTCGCTGCGCGCGGCCTTCGCCAACATGACGAATCTCGAAAGCTTCGACGGCAGCGGCGTCTCCATGCAGTCCATCCTGGGCGACATTAACCATTCCGACAGCTTCCAGGGCCTGTTCGCCAACTGCAAGAACCTCGTCCAGGTCGACATCTCCACCTGGAAGATGGCTTCCGATGGCGGTACGGGCAACGCTTGCAACGTCACCAACGTATCCGAGATCAAGGACATGTTCCTCGGCTGCGAGAAGCTGCGCTTGCTCACCGTGGGCAAGTACGCGATTCTGGCCGGCTCGGGCATCGACAACAACCTCGTGGGTCATACCCGCAAGGAAGGCTCCTGGATCATGGACGCCTGGTTCGGCTCGGGCGATGAGTTCTCCAACATGTTCGAGATTGGTGGCGGCACCTCCAACGGCGGCGCCAACGCCGACGCCCTGGCCCTGTTCGACGGAACGACCCAGGCCATCACCTTCGTCTGGGATGCCGGCAACCTCTGCGGCCGCTTCGCCTCCAACTACAACGTGTGGTGGCGCTACACCGGCGTCGCCCCCGAGGACGACCCGTACCTGCACGTGGGCCTGCTGCGCATCGGCTCGGACTCCAAGGACATCACCGAGTCCTTCGTCATCGAGTTTGGCGACGCGCTGCCCTGGCGCGAGCTCCTGGACACCTGCACCACCATCTCCGAGGTGCTCACCGCCGCCGATTACAGCGGCAAGGTTGCCGTTGCCTCGCTCGAGGGCTGGTTCGGCCACAACACCTACAACGGTCTGGACGAGTACCACACCGGCCTCACCGCCTTCGACGGCACGGGTCTCGTGACCTTCGACTCCGCCTTCAACGACAAGGGTATGACCAGTAATCATTGCACGTCGCTGCGCAACCTCTTCGAGAAGGCCGAGAACCTGGTGACGGTCAAGGGCGTTAACACCTGGGATACCACCTGGATTCAGGACTACAGCCGCGCGTTCTTCGGCACCAAGTCCATCTCCAGCCTCGACATCCGCAGCTGGCACATGACCAACGTGAGCAACAGCACCAACATCTACGACATGTTCACCGACATGGGCGGCTGGGACACCTCGCATCTCAAGTCCCTCACCCTGGGCCCCGGCGCCGTGCTCACCGATTCCGGCCTGGGCATGCATCCGGGCAGCAACGGCTCGTGCATGGACGCCGACGCCACCACGTTCAAGGGCGAGACCATCGGCCGCTGGGTCATGGGCGACCCGCTGAACCTCGACCCGACCAAGCTCAACACCGACGTCGCCTGGTTCGGTAGCAACTTCGGCCTCGAGGACCGCTACCGCTTCGGCACCGGTTCGCGCCAGGCCAACGACACCTCGCTCACCTACGTGCACACCTACACCTGGGATAACACGACGGTGGGCAATCACTTCGACTCCAACCGCAACGTGTGGTGGAGCTACAGCCACGCCACCGGCGAGCTCAAGATCGGCGTCTTCGACAAGAACGCCACCGTCGAGTACGACAAGAACTGGAACTATGTCTACGTCCCCAACTCCATCGGCTGGGCCCACAAGATCATCGAGGGCGGCCCGGCGCCCACCGACGGCAGCTACGACGCGCTGCCGTGGCGCCGCCTGGGCTTCCTCATCTCGGACTTCCGCGCCGACGGCACCCAGGGCAAGGCTGCCCCGGAGACCATGGAGTCGTGGTTCGAGAGCTACACCACCATCAACAACATGCCCGCCAGCCAGCTCGACCTCACCAACACGTCGGCCTGGAGCGGCTCGCCCTACGTGAGCGTCTCGAAGCAGAACGACGGCACGGGCGACTGGTACCAGGTCACCTTCAACACGAGGCCCAACTGGGAGCAGTACTACACGCCCATCTACCTGTCCACGGGCTACACCTATCAGCTCAAGGCCACCATGCGCACCATCAGCTGGCCCACGAACGTCGGCGGTAGCACGGGCTTCGAGATCGCCTACCAGTCCTACAACCACAGCAACGCCGACTACTTCAAGTACATCGGCTTCACCCCGCGCCAGACCACCGGCTGGACCACCAACTCGATCCAGTTCACGGTATCGCGCGCCGGCACCTACTACCTGGGCTTCAACGGCGGCCCGATTGCCGACGGCTACACCGTGTCCGTGGGCATCAGGGACATCGAGCTGTCCATCGTCGCCGAGTTCGTCGAGTTCGACGGCACCAACATCGACGTCACCCACACCGTGTCGATGAAGAACATGTTCAAGAATCAGAACAAGCTGCATCGCACGATGGGCATGAGCGCCTGGAACACCGCGAGCCTCGTCAACACCTCGGGCATGTTCCAGAACTGCGGCAACCTCGACACCATCACGTCCGTGACCCATTGGGACATGTCCAAGGTCACCGACGCCTCCTTCATGTTCGACGGCGTGGGCAAGGTCGACACCACCAACGGCCTGAGCTGGGATGTCTCGTCGCTCACCAACGCCGAGGCCATGTTCCGCAACAACGCCTCCGTGGTGAACGCCAACTACATGGCCCGCTGGGACGTCTCCAAGATCACCAACTTCAAGTCCATGTTCGAGGGCTGCTCGTCCATGACGAGCGTCGACGCCATCGGCGGCTGGAAGGTCGGCATCAACGCCACGGGCGCCAATCCCGTCGACCTCACCTCCATGTTCGCCAGCTGCGGCAAGCTCGAGCAGGTCGACATCACCGACTGGAAGATCTACGACCGCGCCGACGGCACGCACTACGCCATCATCACCAACCTCTTCGCCGGTGACGGTGCCCTGACCCAGCTGGTCATGGGCAAGTACGGCATGCTCGAGGATTCCGCCCTGGGCCGTGACGGCGTGGGCGGCAACGCCCTGGCATCGCGCGCCCCGAGCGCCGGTGGTTGGACGCGCTACGGCTCGTCCACCCCGTGGTTCGGCACCACCAACGACCTCGTCTCCGCCTACACCCCCGGTTCGCAGTTCCTGCTGTCCGAGGCCCTCATCTACACCTACATCTGGCAGAGCGAGCAGACCGGCGGCAACGAGTTCGTCTCCAACCGCTGGGCATGGTGGAAGTTCATGCCCGACTCCGGCACGCTCGTCATCGGCCTCAACGACAACACCACGAGCGACCCCAACTACCACCGCTGGGTTTCCGAGCGCTGGTGGGAGCTGCCGTGGTTCGTCGACATCACCGGCAACAACGACGCGCTCTATAAGCGCAGCGAGATCAAGTACATCGAGTTCGTGGGCGACGTCCACGTCATCAACCCCGAGTACTGGTTCGCGGGCCTGCCCAACCTCGAGAAGGCCGACGTCGCGCATATGCACATCGACGTGGCCGGCTCCATCGAGGGTCTCTTCGGCACGCTGCCCGAGAAGTACGTCGATGACGCTGGCGTCGAGCACGATCCCGAGTCCATCAAGGCCATCCGGGACAAGGAGAAGGAGGGCGGCAAGGCCGACGTCAAGCTCCGCACCGTCCAGGGTCTCGAGACCTGGAACACCGAGCTGAACCTTCCCACCACCTCCGGTGCCTTCGACGGCAAGGACACGCGTCCCGTCACCTCCGCCAAGGGCATGTTCCAGGGCGCCGAGACCCTGCGCAACGTCGACACGGTCGTGGGCTGGGATACCGCCACCTTCCTGGATACGAGCTTCATGTTCGACGGCTGCAAGTCCCTGACCGACGTCTCGCAGCTCGCCACCTGGAACACGGGTAACGTGCTCACCATGGAGGCCATGTTCCGCAACGTCGAGAAGCTCCGTGTCGTCGACGGCGTCATGGGCTGGGATACCCGCAAGGTCGAGAACTTCGTCGACATGTTCAACGGCTGCAAGTCCGTCGTCGAGATGGACTTCTCGAGCCCCACCTGGGACCTCTCGGCCTCCGTGCTCCCCAGCGGCGCCTACAACATCGACAACATGCTGGCCAACCTCCAGAACCTCAAGCTCATCACCCTGCCGCACACCTTCACGCTGGCAGGTTCGGGCCTCGACAACGAGCCCGTGAACCACAAGGCCACCGACGGCACCTGGGAGCAGGAGGCCTTCCCGCAACCCGGCACCACCGCCGGTTACGTGGCCTGGTGGGGCAACCCCGGCCAGCTCGTGAAGCGCTATCCCGAGGGCGGCAACCCGAATCTTTGGACTGAGTATCAGTCCGTTTGGGCCACCGCCGAGTTCCTCACCTATAGCTGGAAGTCCGGCTACGTGGGCGGTCGCTTCGAGTCCAACCGCCACGCCTGGTGGAAGTACGACAAGAACGGCAACCTCATCATCAGCGTCGACCACGTCATCACCGACGGCGTCGTCAATAACGAGTTCCGCGTCTGGGAAGACGTCATCGCCGAGGACACCACCCTCACGGACTACAACTGGTCCACCGTGATCGCCAACCCGACCACCGCGCCCACCGGTCCGTCCAAGGGCAACTACAATGCGCCGGACGTGCCCTGGCTCGACGTGCTCTCGGGCACCGACATCAAGAAGATCTACATGCAGAACCAGATCGCTCCGGTCAACCCCAACGGCTGGTTCTCCACCCAGGTCAACACCACCACCACGGGCTCGCAGAACTACTGCAACCTCGAGGAGTTCGAGGGCTCGGGTGCCGACATGCAGCACGCGACCTCGCTGGCCGACATGTTCCGCGGCGACACCAAGCTCAAGCGCGTCTCCACCGGCCTTGCCGGCTGGAACAACATGAACCACGCCACGAGCCTGTCCGGCATGTTCGCCGGCTGCAAAGCGCTGGCGGAGATCGTCGGCCTGGACAACTGGGACGTGAGCTACATCACGGACTTCTCGTCCATGTTCGACATGAGCCAGCATCTCGAGGCCACCGGCGTGCTGGGCAACGACGCCCTGGTGCAGATGGGTAACTGGAACATCGGCGCCAACACCGCCGGCCCCATCACCATGAAGGACATGTTCAAGGACCTCCAGGGCATCACCTCGCTCACGGGCCTTGCCGCCTGGGACACCTCCAAGGTGACCGACTTCAGCGGCATGTTCTCGAGCTCCAAGAATCACAAGGGCACCGTCTACGAGTACAAGGACGGCAAGCTCAACATGACGATCGGCGATAAGGGCTCCATGCTCCTGGACGCCAACGTCGTGACCCTCTGGGACACCTCGGCGGCCACGACGTTCGCCAACATGTTCGCCAACGCTATCCGCCTCGAGAAGGTCAACATCTCGAGCTGGAACATGCACAACAAGACCGCCACCGACATGTTCCTCAACTGCGCCGGCCTCAACGAGATCACCCTGGGCACCAGCAACGTCCTGGATGACACCGCGTTTGGCCCGGACATGTTCTTCATCGAGACGGTTCCCACCCGCGCCAACGGCGGCACCCACATGGACGTGAACGTCTACTGGCGCTCCAACGTGGACATCAACGCCGACAACAACAAGCTGACCTACAACGGCGTCACCTGGGAGTACGGCAACATCGGCGGCACCTGGTTTGCCCAGGACGCCAACCGTCCCACGGGCAACGACTTCACTGGCACCAACATCTGGTCCGGTTCCACCTCCAACCTGCTGGCCCTGTACCCGGCACCCATCGCCGCGGGCGTGCAGGCCCACAAGGCGCCGGCCGCCGTCACCACCTACAAGTGGGACGACAGCTGCTACGCCGGCGTCTTCGACAGCTCCATCGCGCAGGACACGGCCACGGGCCTGTACTACTACAACTCGTGGTGGCGCTACTACAAGAAGGGCGACATGGAGAAGACCCTGGTCATGGGTACTATCGCCAACGCCGGCAACCATGTCGTGACCGAGAAGAACGAGTCCCACAAGGACAACGGCACCAACAACCTGCCGTGGGCCAAGTACCCCGGTGCCAACATCGTGGCCAACGTCGAGCACATCAAGACCGGCGCCGTGCTCCACGAGGATGGCACCATCACCTTCGATAGTCTCCTGGGCCAGATCAGCCCCACCAACCCCGAGGGCTGGTTCTACGACCACAACAACCTCAAGGACTTCGACGGCGCCGGCTTCGACACCTCGCAGGCCACCTCGCTCTCGTACTTCCTCGCCGGTTGCGAGAAGCTCGAGACCATCTCCAACATGGGTGGCTGGGACGTGAGCGGCATCGTCGACTTCAGCCACATGTTCCATGGCGACGTCAAGCTCAAGGACATCAGCACGCTTTCCACCTGGGTTCTCAAGAACACGCCCGGCGGCGTCAACATGGCCTACATGTTCGCCGACACGGGCATCACCGACCCGGGCGCGCTGGCCACCAACGGCACCTACTGGAACGTGGGACGCGTGGACAACATGGAGGGCATGTTCGCCGGCTGCAAGGAGATGACCACCCAGGAGACGATCAAGAACTGGGATATCTCCCGCGTGCAGACGATGGCCGGCATGTTCCGCAACTGCGCCGCGCTCACCACCGTCGACCTGTCCCGCTGGGCCATGAAGAGCGCCGGCGGCCTGACCCACATCGGCAACCTCAACGTCGATGGCATGTTCGAGGGCTGCTCCAAGCTGGGCCAGCTCACCGTGGGCGAGTCCTCCATGCTCACCAACACCGCGTTCAACAACAGCCTCGCCAATCGCGGCCCAACAGACACCGAGACCGGTGGCATGTGGGAGCTCGTCAAGGCCAACGGCGTTGACCTGCCGCGTACCTCTCACACGACCGAGTTCCTCCCCGAGGGAACCGCGCTGTGGTTTGGCTCCACGGGTAGCCTGGCCGAGCGCTACACCACCATCTCGAGCGTTCCCGGCGCCGCGCTGACCTACGTCTGGCGCGACGACATGATCGGCGAGCGCTTCAAGTCCAACCCGTATGCCTGGTGGATCTACGACAAGGGCATCAAGCTGGACAAGGACGGCAACCCCGTACTCGACAGCAACAAGAACCCCGTCAAGGCAGGTCACCTGGTGATGGGTCTCGATACCGGCGCCGATGCGACCGACTACTGCCGCAGCCCGGAGCAGCAGACCCAGACCTACGGCAGCCTCGTGACCGAGGGCCAGGACGACACCACCGCGCTGTCCGCCTCCGACCTGCCGTGGCTGTTCAGGACCTTCACCGTGTCCGAGTCCGACTCCGTGAACAACGTGAGCAAGGACTACACTCCCGTCGATCGCAACAGCATCGTCAAGGTCACCACCCAGGGTGGCATCGACGTGCGCTTCCCGGCCAACTGGTTCAGGGGCTACGTCAACCTCGCGTACTTCGACGGCTCGGGCATGGACACCTCGCAGGCCACGAACCTCTCCAACATGTTCGCCGGCGACGTCAAGCTCGCCGACTTCGTGACCAGCGCCTACCGCTGGAACACCTCCAACGTCACCAACATGAGCGGCTTCCTCTCCGGCACCGCCCTGACCAACCTCGACATGCTCTCCACCTCCGGGGCCAACGGCTTCAACGTGTCCAACGTCAAGGACCTCTCCTACGCCTTCAACGGCATGACGTCGCTCACCGACATCTCGGGTCTGGCGAACTGGCAGATCAACTCCTCCCAGTACGCTCCCGTCAACATGAGCTACATGCTCTACGGCGACACCAAACTGCTGAGCGCCGTGCCGCTGCAGGACTGGACCGTCGACTACGCCGATCTCAGCTACGCCTTTGGCGGCAACGTCGCCATGCACAGCGCCGACCTCTCCCGCTGGGACATGCGTAACGCCACCGTCAACGGCCTGTTCGAGAACAACAAGGTCATCGGTGACGCCAGCAAGGGCGGCTACCTGCGCCTGGGCAAGTTCTCCAAGCTCATGCTCACCGGCCTGGCCGACATCTCGACCCGCGCCGCCAAGACCGGCATGTGGGTGCGCGACACGAGCTCCGGCACGGTCATCGACTGGTTCGGCACCTCCAACGCCCTCATGGACATGTACAAGGACGGCTCCACGGGCGTGGGCAACGCCATCCTCGTGCCATCCTACCTCGACTACATCTGGGACGACTCGCGTCTGGGCGGCCGCTTCGGCTCCAACGTCAACGACTGGTGGATGTTCTTCATCAAGGACTCCACCTACAACGGCGAGCCCATGCGCAAGGGTACGCTGCTGCTGGGCGCCGACCAGACGGCCAGCAACCGCGTCGTCACCGAGACTGCCAACGCCCTGCCGTGGCTCGACGACGCCTCGACCCCCGAGGTCGACCCGATCGTCACCCGCGACCAGGTGTGGTACATCAAGACCAAGTACGACATCGCCCCGTCCAACCCGGCCGAGTGGTTCAAGGACTACGTCAACAACGTGAGCTTTGACGGCTCGGGCATGCACATCACCAACGCCGTGACCTCGCTGGCCGGCATGTTCAAGAACCAGCCCAAGCTTCACACCGTCACCGGTCTGGACAGCTGGGACGTCAGCAACGTCACGAGCCTCAGGGAGTTCTTCCATGGTGACGAGCGCCTCACGAGCATCTCGGGCATGGACGCCTGGGCTTCCAAGACCGGCAAGGTCGAGGACATGTCCGGCATGTTCTACAACAACGACGGTCTCATCAACACGAACCTCAACCAGTTCGCCAACTGGAACGTGGGCAACGTCCGCGACATGAGCTACCTGCTCTACGACGCCGACGGCATCACCGACCTCGACGCGCTCGCGGGCTGGCGCCCCGGCCGCGTGGAGGACCTGAGCCACGCCTTCGAGTCCATGAACGAGCTCACCAACGTCAACGGCCTGCGCGACTGGTCGCCTGCCAGCTCGAGCGCCACCACGTCGCTCAAGCTCGCCTACCTCTTCGCGGGCTGCACCAAGCTCACGTCCATCGAGCCCATCACCGGCTCGTCGGCCAACATCGGCGCCAACCACTGGAACGTCGACAAGGTGACGGACTTCTCGTACATGCTCTACAACATCGCCGACGCGTCGGATAAGATGACCATCACCAGCATCGACCTGTCGCAGTGGGACATGCGCTCCAACACCTACCGCAACGGCAACATCCTGCTCACCAACATGCTGCAGCTGTCGAGCAACGCCTACACGGACGCCAAGGACCCCAAGGACACCAACTTCGTGTCGTTCACCTTCGGCCCCAACACGCTGCTCTACAAGGATTCCACCAACAACGCGGGCCTTGCCAACACCCCGCTTCTGACGCTTTCCGACGGCGTGTGGATCAAGAACACCAACGCCCTGGGCCAGGCCACCTCGGTGGGCAACTCCGACGACCTCATGATCTGGTACGACACGAGCGTCAACGTGCCCAGCGACATCACGACCTACACCTTCGACCCCACCCACCTGGGTAGCGTCATGGCCGACAACCGCAACATCTGGTGGACCGTGGCCAAGAAGGACACCACGTCGGTTGCCAACGCGAGCGTCGAGGACAAGGCCAACCTCCTGCGCATTGGCCTCATCGGCAACTCCAAGAGCCATGTCACGTCCATGCTCGGCCCCAACCTGCCGTGGAAGCAGGCGCTCGGCAGCGTCAGCTTCTGGAACAACGTCATCGGCTTTGCCACCGACGGCACCAACGGCAACGTGGCCCCCACCACGATGAGCCAGTGGTTCGCCTCCACGCCGGCCGCCTTCACGAGCTTCGATGGCACCTACCTGGACACGAGCAACGTCACGAGCTTCTACCAGGCCTTCTACAACGCCACCAAGCTCGCGACCGTGACCGGCACCGGCAACTGGAACACCGGCAAGTGCGTGAACTTCGACTCGATGTTCCAGGGCTGCTCCGTGCTCAAGGAGCTCGACATGAGCAACTGGAAGGTGCGCGGCAACGCCGCCGGCGCCAACGCGAGCATCACCAACATGTTCGCCGGCATGGAGTACATCACCATCATCCACATCGGCCCGGGCATGGTGCTCCAGGGCACCGGCTTCACCGAGATCGCGGCCATCGGCCCCGACATGTCGGGCTACTGGTACAAGGACGGCACGCGTAAGGCCGACCGCTACGGCAACACCGCCGAGCTGGCCAACACCCACTACGGCGCCGCGAGCTGCGACACCACGGGCATCCACACCTACCGCTGGATCTACGGTGGCGAGTTCGCCAGCAACGGCAATGCCTGGTGGCGCTACGACCACGAGACCCAGACCATGTCCATGGGCCTGTACAACTACGCCGCGAGTGCCAATCACATCGTGACCGAGTACGGCAACTCCCTGCCGTGGCTGTCCGCATCGGGCTCCAAGTCGATGCCCATCACCGAGGTCAAGCACATCGTCACCAACTTCGGCGCGACGGGCGACGACGGCGTCGTGTGCACCGGCAACAACGGCCTGCGTCCCCGCGACCTGAGCTCCTGGTTCGCGGGCTTCACGAGCGTCGAGGACTTCGACGGCCGTGGCCTGTGGGTCGACCGCACGGGCTTCTTCACCAGCACCTTCAGCGGGGACGCCAAGCTCAAGAAGATCGACATCTCCACCTGGAACATGGTCAGCAGCCAGCGCTACAACGTCAAGAACAGCACCAGCCTTGGCAACGGCATCTGGCCCACCATGACCGACTTCCTGGCCGGCGCCACGTCGATCTCGCAGATCGTGGCCGGCAACCAGATCTACCTCATGGGCAGCAACATCGCGCGCACCGACGGCCTGTGGGCCACGGGCGAGTTCACCTACGACAACGAGTACACCGCCGCCGACACCCTGTGGTTCGACACGACGGCCCACCTGTTCACCGACACCACCTGCCGCTACATGAACTCCACCAGCACCGCGGCGGCCACGGGCCGTGGCCTGGGCACGGTCACCTGGACCTTCGTGCCCGGCACCGGCGCTCCCTTCGACGACAACCCCGAGGCCACGTGGATCATGGCCGACGAGGACGTCGAGCTGTCGCCTACCACCACGCTGCACAAGAACACGCTCTACGTGGGCGTGCGCCCGACGGCCGCCAACAAGACCACGGCCGGCTTCGAGATGTGGGCCCCGTGGGCATCGTGCGACTTCGAGGAGGTTCGCACCTTCGGCGGACTCAAGCCGCTCAACATGAAGTACTGGTTCACCAACAACTTCCTCACCACCGAGCAGACCAAGACCTGGGGCTTCAGCAAGTACGTTGCCAGCGACACCTACTACAGCCCGAGCGCCGACGGCACCTACATGAGCGTGACCGACTACGACCACGGTGACACCACCGGCATCTACAAGTGGGGCTACTACTTCGAGGCCGGCAAGACCTACGAGTTCATGTACGACTACAGGATCACGACGACCGGCAGCGGCTTCACGAGAGGGCGGGAAAAACCGCCCTGGCCGCTTGTACA
>OGRO01000505.1_pt1 | contig 37314 bp, 26 predicted proteins | sample 1553451 | NCBI WGS metagenome assembly OGRO01 (sample SAMEA2580021, study PRJEB22360) | human gut metagenome | reverse complement strand
GGGGGAAGTATGCCCTTTTCCTCTTGTTTTTTACTACCAGGAGTGAAAAAGGACATAAAAGAAGGAGCTGTGAAGAAATGAATCTTCATTTCTTCACAGCTCCTTCTTGTTTGCTATAGGAAGTCTTTATCTGGGGCGTTTTCCGCTCACTTTTTAAGATATGGCACGACGGCACTGCCGTGGGGGATGATATTGATGGCGTAGTCTGTCTTGCCTTCGCCTTCGAGCTGCTTCTGGGCGAGCTGCCAGGCTTCTTCGACGGTGGCGACGGGGATCTGGTGGGTCTTTTCGCGGAGGATGTCGAAGTTTTCCGGACGGGTGACGATGTAGACGGTGTGGGTGAGGGCGGTGTTCAGATTTTCAAAGGCGACGAAGAAGGGGATGGTGAAGCAGTCGCGCAGGCCCTTTTCCATATCGACTAGGTTCTTGTACTTGAAGCTGCCGAGGTAGGCGGCAGGCTCCATGATGTCTTCGGCTTCGATCATGGTGATGATGATGCCGCCTTTCTTGGTGGCGATCTCAGCCGTGGTGTAGCATTTGGTTCCCTGATACAGGTTCGTGTCCTTCGGATAGCCGCCGGCTGAGACGATGGTGACGTCGGCCTGCTGCTTCATCGGGACTTTCTGGAGGCGGTAGGTCTCCTTCGTGCCTTCGAGCCATGCTTCGTAGGGGTCGCCGCCGACCATGGAGGAGATGCGGCCTTCTTCATTGATGATGGAGTGGACGAGGAAGCAGGGGTGTACCATGTCGCAGGCTTCCTGCATGTCGCTGGATACGGGATTTCCTTTGATTTTTAAGAGCTTGGCGTCAGGGTTGAGGCCGCTGCCGAGGGTGGCTCCGAGGGCGTGGCAGTGGTTCTGCTGAACGGTGTCGAAGCCGGCAACGCCCGGGAGGATGAGCTTGCGGCCGCCGCCGAAGCCGGCCATGTCGTGGGTGGAGACGGCATTGATGAGGATGACCTTGTCAGCATCTACGACGCGCTTGTCGATCCAGACTTCGGTGCCGAGGGTGGTCTTTCCCAGATAGGTCTGCTGGGATTTGTCGGTGGAGATATGCTGGTACATGGTGATGCGGCGGGCGACTTCTTCGCCGACGCAGGTGATGTTCTCTTCGTCGGTGTGGGGGCGGTGGGTACCTTGGGCAAAGACGATGCAGATGTCCTTGTCAGGGATGCCGGCGAAGTTCAGTTCGTCTACGACGTAGATCAGAAATTCGGAGGCGCGGTTCCAGGCGCGGGTGATGTCGGCGACGACGAGGCAGACTTTGTCGCCGCTCTTTACGACTTCCTTCAGCGGGGCGCTGCCGATCGGGCTTCGCATAGCAGCAAGGGTTGCTTCTTTGACGTCGCAGGCGGGTGTCGGGACGCCTTCTAAAACGTCGGAAATATGGTCTTCCGGCAGCATGACGGACTGCACGCCGCGGCCGAATGCGAGTTTGAATTCTTTCATGGATGAGATCCTCCTTGGTGGTATGGAAATGGGTATGTTGTCTCATTATAGCATGAATGGGGGATGGAGAATAAGGAATGAGAAATGAGAAATGGTGGTGGCGGCTGCGCCGCAGTATAAAAGAAAGTAATGCCTGAGCGTTTTTGGGGGGTGACGGGTTTCCCGTTTTCGTTTTTCTGACATTGTCCGCTTGCCCGCGGATGACAAAGATTTCTCGCTTCGCTCGAAATGACGATGCGGGAGTCTGACGTCTCTTGGTCTCCCAGTCCCTAGTCACCAGTCACTCATCTCACGCCGGGGAAGCTGTCGACGAACTGGATGCGGATATCGGGGAAGCTGTCGACGTACTCGATGGTGAAGTCTTCGCCGTAGTCAACGAATTGCCATTCGCCGATGCCATCCGGGAAGGAGGAGACGACCTTGACGCGAAGGTCGGGGAAGGAGGAGACGATCTTCACTTTCACGTCGCCAAAGTGTTCTACGACCTTCACGCGGCCGGCCATGCGGATATTTTTGAAATAGCCGTCCTGATTGATGGGGCTCGCGGCAAAGGAGAGCGGGGCGGCGAAGAGGGAGAAGAGAAGGGTGAGGAGAAGGGCGAGCAGCGTTTTCATGATGGGCTCCTTTCTGGTGGGAATGAGAAATTAGAAATGAGAAATGGTGGTGGCGGCTGCGCCGAGATCGATGGCTCAGGTCGCAGCTGTTCTGGCATTCGTTATCTCACTTACGACGTTTCTCGCCGCTCAGGATGACGAAACAGGGCGATGCCCGAAGGTAAGTGGATAGCAGGTTTCCCGTTTGGAATTTCCAATCATTGACCGCTTGCCCGCGAATGACAAAGATTTCTCGCTTCGCTCGAAATGACGACGTGGAAGTCTGACGTCTCCCAGTCTCCCAGTCACCAGTCACTAACTATCCCCATCGTATGCCTAATGGGCGCGGCTTGTCAATGATTTTTCAAGATAGCAGGTTTCCCACTTTGGGGTTCCAAACATCGACCGCTAGGCCGCGAATGACAAAGATTTCTCGGCAACGCCTTCAATGACAATGTGGGAGTCTGACGTCTCTTAGTCTTCCAGCCCCCAGCCCCAGTCACTTATTATTTCTAAATTTCCTCTTTTCAAACGCTTTTCTTCCATGATATAATGCGAATTACACACTTCATAGGAAGGTCCGAAGTCGGGCGAGGCAGCTAGCGCTGTTTTCGCTCGGCTTTTTTTGTAGGAGAGAAGGAATGGATATGAAAAAATGGAGAGACCTGCCAGAGGCGCAGGGGTTGTATGACCCCAGAAATGAACATGATGCTTGCGGGATCGGTTTTGTGGCGAATATTCGCGGCGAGCGCTCGTATGGTATTGTCGATGATGCTTTGAAGATCCTGGAGAATCTGAAGCACAGAGGCGGCGAGGGCGCAGACCATAAGAGCGGGGATGGTGCGGGGATCCTGACGCAGATCCCGCATGATTTCTTTCATCGCGAGTGCGAGGTGCTGGGCTTTTCGCTTCCGCCGGAGGGAGAGTACGGTGTCGGCATGATCTTTGCACACCGCTATGAGGATTTCCGCAAGGAGCAGATGCGGGTCTTCGAGGAGATCGTGAAGGAGGAGGGGCAGACGGTCCTTGGCTGGCGCGAGGTGCCGATCGATGAGAGCATCATCGGCGATGTGGCGCGTTCGATCCGTCCGCGTTTTCTGCAGGTCTTCATCGGGAGGAATCCATCGCTCAAGGATCAGATGGATTTCGAGCGCAAGCTCTATATCATCCGGCGGCTTGCGGAGAAGAAGATCATCCCGCTATCGGAAGGCATGGGGACGGATTTCTATATCGCGAGCCTGTCTTCGCGCACGATCGTGTACAAGGGGATGCTGACGAGTGAGCAGCTGCGCCATTTCTATCTGGATCTGTCGGATCTGGACTATAAGACGGCGATGGCGATGGTGCATTCGCGTTTTTCGACGAATACATTCCCGAGCTGGGCGCGCGCTCATCCGAACCGTTACATCGTCCACAATGGGGAGATCAATACGATCAAGGGGAATATCAACTGGCTGAATGCGCGTGAGAGCAAGTCGCGCCCGTCGAATGATCCGGAGCTGGTGAAGGCTTTCCCTGTCGTCGATGACACGGGGAGTGACTCGGCGATGTTTGATAACTGCCTGGAGTACATCCACATGGCGGGGCATTCGCTCGCGCATGCGATGATGGTCATGATGCCGGAGCCGTGGGAGAAGGATCCGGCGATGGATGAGGAGAAGCGGGCATTCTACCGGTACCACAATTTCATGATGGAGCCATGGGACGGTCCGGCGGCGATGTGCTTCTGTGATGGCGTGTCCATCGGCGGGATGCTGGATCGCAACGGTCTGCGTCCGGCGCGCTACTATGTCATGAAGGATGACCGTGTCATCCTGTCTTCGGAAGTGGGAGCGGTGCCGGTCGATCAGGAGAATGTGCTCTACAAAGGACGCCTCGAACCGGGCAAGCTCTTCCTCATCGATACGGCGCAGCAGCGCATCATCAGTGATGAGGAGATCAAGCACACGATGGCGAAGGCGCATCCCTATGCGAAGTGGTGCGAGGAGCATCTGCTCGATCTGAAGGACTTGGCGAAGGAGGAGAAGGAGCCGGAAGTGCCGGAGGATCTCCTTCTCGAGCAGAAGAATTTCGGCTATACGGTCGAGGATCTGCGCGATATCCTGACGCCGATGGCGGAGAACGACAAGGAGCCGATCGGTGCGATGGGGATGGATTCGCCGCTCGCTGTCCTGTCGGAGACACCGCAGCTGCTTTACGACTATTTCCAGCAGAATTTCGCACAGGTCACGAATCCGCCGATCGACGGTGTCCGTGAAAAGATCGTGACTTCGTCCTCGGTCGTGATCGGCAATATGGCCAATATCATGGATCCGAATGAGAAGGGAACGGCGGCGCTCTTCATCGACCGTCCGCTCATCACGAATGAGGAAATGGAGGTCATCAAGCATCTGGAAAGCAGCCAGCTCAAGCCGGTCGTGCTTTCGCTGCTCTATCCGGCAGCGGGTGGCGGCCGCGCGATGGAGAAGGCGCTCCATGACCTTTTCGAAGCGGCGCTCGCTGCGGTGAGGGATGGGAAGAATATCCTGATCCTCTCTGACCGCGGCGTGGATAAGGAGCACATGGCGATCCCGGCGCTCCTTGCTTCGGCGGGGCTGCACAACTACCTCATCCGCGAGAAGGTACGTCCGGATGTCGGCATCATTCTGGAGTCGGGCGAACCGCGTGAGATCCATCATTTCGCCGCGCTGATCGGTTTCGGCGTGACGGCGATCAATCCGTATCTGGCACTGGAAACAGTGAAGGATCTCGCGGACAAGAACCGTCTGCACGGCAAGAGCGCGAAGGAAGCGCTCGCAAACTACCTCACGGCAGCAGTGAACGGCATCCTGGGGGTCATGAGCAAGATGGGCATCTCCACGGTCAAGAGCTACCACGGCGCGCAGATCTTCGAAGCTGTCGGCATCGGCAAGGAAGTGGCGGAGAAATATTTCGGCGGCATCGCCTCTCCGATCGGCGGCATCGGCTTGAAGGAGATCGCCAAGGAAGCCGAGATGCGCCACGAGGCGGCGTATGAGGGGACCAAGGGACTCTCTTCCGGCGATGTCTACATGTATCATAGAAATGGCGACGAGCCGCACATCCTGACGCCGGAGGCCATCCGCCTTCTGCAGCGGGCATGCCGCACGGGAAGCTATGCGGTCTACAAGGAGTTCGCGAAGGCGGTCAATGAGCCGCTCATCCGTCTTCGTGATCTTCTGGAATTCAATTATCCTGCCGGATGCAGCATCCCGATCGAAGAGGTCGAGAGCGTGGACTCCATCGTGCATCATTTCCGCACCGGCGCGATGAGCTATGGCGCACTCAGCAAGGAAGCCCATGAGTGTATCGCAAAAGCCATGAACGCTCTCGGCAGCCGCAGCAACACCGGTGAAGGCGGCGAGGATACCGAGCGCTTCGCGCCGCTCCCTGACGGCTCTTCGGTCAATGATGAGATCAAGCAGGTATCGACAGCACGCTTCGGTGTCACGGGGAATTACCTCGTCCATGGGAAGGAAATCCAGATCAAGTGCGCGCAGGGTGCCAAGCCTGGCGAAGGCGGACACCTTCCGGGCAGCAAGGTCGATCCGGCCATCGGCAAGACACGCCACTCCACCCCGGGCGTCGTCCTGATTTCGCCGCCGCCGCACCATGATGTCTACTCCATCGAAGACTTGGCAGAGCTGGTCTTCGACCTGAAGAATGCCAACCATAAGGCGGAGATCAATGTCAAACTCACCGCCGGTGCGGGTGTCGGCACCATTGCGGCCGGTGTCGTCAAGGCGAAAGCCGACGGCGTCACCATCAGCGGCTGCGATGGCGGCACGGGGGCATCGCCCCGGACCAGCATGCGCCATGCGGGACTTCCATGGGAACTGGGACTTTCCGAAGCGCAGCAGGTCCTTCTCCTGAATCAGCTCCGCGACCGCGTGAAGCTCGAAACAGACGGCAAGCTCCTGACCGGTCGGGATGCGGCCATCGCCTGCCTCTTGGGCGCAGAGCTCTTCAGTTTCTGCACCGGCCCGCTCATCGCGATCGGCTGCCAGATGTTCCGTGTCTGCAACAAGAATACCTGCCCCTTCGGCATCTGCACGCAGGATGAGAAGCTCAGAAAACGCTTCGCAGGCAAGCCTGAGTATGTGATGAACTACATGCGCTTCGTCGCAGAAGACCTGCGTGAGATCATGGCGCACCTCGGCTTCCACAAGCTCGAAGACATGGTGGGCCGAAGCGACCGCCTGAAGCAGAAGAGCTTCACCGGAAACAAGAAGGCAGATACCCTCTCTCTCGATGCCCTGCTCTTCCGTCCGTATACAGATATCACCGTCGGGCACCATTTCATGAAAGCACAGGATCATGAGATCGAGAAGACCCTCGACATGGCCAAGCTCGTCCGCATGTGCAAACCGGCTCTTGATGACAAGAAACGCGTCATCGCGAAACTCTTCATCAAAAACACCGACCGCGTCACCGGCACCATCCTTGGCAGCGAGATCTCCCGCCGCTACGGCGATGAAGGACTGCCCGAAGACACCATCTCCCTCTCCTTCGTCGGGTCTGCGGGACAGAGCTTCGGCGCTTTCATCCCGAAGGGCCTGACGCTCACTCTGGAAGGTGATGCGAATGACTACGTCGGCAAGGGCCTTTCCGGTGGCAAGATCATCATCTATCCGCCGAGAGAAGCCACCTTCCGCGCGGAAGACAATGTCATCATCGGAAACGTCGCCTTCTTCGGCGCGACCAGCGGCGAAGCCTTCGTCTCCGGCAAAGCGGGGGAACGCTTCTGCGTCAGAAACAGCGGCGCGATCGTCGTCGTCGAAGGCATCGGCAACCACGGCTGCGAATACATGACCGGCGGCAAAGTCATCATCTTGGGCGAGACGGGCAAGAACTTCGCAGCCGGTATGTCCGGCGGCGTCGCTTATGTGCTCGACCTCGATGACCGCCTGTGCAACAAAGAGCTGATCCATTTGGAACCGCTCACGGACAAAGAGGAAATCGCAAGCGTCAAGAAACTGATCGACGCTCACTACCTCTCCACACGGAGCCGCAAGGCGGAATCCATCCTCGCGCGCTGGGATGTCTACTACTCCCGCTTCACCAAGGTCATCCCGAAGGAATACGAGGCCATGGAAGAAGCCATTAAGACAGGCATGGCGGAAGGACTGACAAGAGAAGAAGCCGTGCGCAAAGCGTATGATAAGAAGTTTGGGAAATAGGGACTGGTGACTAGTGACTAGGGACTAGGGACTAGTAGCTAGGGATTAGTGGCTGGGAATTAGGCGCTGGGGATTAGGCGCCGCGAGTGAGTGGGGGACATCAGACTTCCGTATCGTCATTTCGAGCGAAAGCGAGACATCTTTGTCATTCGCGGTGAAACGGAGGGTGTCAGAAACCATAAACGGGAAACCTGTCATCCACCGGCCTTCGGGCATCGCCCTTTATAAAAATCGACGCGAAGCGTCGCTCCGCCTAAGCCTTCCCCATCGGGGAAGGGGGACCGTGTCAGCGGTGGATAGGGTACTCTCATAAACGACGTACCTGAAACACTCCTTCCCGCTCTCTTTCTTGCCGCCTGTGCCCTATCCGCCCCTTCGGGGCACCTTTCCCTCGAGGGGCAGGCTGACTATCGTCATCTAAAATGCGGCGAAGCCGCAACCTTTCCCGTCATCCCCTTGAATCTCGTTATCTCATAATCAAAAGGCGATGCTCATTATCGAGCATCGCCTTTTTGATTGCCAAGCATACCCCGGCTGTATTATACTTGAGGATGGATACATAGCGATGATATAAAAAGAGAAACAGGAAATTCGACGAGCATTGTGAATCATTTCATTTTCGCCCATCTGAGTTACGGAAGAAAGGAGGGATACCATGGGACTATCGATCAAAGACATCCTGCTCTTGGACTACTTTGACGGCAAGCCGGCGCACCACAAGGTGCCGCCCTATAAAGAAAGCATCTACGGACATGATGCGAATGACCGCATCAGCGAGCTCTTTGATGACGGCTGGATCCGCATGAGTCGCCCGCAGGAGACGCTCACCATGCTGCCGGACAAAGCGCTCTCCGATTTTCTCAAACGATACCATCTTTCCGGCGAAGGCACGCACGCCGAGCTCGTGGGCCGCGTCATCGCCAAAGTGCCGGAGAAGGACTATGCTCATGGCGTCCCGAAGATTTACGTCCTCACCAAGGAAGGGCAGGCAGAAGTCGGACACCACATGGCCTACGTGCTGAACGTCCGTGAGAACTACGGTCTGACCGAGGGCGAGATCGGCGAGTCGCAGACCGCTCTCTCGGCCCGCGGTGAGTCCTACACCGCCCGCGGCATTCTCTACCGCGCCTTTCAGCAGAAGATTTCCCTCTACACCATGGCAGGGGAATGGTCGAAGCTTCGCAACATGTACTATACCGTGGCGAATTTCTACATCCGCATCAAGCACAATGACTACGCACTGCCCTACCTCTACCTCGTCTTCTTCATGGATATGTCAGGCATGGGCAATAAGAACAATCTCGTGCCCTACGAGAACCTTTTCCCGACGCAGAAGGGTATGATCCTGCTCATGGATGAGATCAGGAAAGGCCTGCACATGACGATGGACGATGTGAAAGGCTCCTTCCTCTCCTCCATCGCCCGCATGGCACCCTCACTGCCCTTCTCCTACTTCTCTCCGCAGGTCATGGCCTCCATGCTGCTCGAACGTCTCCGCGGCATCGACTTCAATGGCACGAAGTACATCTGCGACAGAAATGTCCCCGACCCCTCCTCGCGTGCCTATCACTACGTCCCCTACGGCCGGAGCGAAGCCCGCCCCGCCGCCCGCACTCGTCATATCGTGAAGCCGAAGATCATGGCACCTCCGGTCCTGCGTATGCCCACCTTCACCGCGCCCGCCCCCTTTTGCCCGAGCGAGGCTGGAAAGCCAAAGGAAGCTCCCGTGCGGGAAATCGAGAAGCCGGCTCCGTCCAAAGAAGAAAAAAAGGAGAACGGGATTCTCGCAAAAATTAAGAAGCTGTTTTGACTGGTGGCTGGTGGCTGGTGGCTGGTGACTGGTAGCTAGGGATTAGGAGCCTCGAGTGACTAGTGACTTGTGACTAGTGACTGAAATGCCACTTTCGGACATCGCCACCATCTATACTCCGCGGCGCTTCTTTTTTATGCGCCGCACCAACTCTGTCCACCCTTTTGAACCCATCAACCTGAAGTTTGAAAGCAGGAATTAGGGATTAGTAGCTCGGGATTAGGGCTCCCAAGAAGTTGGGTAGCCCCTTAGAGAAGGGGCGCGCCAAAGGCGCAGGATGGATGTGCCGCGCAGCGGCACCCTTCTACGTGGCGGAAAGCATGCCATCTGTTCCAGACGTTCTACCGTCTATTCCACATTTCCTGGTTCTCATTCTGCAGAATTCTGCCTCTTCGAGGCAGTCTATCCCCTGCCCTTCGGGTACCCCCCTCTTCAAGGGGGGACGCGCTTTACGCTTATTTTAATACTCTGCGGCGCTTCTGATTTTTATGCGCCGCACCACCCCCATTGAACCCTCTGAACCTGTTGAACCCGCTGAACCTCTTTCGCACGCAATCGAAGGACGGCACGCCTAAGGGGCTAACCCTGAACCCAAATAAAAAAGCACTCCTTTCGGAGTGCTTTCTCTGGTGCGCTTGGGGGGATTCGAACCCCCGACACACGGTTTAGGAAACCGCCGCTCTATCCAGCTGAGCTACAAACGCATGAATCTTTCCTATTATAGCATGGGAGAGAAAAAGTGAGAAGGGAGAAGTTAGATGGGTGACTGGGGATTAGGGACTGGTGGCTAGGGATTAGGAGTGACTAGTGACTAGTGGCTGGTGACTGGACTAAAAGACTAGGAGACTGGGAGACATCTGACGTCTAATGTCTAACGCCTGACGTCTCAAGCGGGCATCGCCGTTCTTCATACTGCGGCAAAGCCGCCATCGATTGGCCTTCCCCTTTTCGGGAAAAGCGCCGAAGGCAATATGTGCAAGCCCCACTTTGTTCGCAAATGCCTTTTCTATTTGCCTCATCTGCCTTGCATACCGCCAGTGCCCTATCCGCCCCTTCAGGGCACCTTCCCCTCGAGGGGAAGGCTTAGGCAGAGCGACGCTTCGCGTCGATTTTTATAAAGGGCGATGCCGCCCGAACGTGGCTTTTTAGTCACCAGTCACTCCGATGATACGAGTAGGCCCTTGGAGAAGGGCCGCGCCGAAGGCGCAGGATAGAGTGCCTCGGAGAGGCACAACTCTACGCAGCGGTATGAAAGAGGATGCGAGACATCCGTCTTTCTTGCGTGTCATGAGGGCCGAAGTGGAGGGATCCTTCTTGCAGACCGGTAAATCGTGAGTGAGAGAAAGGCGAAAAAGGAAGCACCAAGGTGTCGTTTGAGAGAGGGCGCATGCGTGCATATGGCGGCCGTGCGATAAAGATCCCTCGGCTTCGCTCGGGATGACGATACGGGAATACTATTACCAGAACCCTCAGCCCCAATGAAACCTTTTCCTTGGGCCATCAATGGGCGCATCTGGAGCCCTGTTTTGACAGAAAGCGTGAACTCTATGAATATCAGACGTCTTACGATCGGCAGCGGACGGCCGAAGATCTGCGTTCCGCTGGTCTCTTCCCACTTGGAAGATCTGGAAAAGGAATGTGCATCACTATCATCCTGTCCTTTGGATATGCTCGAGTGGCGCGTGGATCATTTCCTGAATCAGGAGGGTTTCCATGCGACAAAAGATCTGGAAGCTGCTTATGCGGTTATCCGCACGCATTTCAAGGATGTGCCGCTTTTGACGACGGTACGCACGAAGAGCCAGGGCGGGGCGCACAAGACCCCGGGCGGTGAGTATGTATCGCTGCTATCGCTCATCATCCGCTCGCACTGGGCGGATGTGCTCGATGTGGAGTATGGGCATGAAGTGCTCGATACGAAGGTCTTGATCAAGCAGGCGCACGAGCAGGGGATCCCCGTCTTGATGAGCTATCACAAGTTCCAGCGGGCGATGAGCGAGACGGAGCTGATCGATACGTATGAAAATATGGCGTCTTTCAAGGCGGATATTTTGAAAATCGCGGTCATGCCACGAGCGCCTCGTGATACCGCAGCGCTCCTCTCGGCGGCGGCCCGCATCCGGGAGGATTTCCCGGAGACGCCGGTCATCGCGATCGGTATGGGGCAGGCGGGGCAGCTCACCCGCATCGCAGGCAGCGATCTGGGCGCTCCCATCACATTCGCAGCCGGCAAAGAAGCCAGCGCACCCGGCCAGCTGACCGCAGCGCAGGTGAAAGCGGTGCTGGATGTGTTGTATCAATAGTGACTGGTGACTAGTGACTAGTAGCTAGGGATTAGGAGCCTCGAGTGACTAGTGACTGGTAGCTAGGGATGAGTGGCTAGGGATTAGGAGTGACTGGGGATATTCGATCATTCATCTTTCATACCATAGTCACCCTATCCGCCCTCTGCGGGGCACCTTCCCCTAGAGGGGAAGGCTAACGATACGAAAGCAACGCTTATTTCAAAAATCGCGGCGCTTAGATCCGTCGACTCAATTCTCCTATTTCAGATAAGCCATTTTTCTCCACTCAGGATGACGAAATGCGCCGCACCACCCCCGCCCTACCCGCTGAACCTGTTGAACCCGCCAACCCTCTTTCGCAAACAATCAAAGGACGCTGCGCCCCATGGGCGCACCCCAAATCCCATTTCCCAGCGCCCGCTTCGTGGCGCTATTTCATTCCAAAGGACATTCTTTATGACACAAGGCGAAAAACTTTTCATCGATGGACAATTACAGGAAGCCTATGACGTACTGCTGAAAGAAGCGTCGGAGGGAAGTGGTCGCGCCATGTACCTTTTGGGCGAATACGCCAAGCATGGCTACATCGCTCCGGCGGATAAAAAGCTGGCGAAGCGCTATGCAGAGGACGGGAAGAAGGCGGGCGATCTGCTGGCGGCTCTGAATGTGGGCTATGCCACCCGGCAGGGAACCATCACGCAGAGGAGGATTTTCCGTCACTGCATGCCGCAGGTGGAAGCACTGGCGAAGACAGGCGATGTGCTGGCCATGTATGAGATGGCGGATGTGTATCGCGTGGGACTTGTCAGGAAGGCGAATGAGAAGAAGCGCTGGACGTGGAATAAAAAATGCATGAAAGCGGGGCTTTGGCAGAGCCGCATCCGCTGGGCCTCGCACCTGCTTTATGACAAGACCATGGCGGGCGCAGACGGTGAAGCCCTTTTGAAAGAGATCGCGGAGGAGCACAAGGCATCCGCCGGTGAGGCCGCGCGTATTCTCGCGGATTACTATCTGTTTCAGAGGGATTTCAAGAAGTCTCTCTACTATAGCGAGATCGCCGTGCGCTGGAAGAATGTCTGGGGTTGGTTCTATCTGGGGCTTCATTATGCGTATGGCTACGGCGTGAAGGTGGATCTCATCAAGGCGGAGAATGCGCTGGCGAAGGTCTATGACTGGAAGGGCGAGTGCGCGGGAGACGCGGCGGCGCTCTTGGGAGAGGTGCTCTTAGACACGGCGCCGAAGCGGGGGATCGCATGGCTCCGCGCCAGCGTGAAGCTGGACAATGCGCAAGGCATGTTCTCTCTGGGCTGCTGCCTGCAGGACGGGCGCGGCTGCAAGCAGAATATCGAAATGGCAAAGGCACTTTTGGAGAAGGTCTTTGCGTTGCACGGCTACAAAGAGAAAGAGGCGGCGCAGCGGCTGGCACTGATCGCGATGGATGCGGAGCGGTATGGCGATGCGCTGAAGTACACGGTGGTCGCCGCCAAGAGCGGGCGGCCGGAAATGCTGATCCAGCTCGCGCAGCTCTACCATGTGGAAGGAGATTTCAAAGAAGCCCTTTTCTGGTACAAGAAGGCCTTTGACATTTTGCCGGACGGCAGTCTGGCGGACCAGATCGCGCTCTGCTATTCGCTCATGGATGAAATGAAGGAGTCCGCCGTTTGGGTCAAAAAGGCGGCGGAGCTGGGCTCGCCGCTTGGCATGCTCCACTACGCGCAGTATCTTCTGGATGAACTTCCGGATACGGCGGATGCGAGTGAGCCTTTCCACTGGTTCAAGAGCTGCTACGATGCGAAGGTAGATCCCCAGATGCCCGAGGACATGCAGCGGAGCATCCGCGGCGAGGCGGCGAATATGGCCGGGATGTGCGCGTTCTGGCTGGGAAATCGAGAAGAGGCCAAAGCATGGTACAAGAAGGCGTATGACCTGGGGGATGTGTACTGTCTCATCAATCTGGGAAATGGCGCGCTCCAGCAGAAGCCGCCCTCTCCGGAGGAAGCCATTCATTATCTGAAAGAAGCATGGGAGAGAGGGCAGGAGATTTTTGAAGACCAGGCCAAAGGCGATATCGCAAGTCAGATCAGCATCGGATACCGTATGAAGGAAGACTGGACGAATTGTTTCCACTGGGCCGGCCAGGCGGCGGCTTTGGACAATGAGACCGGCATGATCGACCTTGGCATGATGCACCTCTACGGGAATGGCACGCCCGTCAACCATGACGAAGGCCTTCGGTGTCTATACAAAGCGTATGAGAAAAAAGGGCCGCAGGCGAAAGATGTCGCGAACTATCTCGGGATCTTTTTTCAGGAAATCGGAGACATGGCAAAGTCGGAAGAGTGGTATAAAAGGGCAGCCGACCTTGGCAGCGACTGGGGCATGATGAATCTCGGCCTTTTCTATCAGCGCGGTCTCTATGGGGAGCCTGACCTCAAGCGCGCCAAGGAATGGTTTGAAAAAGCCATCGCCATCCATGGCGATGCGGAAGCCGATGTGCGCGCCGAGCTCGAGAAGGGCTCCGCCTGCCCTGAGATCGAGGACGATCCGCCCAAGAAAGTGCCGCGAGAGGAAATAGACCTCAAGTCGCTCTACATGCCATGGCTCGCTGATATGAAGTGGAAGAAGTAAGGGATCGAGTGGTGACTGGTAACTAGTAACTAGAAGACTAGAAGACTAGAAGACATCAGACTCCCGTATCGTCATTTCGAGCGGAGCGAGAAATCTTTGTCATTGGCGGTTTGGCGGGCAATGTTTGGAACTTCCAAAAGGGAAACCTGCTATCCACTTACCTTCGGGCATCGCCTCATATATATTCGCGGCGAAGTTGCCATCGATTTTCCTTCCTCACATGGGGAAGGGGGACAGCGTTAGCGGCGCTCGGGTGCTTTCATAAATCGTCGATTTGAGACGCATTTCCCCACTCTCTTTCATCCCGCCAGTGCCCTATCCGCCCCTTCGGGGCACCTTCCCCTCGAGGGGAAGGCTGACGATACGGGAATACCGTCATCTAAAAAGGCGGCGAAGCCGCCACGAGAGCCATGAACCTTGAACCCTGAACCAAATGAAAGCAAAGTAAAAAGGCGATGTGAAGAAATGAATCCTCATTTCTTCACATCGCCCTTTTTATTTGCTCCAGTCATGATTGTAAATATCCCAGTTTTTCTGCTGCTTCAGATAGCGGATGCTGGCATCTATATCCTCGAGCAGTTTTTCCTTATCTTCGGGCAGGGTCGCCGCGAGGCGGATGTAGTTCGACACATGATTGCTGCGGAAGATCATGTGTTCCGTTTCCGGCAGCTCCAGATGCTCGATGATGACCTTCAGCTCTTCCATGAGGCCATAGGGAGGAAGCGGAGTGAATTCGCCGCGCTCAAACTGTGCCTTGAGCTCGCTGCCGCGGTACAGCATGAGAGAAAGTGCAGAGAGGTGCGTCGGCTTGATTTCATTGATGGCGTGCGCCGTCGCGAGCGCATGTCGCATGCTTCCCGGCGCGCCCGCGATGCCGAGGATGATCATGATGGAGAGATCCATCCCCGCGGCGCGTACACGTTTTCCGACTTCGATCGACTGCTCGCCATTGACGCCCTTGCGGATGTCTTTCAGCGTTTTCGAGTCTCCGCTTTCCATGCCATAGTAGAGCATGGTGAGGCCGGTTTCTTTGAGCTGCTTGAGCTCATCGAGCGATTTCCGGAGGATGTCGCCCGGCGCTGCATACGAAGAGACACGCGTGAGATTCGGGAAATATTTGTGGAGCGTCTCCAGGATGCGGAGCAGGCGCTCGGTCGGAAGCACGAGCGCATCGCCGTCTGCAAGGAAGACGCGGCGCACGCCGTCTCGATCGACAGAGTAGGCCATCGCGATCTGGCGCATGATCTCATCGTCAGAGAGCTTTTCAAATTTCACGCCGCGATACATGTTGCAGTATGTGCAGCTGTTGTGTGCGCACCCGCGGGTGACACGGAGAATGAAGCTGTCTGCTTCACTCGGAGGGCGGAAGACGGGGGTGTCCCAGTTGTCAAAAAATAAACCTGCCATAGAGTGTGTCCTTTCTTTCTGTGTATGAATGGCCTACGAAAAAATTTTGTCGAATAAACACATAGCATTTTTTCTATGTGAATATTGTACATGATACGCTTACAAAATGCAAGACACATAGAAAAGCTTTTATGTGTGATATAATAGAGGCTAATAACTGTTGAATGGTAGCTAGGGATTAGTGGCTAGGGATTAGGAGCCTCGAGTGACTAGTGACTTGTGACTAGTGACTGAAATGCCACCTTCGGGCACCACCACTCCTCACTTCTCGCTCAAGGGAAAATTTTCATGTAATCATGGAGCGATGCGCCCCACGGGCTCCCCCTGAACCTGACAGCATACTTTCATAGCAAAGGACAACCTTATGATCATAGAAACGGCACATGCCAAAATCAATTTCACACTTTCTGTCGGGAGTAAGCGTGCTGACGGGTATCACTCCATTGACAGCCTCATGCACAGCATTTCCCTCTCTGACCGCATCACACTGACGAAGGCGGAGGCTATCACGCTCTCCGTCACGGAGGGCGTGGCGCCTCTGGGGCGGGAGAATCTCATGGTGCGCGCCGCGGAGCGTTTCTTCGAAGAGATAGGCCTTTCCGGCGGCGTCTCCATGACGCTGGCAAAGCGCATCCCTTCTGAGGCGGGGATGGGCGGCGGCTCGTCCGATGCGGCGGCCGTGCTGCGCGGGTTGGCACGGCTCTATAAGACGGATCTTTCTCTGGCGACGCTCGCCCGCTGGGGGGCTTCGCTTGGGGCGGACATCCCTTTCTGCGTGATGGCGGGGGCTGCGCGCTGTCAGGGCATCGGCGAGAAGCTGACACCGCTCGCAGCCTGGGCGCATCTTCCGCTCGTCATTCTGCGTCCGCCAGTCTCGGTCTCGACAGGGAAGGCGTATCAGCTTCTCGATCACATGGGGAAGCGTCCCACGGATACGACGCCTCTTGCCATCGAAGCGCTTCGGGATCGACAGGCGGGGACACTCGCTCGTGCGCTCTCGAATGATTTCGAAGCAGGTCTCTTTCCTGTAGAGCCTGTTCTTTGGGAAACGTCTGCGTACCTCAAGACACTGGGCCGGCCTGCCCTCATGACTGGTTCGGGCTCTGCCTTCTTCGTGCTGGCGAAAGATACGGAGGAACAGGCAGCGCTGGCTACAAAGATACGCGCCGAGCAGCCGTCATGGTTTGTGGAGATGGCGGAGACGGTCGGAAGGGACGGGGAGATCTAAGGAAACGCTGATTAAATCTGACAACGATTTAATCAGTGTTTCCCTAGTCCCTAGTCCCTAGTCCCCAGTCCCCAGTCACGCTTAATCCCTGGCTACTCATCCCTGCTTTCAAATGTAAGCCAAACTTTTTTAGAAGGAGAATCATGATGCACGAGATCATTGCCCAAAGGCGGAGTGTCCGCTTTTTCAAGAAAGACCCGATCGCGGAGAGCGATATGAAAGAAATCCTTCGCGCGGGGCAGTGGGCGCCTTCGCCGAAGAACCGTCAGCCTTGGAAATTCATCGTCGTGAAAGGCGGGAGCCGGGATATGATGACCCAACTGATGGAGAAGGGCATCGAGCGTTCCGAAGCCGGAGAAGGCGTGCTTCCGGGGGACCCGCGGCTCATCGCCAATGCACGATTCACGATGGAGTGCATGAAAAAAGCACCGGTGACGGTGCTGGTGGTGAATCCGACAGGGCGCTCGGTGTATGAGGACTGGAGCGCTGCCGAGAAGATCCATGAGATGAGTGATGTGCAGGCCATCGGTGCCGCGGCGGAGAATATGGCTCTCGAAGCCGCGGCGCGCGGCATCGGAAGTCTCTGGGTGGGTAATGTATTTTTCGCTTATGATGAGTTGACGGAATGGATCGGCAAGGGCGAGATGGTTCTCGCCATGTCCTTCGGCTACGCGGAAAAGGAAGGCTATCCGCTGCCGAGAAAAAAGGATGCGGATGTGATTGAAATAAGGGACTGAAGGGTTCAGGGTTAGCCCATGGGGCGGTTCCGTCCACTGATTGCGCGCGAAAGCTCTGCTCGGATGAGGGATTAGGAATTAGGAATGAAGGCGGCGGCTTCGCCGTGAATATATATGGGGCGATGCCCGAAGGTGGTATGCAAGTCACTAGTCACGAGTCACAAGTCACTCGAGGCTCCTAGTCCCTAATCCCTAGACACTCATCCTTGCTTTTAAACTTCAGAGTTAGAGCGTGGGGCGTGCCGCCCTTCGCTTGAATGAGAAATGGTGGTGCGGCGCATAAAAATCAGAAGCGCCGCGGAGTTTTGAAACTAGCGGTTTTTTCGTATCGACAACCTAATCCCTAGCCACTATTTATGGGGAGATGCCCGCTTGAGACTTCAGAAGTCAGAAGTCTGATATCTGATGTCTCCTGGTCACCAGTCACCAGTCACCAGTCACTCCTACTCCCTTTTCAAGTACACATTCTTCATCACAAACATATATCCGCCGTTGGCGAAGGTGACTTTTTCCACTTGGATCTCGCTGGTCTCTCCATCGGTGAAATGAATCTTTGACAGTTCACCCGCGAGGTCGAGGTAGGTCCAGTAAGCGCCGCCGTTTTCGATCTCAAACAGGACGAAGAGGTAAGGGGTGAGGCTTGCGAGCTGGCTCTTTCCTGTAGAAATCGCTTTCACAATTTCATCATGATTGAGTGACGCACCGCCCGAAAGGGCGGTGTTTTCGATTTGGCCCATCTGATGAGTAAATTCTTTCGGTACGGTGACGATGCTGAAGTAGCGGATGGGGTAGGTGGTAGTGGGGGACATGGGAACTCCTTATAAAAATGAGAAATTAGAAATGCGAAATGAGAAATGGTGGAGCGGCGCATCAAATCTAAAAGCGCCGCGGCGTTTTTAGATGGCGCGTATCACTCCCTCCTTCCTTTGGAAGGAGGTGCCCGTAGGGCGGAGGTTAGACGATGCGAAGCATCGCAAAATCGACTTTGCCGATTTGAATTGGAATGAGCAGTATCTGATTTCTAATCCCTAGCCCCTAATCCCTAATCCCTATTTCTCACCACCCGCTTCGTTTCCAGAAGGAAGGGATGAAGATGCACATCAGAGTGATGGACTCGAGGCGGCCGAAGAGCATGGAGAGGCAGACGACCATCTTGGAGAGGGTGGGGAGTGCGGCGCAGGTCTGTGTCGCACCGAATTGGCCGAATGCAGGGCCGACGTTGCCCATGGTGGTGAAGGAGACGCCGAGGGCATCAAGGAAGGCGAGCCCGTCAAACATTATGATCGCGGCCCACAGGAAGGCGAGCATGATGTAGAGAAAGAAGAAGCAGAGCACGCGGTAAAGGACTTCGGCCGAGTAGCGGTTTTCTCCGGCTGAGACAGCCTGGACGGCACGGGGGTGGAGGTGGAGCTTCAGCAGGAAAAGGATGCTTTTCCCGAGAAGGATGAAGCGGATGACTTTCATCCCGCCGGCGGTGGAGCCGCCGCAACCGCCGATAAGGATCAGAAGGAGGATGATGAAGCGGCAGAAGTCGGGCCAGCGGTCAAAGTCAGCGGCGACAAAGCCGGTGGTGGAGGAAATCGATGCGGCGTGAAAGAAGGTCTCTCGTAGCGCTGGCAGGAGGGAGGCGCCGCCCTGCAGGACGAGGGAGAGCGTCATGAGGAGGGTGGCAATGGCGACGATGGCGAGGTAGGCACGGAATTCAGTATTCTTCCAGATGACAGAGACGCCGCGTTTCCATGCTTTGACATAGATCCCGAAGTTCGCGGAGGAAATGATCATGAAGAAAGCCATGACCATTTCCAGCCGCGCGTCGTGGTAGTAGGCGATGCTTTCATTTCTTGTCGAAAAGCCGCCGGTCGCAATGGTGGAAAAAGCATGACTCAGCGCGTCTAGGGGAGAAAGTCCGCAGAGAAGGTAGGAAAGGAAGCAGGCGGAGGTGAAGACGGCGTACACGGCAAAGAGGGCGCGCGCTGTCTCGCGGATGCGGGGAAGCGCCTTCGATGAGATGGGGCCGGTACTTTCTGTCTGCATCATACGCACTGTGCCGCGCCCGGCCTGTGGGAAGAGGGCGACAAAGAAGACGATGATGCCAAGGCCGCCCAGCCAGTGTGTGAGCGAACGGAAGAAGAGAAGGCTCGCAGGCACGCGGGTGAGGTCAGGAAATACGGTCGCGCCTGTCCCGGTAAGGCCCGAGATGCTCTCGACCAGACTGTCCAAGGGAGAAAGACTTCCGCCCACCCAGTAGGGGAGCGCATAGAGCAGAGATACGGCGATCCAGGAAAGAGCGGTGATGGCAGTCCCTTCACGCGGCGTCAGGCTGCTGCCGATCGCCGCGCCTTTTCTTTTCAGAAATAGCGAGAGCGCTGCAGAAAGAAGCATCGGCACGAGAAAGGAAAGGATCGGCCCCCGCTCGTAGAGCGAGAGCAGGAGCGGCAGCAGCAGTGCCGCTCCGCTGGCCGCAAGGACGCGGGCCAGCATAGAGTAGATGATTTGAATATTCATGATTTTGGGGTTTAAGGGTTCAGGGTTCAGGGTTGTGGTGGCGGCTTCGCCGCAAATATATATGGGGCGATGCCCGAAGGTTTTTTGATAGCTGGATTCCTGTTTGGGAATTCCAAACATTGACCACCTGATCGCGAATGACAAAGATTTCTCGGTGACGCGCGAAATGACGATATGGGAGCCGATGTCTCTCAGTCTCCTAGTCACCAGCCCCTAACCACTGTTTCTAAAGTACCGCAGCACCTGATCGGTGTGATCGGCCTGGATGATGAGGATCGCGCGGTCACCGGCGGAGAGGACGGTGCGTCCATCAGGGATGAGGACCTCTTCGCCGCGGACGAGTGCGCCGACGAGGCATTCCCTGGGAAGGCGCGCTTCCATGAGCGAGCGGCCGCAGGCGGGCGCGCCTGCCTGCAGGATGACCTCGGCGGCCTGGACGCGGGCGCCTTCGAGGTAGGAAATTGAGACGACGCTGCCCTTTCGGATGTAGCTCAGGACTTCGCCGGCAGCGAGGAAGTGGGTGGAGAGCGCGATGTCGATACCGACCTGCTGCATGAGGAGGGCATACTCGCTCCTGACGACGCGCACGATGGTCTGCCGCGCGCCGAGGTGCTTGGCGAGGAGTGCCATCATCATATTCAGCCTTTCGTCCTTGGTGAGACAGATGACGGTGTCTGCTTCGCCGATGCCCTCGGCAGTGAGGAGATACATGTCTGTGCCGTCACCGGAAAGGACCAGGCCTTTCTTGAGCTTTTGCGCCATGATTTCACAGCGCGTCCTGTCCTTGTCGATGACTTTGACGGAGATCCCCTGCGCCTCCAGCATGGGGGCGAGCGCCTGCCCGATGCGGCCCGCGCCGATGATGACGGCTTTCTTCGCCTTTCGCTGTACGCGAAGGTTCGCGCGGGATTCCATTTCTGAAATCGATGCCGGCGTTCCGAGGAAATATACATTGTCCATCGGGAGCAGGCAGTCGTCGCCGTGCGGGATCAGGATGTCGTGATCCCGCTGCACCATGGCGATCAGGAGCGAAGGCGGGAGGGAGAGGGACTTCAGCGGGATATGGACCAGCGGTGAGGCGCTGGAGAGTTTCTTCTCGAGCAGGCGCACCCGGCCGCCGGCGAAGTCCTCAATGTTCAGTGCATGCGGTGTCCGGAGAAGCTGGAAAATTTCACGCGCCGTGATGAGCTCTGGCGAGAGGATGAGGTCGATGTCGAAATTTTCATGCAGGTAGGACGCCGGCTCAGATAAATACTTCATCTCGCGGATGCGCGCAATGGTGTGAGGGATGCCGTTCTGCTTCGCAAGGATGGAGGCGATGATATTGCTTTCGTCAGAGGCTGTCGCGGCGACAAGGAAATCACTCTTCCGGATGTCGGGGTCCCGCATGAGAGACGGGCTTGTGCCGTCGGCATGGATGGTCAGGATGTCGAGCTCATCTCGGATGGATTCAAGAATGGCTTCGTTCGCATCGACCAGAATCACGTCATAAGATTCATTCGCGAGCAGCTTTGCGATGGTCAGCCCGAGGTGGCTGGCTCCGATGATGGTAATACGCATGGGAAATCCTTCTTACAATGAAAAATGGAAATGGTAGTGGCGGCTTCGCCGCTATCTTAATCAGTGTTTTCTTAGATCATTGTATTCTCGTATCGTAGCCTTCCCCTCGAGGGGAAGGCTGTGATACGAGGAAACCTGCTATCAAGAAGCTTTCGGGTATACTTCGCGGCGCTTCCATATTTTTATGCGCCGCACCACCACTCCTACCTCCTAACTCCTCACTAGAAAGCGTGAAGCTTTCAAATGGAATCAAGGGACAGCACGTCCCCGGGACTAACCCTGAACTCTCATTTCTCACTGTTCATTCGAGATATGCATCTTATCGAAGGCGAGGAAGGCGAGCGAAGTGATGATCGCTACGACAGTCGCCAGGCCCATGCCCTTCAGCTGCACCGGCCCAAGGACGATGGTCGCACCGGAGAGACCGGAGATCATCGTGACTGCGGTCAGGATCAGATTTCTGGACTTCGTATAGTCTACGCGCTTTTCGATCAGCATGCGGATACCGGAAGCGGCGATGAAGCCGAAGAGGAGGATGCAGACGCCGCCCATGACCGGAGTCGGGATGCCGTGGATGAGCGCGGCGATCTTTCCGATGAAGGAGAAGAGGATGGCAAAGCAGGCAGCACCGCCGATGACCCAGGTGCTGTAGACGCCTGTCATCGCCATGACGCCCATGTTTTCACCATACGTGGTATTCGGCGTAGAGCCGACGAAGCCGGAGATCATATTCGACAGACCGTCTGCAAAGAGCGAGCGGTGAAGTCCCGGATCTTTGATGAGGTCGTGTCCGACGATATCGCTCGTGACGAAGAGATGGCCGATATGTTCGGCGAGGACCACGAAGAGCGCCGGAAGGATCATCATGATGGCAGAGAGATTAAAATGCGGCGCATAGAAGGTCGGCAGGGCGAACCATGGCATCTCCTCTACGTGCGTGAAGTCTACGACACCCATGAAGACGGAGAGAATGTAGCCGGCGATGACACCGATGAGGATCGGGATGATGGAGATAAATCCGCGTCCAAGGACAGTCGCGAGGATGGTGACGATCAAGGTGAACATGGAAATCGTGATGGACGTCGCCGCGCTCATGCCCTGCGGCTCACCGATGAAGCCGGACATGGTCATGGCGAGCGGTGCCAGCTCGAGCCCGATGATCGCGACGATCGCGCCCATGGCGGCTGGCGGGAAGAGAACATCGATCCAGGAAACGCCGATCTTCTTCACGAGGAGCGCGATGATCATGAAGCAGAGACCGAAGGCGATGAAGCCGCCCTGGGCATCCGCATATGTCATGCCCGCCGTCGCGGTCACTGCCAGCACCGGCGAGATGAAGGCGAAGGACGAGCCGAGGTAGGCCGGGAGCTTCCATTTGCAGATGGTGAGGTAGAGGAGCGTCCCGATGCCGTTCATGAAAAGGCAGGTCGCGGGGTCTACATTCAAGAGGAAGGGCACCAGCACCGTGGAGCCAAACATGGCGAAGAGGTGTTGCAGCGAGAGGGGAATGGTGGGGAGGAGCGGGAGCCGCTCCTCGACTTCGATGATTCTTTTACTCATAGGGGTTCTCCTTTTTGGGGAAATAGTGACTGGTGACTAGTGATTGGGGATTAGGGAAATCAGACGGGGAGACTTCTTGCCTTCATGTATCCCCTTTCCCACTTTGGGAACATACGGAAGCGGGATACGTGGGGTGCGAGTCCTGGGGAAAGGCTGATTCAGTCTGACAACGATTGAATCAGTGCTTCCCTAGAAAAAAGGAGGCTTTCGTGAAACGAAAGAGCCTCCTTCCTTTGCCTGACTGTGAATTTTTACCTGTCATATTTTATTCTTTTTGCGAAAGAAAAGCAAGTGGGGAACGTCGGGAGGGAAAATCACAGACTGAAAAACAGACGCAATATTGCGCCTGTTTTTCAGTCTGTGATTTATATACAGAGTCATGCGTGCGTGATATAATAATCATGAAAGAACCGATATATACAGGAGAAAAACCTGATTATACATTTCATAATGGGTGATTTCAAAAGATAGATGCGCTGAAAATTAGACGTAATATTGCGTCTAATTTTCAGTGAAGAGGAGTGCTACGATGGAGTTCAAACGACAGAAATACATGGATGCGCTGGTGGAGCGCATGCACAATGGCATGATCAAAGTGGTGACCGGGATTCGCAGAAGTGGGAAGTCTTATCTTCTCTTCAATCTCTTTGCCCGTTACCTGATGCAGCAGGGAACGGCGATGGATCATATCCTCACCATGCAGCTCGACCGATGGGATATGCGGCGCTACCGAGATCCCGACATGCTCCTCTCTTGGATTCACGATCGCATGACGGATGAAGGGGACTACTATATCCTTCTCGATGAAGTACAGTTTCTCGATCACTTTGAGGAAGTGCTGAATTCCCTCCTGTATGAGTCACATGTGGACGTGTACGTGACAGGGAGCAATTCGAAATTTCTCTCCAACGACATACTGACCGCCTTCCGCGGGCGCGGGGACGAGATCCATGTCTACCCGCTGGCCTTTTCGGAATTCATGGAGCAGTACGACGGGGATATGTACCACGGTTGGGCTGACTACGCGACCTATGGCGGTCTTCCGCAGGTCGCGTCCATGAAGACAGAGCAGCAAAAGATCACCTACCTGCAGAGCCTCTTCAAGGAAACGTATCTGAAGGATATCCTGGAACGGCATAAGCTCAAATATCCGGAGGGGATGGAAGACCTGGTGAATGTGCTTGCCTCCTCTATCGGTACACTGATGAATCCGACCAAGATCTTGGCGACCTTCCAGAGCCGCTTCCATTCGAAACTCAGCCTGAATACCATTCGCCAGTACATCGATTTCCTTGAAGAAGCCTTTCTGATACAGAAGGCGGTCCGCTACGATGTGAAGGGGAGGAAATATATCGACACGCCAGTGAAGTACTACTTCGAGGATGTGGGACTCCGAAATGCGCGGCTTGATTTCCGACAGGTAGAGGAAACGCACCTGATGGAGAATATCATTTACACTGAACTGCGCTGCCGCGGCTATCTGGTGGACGTTGGCGTAGTGAATCGGAGAATACTCGATGAAGAGAGTGGGCGGATGCTGAGCCGTCAGCTCGAAGTGGACTTCATCGCGAGTCTGGGAAATAAGCGATACTACATCCAGTCCGCCTTCCACTTGCCGGATGAGGAGAAGATTCGTCAGGAGAAGGCCTCTCTCCTCGCCCTTTCAGATGGGTTCAAGAAGATCATCCTCGTCAAGGATGTCATGCGCCCGCGCCGCGGTGATGACGGGATCCTCATTATGAGTGTCTTTGACTTCCTCCTCTATCCTCATGGGCTGGATGAGGTGTTTGCGTAGGGCGGAGGTTGCGGCGCAACGATGCACAATAAAAGCGATGAGATTTTCGTCTCATCGCTTTTATTGTGCATCATGCAGCGCTCGCACATGCTTGCTTCTTAGAACTGGAACTGAAGACCGATCTCGAAGTTGCGGCCGGGGGCGGAGTACCAAGAGCCGTATGGACTATCGCAATATGAGGTCACGTCTGTGTAGAACTGGTCAAAGATGTTGTTCAAACGGCCAAATACGGTGATTTCGGGGCGAATCTGATAGTTGGCAGCCAAGTTCCAAACCCAGTAATTGGCATAGTTGCGCATTTCAGGATAGCGCTTGTTGCCATAGCGGTTCATGACACCTCTGCCGTAGAGGGAGGCTGTGAGTTTGTCGGATTGATAATTGACACCGATATCCAATGTGCTTTCTGGAAGTTGTCCATCCAGATTGATGTTGAGGTTATCTTTTGCACGGTTGATGTGGAGATAAGAATAACCGAGGCTGGTACTCCAGTGTTCATTGAATTGCTTGTTCAAGGAAATATTAAATCCTGTGGAATCTGTTTTTCCCGTATTGCGATATTCACCGGCAAAGGTAATTGGATCGGTCTTGACCCAAGCAATCTGATTTTTGGCATGTTGGCGGAAAATGCTGAAGGAGCTGGAAAGGCTGTCGCTGAATTTGTGGTTTACGCCCCATTCAAAGGTATAGCCTTCTTCCGGATCAAGATTTGGATTGCCGTTATCAGCGGAATATAACTGATAGAGGTTTGGCGCTACAAAGAACTGCTTATAGCTGAAATAGTAATTGGTGTTTTCACTTTGCTTGTAGCCTAACGTCAGGCTTGGGGAGGTATGACTTCCAAATTCGGAGTTGTGGTCAAAGCGGATTCCCGGGGTGACATTCCACTTTTCGTTCAGGTCGATCTTATCCTGCAGATAGAAAGCGGTATTGTTGATGTGAATACCATCGGGGACCTGTTCTGTCGAAGCATTATAGAAAGGATCATTGTGGTATTTTGTGATTTCATCTCTATACCAATCCACGCCGCCAGTGATTGTTTGTTTCTCAGTCGTATATGTCAGCTGATCGGAAACGCCGATCGTCTTCATTCCCATTGTCCATGCCTGTCCGGATCCATTCCCAGATTTGTTGTAGTTATCTTGGAAATCGATCTTTGTGCGATAGACAGAGAATTGGTTGGATAAGCGGTCATTGATCTGTGCTTTGTACTGGAGATTGATGTAGTCGTTATCCTTCTTGCCTTTATCTCTCTTGGTATCATTACTGCCAGATTCAGGACGGGCATAGTCGGATTTATATTTTTCATAGTTTAAGGAAATGTCGGAGTTATTTCCCAGATCGTAGCCCAGTTTCACTTTGTAGTGCTCAGAATTGAAGTGATTGATGACTTTGCGGCCCCAGCCATCTTTATAGTCTCCCATCATCTCTTTGCCGGCTTCAGCGGTCCAGAAAACCTTGCCTTCTTTGCCTTCGTTATAGATGTTGTAGTTTTCCGCGTCGTTATTGCCGAAAGATGTTTTTAGCGTAGTATGGATAGCATTGTCAGCAGGTTTTTTAGTGATTACATTGATAACGCCGCCTTGTGCATCGGAACCATACAGGGTGGAGGCAGAGCCTTTCAGGACTTCGATGTGATCAATGGAGTCCATATTGATCATTTCGCCAAGATTAGCGGCAGTCCCTGTAATGCCGTTGATGTTTCTCCTGACGCCATCAACGAGTACAACAACGTTGGACGAGCCATTGATATAAATGGAGTTTGTCTGGTATACTTGTGCGTTCCCGCCGTGGTTGCTGAGGAAAACGCCGGGGACGGTACTAACTGCCTGAGAAACATCGCTGTAATGTTTCTGTGCGATCTCATCTGCAGTCACGACTGCTACATCCGCATTGGCGTCAATCTTCTTCTCCGGGGTACGGCTCGCAGTAACTACCACCTCATTTAACGAATAAAAATTCGGGGGGGTGCTTTCTGCCTGCACACTAAAAGCGCCTGTGGTCAACACAAGAGCTGCCAGAGACGCTGTCAAAATTTTCTGATTCATTTTACTTCCTCCTTTATCCCATCTGGATGGAAACTTGAAAACAACCTGCGCCATCTGCTTCCGGTATACATCGCACCATCCGCAGCGGATCAGTTGTCTTCATCAAAGAGGGCAGTTCTTCTGGCTCGGCGTCCTCGCCTGTCCTCGTCTTCCCGGTTTCCCAGTGACATCGTGAGGAGGGCTCAGCCTTACAGCGGCGGGACCGTGACGGATTTGCACCATCTTCTCTTTTCACTTTCAAAGATTTTTTGAAAGACCTTCTTTGATTCAATATAAAAATGCTGTATGTATTATACAGCATTCACGCAGGAAAGGGAAATGAAATTTTAATGATTGGGGATTTAAGGTTCAGGGTTCAAAGGATTCAGGTGGCGGCTTCGCCGCATTTTAGATGACGGTATTCCCGTATCGTCAGCCCCCCTTGCGGGGAAGGTGCCCCGAAGGGGCGGATAGGGTACTGGCGGTATGAAAGAGAGTAGGAAGGAGCGTCTCAAGTCGACGATTTATGAAAGCACCCGAGCGCCGCTGACGCGGTCCCCCTTCCCCTAGAGGGGTAATGCTATTAAGTTAAGGAAATCGTTAGCTGCGTAACGTCTTGCTTCCCCCTTCGGGAGAAGTGCCGAAGGCAATAGGGGCATGCTAGCGGTATAGCGTGCTATGTTGAATAGTCCGATGCTATCGATATTCCAACACTTTCATGCAATACCGCTACGCAGCCCCCCTCATCTCACTTCGTTCGAAATGGCGTCTCACTGGATTTTCACGTCGCTTTTTATAAAGGACGATGCACGAAGGCTGGAGGATAGAAGTCAGATGTCTGGCGTCTGATATCTGATGTCTCCCAGTCTCCTAGTCTCCTAGTCTCCTAGTCTAATCCCTAATCCCTAGCCACTCATCCCCAGTCACGATTTCTTGAACTTCATCGCTTCGCCTTTCGCAAGGGTGTCGCACATTTCGTTGTACTTGGTGCCGACATGTCCTTTGATCCATTCGAAGGTGAGGTGGTGGGGCGTCATGACGCGGTCCAGGGCTTTCCAGAGGTCCTGGTTGGAGACGGGGGTCTTGGCGGCGGTGAGCCAGCCGTTGCGTTTCCAGTTGTAGAGCCAGCGGTTGGTGATGGCTTTCTGCAGGTACTTGCTGTCGGTGTGGAAGGTGATGGTGCGGCGGATGCCGTCATCCAGGAGCTTCAGTGCTTCGTAGGCGGCGCGGAGCTCCATGCGGTTGTTCGTAGAGGCAGGCTCGCCGCCGGAGAGGGTGAGGAGCTCACGGCCTTCGGGGGTGAGGAAGACGGCGGCAAATCCGCCGGGGCCATTGGGGTTCACGAGGCAGGAGCCGTCGGTGTAGATGATGAGTGTCTCGGGAAGGACGATGCGCTCGGTCTTGCCGTCGTAGGAGATGCAGCTGATGTCCATGGGTTCGGCGTAGGCGGGGTATTTCTTCTCGAGAGTTTCGATCGTTGGTGATGGCTTTTGGGGGATGGCCGCATGGACTGCGGCTTTCGGCGGCGGGGCGATGGGCTTGCCGTACCAGGCCTCCGCTTCGGCTTGGGTGGCAAAGCCTTTGTAGATGGCTCCTGGAAATCCAGTGACTTCTTTCTGGCAGTCGCTCCAGCTGTAGTAGACGCCCGCATGGTGTCCGCGCTTGACGACGTAGTATTTCTTGGGCATGGGGTTCCTTTCTGGGGCTAAGTTTGAAAGCAGGTATGAGTGGCTAGTGACTAGTGGCTAGGGATTAGGTTTGCGATACGAGAAAACCGCTAGGGAAACTGATTAAATCTGACTCTGCGATTGAATCAGCGTTTCCCTGGTTTCAAACCTTCGCGGCGCTTCTGATTTTTATGCGCCGCACCATCCCCCGCTCCCCTTCTTTCGCACGTAATCAAAGGGCGGCACGCCCCACGGGCTAACCCTGAACCTTTGCTGATGGGTTTCTTTATTTGTGGGACATCATTATTCCAGAACAATGCTTCCGTCCTCGACCATTTTCCAGAAGCAGTAGAGGGTGGCTTTCGTGTCGGCGAGGCTGTCGTGCCAGCCTTCCTCGGCGTAGCCGTAGTATTTCGCGCAGGTGATGAGTTTCTGGTATTTATATTTTCCCGGATAGCGGGTGCTCGGCTCGCCATAGGTTTTGGCGAAAGGTTTCATAAGGTCCATGTAGCGGACTTTGAAACGGCTCGGGATGTAGATGCCGTTTTGAATGAGCATTTTCTGGTCGTAGGGGAGGTTGTAGCCGGAGATGATTTTGGCGGCGTGAAGAATGCTTTCGATGTTTGATTTCCTCTCGCTGATGAGGGGCTTGCCCGCGACCATGGCGGGGGAAATGTGATTCACCGCTTCGGCGCCGGGCCAGCAGGTGGCGCGCGCGGGGCGGAAATATTCATTCATCACGACTTCGCCCAGTCCGTTTACGATGGAGAGCTGCAGGATCTCGGCCAAAGGGCCGAAACCGGTGGTCTCGGTGTCGAGGACGAGGATGTCTTCTTTATTGATCATGGTAGGACGCTTTCAGGGGTAAATGGGGGGGAAGGTTCAGGGTTAGCTCTGGGGGCGTGTCGCCCCTTGATTGTGGACGAAAGCTCTTCTCGCCAGTTAGAAGTGAGAAGTGTTGGTGCGGCGCTAAAAATCAGAAGCGCCGCAAAGTATAAATAATGGCGATGTCCGAAAGGGGTATGTAAGTCACAAGTCACTTGGGGCTCCTGATCCCTAGTCACTAATCCCTCATCCCTGCTTTCAAACTTCAAGGTTCGGGGACTAATTAGGAATGAGGAATGAAGGTGGCGGCTTCGCCGCGAATATATATGGGGCGATGCCCAAAGGCGGTATTCAAGTCACCAGTCACCAGTCACTCCTATCCCTAATCCCTAGTCACTGGTGACACGATGATCCTAATCCATGGCTACTCTTCCCACGAGGTTTCTTTTTTGTAAGCGCCGCCGTCAGCGATGTCTTGCTTCCTGCTGTGGCGGAGCTTCCGGTTCAGGGCGATGCGGATCTTTTTCTTGTCGCCTTTTTTGCCGGTGAGGCTTTCTGTCTCGTAGTCTTCGTCCCACTGCTTTTCGAATTTTTCTTTGCCGTACATTTTACGGGCGTACTGGTTCAGCCGGCTTTCCGGGGTCACTTTTTGCGGTCGTTTCATAGTGCTTCCTTCCCTTTAGAGATATGTCCCTATGGTATCATTATTGGGCGATGAATGCTAGGGGCAATGTAGTCAGGCCGTGGGGCGTCCCCTTGAAGTTTGAAAGCAGGGATGAGTAGCTAGTGACTAGTGGCTAGTGACTTGAATACCACTTTCGGGCCTCGCCCTTTATAAAAATCGACGCGAAGCGTCGCTCCGCCTAAGCCTTCCCCTCAAGGGGAAGGCTAATCCTTGCTCCTCTCTTGCATCTCTCGCCCTTCATGCTTATAATAGTTCACATAGAATTTTACCTATGGGTATAAAGGAAGGAACTCCTATGAAAAGTACATTTTTTCCTCATTTCACGATCGGCGTCGATGCGTACGATGCTGTCCCGGAGATCTGCTCAGACTACGGCAAGACGGCAGTCATTGTGGGCGGTGAGAAGTCGAGAGCGGCAGCAGAGCCGCTGATTCGCAAGGCCTGTGAAGGGCATATTGAGATCCTCGGCAGTTTCCAGTATGGTGATGATGCGACTTTTGAAAATGCAGAGGCGCTGACGAGGATCCCTGAGATCCGCGAGGCGGACATGGTTTTTTCAGTTGGCGGCGGCCGCGCGACGGATACGGCGAAGTGGGCGACGCATCTTCTGAAGAAGCCGCTCTTCACATTCCCGACGCTGGCGTCGAATTGCGCGTCCGTCACGGCGGTCTGCATCATGTACCATCCGGATCACAGCTTCAAGGGCTCGATCTATCGCGACCGCAATGCCTATCACACGTTCATCAATACGGAGGTCATCGCACATTCGCCTCGTGAATATTTCTGGGCCGGTCTCGGTGATGCGCTCGCGAAACAGTACGAGGTGCCGTTCTCCGCACGCGGCATGGATCTCACATGGGTGCAGGAGACGGGCGTCAGAAACGCGCAGAATGTAGCGCCCGGCATCCTGAAGTATGGCAAGGCGGCGCTCGAAGCGGTGGACAAGGGCATCGTGATGGATGCACTGGAGCCGGCGATCCTTTCCATCATTGTGGCGCCGGGGATGGCGTCTGTATGCATCGAGGATGATCTGGACTCGAGCTTGGCGCATGCGATCTACAACAGCCATACCCGCACGCCGCACAAGGGAAATCATCTGCACGGCGCGGTCGTGAATTACGGCCTGCAGGTCATGCTGACGATGGATGGACAGATCGAAGAACGGGATAAGATCTACCGCTTTGCCAAGTCCATCGGTCTTCCGCATTGTCTGGCTGACATCGGCATCGATCCCGCGCATCCGGATGAGCTGGTAGAGAATTGCCTGCACACGAAGGATATGCGTGTGAAGCCGTATAATATCACCTTCGATATGGTGTACAAGGCTATGATGGAGCTTGAGAAATTGAAATAAGAAAACGCCCTCTCCTGCCATTGGCGGGGGAGGGCGTTTTGGCTGTGGGGAGCTACAGGCTGATCCGGCTCATGAGAAGGTATCCGGCGAAGACGGCAAGAAGTCCGATGAGGAGCTGGGAGAGCAGGTAGGCGCATCCTTCGAGAAGTTGACCGGCAAGGAAAAGCTGCATGATTTCATTCATCATGGAAGAGAAGGTCGTAAGGCCGCCCAGGAATCCCGTCACCAGAAACGCGGAGGCAAGGGGGGAGGGAAAGTGCTGGGTGAAGAAGCAGGCGAGGAGGCCGATCAGGAAAGAGCCGGCCCCATTGACGATGAGCGTGCCATAGGGGAAGCTGCTTCCAAGAAAGGAGGCGGCGACCAGGGTGACGGTGTATCGCGTGAGTGCGCCCAGTGCGCCGCCTAAAGCGACAAGGAGCGGTGTGAGATAGGAAGACATAGGGGTTCCTTTCTGATGATAGAGGCAAAGGCGTATGAGACATCCCTTATTGGGGGAACGTATGATGCGCGGATGCGCTGCCTTGAACATAAAATACATTTTCTATTATAATATGGAAAGCAAGAGAGGAGGGATGGCGATGCTTCTGGCAGGGATCATCAGTCACAGCGAAGAGACGGCCGGGCTCATCCGGCGTTTCTTGGGAGAAATGACACGCTCGCGGGGGCTTTCCCTTTCCTGCGTGTCGTATGACAACAGCTACGCCTTTCTGGGTGACTGGCGGCGCGGGGAGGAGCGCTTCGATCTGCTCTTCTGGGATCTATCCTTTCTGCCCGAGGGGGCGATGCAGACAGCCGCCGATGTGCGCGCGAAGTGGGCGGATACGGAAATGGTTTTCCTCGCAGAGGATGACAGCCGCGCACTCGAATCCTTCCGTCTGGGGGCGCGGCACTACCTGCTCCTTCCGGCGACAGAGGCGGAGGCGAGAGAGGCCGTCGACCGCTGCCTTTCCGCGCTGGAAGGGAGCTGGCGGCGGAAGGTGCTCCTCAAAACGGCCGCTGGCTGGCGTTCGGTCGCGCTGGCGGATATAGAAGCGGTGATTTCCGAAGACCATGTGCAGCGCATGTACCTTTCCGGCGGCGAAGAGCTCTGCCTCTCATCGACGCTCTCTTCCCTGACGGAAAAGCTCAGGGGCCGGAGTGCTTTTCATTTCCTCTCACCGGGCCGCGGCATGCTTGTCAATGCGGAGCGGGTGAAGGAAATCGGGCAGGAGGCACTGACGCTCGAAAGCGGCCGTGAGCTTCCTTTGGTGAAACGGAAGGCGGGCGCTTTCTGCAAGGAATGGGAGAAGGCACTCTGCCGGTCGGGAGAGTGAGTGGCTGGGGACTAGGGACTGGTAGCTAGGGACTAGTGACTAGTAGCTAGGGATTAGGGATTGGGGATTAGGAGCCTCAAGTGACTAGTGACTTGTGACTAGTGACTGAAATTCCACCTTCGGGCATTGCCCTTTATAAAAATCGACGCGGAGCGTCGCTCCGCCTAAGCCTTCCCCATCGGGGAAGGGGGACCGCGTCAGCGGCGCTCGGGTGCTTTCATAAATCGTCGACTTGAGACGCTCCTTCCCACTCTCTTTCATACCGCCAGTGCCCTATCCGCCCCCTACGGGGCACCTTCCCCTCGAGGGGGAGGCTGACGATACGAGGGGAGCCTGCTATCAAGAGACCTTCGGGCATCGCCCTATTTATATACTGCGGCGAAGCCGCCACCACAGTCCTGAACCCTGAACCCTGAACCCTTGAACTCTTGACCCCTGAAACGAAAGGAGACACCATGGCATCCCGATTTCTACATGATCCGAAGTACGCATTGGCGTATGGGCTTTTGGCGCTGCTGCTCCTTTTGGTCGGGGGCCTTTTTTTCCGGGAAGCGGGGCATCTGCGGGAGCGGGCGGAAGGGACGTCCGCGGAGAATCAGCTCCTTCTGTCGTATCAGCACGCGGAGAGGAATGCGGCGCGTCAGGATTTCCTCTCTTCGCTCTTTCAAAAGGCGCCGGCTTCGGCCTATGAGGAGCTGCTGGAGGAGGCAGGCGTCTCCGTGAAGGAGATTTCAGAGGAAAAGAATGGAAATTTTAATAAAATTCATGTAGTTGGCACTGGCAGTTTTTCACAAATTGTCCGCGGCTTTGATATAATAAAAAGCAAAGAAGTGTGGAATGTGGTGAAGCTCGTCCGATTAAAACGAGAAGGGACGACCTTGTCCTTTGCGCTCGAGATCACTGCATTTCAAAGCCGAGGTACCTATGAAGAAGAGAAATATCGTACTGATCGGTCCGATGGGGACCGGTAAAAGCAGAGCCGCGAAGATCCTGGCCGATGGGCTGGATTGGCAGCTCGCAGACACAGACCGCATGATGGAGCGGGATACGGGGATGAAGATCGCCGACTTCTATCGCGATGCGGGGGCAGAGGCCTTCGCGGAGAAGGAAATGCAGGTGATCAGCCGCGTCCGCTACTACCATGAAGCGGTGATCGCGATGGGGGGCAATTACCCCATGACGGAGGAGAAATTTCACCTCCTTGCGGAGCATGGCGTGATGGTGCTGCTCTATGCGAAGCCGTACCGCCTTGCAGAGCGGGTGCGCCGCCGCATTGGCAAGCGCCCGACCATGGATTATTCCGATGTGGATGGCTATGTGCGCCAGATGCTGCGGAAATGGGCGAAGTGGCGCGATCGTGTGGATGTGGTCATCAATACGACCAACTGCCACCCGGAGCAGACTGCGATCCTGATCGCCCGCTATCTGGACCAGCATCATGTGGAGTTTGCTGAGCGGAGATTGTGATCAAGAGCGTAGCAGGTTCTGCGGGTTCAAAAGGTTCAGCAGGTTGAGGAACCTTGCGTGAATGGTGATTGGTGACTAGTGACTTGAATCCGACTTTCGGGCATCGCCCTTTTGTAAAAAATCGACGCTTCGCGTCCATAAATATTTGCGGCGAAGCCGCCACCACAACCCTGAACCCTGAACCTTCAACTCATTCCCCAAGGAGGCGACTTTTATGAAACGACTGGCTGTACTGACCAGCGGCGGTGATGCACAGGGCATGAATGCCGCTGTCAGAAGCGTTGTCCGGACATCGCTCGCGCTGGGCGCTGAGGTATACGGCATTGAGCGTGGCTATGCAGGACTTCTGGATGAAGACATCGCGCCGATGACCTCGGCGTCTGTGGGCGGGATCGTGCTGCGCGGCGGGACGATGCTGCGCACGGCGCGCTGTCAGGCTTTCTTCGAACGGAAAAATCAGATCAAAGCGGCGGATATTTTAAGGAAGCACGGCATCGACGGGCTCGTCGTCATCGGCGGTGACGGTTCTGTGCAGGGGGCTGAAGTATTGACGCGCCTCGGCATTCCGACGGTGACGGTACCGGGTACGATCGATAACGACATGCATGGGACCGATGAGACCATCGGGCATGATACGGCGGTGAACGTGGTCGTTTCCGCTGTGAGCCGCATCCGAGACAGTGCGTCTGCCCACGAACGTGCCGCCATTGTGGAAGTCATGGGACGTTTCGCGGGGCACATCGCACTTGATGCGGGCCTTGCCTGCGGAGCGGAGTACATTCTGGTGCCGGAGGTACCCTTCGAACGGGAGAAGCTGGCAAGGAGCCTCGAGGCGCAGATGAAGCTGGGGCGGACGAATAGCATCATCATCTGTGCGGAAGGCGCTGGCGATGCCCGCTTGCTGGGCGAGTGGCTGAAAGAGCATACAAAGATCGACGTCTGTACGACCACGCTCGGCTTCATCCAGCGCGGCGGCCAGCCGACGGCTAGAGACTGCCAGCTTGGCTCCATTTTAGGCGCGTGCGCGGTGACCGCGCTTCTTAAAGGGGAAACCGGCGCGCTCATCGGTATGCATAGAGGTCGCGTGCGCATTCTTCCCTACGAAGAAGCAAAAAAAGAAAAAGAACCATTCCGCAGAGATCTCTACGACCTCGCCGTCATGCTCGGCGCGACTGGAATGGAATAAAGCAAAGCGGCGCACTGTTCGTATGGCGCCGCTTTTTTGTGACTAGTGACTGGTGGCTAGGGATGAGTGGCTAGGGATGAGTGGCTAGGGATTAGGTTAGCGATACGAGAATACCATCATCTCAAATGGCGACGAAGCCGCTACCAGAACCCATAGAACCCATAGAACCCATAGAATCTGTTTACCAAAGGAGTCTTTATGAAGAAGATCATCGTCAGCGCCTGCCTTTTGGGGCGAAACTGCAAGTACAGCGGCGGAAACAATCGGAATGAAGCCGTGATTTCCTATGTAAAGGGCAAAGAGGTGATCCCTGTCTGTCCGGAGGTCGCGGCCGGTATGCCGGTCCCGCGGTCTCCGGTGGAGCTTCGCGAAGGGCGTGTGATTTCCTGCGAGGGAAAGGATCTGGATGCCGTGTATCGCGCCGGTGTCGCACGGACACTGAAGGAAATCGAGGGGGAAGAGATCGCGTGTGCGATCCTCAAGGCGAAAAGTCCCACCTGCGGTGTCCATGAGATCTATGACGGCACATTCAGCGGCAAAAAGATCAAAGGCCGCGGCATCCTGGCCGAAGCCTTAGTCAAAGCGGGCATCCGCATCATCGACGAGAAGGATGTGGAATCAGGAGTGGCTAGGGATTAGGTTTGCGATACGAGAAAACCGCCAGTTTCAAACCTCCGCGGCGCTTAGATCCTTCGACTCCGTTCTCCTATTTCAGATAAGCCATTTTTTAACATACGACGTTTTTCTCCGCTCAGGATGACGAAATGCGCCGTACCATTATTTCGCATTTCGCATTTCTCATTTCTAATTTCTAATTTCTCATTCAAGCGGAGCTTTCATCCGCAATCAAAGGGCGATACGCCCCAGGGGCGGACCCGGAACCTGTTCCCTTCCATTTGACAAACTTGGTTTCTTTCCTTATAATGAAGAAAATGACCGCTAGTCAATTTCAAAGGAGGAATACCTATGCATAAGAAATGGATCGCTATCGCAGCAGCCGGACTGCTGCTCGTTTCTACGATGACCGCGCAGGCGGAGGAGCTGCCGCGCAGGAGCCTCACTGTATCGGGGAGCGCAGAGGTCACGGCGAAGAGTGACACGGCTGCCGTTTACCTCTCTGTCGAGACAGAGTCGGCGCAGGTAAAGAATGCCGCTCGTGAGAATGCCCAGATCATGACCGATGTGCGGAATGCCGTCATTGCCGCTGGTGCAGATGCGTCAAAAATCGAGACGCAGAATTACAATGTGTATCCGCAGAATATCTATGATGATAAGGGCCGCGTGAAGTCGAAGACATATAAATGCACGAATTCCATGAAGGTCGTGGTGAGCCGTCTGGATAAAACGGCTGCCGTCATAGATGCGGCAGTAGAAGCCGGAGCGAACCGCATTGACTCCGTGGATTTCTCCGTGAGCAAGACGCAGGAGTATAAGGAGGAAGCCCTGCGACAGGCGATCGCTGCTGCGCTTCGCAAGGCGCAGATCATGGCGGGTACGCTGGGCCGATCGGTCGTGAATGTGATTTCCGTCAATGAAGACAGCGCCGACGTCACCCCGTACCGTGTGATGAATGTGCGCATGATGGCTGGATCGGCAGCGGATGCCAAAGAAGCGACCCCGCTTTCCCCAGGGGACACGAAGCTCCAGAGCCGTGTCACCGTGGTGTTTGAAATTGGGTGACTAGGGACTGGTGGCTAGGGATTAGTGACTAGGGATCAAGGAATTCTCCCTTATGGAGTAGGCCCTTGGAGAAGGGCCGCGCCAAAGGCGCAGGATAGAGTGCCCCATAAGGGCGCAATTCACCGTAGCGGTCAGTATCCATTTGTGCTAATCGTTATCCCGTATCGTCATTCCGACTGAAGTGGAGGAATCTTTGTGTTATCAGTAAGCGGGATAGATGGGAATGTCGAAAACGATGTCTCGGTATTGCATGATGATTGAGTAGTCCCCCATTGAACCTCCGGAATCCGCTAAGTCTTAATATAAAAGGCGATGTGAAATAACGATCATCTCATTTTCGCGTTCAATCTGCCGCGGGG
>OGRO01000503.1_pt1 | contig 37407 bp, 42 predicted proteins | sample 1553451 | NCBI WGS metagenome assembly OGRO01 (sample SAMEA2580021, study PRJEB22360) | human gut metagenome | reverse complement strand
CATTATCCCATGTATTATTTACTATTTATCTTTTATCTTCATTTTTGATATTACAGATATTGGTACTTATACAAAACAAGTGATTGATTATAATGTCAACATGTTTAATTATCACAGTAAGTTAGTTGCTGCCCATCCATTTGAATCATCTTGGTATGAATGGCCAATTATGACGAGACCAATTTGGTATGCCTGGAATGAATCTACGTTCCATCCAGGTGTTGTAAGTAGTATTTCCGCATTTGGTAATCCTCTTGTTTGGTGGGGAGGACTTGGTGCTTTACTTGCTACATTAATTATTGGAATTAAGAAACGTGATAAGATTTCCGCCTTTATTATCATTGGTTATTTATCCGTATTACTTCCATGGGCATGTATTAGTAGAATTGTATTTATATACCATTATTATCCAGCAGTGATCTTTTTAACACTTGCCCTTGCTTATGTCGCATACCATGTTGTTCAAAAGTGGAAAAAAGGGATTTATGCAGTGATGATTTATGTCGCTATTGCGTATGCGTTATTCTTCTATTTCTTCCCAGTTTTATCTGGTAGTCCTACAACGAAAGCATACTTAAAACAATTGCAGTGGTTACCATCGTGGTCTTTCACATTAGAGTAAAGAGGTGGTTCAGTTGAAAAAAGGATTTACACTTGTTGAGTTAATTGGTGTGATTGCAGTACTGGGTATTATTTTATTAGTAACAATTCCAACATTAACGAGTACATTGAGAAATAATAGTGATCAAAAATATGAGAATACACTGCAAGATATTTATCTCGCAACAGAACAATATACTTTAAATTACAAAGAACAATTCCCATCTTTAGAACAAATAGGGGGAAGTGCCATGGTAACTATTGAAACATTAAAAAATGCTGGTTATATTAATGAAAATTTAGAAAATCCAAATACAGGTGCCCCTTTTCAAAACAACGATTATATTGAAGTTACGATTGGGGAAGATTATAAACGTACTTATTCGTTTCATTCCGCCGGTTAAAAAAGTCAGAAGCTTCTGACTTTTATAGTATCATTTTCTTTAAGTTTTCAATTCCAGATTTTTCTAAGCGCGATATTTGAGCTTGACTGATTCCAATTTCTTCAGCAAGTTCCATTTGGGTTTTCCCAATAAAATAACGGGACGTTAGTACATAACGTTCTTTTTCTTTTAGTTTTTGGAGGGCATCATGAAGAGCAATCCTTGTTTCTAGAGAGTAATTTTTATTTTTTTTGTCTTCTAATTGGTCTTCTAAATAGATGGTATCTCCTCCATCATTATAGATTGGTTCAAACATAGATACAGCTTCTTTTAAAGAATCGAGTGCCATTTGCACCTCATATTCAGGGATGTTTAAGGCGGAAGCTACTTCTTGAATAGAAGCTTCCTTTCCGTGAAGAGCAGTCAATTCTTCTTTCTTTTTTAGTGCCTTATATGCAGTATCTTTGATACTTCTAGCAATTCTTACGCTGTTATTATCTCTTAAATATCTTTTGACTTCCCCTAAGATCATAGGGACACTATAAGTTGAAAACTTTACTTGATAAGATAGATCAAAATGTTCGATGGCTTTAATGAGACCAATACAACCGACTTGAAATAAGTCATCCATGTTATCAACACGTTCATGAAATCTTTTTAAAATGCTCAAAACGAGTTTTAGATTTCCTTGGATGAGTGCTTCTTTTGCCTTTTCGTCTCCATTTTTATATTTCTGAAATAGTACAATCATTTCTTCATTCGATAATACTTGAATATTCGCAGTATTCACGCCACAAATTTCTACTTTGTGTCGTGCCATATATAACTCCTTTCTCCTTTTACATTTTGACCAAAATCAAAGTAGTTATACAAAAAGAGGAGAATAATTCTTGAAAAAGGATCCGATTTCATTTATAATAAGATATAGAATACTAGGAGGGTGCATATGTTTTTGAAAAAGAGGAAAGGTTTTACTTTAGTTGAGTTATTAGCCGTGATTGTGATACTTGGTGTAATCGCATTAATTACCGTACCCTTAACAGGACAGGTGATGTTGAATGCACGAAGAAAAGCGATTGAAAATAGCGCAGAAGCATTACTAAGAGAGACAAGTCTTCAAGAGGCGATGAATAAAATTGAAGATAATGTTGATATCTCCATTACGGATAGCCGGTTAAATATCAGTGATAATCCATTCATTAGTGGAATTATTCGTAGAAATGATGATGGCGATTTAGAGCTTGAAAATGCGACGGATGGAGAATTTTGTGTGAATGGAACAAGTGGTCATTTAACAATTGAAGATGGTGCGTGTGTGATTGAGGATGATACACCACCTGAATTGGAAGTGCAACCTGGTTATATTGGTGCTACTGAGGCGGTAGTGATTGCCATTGGAAAAGATGAAGAGTCCGGAATTCGTGGCTATGAATTTAAATTAGAAGATGATGAAGAATATTCTCCAATGCAACCAGAAAACTATTATCAATTTGAAAATTTAGAACGTGGAACGACTTATACGGTAATCGTTCGTGTGACGAATGGTGTAGGACTCACTACAGAAAAGAGTGTTGAATTCACAACGAAAAATATTTCTCCTGCAACGTTTGTTGTATCAGAACCAAATAAGTGGACACAATCGAAAGATGTACAAATCATCTATCCTGCGAGAATTGATGGTGTAGAATATCGATATAAAGTAGGAGAGGATGATGAGTGGCATACACTCACTTCTGGAACAACAACGACTGTAACAGTTACAGAAAACAATACGATGGTATATGCAGAAGTCATTTTAGAGAGTGAAAAAGCACCTTCTAGCATCTTAGTGACTCATATTGATCGAGAACCGCCACAAGTGGAAGTAGAAGTGACTCCTGATCCTGATTCTTGGTCTCGTGAGAAAACAATTATTATTCGAGCAAACGATATGCCAAGTGGCGAAGGTGGAAAAGATAATGCAGGAATTGCAGAAGAAGGTTATTCTTTTAACGAAGGAGCAACTTGGACAAAGGCAACGACTTTGACATCAACAAAAGAAGATACGTATGAAATTCGTGTTCGTGATAATGCCGGTAATATTGCAAGTGCAACAGTTGTCATTGATAAAATTGATCGTATTGCTCCAACATGTGCAAGTGCAGGTGGAAGTGAGACTTGGACAAATCAAAGTGTTACATTAACTGGAACTTGTACAGATAATGGTGGAGGATCTGGATGTAGAGAACAAGTCATTACCTCTACGATTGACAATGAAATGAGTGGAACTGCAACACCGGGGACAGTAAGTGATTTAGCAGGAAATACAACTGCTTGTCCTACGCAAGAAGTACATATTGATAAAACACCACCTACTTGTGAAGTAGAAGGTGGAACAATAGAAAATGGCTTAATTCAAATTGAAGTGAATAAAGCAACAATTTTAATTGGAAAATGTAATGATACAGGTAGCGGATGTGCAACAGGTAATATGAGACAGACAGTTAGTACAAGTACTCTAGGAAATGTTTTAATTGGTACGATGAGAGACCGTGCTGGAAATACTGCAGATTGTACAGTAAATGTTGTGGAAGGAGATAATCCTGATCCTGGAACAGATACAACCCCACCAGAATGTCCTGTATTTACAGCAAATGTAGAACCAGAAACTTGGACAAATAAAAAAGTTGAAATTACAATTACACCATCAGAAGATACAGATAGTTGGGTATGGGAGACAAATCGTAGTACAACAACAGGCGAGAATGCAGTATGGAGAACTTGGGGTGCTAATATAGGTACACAAGTAAAAACACTTCAAGAATTACATAAATCCAGTGATTCTGTAGATTCTAAAGTACGTCAAGGACGTGTTATTGTATCAGATGCCCATGGAAATTCAAGGACATGTTATACTCCAGTATATTATATTGACCAAACAGCTCCATCTTGTCCAACATTTAAAGCAGATACGACTGCTAGGAAATGGACAAATAAGGATCAAGTAAATATTACCATTACACCAACCGCTGATACAGAGAGTTGGACTTGGTATACCAATAACCCTGGAAAGTCAACATGGAATAAGTGGCAAACAGAAACAACAAAAGCGACAAAAGGTATAAGTGCCGAGGGAAAACGTCAAGGAAAAGTCATTGTACGAGACGAATTAGGAAATGAACGTGAGTGTAAGACGAGTGAATATTGGCTTGATCGTACACCACCATATACTCCAGTTATTACAAAAATTGTTTATCCAGTATATGCAAATTTCTCCGGTCATTCTTCATCCAGTGGAACAACAACGAGTAAATTATTGACTGATAGAACTGTGACATTTAAGGCAGATGATGGTTATTGTTCTGATTATACTAGGGAATCATGGAGTTTTTATGGAGATCAACCATTACCTGGTTCTCCAAAAGGGTCAGATTATACAGTTGAAATAAAATACTCTTGCTCTGGAACCAATTGCTATATTAGTTTGGGTGGTGACAAGAAAAAAAGTATTACATCATGGACAAAAGTGTCATGGAAAGATATTAGTATGTATGCCGGAGATACCAGAAGTTCTTCTACATTCCAAGTAAGACTTTCTGACGGCGCAAATAATAAATCAAAAGTGTTAACTTATAAGACAAATTGGTGTGTATAGAACAAGGAGGAATGAAATGGAAAAGAAATATAGAGTATTAATGGGAGTACTTGTCATTATTGTTCTTGCCTTGATTTTCTTCCTTGTATATTCCTTGATAGGAAATCAAAAAGAGGCATCATCGACAACAGGAAATGCGAATACAGAACAGCAAGAACAGACAGAAGAAGAACAAGTATTAGAACGAGCAGAGAGCTTGAATCCGGATACTCCTAGTACATATGAAATTGTTGAAAAGAGTACAAATGAAAACAATGAAACGGTTTATACCGTAGAAGATGTAAACACGAATGAACAATATACTTATGTAGTGGATGAAAACGGAGATATTTATTTAGAAGTTTATTCAAGCACTGCGAATGCCAGTGGAAATGAAATGATGGAAGGCGAGTCATAAGATTCGCCTTTTCTCATACAATAAATTAGGTGGTATTATGCGTTTGTCCGATCTTCAAAATAAAGATGTCGTTAATATTGTTGATGGAAAATTAGTAGGAAATATCATCGATGTATCGATTCAAGCAAATAGTGGAGCAATGGAGACTTTAATCGTAGAAAAAAGTAAATTATTTGTTTCCCTTTTCTCTAATAAGAATGAAATTGAGATTCGTTGGGATCAAATTGAAAAAATAGGTGAAGATGTGATTTTAGTTCGTATAAAAGTATGATATAATGGAATAGGTGATGAATCATGGCAATTAAAACAACAGTAGAAAATAATGATGTTTTAAATGAATTGTTGGAAAAATATAATTTAGAAATTGTTTTGGAACCAAAGAAAGAAAAACAGACGAAAAAACAAAAGAAGTCAAAGAAAAAATAGAAAGTGGTGTTCTATGAAAGTATTATTACATTCTGACAAGATGAAAGAGATTGAGAAGAGTGGTGTTGGTAGAGCGATTATTCACCAACAGGAAGCTTTAAGATTAAATCATGTACCATATACATTAGATCCTAAAGATGACTATGATATTATTCATATTAATACAATTTTTCCAGAATCGTATTTGATGGCTAAAAGAGCGAAGAAGCAAGGAAAGAAAGTGATTTTCCATGCCCATTCTACAGAAGAAGATTTTCGTAATTCTTTTATTCTTTCTAATCAAGTTGCTCCATTATTTAAAACTTGGTTAAAGAAACTTTACTCATCCGCTGATTATATTATTACGCCAACTCCCTATTCTAAAAAATTATTAGAAGGTTATGACCTTGGAAAACCGATTGTTGCGATCTCTAATGGGATTGATCTGAAATTTTATCAAAAACAAGAACATGATCGGGAAGAGTTTCGTAAGAAGTTTGGATTTCAAGAAACGGATAAAGTGATTATGAGTGTTGGACTTTATTTGGAGAGAAAGGGAATTACAGAGTTTGTAGAACTAGCGAAAAGAATGCCGGAATATCGGTTTATTTGGTTTGGTTATACGAATTTGAATACGGTACCTAGTACGGTTAGAGAAGCAGTGACAACGAAGCTTCCAAATCTTCAGTTTCCTGGTTATTTACCACGTGAAGAACTTCGTAAGGCTTATTTTGGGGCTGACTTATTCTTATTTATGACGCATGAGGAGACAGAGGGAATTGTGTTATTAGAAGCACTTGCTTGTAAAATTCCAGTCTTGATTCGTGATATTCCAATTTATTCTGACTGGTTTGAAGATGGAAAGAACATCTATAAAGCAAAGACATTGGATGAGTTTGAAGAGAAAGTAAGAAAAATTGTAGAACACGAACTGCCTGATTTAACAGAGCAAGGTTATTTAGAAGCGAAGAAGAGAGATATTAAAGAGATTGGTAAAGAATTAAAAAAAGTTTATGAGAAAGTAATGACATTAGATACTGTTGAAAATAAATAAACAGGAAATGTGCGTGTTCATAAGAAGACGCACATTTTTATATATTTATTTCATAAGAACAACTTTACTTTGAAATGAAGTTTTTATATTGGTTCATTAAAATGTAAATAATATGTTATAATCATTTTAGGTGAGAATATGAACGGTGCTTTGGAGCAAATAATGAAACCATTTAAAATAGCCTTTATTTGTCTCGTTGTCGAATTTATTATTTTATTTACACTTTTTACTGCCTTGTATAGTGTTTATGATAAAAATTTATTTGTTGTAAATATGAATAATGTTGAAATGAACTGTTATTATAGTGAAAAATATACAAATGGAATTTTAATTAGCGCAACAAGTTCAGGTTATAATTCAGTGGAAAATCGTGTTAATAGGATTGATTTAGATGATAAAATAACGTTACGTGTACAAGAATTTGAAGTGTATTATAAAAATGGTCAGAGAAAATCAACTGCAAGTGGATGGTATAAGGATGATTCTGATGTGTATGAAAAAGTAAATGATTCTGATATGGAGTTACTAATTAAAAGAAAAAATAAGGTAATATATGCTGGACCATACATTGAAGATGTGTCAAGTATAATGAATGAAAAAGGAAGATATTTCATACATATTTACGTGACACGAAAGAATACATTATTATCTTCTGTTAAAACACATATTAGTTTTAATGTTGTGGTCGGAGGTGGTAATCGTGAATAATATTAAATTACATCTACAGAAATATTTTATCTACGATATATTGGCAGTCATTTTATTTATAGGAATAAGTAAATTCGTAATTAACTTATATAATGATCATCAAACTAATGTGCATTTAGAAAATGATTTTTCTTATTATAATTCCACATTAGATGAAATATATAAAATAGATCCATCAATATTTAAATTTGATGAAAATAATATAGCGATTGTAGAGATGAGTAATTTGTTAAAGCCCATAACAAATGGAACAGACACCATCTTTTTCGGTGAAGTTCCAATGACAAAAGAACAAGATCAATGTGTAGGATATATCATTGTAAAAAGGAATGACAATAAGTTAAGTTATGATTATTCGCACATTTGTGATATGTTAGATTATTAAGAATTTGACAGATTATCAGCTTATCGAACACTGGAAAATAAATAAACAGGGTGTTCCTGTTTTTTTCGTATCTTGTTGGATTTTTTTGAACATGGTATAATACAAGTATGGAGGTTTTATGCATCAGAAAATAAATAAAATCATTTGGGGGATTGCTTTGATCCTTTTGATTGGATTGGGAATATCTTTATTATTCCGTGATCAGGTATCGTTGTATCAAGAAACATATCCATATTTTGATACTGAGATTCATGTTCAAATTTATGAGAAGGATCGACAGAAAGTAGAGAAAGTATTTCAAAAAATAGATGAGATTTATGATTCCTATGAGAAATTGACAGATACAGAACAAGCTTATGATGACATGGTGAATTTATATACCATTGCGACAAATGAAGAAACAAAAGAAAGTCTCGTCTTGGAGGATCGTTTATATCGTCTTTTAGAGGAGATAACGAAGTTCAGTGAGGAAATAGATGGTAGGATTACTTTTCATCATGGGAGTCTACACCAAGGATGGAATGATGTGATTGAAAAGAAAGATGGGATTCCAAGTGCGGAAGAAATTGCCCGTTGGAATGAAGAAGATCAATCAGAAATACATTTATTAGAAGATCATCGTATTGAAAATAATCATCCCCATATTTATTTAGGAAAGATTCCAATTGGGTTTGCGAATGATGAAATTATTTCTTATTTAGAAGAAGAAGGAATCGAACATTATTTGATTCAAGAAAATGGAAATGCGACGATGGGAACTTCTCTAGAAGAAGAACCGTATAAAGTTGCTTTAGAAATTCCATGGGAAGAGGAAGATTCTGTAACTATTTTATCTTTGAAAAATAAAACAGTTGTTACATATGGAAGAGATCAAGATACGTATTCTTATGAAGGAAAAACATATCACCATTTGATTGATCCTAGTACCTCTTATCCTGAAGAAGAGATGGATAAAGTGACAACCATTGCAGAAGATCCCATCCAGGCTTATTTACTGGGCTATGCTTTTTATCTGTTGCCACTAGAAACAGGACAAGAGCTTGCGAAAGACAAGGGAGTCGATGTACTTTGGTATGACTATGGTGAGGTTAGAACAATGACAGAACAATTTTCTTCCTATGTCATGAAAAACGTATAGTCAAGTAGGGGGAAATTTGCTATAATGGAACAGGTGATGCTTCATGAGAAAAATATTAGGTGTTGGGTTGATTGCATTTGTTATCGATCAGATTGTAAAATTAGTGATCAATACAATGGTATCGTTAGAGAGAAGTATTTCTGTTTTGGGTGATTTTTTTCAGATTACTTATGTGAGAAATTATGGAGCAGCTTTTAATATTTTGACTGGGAATCGATTCTTTTTGATTTTGATTGCCTGTATGACGTTATTTCTTCTTCTTTTCTTTCTTCGAAAAGAAGGGGTGAAGACAAGGATAGAACAGATTGGATATGGACTTTTTATTGGTGGGATTGTTGGTAATTTATGGGATCGTTTGATTTATGGATATGTGATTGATTATTTGGATTTTGAGTTGTTCCACATCCATATGCCTATTTTTAATCTTGCTGATGTTTGTATTTGTTTTGGTGTATGTCTTTGTATTTATGCGTTGTTAAAGGAGGAATTTGGATGGAAATCGTTGTCGAAGAAGGTGGCAAAAGATTAGATCAATATGTGATGAATGAGACGGGTTATAGTCGTAGTAAGATTCAGAAGATGATTGAGAGTCACCTAGTTTTGGTAAATGGAAAAGAAAGTAAGAATCGTTATATTGTTCATGATGGGGATCGGATTACGGTAGGGGATTATGAAGAACCAGAGATGAGTTATGAACCTGAGAAGATTCCCTTAGATATTGTTTATGAAGATGAGGATTTGTTGGTTATAAATAAGGCAAATGGGATGGTTGTCCATCCTGCTCCAGGGAATCCAAATGGAACTTTGGTGAATGCGCTTTTGTATCATTCCAAAGAGTTAAGTGATGTCAACGGTGCTTTTCGTCCTGGCATTGTTCATCGTATTGATGCGGAGACAACGGGACTTTTAGTGGTTGCAAAAAACAATGAGGCACATCTGAATTTGGCAGAGCAACTCAAAAATAAGACGACAAAGAGAACTTATGTGGCGCTTTGTTGGGGTGTGATAGAAGAAGACAGTGGAGATATTATTGCTCCAATTGGACGTGATCCAAAGGATCGTAAAAAGATGACAGTAACAGATAAGAACAGTAAGGAAGCAATTACTCATTTTCGTGTATTAGAGCGATATCAGAATGCGACGAAGATTGAGTTAAATCTAGAGACTGGTAGAACGCATCAGATTCGTGTTCATATGAATTATATTGGGCATCCAATTATCAATGACAAAGTCTATGGAAATCGCAAGTTATTTGATCAAACAGGGCAATGTTTACATGCGAAAACACTAGGCTTTATCCATCCTAGAACGAAACAGTATATGGAATTTGATAGTCCATTACCAGAGTGTTTTTTAAATATAGAGAGACAATTAGAAAGATAGGTGATAGAAATGGAAGAACAAGGAGTTATGATCGGAAGTAAAAACGATGAGCTTGTGATGAAGTTATTACACTATTTTATTGCAGATAAAGATTATAATCCAATTGTATTACACGGTGCGAAAAATGAGATCTGGTTAGAAAACTTGGATAGTGATTATCCAATTGTGCGTATTGTGACGGATTATATTCACAATGATGAACAATTTCAATTTGATTTATTAAAAACGAGAAGTATCTTAAAAAAGATTAAGAAAAAAACAGTTTCTCTTCATATGGAAATGGTTTCTTTCTATTTAAATTTAGGGGATAATGTGCACATGATTAAAGAACAACAGAAGTATGAACATATTTCTTGTGTTTCTATCCCAGAAAACTTATCGATCAATCAATTACAGAAGAATAAGATTGTTTTAGAAGCTTTTCCTGATTTGATGAAACGTACTACGTTTAAAGAGAAAGGGGAAGAGTTATTTATTCGTTTGACAAGAGATATTACAAAAAAATCTGAGACGGATGCACGAAAAGCAGAAGATGTTTTCCGTATTCGTAAACCAGTTGTTACTATGGCAATTATCGCAATTAATGTTCTTATTTTTATTGCGATGTATCTATTTGGAAATGGTTCTACCGATGTGGCAACATTACTTGCATTTGGAGCGAATTTCGGAGAGCTTGTTCGTGCTGGTCAAGTTTATCGTCTAATTACCAGTGCATTTCTTCACATTGGATTTATCCATTTGTTGGTAAATTGTTATTCTTTATATGTGATTGGACCACAGTTAGAGAGTTTTTTAGGAAGATGGAAGTATCTTGCTGTTTATTTGCTCAGTGCGATTGCCGGTAACTTATTATCTATTTCTTTTGGTAGTAGTTTACAAATTAGTGCAGGAGCGAGTGGTGCGATTTTTGGTTTACTAGGATCTTTAGTTTATTTTGGATATCATTATCGTATTTATTTAGGAACAGTATTACGTTCTCAGATTATTCCAATTATTGTTTTAAATTTACTTGCTGGGTTCCTACTTTCAGGAATTGATAATGCCGCACATATTGGTGGATTAATTGCTGGTGTGTTTGTTACTATGGCACTAGGAGTGAAAGGAAAGAGTTCTTTACAAGATCGTATTAATGGAGGAATTATTTCTGTCTTATTCTTTGGATTTTTAATTTATTTAGGATTTTTTGGAGCTGCATAGCTCCTTTTTCTTTCGTAAAGAAAAAGACTATAACTTACGATATAGTCCGATAGCAATTCCCAAAATAGATACATTATCTAAAATAATGGGATCCATAGTATCATTTTCAGGTTGTAGTCTAAAATAATTGGATTCTTTATAAAATGTTTTTAATGTTACTTCATTTTCATCTGTCATAGCAACAACGATTTGTCCGTTACGTGCTGTGTTTTGTCTTTCTACAATTACGATATCTCCATCTAAGATTCCTGCATTAATCATACTTTCTCCGCTTACTTTTAGTGTAAATACTTCTTTATTTTTGGGAATTAAATAAGCAGGAAGGGAAAAATATTCACCAGGGTTTTGAATTGCTTCAATTGGGCTTCCTGCGGTGATTTTTCCAAGAAGTGGAACGTCGACGACTTCTGCTTCTTTTTTTGCGAATTCATTATCTACTAATAATTCAATTGCACGATTCTTTGTTTCTTTTCTACGTATCACACCTTTACGTTCCAAGTTCTCCAAATGGGCATGTATTGTTGCAGGGCTAGATACACCAAGAGAAGAACCAATTTCCCTTACAGTAGGGGGATATCCGTTTTTAACAATATATGATTTAATATAATCTAATATTTCGTTTTGTCGTTTTGTTAATTCTTTCATAGTCAGGCCTCCTTTTACATCCTGTATACAGTATAACATGTGGAATGTAAAAAGTCAAACATTTGTTTGTATTTGGTCTTGACACGAACAAATGTTTGAGGTATGATAAATACAGAAAGAGGAGGTAGTTGTATGAAAGAATTATTAAAGAACAAATTAATGATAGGATGTTTTATTTTTATCCTCGCTTTTACTTATGTGAGTGCAACAAATCAACAGAAGATGGAGGAGGACAGCAGACGCACTGAACAACAATATGTTGCGATGAATGTTCAGTAAGTAATTTACTAATCGTGAGGATCGGTGTATAATATTCTTAGAATAGAGAGGGATACCTATGACAATGGAAGAATTAATAATCCGTAACATTAAGACGTTAGGGATTGATATGATTAAAAAAGCTGGTAGTGGGCATCCGGGAATCGTACTTGATGCAGCGCCGATTATGTATACTTTATTTTCAAGACATTTATTATACAATGTAAATGATCCTCACTGGTTAAATCGTGATCGATTTGTTTTATCTTCAGGACATGGTTCTGCACTGCTTTATGCGACAATGTTTTTATGTGGATATCCAATTACTTTGGAGGATTTGAAACAATTTCGTGTATATGGTTCTAAAACGCCTGGACATCCTGAATATGGAGTAACAGAAGGGGTTGAAGTGTCGACAGGACCATTAGGACAAGGAATTGCAACAGCGGTTGGAATGGCATTGGGAGAAGAGATATTAGAGAATCGTTATGTGCTTGAGATTGGGGAAAAAAGAAAAAAGATAGAAAAGATGTTTGATTATCATGTCTTTTGTCTTTGTGGAGATGGAGATTTGATGGAAGGGGTTGCATTAGAAGCGATTGCCCTTGCTGGAACATGGAAATTAAATCATTTGATATTGTTGTACGATTGTAATTCTGTTAGTTTGGATGGAGATACAACACATACATTAAACGAAGACATTTTAAAACATTTTGATGCGTGTGGTTGGGAAACGCTCTCTGTATCGAATGGAAATGATATCAAAGAATTAGATCGTGCTTTGGATAAAGCGAAAAAGTCAGATCGTCCCGTATTCATTCGTATTAAAACGAAGATTGGAGAAGGCTCTCTTTTAGAAGGGACGAATGCGGTACATGGAAAGGTATTAGATGATCAAGATATCGCACAGTTAAAGCAGAAGTTAGGAATGCCTGATACTCCATTTTATTATCATGAGGGAGCAAAGCAAGTGTTTACTGGATTGCTTGCGAAAAATACGAGTGCGAAATATCAAGAGTGGGCGACAGAATATCGTCAATATCAAACAAGTCATCAAGAAGAAATTCCGAAAGATTTACAATTTTTATTTCAGAGAGAATCTTTGGATCCGATAGAAAAAATAGAATGGGAATTACCGGATCTGGAAGAAAAGATAGCACTTCGTGATTTGAATCATATGGTTATGGAGAGAATTTCTAAAGAGTTGCCATCGTTGATTGGAGGAAGTGCAGATTTGTCTGCTTCTACGAAAACGTATATCAAAGACGGTGGAGATATTTTTCCGGAGAATAAATATCTAGGAAAAAATATTTGGTTTGGCGTTCGTGAACATGCGATGGGAGCAATTCTAAATGGATTAGCACTGACAGGATTTCGTCCTTATGGTTCCACTTTCTTAGCATTTTCTGATTATTTGAAACCAGCGTTACGTATGACTTCTCTGATGAATTTACCAGTCACATATATTTTTACACATGATGATATTACGATTGGTAGTGATGGTCCAACGCATCAACCAGTAGAACAATTAGCCATGTTACGTGCGACACCAAATCTCAATGTATATCGTCCATGTGATATGAAAGAAATCATTGGTTGTTGGCATGATATATTAAAGAAAAGAAAACCAAGTGCTTTGATTGTTTCTAAAAATCAAGTATCAACGATTTCTACATCGAATCCGATGGAAGTAGAACGTGGTGGATACATTATCGGAAAAGAACAAAATGTTGTTCATGCGATTTTAATTGCAACCGGAGCAGAAATTTCTACTGCTTTACGATTAAAAGAAGTGTTGTTGGAAGAAGCAGGAATTGATTTACGTGTTGTTAGTATGGTTTGTATGGAACATTTCTTAGAACAACCAAAAGAATATCAAGAACAAGTTTTAATTCCATATACAAAAGTATTTGTATTAGAATATGCATCTTCTCTTTGTTGGCATCGTTTTGTATATAATGATCAATACTTATTTACTGTCGATGACTTTGGAAGTAGTGGTTCTAAAGAAGATGTCTTAAAAGCAAGACATTTAGACTTTGATAGCATAAAAGAAAAGATGATTCATATGATTAAGTAGGAAATTCCTACTTTTTTTGACAAGTTTTTCTCTTTCTCTATGATGAAATAAAGATAGGTGATTGTTTTGAGAACATATTATTTATTTCGTATCCGTGAAGAAGTTACACAAGAATTAAAAGAGAAAGAATTTGAACTTTTCTACCTATTAAAAAAATTGATTCAAAAACAAGAACTTCCTGCTTTTCAGATTTCTTGTTATCAACAACTCTGTCTTCCATTTCCCAAAGAGGTACTTGTCCATTATTTTCAAGAAAAGTACCATCCATCTCATAACAAGGAAATCTTTCATCTTCCTCATGAGACATATCAGATTCGTTCTAGTTATTTGAAAGTGACAACGGAAAAACAAATTCCTTCTATTTTTTTTCTGATTTGTCATATCGATCCACATATCTTTCTCTGTGATTTTCAAAATGGGGATTATTTTTATTTGAACGATTTTTATTCTCAGACAAAAATAAAGTCATAAAAAGAGAGATGTCTTGAAAAAGAATCTATTTTTTAGTAGAATACTAGTATGGGAGGTAGTTATATATGGATTGGATCGCATTTTTAATGGATTTATTGAAAGTGCTTGGAGGATTCATTGCTGGAGCAATCGCTGGTTTTTTCCTAGCACGTACTTATATGAAAAAATATATGAAGAAAAACCCACCAATCAATGAACAAATGATTAAGGGTATGATGATGCAGATGGGAAGAAAACCAAGCCAGAAGCAAGTTAATCAAATGATGAAATCAATGTCGAAGTATATGGAATAGTCCATATCTTTTTTTATAAGAGGAGATGATGATATGAAGCCGATCATTGGTATCATTGGAAGACCAGAAGTGACACGTGGTCACAATGAAGTGATGGTATTATATGAGAGTGTTAGAAAGGCAATTGTTCAATATGGGGCAGTTCCGTTAGGAATCGTCCCAACTACCTTACAATCGTATTTAGATAAGAAAAATAGTGATGTTTTACCGATGAACGAAGAGGAGAAAAATGATTACGATATTCTATTACGACTCTGTGATGGGTTGATTTTACCAGGTGGAGATGAAGTGATGGATTACGATTTCGAGGTGATTCGTTATGCGAAAAAAGCTCACATTCCATTGTTAGGAATTTGCATGGGAATGCAAGCAATGGGATTAGAAAGTGGAGGACAATTAAAACCAGTTGTCTCTTATCTATCACATCGAAAGAAAAAACAAGACTATGCACACAGCGTAAACATTTCTCCCTCTTCTTTTCTATATCAAATTGTAGGAAAGGAACAAATAGAAGTAAATAGCTTTCACCAATTCACAGTAATAGATCCAAAATTAGATGTGGTGGGAACAAGTCCTGATGGATTGATTGAAGCAATTGAAGATAAAACTCATCCGTTTTTTGTCGGCGTACAGTGGCACCCAGAAAGTATTTTAGAATATGATATAGTAAGTCAACAATTATTTCAAAGTTTTTTTGACGCTGTAAAGAAAAGGTGAGAGGTATGAAAGTAGAAGAAGTTGGAAAACTTCTACAGGGAACATTTTTAAATGAGACAAATTGTTCAAAAGAGATCGGAGCGATTACGACAGATTCCAGAACAATGAGAAAAAACGATGTGTTTCTCTGCCTTTTGGGAAAAACACTAGATGGACACAATTTTATAAAAGATGCTTTATTAAAAAAGCCTAGTTTAATTATTGTTTCTAAAAAAGTTTCTATCAAAACGAAGGTTCCTATTCTTTTGGTAGAGGATACTTTAGAAGCATATTTTCGTCTTGCACGATATCATTTGGATCAGATTGGGCCAAGTGTTGTCGCAGTAACAGGAAGTGTCGGAAAGACGACAACGAAAGAACTCATTTGGAAATTCCTTCGTATCAAATATCGTGTTTGTAAAAGTGAAGGAAATCATAATAATCATATTGGTGTTCCTATGACCATATTAAAATTAAAATCGAGAGATGAGATTCTTCTTTTAGAAATGGGGATGAATCATCAGGGAGAAATTGAACGTCTTTCAAAACTAGCTACACCACAAATCTCTGTCATTACAAATATTGGAACAAGTCACATTGGTTATTTAAAATCAAAAAGAAATATTTTTCGTGCCAAGATGGAAATTACGAAAGGAATGCACCATGGAATGTTGGTATTAAATGGAGAGGATCATTACTTAAAAAGAGTAAAAGAAAATGACAACTACGATGTTGTCATGGTAGATCATCATTTGTTTCCTCATATTGTGAAAGAACATGAGAATACACTAGAAATCATTTTCCGTTATCAAAAACAGGTTTATCGTTTTTTCTTACCCCGTTATTATGCACATTTGAAAGAAACGATATGGATCGCATTGGAAGTAGGGGTTTTATATCACGTTCCAATGCGTGATATGGTACATGTTTTAAATCATCTTTCTTTGACACTGCCAGGGAGATTAGAAAAAATTCCATTTGGAAATCACCAGTATTTGATTGATGATACTTATAATGCTTCCTATGAATCAACGAAAGTCGCACTACAGTATTTACAATCATTTCCGGGAGAAAAATGTTTGATTTTTGGTGATATATTAGAGTTGGGAAAACAGAGTAAGAAAATACATCATAGAGTAGCTCGTCTTTTTTCTAAAGCAAAAGGAATCCACTATGTCTTTATTGGAACAGAAGTGAAAGTGATGAAAAAACAGTTGAAAGAAGCACTTTATTTTGAAACAGTAGAACAATACATCAAATATTTAGAAACCCATCCAGTGACAGAAAAGATGGTCTTGTTAAAAGCAAGTCATAATGTTCATCTTTCTAAATTGATTCCTATTTTCCGTAAAATGTAAAGTGAATTCCAATCATTCCTCCAAGAATCGCTGTCATAAATAAAATGAGATAAAAGATGAGATCTTTCCATTGAAAACTCTTATCAATTCCTAATATTTGAAATAGTAACAGAAAGATACTGACCATGAGTGCGAATTTGATTCCTTCTAACCATCCTTTTTTTGTTGCAGAAATACTCATAAAGAATCCTCCTCCAAAGAAACTTACAAGTAGTATGATCATTTTCGCAATAGATACGGTTTGATAAGAGAGGACGTCAAAATAGTGAAAAATGGATAAGAAGAACGTAAAGATAAAAATAATTCCAATAAAAATCAAAAAAGAAATACTATATTTTTTAAAACTTTTTAAATAGTTCATAAAATCACCTAATTCATTATACGTAGTGTATAAAAAAATATGAATCGTACCATGATGAAAATAGAGGTGAAACATGTTAGAATTCTTCTTTAAAATAATTGTATTTTATCTATTCTTTTTAGTAGTCATTCACTTTCAAAAAGAACGTGAAGTGTCTAAGTTATCTTGTTTTGAATTAGGAAATTTTCTCATCTTGATCGCATTCGCATTTTATACTTGTTTTCAGTCAGGAAGAACTTTTTATCTTTTTGCTCTGATTACGGTTATTTTGTGGATCTTTCAACAAGTCTTACAAAGCATATTTGACAAAGATCAAAAGATGAAGAAACTGTTTGGGAAAAAGCCTACTTTGTTGATCCAAAATGGAAAGTTAAACTTTAAAGAATTAACGAAAATGAATTTTAGTTTAGATTATTTATTTGTTAAGTTAAAAGAAGAGGGAATTTCTAGTATCGAAGATGTTCAGTATGCGGTATTGGAAACAGATGGTAGTTTAGCACTATTTCAAAAAGAAGGAACAGTTTATCCTTATCCCTTAATTTTAGATGGAATCATCAATACAGATGGATTACGAGAAATCGGAAAGGATATGAAATGGCTTCATAAAATATTAAAGGGAAAAGGAGTTGCACTAGATGAAGTATTTTATGCATTTTGGATGAATCAACATGCTTTTGTCATAAAAAAACAAGAATGTCTCACCAAGTGATCTTCTTGTTTTTCTTTGCTTTGAAAAAGACCAGGATGTATTTGGTCCTAGTCTTATCATAATTATTTTTTATGTACGATGTCATTTCTCAATATAATGATAACTGACAGAGCGAATAAGACGATTCATAATCGCTACACCCAATCCTTCTTTTTTCACTCCCTCGATAATAATAAAATCAGGATTCTCACGATCTACTTTTCTAAGAAGTACGAAAATAGAATGCATCACTTCTTCTAAATGACCAATATGTCCATAAGCATAAAACTTTGTATTTGGAAAATAAGCACGATGTTCTTCAAACCCAATGACTACAGTATTTTCTTTGATATGCTCTTTGATCAAATCAATACAAGTATGCTCATCCTCGGAATAGACCATTAGCGCTTCTGCCTTTGGTGCATAGTGTTTATACTTCATTCCAGGACTTTCCACTTTACCAGTCGCACTTTGAAAGATGTGAGAATCTAGTCTACATATCCCAGTAACTGCCATAATATCTTCCTTTGTAATCTTTCCCGGTCTTAATATTGTCGGAATTCCATCTATCACTTTACAAACAGTAGATTCCACACCAATTTCAGACATTCCTCCATCTATCATAAAATCAACCTTACCATCAAACTCTTCTTGAATATCTTCAATTCTTGTTCCACTAGGTCTACTTGATAAATTCGCACTTGGTGCACAAATTGGCGTATTCGCTTCTTCAATCAATTTTCTAGCAATCGCAGAAGAAGGCATACGAACCCCAACCGTGCTTAAAGAAGCAGTCACTACATTTGGAATCTCTTCTTTTTTTCCTAAAATCAGTGTAAACGGTCCTGGAAAAAACGCATCAATAAGTTTTTGTTCCATTTCATTTGGCTCTTTTACGACTTGTTTTAACATATCAAAATCAGAAATATGAACAATAAATGGATTATCACTTTTTCTTCCTTTCACTTCAAATATTTTTTGCGCAGCAGTAGAATTTCTCGCATCAGTCCCAATTCCATAGACTGTTTCAGTCGGAAAAATCCCTATTTTTCCTTCTCTGATCATTTCCGCACATTTTCTGATTCCTTCTTCATCCATTTCTTTTTTACAATCTACATAATAAGTTTTCACACAACATCACCATGATGTATTATACAATTTTTTTCTTATTTAATAAAGAAAAAACATGTTTTGCTTGATAAATTGTCACAAAGAGAATATTGGAAGCCAAAGCAATCACTAATGACCATAATCCTATTTTTAAATAACTACAGAAAAAGAGGAGTAAGGTTCTTAGAATCATACCAAACAAAGTTCCTTTCATCGCCGTCTTTCCCTGTTCCATGGCTTGTAAAGAAGCTGTAATGGGAGCTTGGATATAGTGAAGGATAAAAATTGGTGCGAGAACTTTTAAATAGGGGATTCCCTTTGTTGTTTGATAAATGAGTTGTAGTGGAATTTCCGGCACAAAAAGAAAGATGAGCGTAATTGGAATTCCAATCGCAAGAGAAAGTGTCAAAGCAAGCCATAATCTTTTTTTCGCCGATTTATAATCTTTCTTCCCATAACTCTTACTGATCAGAGGAATTAAAGCTTGACTAATCGCCATTGTAAAAAAACTAGGCATCGTAAGCATCGGTAAGACATATCCATTTAAAATTCCATACTCTTCCACAATAAACCCATTCGAATATCCCACTTGTAATAAAACATGTGTCATAATAATTGGCTCTAAAAAGTAACCAATACTTCCAATAAAACGAGATCCGGTTGCCGGAAGTGAAATATTTAAAATCTTCTTTATGATGTTCCATTTCGGAAAGAAGTCATATTTTTCGACTTTTACTTTTTTCGGAAGAAAACAAAAGAGTATAAAGATCGATGTCGATTCACTCGCGACGTTAGAAAGAATAATAAATGCAACCGCATATTCAATTCCCTTTAATAAGAAAAAAGGAAGTCCAAAATAAAGAGTAAATAACCAAACAATATCTTCTACAATACAAGAGAAAACATGGGGAAACATTCTTTCCTTCCCAAAGAAATACCCCCTTAAAATACTACTCACACTAATAAATGGTAAAACAAATCCCATACACAAGAATGCATAATAACATCTCGGTTCATGAACAAGAGAATGAGCCAAGAAGTGAGAAGAGAAAACTAGGAATGTAAGTAATAGGAGATTGATGAGAAAAACAATCGGAATACAAGAAAATATAATTTCTTTTGGAGATTCTTCTTCTTTCGCAATCAATGTCGAAATCGCAACAGGAAGACCTAGTTGCGCTAAAGAGACAAGCAACATAAAAGTAGGGGACAACAACATATAGATTCCCATTCCTGTACTACCTATTGTTCTCGTCATGACAATTTTAATTAACATACCGAGTAATTTTGTCATGGCTCCACCAATTAATAAAATCATCGTCGAACGTATAAATTGATTCCTCATAGGCTCACCCGCTAGCACATTTTATGTGATAATTCTTGAAAAGAGACCAATTTCCCCATTTTTATCTTTCAAAAATTGTAAAAAATAGGTATAATAGTGTTGTATGAGAAAGTCAGGTGAGAGGATGGAAGCAAAGTTTCAAACAGAACAGGAGTTATATCACCATGTCATGCCTGCTCTTCGTGCGAAATGTATGGATTTCAAACGACATCAAATGCCATATATCAAAGAAGAAGATATTTGGAATTATTTAAAAGATCAAGTTTGGTCACAACAAAAAAACTTAGAATTGTATCACATCGTCCATGATATTATGAACTGTGACGAAGACAGAATGGATGATTATTTCAAGAAAATACTGGAAAGTAAAAGAAGAAAACCAAATTTAAAAAATATTTAGGAGGAGTAACAGATGAGAAAAAAAGACAGCTTAAAAAAGAAGAAAACAAGGAAAAAAGGAAATACAAGAGTTATAATCTATACATTTTTAATGATCCTATTATCTGTTGGAATGTGTTTATTAGTTAACCCAATCTTTCAACAGTTAAACTTTGGATTAGACTTACAAGGTGGGTTTGAAATCTTATACCAAGTAAAAAGTGTCGATGGCGAAGAAGTGACTAAGGATATGGTCACAAATACCTATAAGACCATTCAAAGAAGAATTGATTCTTTGGGAGTCAGTGAACCATCGATCGTCGTCGAAGGAAACGACAAAATCAGAATTCAATTAGCAGGAGTCACAGATCCTGATGAAGCACGTAGTATGTTGAAACAAGCTGCGAACTTAACCTTCCGTGATACCAGTGATAACTTGCTGATGAATGCATCTGTTTTGCGTAGTGGAGGAGCAAGATTATCCGCTGATTCTAGTGGAAGACCTGCAGTTTCTCTCAGTGTCAAAGACAAAGAAGAATTTTACGATGTAACTAATCAACTCAGTAAATCTGAAGATAATCGTATTGTCATTTGGTTAGATTACGAAGATGGAGATTCCTTCGCATCAGAACAGTATTTATGTGGAACAGATGGATCAAACTGTCTGAGTGTCGCAACCGTCTCTCAAGGATTCGCAAGTGATGTCATCATTCAAGGAAACTTTACAGAAGAAGAAGCATCTAATTTAGTAAACTTAATTAATTCTGGAAGTTTACCAACCAAACTAGAAGAAGTATCTTCTAAAACTGTAGGAGCACAATTTGGAGATCAATCTTTAACTATGACTTTTACGGCTGGAGTGATTGCGGTTATTTTGATTATGATTTTCATGATCTATCTCTATCGTTTTGCAGGACTTGTCTCTAGTTTTGGACTACTAATTTATACCTTACTTACATTTGGTGTATACTGGCTGATTGGAGGAGTATTAACCCTTCCTGGTATTGCCGCATTAGTCATTGGAATCGGTATGGCAGTGGATGCGAATGTCATTACATATTCTCGTATTCGTGATGAATTATACAAGGGAACTGACTTAGATATGGCCTTCCAATTGGGAAATAAAGAATCGTTCTGGACAATCTTTGATTCTAACTTTACAACATTGATTGTTGCGATTATCCTATTTATCTTTGGAGAAAGCAGTGTCAAAGGATTTGCTACTTTATTAATTATCAGTATCTTTGTTACAATGTTTATCATGGTATTTGTTTTAAGACATCTATTGAAATTATTTGTAAAAACTGGATTCTTCAACGATAAAGTAACACTATTTGTCGGAGCTAAGAAAAAATATATTCCAGAAAAAGCAAAAAAATCAACTTATCAACCATTTCAGAAGATTGACTTCGCTCGTCATCGTAAAGTATTCTACACGATGTCTATTGTTTTAGTTATTATAGGAGCAGTATCTTTATTTACACAAGGATTGGAACTTGGAATCGACTTCAAAGGTGGAAGTAGCATTACTGTAACAGATGAAGAATTAACAACCGAACAATTCCGTAACGACTTAGAAGAATTAGGATATACTGTTACGAATATTGATGAATTAACAGGGGATGCGTTGAGTGCAAGAGTAGAAGAAACATTAACAGAAACGCAAATCAATGAGACAGAAGATCACTTTAAAGAAGAATATGACGCTACTACAGAAATTGGTGTCGTATCTGATGTTGTCAAAGAAGAATTAATCAAAAATGCAGTGATTTCTCTCGTTTTAGCAGCAATTGCCATCGGACTTTATATCTCTCTTCGCTTTACTTATACGTATGCGATTGGAGCCATTGTCGCATTATTACACGATGTCTTCATGATGGTTGGACTATTTAGTTTATTCCGTTTAGAAGTAACAAGTATCTTTATCGCTGCAATTCTTTCTATTGTTGGTTATTCAATTAATGATACCATTGTTACATTTGATCGTATTCGTGAAAACATCAAACGCAAATATCATGGTAATTTAAAGAAGAAAGAACAGTATATTGAAGTTGTCAATGAAAGTTTAAGAGAGACATTTGGTCGTAGTTTGGTAACAACGATTACCACATTAATTCCAGTTGTAGTATTAATTTTCTTAGGTAGTCATGATATCTTAAACTTCAATATCGCACTTTTAATTGGATTAATCTCAGGTGTTTATAGTTCTTTATTTATTGCCAGTCAATTGTGGCTAGATTTAGACTTCCGTCGCAATCGAAAAGAATGTAAAAAGAAAAAGAAAAAAACAGAAAAAGAAGAGGAAGAAGAAGTTTTAATTAAAGGAATTAATGCATAGCATAGGAAAGTGATAAAATGACAAAATTAAACCAAAATCTATGTTTTGAAGATGTACAAAACGTTGTCAAAACATACATCATTCAAGATGAGGAATTAAAGTTAATTGAAAAAGCATATCTGTATGCTCTAGAAAAACATCGTGGAGAAAAACGTTTAACAGGGGATGATTATATTAATCATCCTTTGAACGTTGCTCACATTCTAGCGTCTATGAATGCGGATTATGAAACGATTTGTGCGGGATTTTTACACGATATTTTAGAAAATCCTGACAATTCTAGAGAAGAATTGGTAGAACAGTTTGGAGAAGAAATTGTATCTTTGGTAGATGGCATCACGACGATTAATCGTTTAAGCTTTAACGGGGATACAGATTCCAAACTCGCTAGTCAAAGAAAAATACTAGTCGGCCTTACAGAAGATGTCAGAGTGATTTTTATTAAACTCGCAGATCGTCTCCACAACATGAGAACATTGTGGGCAACCCCATCTGCTTCGCAAAAAGAAAAAGCAAAAGAAACCCTTGATATCTTAGTCCCAATTGCTGCTCGTCTCGGTATGAATCAAATCAAAAGCGAATTAGAAGATCTATGTCTTCGCTATTCCAAACCAGACGTTTATTTTTCCATCGTCGAACGCTTAAATGAAACCAAATTAGAACGTGATCAAAGCGTTGAGAAAATGATTGACGAAGTCCATCATATTTTAGAGGAACATGGAATCAAACATAAAATCAAAGGACGTAGTAAAAGTATTTACAGTATCTATAAAAAGATGGATAAAGGAAAAAGATTTAATGATATTTATGACTTATCAGCAATGCGTATATTTGTAGATACAGAAAGTGAATGCTATCTCGTACTAGGACTTATTCATGCACGCTTTAAACCAATGCCAAAACGATTTAAAGACTATGTTGCTAATCCAAAACCAAACATGTATCAATCATTGCATACAACAGTATTTGGTGTCGACGATAAATTATTTGAAATTCAAATTCGTACTTACGAGATGGATCGAATTGCCGAAAATGGTATTGCTTCTCACTGGTCTTATAAAGAACACGGTAGTAATGTTAAAGCAAATATTCAAAATGCAATGGAACAAAAACTTCAGTTTTTCAAAACAATTATGGATCTTAGAAAAGAGGAATCGAGTGATGAAGCCTTTGTCGATTCTGTCAAATCGGATCTATTAAAAGAGAGTATTTATGTATTTACTCCTAAAGGAGATGCGATCGAACTACCAAACGGTTCTACTCCAATTGATTTTGCTTATCGTGTTCACAGTAAAGTAGGAGATAGTATGGTTGGAGCCATTGTCAATAATCAAATTGTTTCACTTGATTATGTGTTAAAAGATGGCGATATTGTTAATATTAAAACCAATAAGAGTGCGATTCCTTCTAAAGAATGGATGAATATTGCTTATACCCAACAAGCAAAGAACAAAATCAAATCCTTCTTTAACAAAGCCGATAAGGAAGAATACCTGAAAAAGGGTGAAGAAGAAGTCAAGGCAGAACTTCGCAAACGAAAAACTTCTTTCCATGAGTTCTTTACACCAGAAAATACAGAAAAATTATTGGCTGAGACGAAATGTGCAAATCTAGATGAATTATATATTAGTATTGGAAATGGGAAAACAACTGCTACTTTAGCTTTAAATACCGTTCAAAATAATAATGATACCAAAGAAGAACTGATTTTAAAGAAAGTAACAGAACGCGAGGTAAAACCTGTTCAGATTAAAGATGATATTTTAGTAGAAGGTATTGATTCTTTGAAAGTAAATATTGCGAATTGTTGTCAACCAATTCCCGGAGATCCGGTTGTCGGATATATTACAAAGGGAAATGGGGTATCTGTTCATCGGATTACATGTCCAAATATGGAAAATGTCGATGAAAGAGTCATTGCCGTTCATTGGAATGATACGGTTTCTAAAAAATATCACACCAGTCTTCTGATTGAGGCAGAAAATTCAAAGAATGTTTTACTAGACGTGATTTCTAAAACATCGAGTGGAGATATTATTGTAGATAGTATTAATACTTTAAAAAGAACTGGGGATACTTCTTTGATTGAAGTGACGATTCGTGTTTCTAATTTAGAGAAGTTGAGAAAATTTATGAATGATTTAGAAAGCTTGAAACATATTATTTCAGTGGAAAGGTTAATTAAATAATGAGAGTAGTCTTACAAAGAGTCACACAAGGTGATGTACAAATTGATGGAAAAATTGTCGGTAAGACAGGGCCTGGTTATGTAGCCTTAGTCGGATTCACACATACCGATGGAGAACAACAAATTGATGAGTTAATCAATAAAATCATTCATTTGAGAGTGTTTTCCGACGAGGAAGGGGCGATGAATCGTTCTTTACTTGATATTGGTGGTAGTATTTTAAGTATTTCCCAGTTTACGTTGTATGCAAGTACCAAAAAGGGAAGAAGGCCAAGCTTTGTCGATGCCATGAAACCAGAACAAGCAACGAAATTATATGACTTATTCAATCAAAAATTGAGGGAACAAAATATTCCTGTTGAAACTGGAGTCTTCGGAGCAGATATGAAAGTGACACTGACGAATGATGGACCGGTAACGATTCTATTAGAAAGTAGGGAAAATGAATGATAAAAAATAAAATGGATTTTCGATTAGTCAATATCGCACTTGTTGTTCTTACAATCTTTTTACTCTACCAGACAGGATATTTATGGATGGGAGTAACAGATAAAATCATCGCCATTATTACACCATTTATTGTTGCTTTTGCTCTGGCTTATACTCTACATCCTGCTTGTAAATGGTTACAAGAACACCACGTACCAAAAGGGATCAGTATTTTTATGGTAATTGTAGCAGTACTTGCGATTTTCGCATTTATTGCTATACTAGTTTTCCCATTGTTGTTTGATCAGCTTTCTAGTTTGTTTAATAACATTATCGCATTTATTCGTGAAATTAGTTTAGGACATGATTTGGATCTCGGTTCATTTCAACGCTCTTTATCAGATAGTTTTAACGAAATTATATCAGGTCTTGGTAAATATGTTTCCGATGGTGCGATTAATATTATTGGTGGATCATTAGGAGTGATTTCTACCATTGTGATTTCTTTTTCTGCTGGCATTTATTTACTTGCAGATATGGACAAGATCCGCTCTAGTTTTAAACGTTATTTACAAAGAAAATCAAAAAAGGCTTATCAATATTTTTCTATTTTAGATCATGAAATGAAATCTTATTTAACAGGCTTTTTCAAAATTGTAGTAATTACACTCTTTGAATACACACTTACATTTTACTTCATAGGACATCCTAATGCTCTTTTATTAGGTTGCCTTGCCGCAGTTGCTAGTTTAATTCCATATTTTGGAGGAATGATCACAAACATTATCGCATGTATTACCGCATTTGTAACAAGTCCATGGTTATTCTTTAAAACATTAATCGCATTCTTTGTTTTATCAAGTATTGATGGGTATGTTATCAATCCATTGGTATATGGAAAAACAAATGAAGTTCATCCTTTAGTAGTTATCTTTAGTGTCTTTGCTGGAGGAATTTTAATGGGTGTTGTAGGGATCATTATTTCTCTTCCAGTTGCGATTATGATCCAGGCTACAATTCGTTATTTTAAACCAGAAATTAAAGATAAATTAGATGATATGAAAGATATGAAAATTATTGAAAAACACGAAGGAGAATAAGGAGACATTTTGTTTCCTTTTCTTTTGCTTTTTTACTGTTTCTGTTGTATGATAATATTAGATTTGAATATCTTAACTACATCTATAAAAAATGTGAGGAGTATGTAGATGAAAAAAATATTTTTAGGAATCACTTTTGTTGTTCTCTTATTAGTTGCTGGAGTTTGTGGTTGGTTTTTAAATAGTAAATTTGATGCGAATGACAAGAAAGAAGTTGGAACGATTGTTTTAAAATGCGAAGATCAAACTTATCAAACTGTTCCAGATGGGACTTATGACTTACGTAGTGAAGATGGACTTGTAATGAGTGCTACCGCTGATGAGAAGGGGATAATTACTTTTGAAGATATCTCTGTTGGTTCATATACGATTGTAAGTACTTCTATTCCAGAGGGGTATGAACTACCTTATCCTGAAACAGAAATAGACTTACAAGAGGGGAAAAAAGTCAGTATTACAAAGACCTATAAAAGAATTGTACCAAGATTAGTACTCACTGTAGAAGATGAGGATGGAAACCCTATCAAAGATGCGAAAATTGAGCTGTATAATGAAGAAGAGTATATTTTAAATACTGGATATACAAACGAAGAAGGATTATATACTTTTAATTTTGATACTACTGGAACTTATTATATGCAACAATTAGAAGCCCCAGATGGATATGTGAAAGATGATACTCTTTATCGATTGACATTAGACGAGGACGATAATTTTACATTTTATACAACAATTGTAAATCAATATGAAACTGGAGAGGAGTCTTTAGCCGCATGAAATATTTTTTAGTATTTAAAACTGAACCTTTTACAACCAATGCTTTTTACACTGCTTTTCGTAAGGATCAATATCAAATATTAGGAGAAGAAGAAACTGTTTTTCTCGTGGGACAAAAAGAAGAAACCATAACACTTTCCGAAGAAGAAATTAATTATATCTTGGGAATGGCAAGAGTTCAAAAATTAAAAGGAATTGTCGATATCACACATGAAGTAGAATTTTTAATTAATTTTAAAGGAACGCACAAAGAAAAAATGCATCAGTTTGCCTGGAGAATGCGCAATTGTTTTACACGTGCATTCATAAAAAATGAGGAATGAAATATGAGCGCAAAGCGAAAGTTAATTATTGAACCAGATGACTTGGATGAAAAAGAAGAAGCAATTCCTGATGATGTAATTGTGAATCATCGATATGATTTACAAAGAAAACCGAAAGATCCCTATCATTATCCGATTTCCCAAAAGCAAGCATTTCTGATTGCAAACCACAATGAGAATTTAAAGACGGATTTTTGTAGGAACAAAAGAGGAAATATTACCTACTTATTTTTCGAAAAAGCGCGTGTTCGTCCTGTAGAGTTATTAGGGCAAATGTTTTGGCATGTGCAGATATTAAGTGGTGAAATTTCAGGGATGAAAGTGACAGATCAATATGATTATCATTGGGATGGTGTTTTCTCGAAAAGAGATTTAAAATTATTACAGTGTTATATCGATGTGAATACTGGTGAATATTTTTACTTGGAAGAAATCCCTAAGAAAAGAGATTGGAAATTTTGGAGAAAATGGAGAAGAAAAAAATGAGAGAATATATCAAATTAGATGAATGGAAAAAAGAATTGGAACAACAGCATTTTGATCAAATTTATATAGAATTGCTCAAAAGGACATATGATTTTATTACAGACCTAGTCCAAGCGAAAAAGATCCCGTTAAAAATAGACCGTACGGATTTTAGTACAGATCAAATTTATCACGTGAAACGTATTTTAGAAGAAAAAACAATTTCGTTTGAATCTCTGATCACACTATTAGAATCATTTTTAAACTGGAATGTAGATCCACTTGATTCTTTTGATACAGAGGAAGAAAGACTAAAAAGAATGATTCGTTTATACAATTCTAGTATTCTCGAATTTCAATCCTATGAAAATTCAAAAAAAGAATTAGAAGGAAAATCCTTTGAAATAGAGTTAGAAAAACGAACAAAAAAATTAATACAGACATTTCAAGAAATGATGAATTATAAGCAAAAACCGTATCAAGAAGATTGGGATTTTGCCCATTGGATTCATGAAATTGATCCTCACTATCATTTTTATCACGAACTCTTAAAAGATGCTTTATCACTTGTTTATGAAGGTGGTATCAATGTCGAAATCATTGATTACGGTTATGATACAATCGATGCTGATGAGATCGAAATTCTTCAGTATTTAGATGATTTATATTCCATTTTAAATGGAAAAGAGGAGAACTATAAAGACCATGCGAATGATTATTTAGATGTAGATTTAAAACCTGGGCAAACGTATTCTGATGTCTTTGATGAGAAAGAAGAACAACTTGTTCAATTATTAAAGAAAATGCTTGATGAAATTCATGTTCCTTATCAAAGAGAGGATTTTCCTTATTTATCTACGCTTGTGTGTGAACATTACCCATATTATGCACAAAATTTAATGAGTCTAAGAGGGAGTATGGCAAATCCAAACAACACTATGATTGCTATGGTAGATCGTTTGGAGATGGTATATCAATTCTTTTTAAAAGATTATAAAAATAGAGAAGAAAACATGAAAAAGTATTTACAGGATCATCCAATTGAGGAACCAGAATTCCGCGAAAACTAATTGACCAGGACTTCAAAATAGGTTATACTATAAGTATATGAATTGTCTGTGTGAAGGAGTATATTATTTCTTTTATGGTAGAGACTATGTGGTTGGTGAAAACATAGATAAAAAAATAATAGAAGATATTACACGTAGGGACAAGCGTGTTACTCGCGTTAAGAGCTAAGTGTATAGACTAGTCTATGAATTAAGGTGGCACCGCGGTAACTCGTCCTTAAGTCATGGGCTTTTTTGTACTTGGAAAGGTGGATATTAATGCAGATACAAGATGCGATTGAGAAAAGAAGAAGTGTGAGACATTTTACAGAGCAAAAAGTGAGTGAAGAGGATATTGCTCGTATTTTAAAAGCAGGGACTTTAGCGCCTTCTGCTCATAATCAACAACCATGGTTTATTCACGTTGTAGAAAGTGAAGATTTGAAAGAACAGATTGCCGATCAGTTAGAACAAACAGGGGAGGAAGGGATTCAAAATACTGCCCGTATTATCAAAGAAGCAAATGTTTTATTTGTTGTCTTTGAAGAGAAAACAGAATTAAGTGTCAAGATGCAACAACAATCGATTGGGGCACTAATGGAGAATATGTGCTTAGAAGCAACGGAATTAGGAATCGGTAGTTTATGGATAGGACATATTTTACACTGTGAAAAAGAAGTTCAAAAGATTTTTCACGAAAAAAGAAAAGTGGCTTGTGCTCTTGCTTTAGGATATACAGAAAAATTTCCAAGTCCAAGACCACGTAAAAACTTAAAAGATATGATTAAAATACATGATGAGGAGGAGTCAGAATGATACAAAAACCAAAAGGAACGTATGATGTTTTTGGAGACTATGGAAAACAAATTAAATATTTAGAGAATTTATTAAATACTTTAATGGATACCTATCACTACGAATATGTGAGAACACCTATTTTTGAATCAAGTTCTCTATTCCATAGAGGGGTAGGAGAAACAACAGATATCGTAAGTAAAGAAACTTATGATTTTAAAGATCGTGGGGATCGTGACATGACACTTCGTCCAGAAGGAACTGCAGGAGTCGTTCGTTCTTTTATCGAAAATAAGATGTATGCCAGGGCAGATATGCCTGTGAAAATTTGGTACTATGGACCAATGTTTCGCTATGAAAGACCACAAGCTGGACGTTTTCGTGAGTTTTATCAATTTGGCGTAGAAGTATTTGGAACAACAAGTCCGATGATGGATGCAGAAGTTATCAGTATTCCTGTTACTCTGTTTCGTTTATTAGGATTAAAAGGAATTCAAGTAAAAATCAATAGTTTAGGAGATCAAGAATCCAGAGAAGCATATCGTACAGCGTTATTAGAACACTTCCAACCATATCTTTCTGAATTATGTAGCGATTGTAAAGAACGTTATTCTAAAAATCCACTACGTATTTTAGATTGTAAAAAAGATAAAGACTTACAGTGTATGAAAGATGCTCCAAAGTTAAGTGATTATTTATCAGATTCCTCTAAAAAACATTTTGAACAATTAAAACAATATTTAGAAGCGCTTGGTATTGATTATGTTGTCGATGAACACTTAGTTCGTGGATTAGATTATTATACAGAAACAGTTTTTGAAGTAGAAGCAGATATTCAAGGTTTTGGAAGTAATAATGTATTATGTGCTGGAGGAAGATATAATCACTTAGTAGAACACTTAGATGGTCCACAAACACCAGGAGTTGGTTTTGCTCTTGGTTATGAGAGAATCTTAAGTGCCTTAGAAAAAGAAGAAATTACCTTAGGAGAAGAAAACAAAGTAGATGTTTATGTCATTCCAATGAGTGAAGAATTTAACGGCAAAACATTTGCTTTAACACAGACTCTTCGTATGAATGGCTTTATTACGGAAACAGATTACTTAGGACGTAACTTGAAAGGAAATTTCAAACAAGCAGACCGTCTCTTAGCCTCTTTCCTTATTTTGGTAGGAGAAGATGAAGAAAAAGAACACATTTATACGATCAAAAACAATCAAACAAAAGAAGAATATCAAGTAGATCAAGATTATATTGTGATGTTCTTAGATGAGAAGTTACAAGAATTAGAATCATCTTGTGATGATCATTGTCAGTGTGGACACCATGAATGTCACTGTAAAGAAGGAGGATGTCATCATCATGAATAGGATTACCATCAAAGAATTAGAAAATCATATTGGTGAAACCCTAGAAGTAGAAGGATTTATCGCGAATATTAGAGACTTACAATATGTTCAATTTGTGATTTTACGTGACGGAACAGATACCATCCAAATGACAATTGAGAAGAGTGAAGAAAAAAATAAAGAAATGGTCGAATTAATCAGTAATACAACATTAGAAAGTACCATCAAAGCAACAGTACTTGTATCTCAAAATGAAAAAGTAAAACTAAGAGGAATGGAATTAATTCCAGAAAAAATTGAAATTACTAGCCATTCTCTTCCTGAACTTCCAATTGATATGAAAGATAAAGAAAAAACATTACGTGAGACAAGACTAGATTATCGTTTCTTAGATTTACGTCGAAAAGAAAATCATTTATTTTTCCAAGTAGAAACGTTATTAGAACATGCTGCTAGAGAGTATTTCTTAAATCATCAGTATATAGAAATCCATACTCCAAAAATCAGTGCGAAAGCAGCAGAGAGTGGAGCAGAAGTATTCCATTTAGATTATTTTGGAGAAGATGCTTGTCTATCCCAATCTCCACAATTTTATAAACAAATGGCAATGGCCAGTGGATTTGATCAAGTCTTTGAAATTGGTCCAGCTTTTCGTGCAGAAAACTCTCATACTTCTTATCATGCGACAGAGATTAATATGTTAGATGTAGAAGCTAGCTGGCTTCATACTTGCGATGATGTGATGGATATTGAAGAAGGATTAATAAAATATATTTTTCAAAGATTACAAGAAACTTATGGAAAAGAAATAGAAGAAGTATGGCATGTAACACTCAGTGATGTCTCTATGAAATTTCCTCGTATTCCATTTGTAGAAGCAAAACGTATTTTAAAAGAAGAAATGCACTTTGTCGGAGAAAGAACCGATGATTTTGAAAGACAAGAAGAAGAACTATTATGTAAATATGCGAAAAAGAAGTATGGTAGTGATTTTGTCTTTGTAACTGATTTTCCATTTGCTGCCCGTCCTTTCTATCATATGTTAAATGAAGATGGAACAACTAAGAGCTATGATTTATTATTTAAGGGAGTAGAAATTACAACAGGAGCTATTCGTGAACATCGTATTGATGTATTAACAAAACAGATCAAAGAAAAGGAAATCGATCCAGAATCTTTAAAATTCTATCTTGAATTTTTCAAATATGGATGTCCTCCTCATGGTGGATTTGCCATCGGTATTGCCCGTCTTATGATGCAGATTTTTGAGTTAGATAACATTCGTGAAGCAACTTTCATTTATCGTGGTCCAACAAGATTAAATCCATAATGAATGAATCTTTTGATTTTCAAGTTTATTTTCAAAAAGAAGAGATCCAAGGTTACTACGGTTTTATCCGTCCCGATGGGGGATTTTATCGGATACGACCAAAAGAATGGGAAGATGTTTTTCACACCCATAATACATGGGCAAGAGCTTTTATCAAACAGTTTGGACTAGAAAAAGATGATGAACTTACTTCTTCACAAACATTGATTCAAAAGTATCAATTTATTCTATGTTCTCATGCAAAGTATTTTGATCAGGATGTAGATACATTTCTGGTTCCTAATCACGATGGCGTTTATTTACTTCATCAATTAGAACATCTATCAATTCCTCAAGAACAACTTCGTACAGCACGAATCGTTGCCTCTCGTCTTGAGGATCAACACTCTAAAAAGTGAATGATTTCACTTTTTTTCTTTTTTCAAAGCCTTGATTGTGATATAATGATTCAAAACAGGAGGGGTGAAACGATGATCAAAACCAAAAAACAGGGAATTTTAATTGTATTATCCGCACCAAGTGGTTGTGGGAAAACGACAGTGAGTCAGATTTTAAAAGAACAAAACAAAAATATTTGGGAATCTATCTCAGTAACGAGTCGTGAAAAGAGAAAAGGAGAACAAGATGGTGTTGATTACTATTTTGTAACACAAGAGCAATTTCAACAAGATATTCAAAAGGGAGAATTCTTAGAATATGCATCTTTTGCTGGTAATTACTATGGTACACCTAAGACAGAAGTAGAAAAACATTTAAACCAAGGGCAAGATGTTTTACTTGTGATTGAAATTCAAGGAGCATTGCAAATCAAAGAAAAAGTACCACATGCTTTATTTATCTTCTTATTGCCACCGAGTATGAAAGAATTAAAAAGAAGATTAGAAAGTAGAAATACAGAAACAAAGGAACAAGTCATGAAACGTTTTGAAACCGCATATCGTGAAATCAATGAAATGCCAAAATATAACTACGTTGTTGTCAATGATGATGCTCATGTTGCTGCTTCTAAATTAGATGCGATTATTACCGCTGAAAAATGTCGTGTTGATCGTATTGAAGAAGTATACCTTAATACAGAGGAAGAAAAAATCCATGAAACCTTGGTGGATAAAGACTTGGAAAATAAACCCATCACTTTTATGAATCAAAAATAAGTATTCTATGGTATAATAGGGATAGTTTTAGTGGGTGAAGAACATGTTAAAGAAAAACAAAAAGAAAAATGATATAACAGCATTACAAAACTATGCGACTTTAACTAGTAGGAAAAATAATAAAAACCGTCTATTCTTAATGAAAGATATGATGAAGTGTTATAAATTATATGGTTGTCATTATGAGGAGTATTATTATAATCGTTTTGATTTATTAACGGATAAGCAAAGAGAGACGTATGTAACGGAAGAAAAAAATCAATTGTTAGTAAAAGAGTTCAATAAACAAGGGACTTCTTTTCAAGAGAAGAAAACAACTTATTATCAAGCTTTAAAAAATGATTTAAAACGAGATTATTTATATTTAACTGGAGAGAATTTAGATGAATTTATTGCGTTTTCAGAGAAACATCCTGTTTTTATCGCGAAAACAGATGAGCGAAAGGATATCAATCAAATTCGTAGAGTTGTACTCAATGAACATATGAAACCAGATAAAGTATATGAGAGTCTGTTAGAGAAGAATCTAAACTTATTAGAAGAAGAACTAATTCAACATCCAGTAATGAAGGAACTTTATCCTAAGGCATTAAATACAGTTGAATTCATTACCATCAAACATAAAGGAAAAGTACATATTACAAGTTGTGTATTAAAGATTGGAAATGGTAGTATTGTCAATAATGTCTACTATGGAGGAATGGTTGCTGGAATTGATTTAAAAACTGGGGTTGTAAATACACCAGGAGTTGATTATCGAGATCATGTTTATGAAACACACCCATCCACAAAAGTAAAGATTCAAGGGTTTGAAATTCCTGAGTTTCAGAAATTAAAACAATATGTACTCAGTCTTGCTTTAAAATTAAAACAGGCAAATTATGTTTCCTTTGATATCGCACTATTAGAAGATGGTTTTGCTTTCATAGATTTATCTCTTCATCCAACTTGGTATCAATTTCCTCTTTTTGTACCAGATAAAATAGGAAAGTTACCACAGATTGAACAAGTTTTAGGTCATCAAATTGAAATAAAGAAAGGGGCTTAGCTCCCTTTTTTTCATTTCGAGCACATTTTTTATACTTTCAGACAAGATCGATTTGACAAATTTCCTATTTATGTTAAAATAAGAAAGCTTTCCCAAAAAATGAAAGGGGTTGAGATAATGAAACCAGAAGTATTAGAATTTAGAAAGAAAAGATTACAAGAATTATTAGAAATCAATGATACTTATCAAATTCAAGATCGTCGTTTATTACATCTATTAAAACTGTTAGATGAGCATCAAACAGTGATTGGAAAAGCAAATGTGGTAAAATCTTATGTAGATTTAAAAAACATGATCAAAGAATATGGATTATCAGAAGAAGAGAGAATTACAGAAGAGAATATGACTTTTTGCAAATTCGCTAAAGAACATCATATGACAAAAGAACAATTAGAACAACGTTTTCAAAAAGAACTAGGGATTTCTCCTCATGCGTATGTAACGGACAAAAGTATTCAAGAAAAGTGGGGCCTTACAACAATACCACTTTCAAAAGAACTTATGGAAAAATATAACAGAAATGAAGAAGAAGTACGAACTACTTATCGTATTTTTACAAATCATCAATGGCGTGAAGTATATGATCCTGTAATTCTTGAATTTTTAACTTTTGTTGATCAGGAAGAAAACTTAACTCATATTCACCAAGATTATGAGAAGATGAAACAGATATTTACAAAATATCAGATTTCAGAATCACCTAAGTTTGATATCATTGATTTTTATAGTCATGAAGCTGGATATCGTAGTCGTGAGGAATTAAATGCTTATTTTATTGCAGAAACAGATCATAGTATTGATGAATTTATGGCAAAGTATTACCATAATAATATGTTTGAAGAAGTAAGTAGATGGGGGTTAAAACACGGGAAAGATGGATTACAAGACACTTATGAGTTTACACCAATGGGTAATCCAGAAAGTACTACTTTAGTAGATTTTGTTGATTCTATTCGTAGTCAAAAGAAAGATGTTAAACCACAAGTCACTACCATTCAAGAGTTAGACATTTCTAATTATCCCAAAGAAATTACGAATTGGTTTGCAAATATACCAACTTTCGAACGTACTGTCAATGAACTCTTAGAAGTGCAATCTTATGGTCTTTCTTATGAAGAAATGAAATACTATATCTATCAAAAGTTTATTGCTCATAATTATGCATTATTAGGAACTGAAAATTATTTAGATCTTGCGAGAAAAGAAATCTGGGCATTAATCTTTATACATCAGGTACAAACTGGTGCATTCTATCAAGTAGATACGCTAGAACAAGAAGAAGATAGTATTTCTCCTAGAGAGAAAGTTCGTACTATTTCTTCACCTAGTGTAAACCCACTTTCATAATAAAATCCATCATTTGATGGTTTTTTTGTTGATCGTACTTTTGGATTGATTTTTGCTTTTGTGTTGTCAAATATGTTATAGTAGAGTTATCATGAGAAAATGATTGGGAAAGTGAGCGATATAAATGGAACTAGTAAAACAAGATTATGAAGAAAATATAAAACAATATCAAGGATTAGAGAAAAAACTAAAAGAACTGTTGGGAGACTCTATTCCAATTGATCATGTTGGATCTACTGCGATTCCGAAAATGAAATATGGTAAAAATATCATTGATATTTTAATTGGGGCAAAAGATACTATTCAGTTTGATAAGATAAAACTAATTCTTGAAAGAGAAGGGTATGTAGCTAGTCAAAAAAGTAAAGACAATATTTATCAATTTTTTTCTTCTACCGCAGAGGAAACAAGAGCTGGGGATGTTCATATTCATTTGGTGATCTTAGACACAGATCGATATCAAGAATTTCTTATTTTAAAAAAGTATTTGCTCTCTCATGAGGAAGTGGTAAAAAATATTCTGAAGTAAAAGAGATGATACTTTTTCAGGAACAAGAAATAGATCGAAAAACATATAAGAGAAAGAAAAGCGAATATGTTTCACAATTGTTAATCAGAGCAAAGAAGTGGAGTCATGATCAGGAATGATGACTTTGTTTTTTCTATAGGCAAGAGAAAAAGACTCCAAGCATCAAGGTGAATTTCAAAAGTAAATTGTAAATCCACCAATAAGAGAGAAAGTGCAGAT
>OGRO01000494.1_pt1 | contig 37863 bp, 25 predicted proteins | sample 1553451 | NCBI WGS metagenome assembly OGRO01 (sample SAMEA2580021, study PRJEB22360) | human gut metagenome | reverse complement strand
TTCCCCCGAAGGGGGAAGCAAGACGTTACGTAGCTAACGATTTCCTTAACTTAATGGCCTTCTCCTCTAGGGGAAGGTGCCCGAAAGGGGTGGATAGGGTGACTATGGCATGAAAGACAGCTGGGATGGTCACTCCTATGAGAGCTGCAAGTCTCCCGTGGCAGATTGAACGCGAAAACGAGATGCTCGTTATTTCACATCGCCTTTTCCGTGTCGGAAAGCGGTTTTCCTTATGCGTGACGGCCCCGCCCATTTGCCCCTTTATGATATAATCGAAAGTGGAAACGTATAGAAAGGGAGAAATGAAATGGAGATCGCTCGTAAGTTTTACATCATGACGGCCAGCATCGGGACTGGGCATAGCCAGGCGGCGCGTGCCATCGCGGAAGCGATCCAGCGCACGCATCCTGCGGACTCCGTGCAGGTCCTTGACTTCGTATCGAGCAATCTCTTCTCCATCGACCACATCATCAAGGACGGCTATCTCAAAATGATCGACGTCTTTCCGGAGATGTATGACCATCTCTACAGTGATTCGCAGATGAGCCGCTTCGGGCAGTTCTCGCAGAAGATGCTGTCCCTTTCCTTTAAGCGCAGGATGAAGAATCTCATCATGACCACGAAGCCGGACGCGATGATCTTCACGCATCCTTTCCCGGCAGGGGCAGCAGACCTTTTGAAGGCGGAAGGCTCGATCTCGATCCCGCTGCTAGGCGTGATCACGGATTTCGATATTCACCAGCTCTGGATCGACCGTTATCTTGACGGGTATTGTGTCGCGACGCCGGATCTGAAGGACCTGCTGGAGACGTATGATATTGATGGCAGCCGCATCCATGTAACAGGTATCCCGGTGCGCCGCGCTTTTTACGAGAAAGCGAAGGAGAGAGAAGCCTTTGAAAAAGGGACGGTACTCGTCATGGGCGGCGGTCTCGGGCTCGGTAATGTCGTGGATAATATCGCTCGTCTCGATGAAGTGGAAGAAATCTCGAAATTCATCGTCGTGACCGGGAAGAATATCAGTCTGTACGAAAAAGTGGCTGCTCTTGCCGAGAAGCTAAAGCATCCCGTGGAGCTTCACAGTTATACAAATAAAGTGGCGGAGATGATGGCAAGGAGCGAGATCCTTGTGACAAAGCCGGGTGCGCTTACGTGCACAGAGGCGATGGTGATGCATCTCCCCATGGTGCTGGTCAATACCCTGCCCGGGCAGGAGCGTGCGAACGCCATGCATATGAAGAATCTTGGCTGCGCGGAATGGGTGAAGCGGGGGGAACTCGCAGACTCAGTGCGCGCTATCCTTCGTGATCCGCTCGTTCGGAAGAAAATGGCAGATGCTTGCAGCATCGCCCCCAGTGGCAGCGCAGACGAGGTGGCAAAGGTGCTGTATGGGCTGGTAGGGAGCAGACCGTAGGATGCCTGCAGGTATGGCGCAGTTAGGGAAACGCTGATTCAATCGCAGAGTCAGATTCTACAAGAATTTTTATACATAGCTTCGTCATAGCCTTCCTTACATAGCTAATCAGTGTTTCCTTAGAATGAAAAATGAGACATGCAGGTGGCGGCTTCGCCGCAGTTTTCATTTCTAATTTCGTATTTCTCATTCTTTTGAGAACATTTTTAGGATGTGAATCTCATGGACTCTTTATTCGACATGTCCCCGGAGGCGGGGAAGCGGTATGCGCCCTTGGCGGATCGCATGCGCCCCAGGCGGCTTGAAGACATCGTCGGACAGGACGGTGCCGTTGGACGGCAGTCATTCCTTTATCGCATGATAGAGAGGGATACGATCCCTTCCCTCCTTCTTTTTGGCCCGCCGGGATGCGGGAAGACGACGATTGCATCGGTCATTGCAGAAATGACAAAGAGCTGCTTCGTCAAGGTGAATGCGACATCGAGCGGGATCAAAGAAATCCGGGATGTGGTTTCCAAGGCGAAAGAGGAGCTCTCGTACTACCAGCGGCGGACGATCGTTTTCATCGATGAAATTCACCGTTTCAATAAGGGGCAGCAGGATGTGCTTCTGCCTTATGTAGAGGATGGGACATTCATCCTCATCGGTGCGACGACGGAGAATCCTTATTTTGAAATCAATGGGCCGCTACTCTCCCGTCTGCGGCTGATCCATCTGAAGCGGCTCACGGATGAGGCGATCGTCTCGGTGCTTCATCGCGCGCTCGATGATGAAAGGAATGGACTGGCCATTCACCGCTATACGGCAAAACCGGAGGCGCTCGCTCTCATTGCTGCCTATGCCTCCGGGGATACGCGCGTCGCGCTGAATCTCTTGGAGCAGTCGACATCCATGCTGATGGATGGAGGCTCTCTGACAGAAAAGGAAATCGGCGAGGTGGCAGGTATTCAGATCTCCAGCTATGATAAGCAGGGGGACTATCATTACAATATCGTCTCTGCCTTCATCAAGAGCATGCGGGGGAGCGATCCCGATGCAGCGCTGCACTATCTGGCGCGCATGATCGATGGAGGGGAGAAGACGTCTTTCATTTCACGCCGCATCATGATCTGTGCGGCGGAAGATGTAGGCCTTGCAGATCCGCGGGCGCTGCAGGTGGCGGTATCAGCGGCGCAGGCGGCGGAAATGGTCGGTTTTCCTGAGTCGCAGATCATCCTTGCGGAAGCTGTGCTCTATATTTGTCTGGCGCCGAAGAGCAATAGTGCCTGCTCCGGCATTTTTGCCGCCGAAGGGGAGGAAAAGACAAGGAAGGACTGGTCCATTCCCGCGCACCTCATGGACTCGCACTACAGCGGAGCAAAGAAAATGGGGCTTGGCATCGGATATAAGTATCCTCACGATTTCGGCGGATGGGTAGAGCAGCAGTACCTTCCCGATGAGCTCGTAGGACACCAGTACTACAAGCCCCGCCCGCTCGGGCAGGAAGGCGACATGGTGCGCGCTTGGTGGGCGAGAAGAAAGGGAAGTAAGTGACTGGTAGACTAGTGGCTAGGAATTAGAAATCTAAAGTGACTGGTGACTAAATACCACCCCCGCTGAACCTCTTTTACATGCAATCAAAGGGCAGCACGCCCCACGGGCTAAGGAAACGCTAATTAAATCGCAGAGTCAGATTTTACAAGAATTTTTATACATAGCTTCGTCATAACCTTCCTTAAATAGTAACCCTGAACCTAATAAAGGAGATATAACCATTTATCCATGAAAAAGAAGACAGCAAGCCGGAGACGGACGACGAGAACGCCAAAGAGCGGGGAGAAGAGCTATGAGATTACAGGTGTGATCCTCTTTCTTTTCGGCCTTTTCATTCTCTTTAGTCTTTTTAGCGACAGTACCGGTTTTTTCGGAGATATTACGAATAAAGGCAGCCATTTCCTCTTCGGATTCGGCGCGCCTTTCTGCGCCCTTTTGATGATGTTTTTCGGCGGGCGCTATGCCGTGACATCGAAAGGAATTCCCTGGGACAGGCGCGTTGCGCTGGTCATCCTGCTGGTGCTGCTCCTCTTCATGGCGGTGCATCATTTTCTGGTCCCTTTTGGAAGAGAAATGGATATCCAGTCGATCCTCACCTATGGCGGAATCGTCGGGGCGGGCTTCTGCGTCTTTTTCCATGACGCGATGGGATACTGGGGGACGACGCTGGTACTCCTCGGGGCCATCGTGATCGATGTGCTTCTGCTGACGCACTGGTCGCTCTCCAGGGGCGCGCAGAAAGTGGGCTCGAAGGCGCAGCTGCTCGGAAAGAAAACCGGTGAGAAGATCGAAGCCGCAGCCATGCGGCTCAGGGAAAAGAAAGCGGCGCTGGATGCTGCCAGAAGTGCTGCTCGGCTAGAAATACTTGATGATAAGCCGACGGAGTTCATTTACAAGAAGAATGAAGAAAATGCGGCAGAATCGCCGGATGAGGAACCGCCGGCAGAAGATATGGCAGTCCCCGCGCAGATGCCGGATGCGGAAGAGCCACCGATTTCCTTAGAAGAGCCTATAGAAGAACCTATAGAAGAACCTGCCCCGGAAGCGGATAAAGAAGCACAGGAAGAGCCGTGGACGCTTGAGGAGCCGGTCAAGAACATGGAAGAGCCGCCGATACCGCCGCTACCGGAAGCGGCGGAGGAAGCGGCAGAAGAACCGCTGGAAGAACCGGTAGAAGAGCTGGCCGGGGAAGAGAAGCCGGAGGAGGACATTCATCCGATACCGCCAGCGCCCGTCTCCATGGATCCGGCGCATCCCTCGTCAATCGCAGAAACGGGGCCGGTGTATCAGTTTCCTCCGCTCTCGCTTCTTCATGCGGGAACGAATGCGGGACAGGGAGAGGCCGATGCAGGACAGAAGGCGGCGCTCATCGAGTCGACGCTTGCCAGCTTCGGGGTACGGGCGAAGGTCGTTCACTACAGCGTGGGGCCGACGGTGACGCGTTTCGAACTCAAGCCGGAAATGGGCGTCCGCGTGAGCAAGATCGAAGGGCTTTCGAATGAGCTCGCCATGGCGCTTGAGGCGACACATATCCGCATCGAAGCACCGATCCCGGGAAAATCTGCGGTCGGCATCGAGATCCCGAATACGAAGGCGGCGTCTGTGCCGCTTCATGATGTGCTTGCCAGCGATGCCTTTCAGCATGGCAAGGGCCATATCCTTGTGGCTCTGGGGAAGGACATCACCGGGAAGACCGTCGTGACCGATCTGGCGAAGGCGCCGCATCTTCTGATCGCAGGCTCGACCGGCAGCGGCAAGAGCGTGTGCATCAATTCCATCATCACGAGCATCATTTACCATAGCCGCCCTGACGAAGTGAAGCTCATGCTCATCGACCCGAAGGTGGTCGAGCTCTCTGTCTATAACGGCATCCCGCATCTGCGCACGGAAGTCGTGACCGATATGAAGAAGGCGCAGGGGACGCTGAATTGGGCTGTCCGTGAAATGGAAGCCCGTTACCAGCTCTTTGCCGGGGCGAAGGTGCGAAATATCGAAGGGTATAATAAGATGTACCCTGATAAAAAGATGCCTTATATTTTACTGATCGTCGATGAATTTGCCGACCTCATGAATGTCGCGGCCAAAGAAGTCGAAGTCCTGATCCAGCGTCTGACGCAGAAGGCGCGTGCCGCAGGCATCCATCTGATCCTTGCGACACAGAGACCGTCAGCCGATGTCATCACCGGCGTCATCAAATCCAACATTCCGAGCCGTATCGCATTTATGGTCGAGTCAGGCCTCAATTCCCGCATCATTCTCGATGAGGGAGGGGCGGAATCTCTGCTCGGCAAGGGCGATATGCTCTTCAAGCAGGCGGGGGCGCTCAGTACTGTCCGCATTCAAGGGGCATTCATCTCGGATGAAGAGGTCGAGGATGTGGTGAACTATGTCAGGGCAGAGTGCATCCGTCAGGAAAGCCATGTCGTCTATGAGCCGATCGATCTTTCTATCCCGGAAAAAACAGAGAAAGAGGAGGAAATGGTCGAAGAGCAGGATGATCTCATGCCGGAGGCTTCGGAATGGGTGCTCGATACGAAGCGCGCTTCTGTCTCTGCACTCCAGCGTCGGTTCCGCATCGGTTATACCCGGGCCGGTCGTCTCATGGATACCATGGAACGCCTCGGTATCGTCGGCCCCGCGGAAGGGGCAAAGCCAAGAGATATTCTGGTCAGTAAGGAGCAGCTGGCCGGTATTTTGGCTGGCGGAAAGAATGAGGAGAATAGTGACGAGTGACTGCTGGCTGGCAGCGTTTCCCCGGAGATTAGGAGCGCCCGGTCATTGATGCTTTGTGACTGGAATGTCACTCTCGGGCGTTGCTTATATTTGCGGCGAAGCTGCCCACAATTTCTGATTTCGTATTTCTAATTTCTCATTCGACTAGAGCTTTCTTTCGCCATCATGAGGGGCACGTTCCCCCTAATCCATTCATCATGGAGGTGATCCATCACGAAACGACTATGTTCGGTATTTCTTTTTATTCTTCTGGCAGGCGGGGCTTTTTTCGGCATTCTCCGCTACGCGAAGAATCTGGAACAAGCGAGGCGTCAGGAACACCATCCTGTGAGCAAAGTCATCGTGCTGACGGATCTTTCTCAGGATATGCTGGAGCCTGTGGCAGAGGTTTTTTATAAAGAGCAGGGGCTCGCTGTGGAGATCTCCTATGTATCGAGCGCAGATTTATTAAAGAAAACCTCACCGGAAGAAAAGGCAGCGGATGTGGTGATCACCAGTCAGGATATCCTGATGCGGATGAAAGAAAATGGAGAGCTTGCGGCCTATTCCTCTTCGCGCACGGATACGGCGCTGAATCTTTTCAAGGATGAAGAGGCGTATTGGACAGGGCTTTGGGTGGATCCCATCGTGTTTGCGGTGAATCCGGATTTTCTTAAGAAGCAGAATGCCTTTTCCTACACATGGGCAGAGGTCTTCACAAGGGAAGAGGCACAGCTTTCGATGACGGACTTCATCGCCGCCGACATGTCGAAGGATCTCCTGATGTGTCTCATTGAGCACTTCGGGACAGACTATGCGATGGAGCTCTTGGGCAAGGCGCAGCAGCATCTCGTACAATATGGGAAGTATCTTTCCACGCCGTCCCGTATGGCGGCGATGGGAAAATGCGACATCGGGATCTCCGGGCTGAATGAAGTCCTTCGCACGAAGCAGGAGAAAATGCCTGTCACGATCATTTATCCCGAGGACGGCACTCCCTGGTATCTCTATGGGACGGGGCTTCTGGCAGAAAGCGCACATCCTGAGCGGGGCGAGCGACTGATAGACTGGCTTCTGGACTCGGTGAAATATAAAAGCATCATGGAAAAGAACGGGAACTACTTCATCTATGTGAATGATGATGCGGCGGAGCCCGATGCGGCCGGCAATGAACTCGTTTTTTGGGAATTAGAAAAAAGATATCTGGATGAAGGCAGAAAAGACCTGCTGAATCTATGGGGAGAAAAAGTACGTTTTGGAGGTACAAAGAAGTGACGAAGAAATTAGGATTTATCAGCCTTGGTTGCTCGAAGAACCTGGTCGATACGGAAATGATGGTGGGCATCATGGAGAAAGCCGGCTATGAACTGACCGAAGATCTGGCAGAAGCGCATGTCATCATCATCAATACCTGCACATTCATCGATCCGGCCAAGGAAGAGTCGATCCAGACCATTCTGGAAACCACGGAATACAAGAAAACAGGTGTCTGTGAACGTCTTGTGGCCGCCGGCTGCCTCTCGCAGCAGTACAAGGAAGCGCTCGCGAAGGAGATTCCGGAAGTCGATATTTTCATCGGCACGGACTCATGGCAGGATATTCTGGATGCCGTGAATGAATCCTATGCCAACGGCGGAGAAAAAGTGTTTAAATTTGGTACCATTCCCTGTGCGAATGAAGAGCTGATCCCGCGTGCTTCGCTGACGCCGAAATATACCGCCTATGTGAAGATCGCTGAAGGCTGCAGCAATGGCTGCACGTTCTGCTACATCCCCTATGTACGCGGGCCGATGAGAAGCCGCCCGATTTCTTCCATCGTCCATGAAGTGAGACGTCTGGCAGCGGAAGGGGTGCGTGAATTCAACCTCATCGCGCAGGATCTTTCCTGCTACGGTCGCGACCTCGGGACGAATCTGGCAAGCCTCCTTCGAGAGCTTGTCAAGATCGACGGTGTGAAGTGGATCCGTCTCTTCTATCTTTATCCGACCTACTTTGATGATGAGCTTTTGGACGTTATCCTGCACGAAGATAAGATCTGTAAGTACGTGGACATTCCGCTGCAGCATATCAGCAATGCCGTACTTACCCGTATGCACCGCCGCGACTCCTCGGAGAGCATCTATGCGCTTCTTCGGAAGCTCCGCGCCGCCAGCCCGCGTATGACCATCCGCACGACACTCATGGTCGGATTCCCCGGAGAGACAGAGGCTGATTTTCAGGAGCTTTGTGACTTCATTCAGGAAATCAAATTCGATGATATGGGAGCCTTCCAGTTTTCCCCACAGGATGGCACGCCTGCGGCGCGCATGACGGACCAGATCGCTGAAGAGGTGAAGGAAGACCGCTACCACCAGCTGATGGCGATTCAGGCCGGGATTTCGGAAGAAAACAATGAACGCCTCATTGATACCGACGCGGAAGTCCTCGTCGAGGAAATCATCGAGGATGGAGAAGGTCATAGGCAGGCCAAGGGCCGCACCTCCTATCAGGCGCCCGAAGTCGACGGGAATGTGTATATCGACAATCCGGGGGATCTGAAACCCGGTGATTTCGTGAGCGTCCATATCATCGACGGATATGCGTATGATCTGATCGCGGAAGTAAAAGAATAAAAAGGGGTTCAAGGTTCAAGTTGATGGGTTCAAGGTTAGCCCACGGGGCGCGCTACTCCTTGATTGTGAATGAAAGCCTCGATTGAATGAGAAATTAGAAATGAGAAATGCGAAATGGTAGTGCGGCGCATAAAAATATAGAAGCGCCGCGGAGTATAAATAGGGCAATGCCCGAAAGTAGCATTCAAGTCACCAGTCACTTCTACCCCCAACCCCTTTTCTTCCGACAGCCCATCAAGGAGAACATGCATGATCACAGAAATCATCACCACCGGCACCGAGCTTCTGCTGGGTGAAATTGATAATGAAAACAGCCGTTATCTGGCAGAGCTCATGAATGAACACGGCTTTACGGTCGCTTTTATGACGACGGTGGGAGATACCCCTGAGCGGATGAGAGCAGCTTTTGAAACGGCGCTCTCCCGAGCAGATCTTGTCATCACCTCGGGTGGTCTCGGCTCGACGCAGGGAGATATCACGAAACGAATCGGCGCGGAAGCGCTGGGACTTTCCTATGAGCTTTTCCCAAAAGAATCAGAGCGCCTCGCGGCGTATTACAAAGAAAAAGGACGTCCTTACCGTCCGTCACTTTCTCGTCAGGCGTGGTTTGCGAAAGGGGCGCAGCTTCTGACGAACGAGGTGGGCTCTGCAAGTGGCTCAGCGCTGGAAAACCATGGGAAATTTCTCATCCATCTTCCCGGCCCGCCTTTTGAAATGAAAATGATGGCGGAGAAGCACATGCTGCCGTGGCTTATGAAGCGGCTGGGCAAGATGGGGACGATCCGCTCCATGATCTTGCCGATTCCTGATAGAACGGAGGCGGAGATCGAAGAAACCATCATGGATCTCATCCAAGCGCAGGGAAATCCCACCATCGCACTTCTTGCACGACCCGGCTATATCGCTCTTCGTGTGACAGCGAAAGCAGAAACCGCTGAGGTAGCCTATGCGCTGATGTCACCGCTGGTGACAGAGCTCAGGAAGCGCCTCCCCGTATCTGACTATCACATCGAGCAGCATGTGCGGGAAGACCTCGTGTCTCTTCTGGAAGAGACGCATCTTTCCGTGAGCGCGGCCGAGTCCTGCACGGGCGGCCTCATCGGAAAACTGATGACGGATCTCCCGGGAAGCTCTGCGTATTTCAAAGGAAGCGCGGTCACATACTGGAATGAGGCCAAAGAAAAGGTGCTGGGGGTCTCCGCGGAGACACTTTCTCGCTATACGGCAGTCAGCGGAGAAACGGCAAAAGAGATGGCAGAGGGCAGCCGCCGGCTGTATGCGTCAGACATTGCCGTCTCGACGACAGGCTACGCAGGCCCGGGAAGAGGGGAACGCGGCGAGCCCGAAGGCACCGTCTTCATTGCCGTCGCGGGCAGTCGTGGCACGGAGGTCCATGAAGAACATTTTCTGGGCTCGCGAAAAAGTGTCCGCTATGCTGCTGCAGAGAAAGCGATGTACTATGTGATGGAGTATGTGAGGAAGATGACGGGGGAGGACAGGTAGGCTTTCTGTATAGGCGGATTGGGCTCGAAGCGAATCCCCACGGGCGATGCGTCCATGGATTTCGGTGAGGAGCTTTGCGCGAATGCGAAATGAGAAATGGTGGTGCGAAGTCTTTCGTCAACGTGTCGTTGCTTTTTATAAAAGAATAGAGTTTACAAGTGCTTTCTACTGATAGTAAAAAAATACCGTACACATGCGATGAAGCATGTGTACGGTATTTTTATGGTTAATCAGGATTTACGCAGTGTTTCCTTAGAAATTATTTTTTCAGATCGATTCCTCGGATCTGCTGACGGAGCGGAAGTACGGAGTAGGGAGCGACGGAGAATTCATCGACGCCCATTTTAAGGAAAGTCTCCGTGATGGAGAGATCACTGCCGAGCTCCCCGCACATGCCGACCCAGATGCCGGCTTTGTGTGCATTTTCTACCGTCATCTGGATGAGCTTCAGGACGGCGGGGTGATGCGGATTGAAGAAATCGGTCAGGTTACGGCTGGTGCGATCGACGACTAGCGTGTACTGCGAGAGGTCATTCGTCCCGATGGAGAAGAAGTCGACCTCTTTTGCGAGCTTATCGCTGATGAGTGCAGCGGCCGGTGTCTCGATCATGATGCCGATTTCCATCTGCTTATCGTAAGCGATGCCTTTCTTATCGAGCTCCATCCGGACTTCTGTCAGGATTTCCTTCGCCTTCCACACTTCCCAGACGGAAGTGATGAGGGGGAACATGATGGCCGCTTTGCCATAGGCGCTGGCGCGGAGGATGGCGCGGAGCTGGACTTTGAAGATCTCCGGGCGCTTCAGGGAGATGCGGATTGCGCGCAGACCGAGCGCTGGATTCTCCTCTTTCGGCAGATGGAAAGCGGAGGCTTCTTTGTCTGCGCCGATGTCGAGGGTACGGATGATGACACGCTTGCCGGCCATGGTCTCGATCGCAAGCTTATAGATATTGAATTGCTCTTCTTCAGACGGCAGCTTTTCACGGCCCATGTAGATGAATTCGCTGCGGAAGAGGCCGATGCCTTCCGCGTCATTCTTGAGGACGGCAGAAAGGTCAGAGGCAGAGGAAACGTTCGCTGCGACTTCGACACGGTGGCCGTCGATCGTTTCGCTCGGAAGGCCCTTCAGCTGCTGCAGGAGCTCTTTCAGGTGGATGCTCTGGCTCTGTTTCTCTTTCATGCCGGAGAGGATAGCCGGTGTCGGTTCGAGGTAGACAACGCCGGAGAAGCCATCGATGACGGCGGTCTTCCCATCGTGGGTGGCATCGACATCCGTTCCGGTCGCAACGATCGCAGGGACGCCGAGCGCACGGGCGAGGATCGCAGTGTGTGAAGTCGGAGTGCCTTCCTTCGTCACGAAGCCTAAGATCTTTGTCGTATCCATCTGGATGGTCTCGCTTGGTGTGAGGTCATCCGCATAGAGGATGCAAGGCTCATCCGAAGAGAAGAGAGCCTGCTTCTGACGGAGTGTGCGGAGCAGGATGCGTGCGACTTCCGCAAGGTCAGTGATCTGGCCATGGACGTAGTCGTCCGGATCTGCTTCATAGATACGGGTGAAGTTCTGCTCCGCCTGCTGGATGGCGTACTCTGCATTGACGCTCTGCTTCCGGATGATAGACTTGACCGCGTCAACGAATTCAGAGTCTGTCATCATCTGCTGATAGACTTTGAAAATCGAAGCGTTATCCAAGCCGACATGAGAGATGGCTTCCTGATAGAATTCCTTCATCTTGACAGCGGCTGCATTGCGCGCGGAGTCAAAGCGTGCGACTTCGGTCTCCGGTTTTTCGATCTCCGTGCGGACGAAATCCATCGGCTGGTGTCGGAAGATACGCAGCGGGCCGATCGTGACCATGCCGGAAATACTTTTGCCATGAATGGTAAGCATAGGTGGTATCCTTTCGTTTTGTATTGTAAATCAATCGGGCTCAAGGGGCGTTTCTACAAGCCTTTTTATCTCAATTCTCTATTCCCTTTCGACATTCCACGCCCTTGTCGTAGTAATGCCGGATCTTTTTCATTTCTGTGATGAGGTCGGCGGCGTCAAGAATGATCTTCGGCGCATTTCTTCCCGTGAAGACGAGTTCGCAGTCCGGGCTTCTGGCGGCGAGAATGCGCTTCGTATCCTCCTCGGTCGCAAGGTCATACCAATACGCCATGTTGTATTCGTCTAAAACAACGAGATCATAGTCTTTGGAGACTGCTTTGACCGCATCCTCGATCCCCTTGAGGACCATGTCGCGATATTCTTTCGGCGGACGCCCTGCGGGGTAGACGCGCAATGCGGAGCCCCAGGCTTTGATCTCTTCTTCGGAGAGCATACCCTCTTTTGCAATGAAATATGGTTTACCCAAAGTGATGAGTGTCAGGCCCTGAAGTCCCGGCAGGATCTTCTGTTCGGAATAGGCGAGTGACTTCATAAACTGAATAAAACAGACTTTCTTTCCGGCACCGACGGCACGGACGGCAAGTCCGATGGCAGCGGTGGTTTTCCCTTTTCCATCACCGGTATAGACTTCGATATATCCTTTCATAAAAGACCTCCTTGGGGGAAATCTGACAGGCAAAGGAATGATGAGTAAAATTGCTAGACCTTCCGTCTATTGATACCTATATTATACAATACGAAGGGAAGAGGAGAAAGTGTGAAAAAGAGGAATGCGGCTGGACGTGTTTCGCTACGACCTGCCGCTTTGCGAAAGTGAGGCGGGGACTGAAGCGGAGGCGCCCTGATCACAGGGGATGTTTTTTATCTTTAACGCCTTGACTTCCATAGTGTGCAATCTACATTGGTACGCATTTTTGAAATGTCTCGAAAATAGACATTTATTGGCCTCCATATAACTGAGGCTTTGGGTATCTATTAGATTATGTTATGGAAATAGCTCTTTAGCATCAGCTGCTATATGATGTTTCTGATTGGCTATGTGTTGTAATAGTATAAAATATCTATGGAAAAATCAGATTTTATCGATACTGTTAGTTTGAACCTACTATTATTGTTAGTTCTCATTCCGGATAATTCCGGTTATTTTCCGGGTTTCCCTACTTGCTAAGCTTTAGCAAAAGCAGTAGCATATTCTCTAAAGAAAGTAACGAAAATCTATCATTTTGAGAAGAATATGGGAACATGAAAAGAAGTACACCGATTCTTATAGCTGCTTTATTACTTTCTATACTGTATACGCTGCCGGTTTCTGCCATAAAGGCATCTGAGCCTTTTATACAGCAGGAACAGCTGAACCAAGCTCGGCAATTGGAACAATGGAAAAAAGACAGAGCCGTTCTGCTCCGCATAAAAGTAGAAAAAGCAGCCATCGAGAAAGAGACACAGGACATCTCTCCCTCGATGGCTGCTTTTTATGTGGACGAAATTCATCTAGAAGGTCTACCGGAAGAACTGGATTTCTTGAACGACAAGGTGCATGCCTACGAAAAGCAGAAATTGAGCATGAACGACATAGAGAAACTAGTGAGAATACTCAATCAAAAGCTGCAAGATAAAGGCTATGTGACCACCCAGGTCGTGATTCCTGAGCAGAATATTTCTGCAGGCACTCTTCATTTATTATGTTTGCCCGGTAAACTGCATCAGGTCATCTACAGCAAGGACAGTAAGAAACTTCCCTGGCAGAACGCATTCCCCATCCGGGACGGAGACCTCTTGAACCTTCGCATGCTGGAGGAAGGCCTGGAAAATATGAAACGAGTATCGTCCCAAGAGGTGTCCATGAAAATACTTCCTACGGCTAAGGCCGGCTATTCAGACCTGGAACTCACCGTGCAACAGGGAAAGCAAGTCCATGGGATGCTATCGTTAGATGACTCCGGAATGAAAGAAACAGGGAAATACCAATGGAATGCAGGCATTGTTTTTGATGATGTATTTCATGCCAATGATACCTTACAACTATCTGCTGTATTGGATGGAAGTCGGAGAGGCTCTGAAAAGGGGAGTCGGTATCAGAGCTTTTCCTATACGATCCCGAAAGGGAAAGACCGTCTGACTATCAGCCACAATCGCAGCCACTATCATCAAACCGTTGCCGGTATCCCTTATGACTTTATCAGCAGCGGGAAGACGCAGACCACCCGCTTCACCTATGACCATATGATTTCTCGTTCCCAATCAGAAAGAAAAGCACTGGATATTTCTATGATCAAGAGAGACTCCCATTACTTTATTAACGACATGGAAATCCCCGTACAAGCCATGGATACCACTGCTTTAGAGGTTGGATTATCTGATCGCATATATATGGGAAGAAATACACTCTATGTACGACTGGGGCATAAACAAGGAACCGGCTGGATGGGTGCCCAAAAAGAAAATACCTATCCCGATTCTCCAAAAACAAGGTACCAGATGTGGCTCTTTGACATCGACTGGCAGCAGCCGTTTACAATGGGGCATCGTCAAGCATCCTTTTCCAGCTCCCTTCATGGACAATGGAATACAAAAGGAAATAGGCTATACGGCGTAGATGCCATAAGCATAGGAAATAGATATACCGTCAGAGGTTTTGATGGAGAATATACCCTAATGGGAGAAAGTGGATGGTACCTGAGAAATGAACTATCTTCCAACATTCCCACCCTTCATAGCGATATCTACCTGGGACTGGATGTAGGCAGCGTATACGGTGTATCTACTGATGTTCTGGTGGGCCGCACCATAGCAGGTATGGCATTGGGTCTTCGGGGAAACTTTTCCTCAGGGCTTTCCTATGATGCCTTTATAAGTCGTAGCCTGTACAAACCCGAAGGCTATCACACCAAGAAATGGGTTCCCGGATTTACTGTAAGCTGGAAATTTTAGTATTAGTTAGCAAGAATTAGTTAGTGGTAGGCAATTGGTACTCAGCAGTATATCAATGACGGCTAACTGCCTACAGATATAAAGGAAGCATCATACCATGAAATCCATACCATCCATGTCTCTCAAAACAAAAGCCATGAAATCCTTAGGACGGAAGATACTCTGTGTCCTACTGAGCGGTGTCTTTTTCGGTGATACCATCGCATGGGCAGAAGCCCCCATTCTTCCTGATACAAAAGCACCGGGAAATCGGTATCCATTAGTGCAGGAAACAGCCAATGGGATCCCCTTGGTCAATATTTCTGCTCCCACTGCTGGTGGCGTCTCTCGGAATGACTATGAACGATTCAATATACCTACTAAAGGGGCCATTCTGAATAACTCCTATACCCTATCAAAAACGGAACTGGCCGGTTACGTGCAAGGCAATGCCAATATGGCACAAGGTCCGGCGAAAATCATTGTGAACCAAGTGACCAGCGGAAATCCTACGACGATGAATGGATTTCTGGAAGTAGCAGGCCATAAAGCTGATGTGATCATTGCCAATCCGAATGGTATTACCGTCAATGGTGGCGGATTCATCAATACAGCTCGTGCCATTTTGACCACGGGCAAACCGGAGTATGACAACAAGGAACGACTGAAAGATTTCCGCATAGATAATGACGCTACCATTCTTATCACCGGAAATGGGCTCAATGGCAAAAAAGCAGACACATTGGAACTTTATACCAGAGCCGCAGAAATCAAAGCGGCTATCTTTGGGAATACCGTACATGTCACCACCGGCGCCAATGTGATTGATGCCAATACAGGGAAAGTCACTGCTATCGAAGGAAAAGGAAAGAAACCGGAGATTGCCATTGATGTGAAAGACCTAGGCGGCATGTATGCTGGACGTATCTTCCTTATTGGCAATGAAAAAGGCCTTCCTATAGACATTAAAGGTGCCATCGAAAGCCAGCATATGGTGCTGGATAGCCAAGGAAACTTATACCATGCCGGCACTACCCACAGCACGGAAGACATGACCATCCATGCGAAGACTATACAAAATACAGGAACCATGGCTTCTTCTGGACATATGAGGCTGCAGGCCGATGGACAGATCACCAATGATAAAATCATGGGAAGCGTTGGAAATATGGCAATCACTGCCAACCAAATCACCAATCACAAGACCATTGCTTCTGAAAAAGACTTGTCCATTACCACAACCAGTGAAGAAGAAAATGCGCTGGACAATTCCAATAGTGAAATCCTTGCCAATGGAAATGTGACTATCCAAGCCAGTCATACGGACAACCTGAATGGTAATATCGCTTCTGGTAGTACCTTGTCTATCCAAGGGAAAACACTAAATAACTCTCAAGGGAAACTAACTGCTTATGGGAGCAATACCATTTCTGTATCAGACAAACTGGAAAATGAACAAGGGCAAATAGCAGCCAATGAGAATATTTCTATTTCATCTGATCTGATTCATAATGCCCAAGGAACCATCACGGCTGGGCAGAATGAAACCATCACAACGAAAGATATCCAGCTGGATGGGAAATTGGTAGCAGGTAATAATCTGACTATCACCACAGATCATGACATCACCAATGACAGTGCGAAAGAAAACTACGGTATCACCCAGGCAGATGGAAATCTGACCATTTCCGCCAAAGGTAACCTGACTAACAGCAAGAAACTGGAATCCAAAGGGACACTTACACTCAGTGCCAAAGATATTTCCAATAAAGAAAGTGGTGAGATCAACGGTGGCAGTGTTTCTATCACGTCCACGACTCTGACAAACCGTGGTTTAGTGAGTGCTGACCAAGCAAATACAATCACCACAGATATATTACAGAATATAGCTACCGGTCGCATCTATGGTGAAGACATTACCCTTCATGCTAAGACGCTGGAAAATAGAAAAGATAAAGTACTGGAAGAAAAACTGGCTGCTGCTATGAAAGATTTAAAGCAGAAAGAAAAAGATCTGGATGACGCCTTCGCCATCGACGTGACCGCTTTCAAGAGCGATAGTGAAAAAGAAAACTATTTCAAAGAAATAGAAAATAAGCAAGCGGCCTATGCTGCTTCCAAAGAGGCTGTCGATGCTATTTTAGCAGATATGGCACAGGTGAAGTCTGCCACTATCGCTGCACGGAATGACATGATCATTACAGGGGATACCTTGCTGAATAGTGCCTCTTCTCTGCTCTATGCCGGTGGCGACATGTCTATTTCCGAAGCCAAAGACATCACTAACCAAGGAGCTGACATCAAAGCACAGGGAAATATGTCTCTCACAGCTCCTACCATCACCAATGAAAACGAGGCCTTCTCGGCAAACCGTGTATGGACAAGCGAAGTCACTAATCCTGACCTTATCCGTATCGATGAAAATGGACATCCAGAAAGAGGGCAATCTTTCACCAGAGATGAATTTTCTGCTCTGGATAGCGGCTATGGGGCGTACCATAACAAAGGTATCACTCCGAAAACACTCTACGAAGAAGCCGGTTATGACAAGATAGAACAAATCACCGAGGAAGAACGGAAAGACGGTGAAAAACCAGTCCCCGACGAATTAGTAGGCCAAGAAGCACCAAACTATGACTACAATGATACCATTTTTAAAGAACTGGGTGTCAAATCCATGGATACTCCACGCCCCGGCTATGATGATCCGAAGCAAGTCGATTGGGACAAGCAGTATAAAGAAATATTGAATCAACTCAATGAAAAGATAAAAGCCTACAACGAAGAAGCCAAGGCTTACAATGATTCCATCGGTGCCATCGAAAGCAAAGCCATCAAGTATTACACCATCATTCGTACCACCACCCACACATCAGAAAAGCAAGTGCAGGAAACCAAAGCCGGCACCATTTCCAGTGGTAAAGATATGACACTGACAGGTAACGTGACCAATGAAGACAGCCGCATCACTGCTGGGAATACCCTCACAGCCACTGGTGGCACACTGAATAACGTAGCTGAAAAGAACCAAGTACAGAAAATCACCTTCGGCACCACTCAAGAAAGCTATACCAAGAAAAAGCACTGGCCTCATAAAGCATGGAGACGGCATTATCGCGACCCAATCTTCATGACACCACAGAAAGAGCTGGATAACCCCACCGCTCTTGATGTTGGATCCTATGAAGGAAACACGGGAAAGAACCCAAATAAAGAAGACATCACCCAGACCATGCGTGACAACGTCCAGCAGAATTTGAATCCATTTGCCTCTGGGAAAGAAACCAATCCAGGCAGTACAGCCGGAAAAGAAACAGGTAGCACGCTGTCTTTTATCCCAGATAGCTCTCTCTACAAGCTCCATCCAGAAGAGAAGGCCAAGTATCTCATCGAGACCGATCCGGCCTTCACAAACAAAAAGACATTTCTCTCGTCTGATTACATGTACAACCAGCTTCTCTGGGATAACGACAAAGTAAATAAACGGCTCGGTGACGGATTCTATGAACAAGAACTCATCCGGAACCAAGTGACCCAGCTCACTGGTATGCGTTATCTCAATGGCTATAGCAATGACGAAGAAGAATACAAAGCCCTCATGGATGCAGGTATCGCCTATGCGAAAGAATACAATCTGAAACTAGGCATTTCTCTCACCAAAGAACAAATGGCAAGCCTCACCAGTGACATGGTCTGGCTAGAAACCACCACGGTTACCGTGAATGGCAAGACATACACAGTTCTTTATCCTCATGTGTATCTCAAAGCCAGCACGGCAAAAGCCCTCACCGAAGACGGCAGCCTCATCAGTGCCAATACCTTAATTACAGATACCAAGGACACTTTGACAAACCAAGGCACACTCAAAGGAAATACCATCATCACTAAGTCCAAGAACATCGTGAACAAAGGCACCATCTTCGGCAATGACATTTCCCTCAAAGCTAGCCAAGATATTGTACATAGTGGTATCATCGAGGGAGAAAACAAAATCTTACTCGATGCAGGCAGAAACATTACCATGAAAAACACCATCCAGCATGGAAAGAACCAGGACATACTGGATACCACCGCCGGCATCGCCGTCAAAGGGAAAAAAGGCGTACTTCTCATGCAAGCAGGACAAGACATCACCATGACTGGTGCTACGCTAGCCGCTTTAGGTAAAAATGGCTCTATGATCTTCTCTGCTGGGTACAATCTCACGATGGATACGGATAGTCTGGAAGCCAAGAAAGATATGACTGAGAATAGTGACAACTATATCCGCACCTATAGAAAAACAGAGACGGCAAACACACTCGTAGCCGGGAAAACCATCACCCTCGCGGCGGGTGAGAATTTGAGTGCCAGAAATACGACGGTACTTTCAGAAAATGGTCAAATAACGGTTGCCGCCAAGGGTGACGTGAACCTGGAAAACGGCTATAATGAGTCCAGGGACGACTACGGCCTGAAATACAAGGAACGCGGTCTCCTCTCGAGCAAGACCACAACGATCAAGAGCCGTGACGAAAGCAAGACCGTGACAGCCTCGACCCTTTCGGGAGATGCCGTGCAGATCACCGCAGGCGGGAATACGAATATGACTGGATCCCAAGTCATCGGCACACATGACGTCGCGATTTCTTCCGGCAAAGATACTTCCATTTCCAGCGCGGAAGAATACGAACGGCATGACTACGCCAAGCAGGTCAAGAAGAGCGGCCTGCTCTCGGGTGGCGGACTCGGCTTCACCATCGGGACGGAGAAACGGAAAGATCAGTATAGCGATGCTGACCTTCTGCAGAAAGCATCGACCGTGGGAAGCACCAGTGGCAATGTGTCGATCGAATCAGGCAACAAGGTAGAAATCGGCGCATCAGCCGTACTCGCGAGGAAGGATATTTCTATCACAGGCGAAAATGTACAGATTTCCAGCAAAGACAATGTGTATCATAGCGAAGAAAAGCACGAGTATAAAAAGAGCGGGCTCACTGTCTCTGCTACGGGTGGAGCAGTAGCAGTTCTGAGTGATGCTCTGGCTTATGCTCAAAAGGCATCCAGCGCTAGAGATAAACAACTGAAAGCACTTTATGGCGCAGAAGTCTACCAGACAATAGCAAAAGGGAAAGATGTCTTGAAAGATCTGTCAGGGAAAGGAATGCCCGGTGTCAGCGTAGGAATCGGAACCAGTTCTTTTAAAGCAGAAACACACAGAGAAACTATAGAAGCTGTAGGAAGTAATCTGTTGGCGAATAACGATATTCATATCACTGCCAAGAAAGACATCGAGATGAAAGGATCACAGATTATTGGTGATAATGTTTCTATGAATGCGGGAGAAAATATCACCCTCAGTGCAGCAGAAAATAGAAGCTCTAGTGACACGAAAGAAAGCAGCAAAAGCAGCCAGGCAGGTATGAGTTTTGCACCTACAGGAAATAGCTTCTATGCCAATGCAAGCAAAGGACAGGGCAATGAAACAGAAGGGATCTTCACCCATACCAGCAGCCAAGTCATTGCCAGAAAGGATCTGACCACTGAAAGCGGAAAAGATACAACCTTACGTGGCAGCAATGCCTATGGAGATAAAGTGACCATCAAGGCGGGCGGAAATCTGGCCATCGAAAGCGTACAAGATGAAGATAACTATACATCTCATAATGAAAGTAAAGGCATGGGACTGTCCACAGGTACTAGTAAAACAACTAATGGACATGGTGGACTGACTGTAGGGACATCCAAAGGCAATACAGATTCTACTTACGAAAGCGTGACAAACCAAGCTGGCATTACTGCTAGCAACCAAGGCTATGATATTTCTGTCAAAGCTAATACTTATCTCAAAGGTGGCCTTATTGATAGCAATGCAAGCAAGGATAAAAATACCCTTACCACAGGTACGTTGACCTGGGAAGATGTAGAAAACAAGGCAGACTATAAAGCGACAGCAGATGGTAGAAACTACGGTGCTAGCTGGTCTCCGAAAGAAACGATTACAAATAAGGACGGTACGACACAAAAAGTAGGTGGGAATAAAGTAGCAACCAGTCCGGTTCAATCTCAACCGGTAAAAGAGAAATCTGATAGCACAACCAAATCCGCTATTTCAGAAGGAACGATTTCTATCACTGATAAAGAAAACCAGAAACAAGATATATCTGCTCTCAATCGAGATACAAAGAATACCTTGAACCAGTTGGAAAAGATTTTTGACAAAGAGAAGGTACAAGAACGACAAGCACTGGCTAACGAATTTGCCAAACTGGGAGCCGAAAAGATTGGTGATATTGCCAAAGAAAAGAACTGGTCCCCCAATGACCCTAGACGCTCTCTGCTTCATGGACTACTGGGTGGTATCTCTGCCAAACTAGGTGGAAACAGTATCCTGTCCGGTGTAGCCTCCGGAGCCACTATGGAAGGCTTGCAGCCCATGCTTGACACCTTCCTGAAAGACCATCCGGATATGCGAGAAGAAGTGTCTAGGATTTTCGGATATTGTGCAGGAAAACTCTTTGGCGGTGATGGAGATGTGGGAGCTGCTACGGCCTGGAATGGGACGAAGTTCAACTGGCTTACCCATGACCAAATGGATGAATATGCCGAAGAAATGAAGCAGGCTAAGACAGAAAAAGAACAAGAAACAATTATAGAAAAGTGGCTTCATATCAATGCATTGCAAGAAGATGATTGGTTAGCGGTACAAGGAAATGGCTCTTTTACTGATTTATCTGGAAAGAAAGGTATATTGGTAAGAGATAGTCCAGTAACAGCACTAGGCAGCACCTTTGACTGGAAAGGTTCAGTCGCTACTACTATTATTGGCGAAGAGGCCGGATTACCGTGGATTTTAAATGAGAAATATGGTAGTCAAGGATTTATCAGGGCGCTTGGAAAATATAATGTAGTAGGAGTAGGTATCTCCGGTGCATTAGACTTGGTTGGAGACTATAATAATTACAGTAATGATGATTTTTTGAAGGCGATATTTATTGATACTGGAAAAATAGGAGTGGGTATTGCGTTAGGAATGCTTGTTCCTGTTCCAGGCATATTGTATGCACCAATTTTGGATTATGGGGGATATAAGTTTAAAACAAGATACTTAAAAACGAATGCCCAAAAATTTCATGAAAGTAATATGAAAAGTAAGAAATCTTAGGAGAAGCCATGGATACATTTATAGGCGTTTTTGTGGATGTCATTTTAGCAATAACGATATGCTATACTGTACGAACTTTTAGGATAGATATACAAAGATGCAAAGGCATGAGGCAAAAGTATTGGCGGTTTTATCTGTTAGGTTATATTGGCCTTATGATATCACTAGCTTTACTTTTTATACTGATACATTCGATAAGTTTTGATTGTCTCCCTTTATCCTGGTTAATTATAATTTGGTCCATTATTCTGATCCTACTTCCAATATCAGCTATATTTAATTTATATGGCTGGATAAGGAACGCACAATATCTTTATAAAAATCAAGGCTCGCCGCTTCCCAATGATTATAAGGATAGAATTATTAAACTGTATGTCTGTTTAGGATGCGGGTGTTTAACAATAGGATCTGTTGTTTTAGGAATACTGAAATTTGTAATATAAAGAAATCGAGAGGCAGATGCAAGACATTATAGTGATTGTGAAAGCAAAAGATCCAACAGCAGCCTTAGAGGATTAAGCACGTGAGCAAAGTAAATGCAGCAAGGGATGGATATTATTTAGAAATATTGGTGATATTGCCAAAGAAAAAGGCTGGGACAAGAATGATACCAGAAGAACATTACTTCATGGGCTTTTAGGTGGTATCACAGCCAAACTAGGCGGGAACAATGTACTGTCTGGTGTAATGGCAGAAGGTGGTATGGAAAGTTTGCAGCCATTGCTGGATAACTTCTTGAAAGACCACCCAAACATGCGAGAAGAAGTCGCTAGCATTTTCGGATATGCGACAGGGAAGCTCTTTGGTGGAGATGGTGACGTAGGATCTGCTACAGCATGGAGTGGAACAAAGTTTAACTGGCTAAATCATGAACAGAACGATGCGTATCAGGAAGAACTGGACAAAGCTACAACAGCGGAAGAAAAGGAAGCTATTATTAAAAAGTATCGAGAAATCGATAATAGGCAAAATGATGAATGGCTAAAAGAACAAGATAGTGACATTTACTATAATCCATGGGGGACATATGGTGAAGCCCCTAACATTAATATGGTAACAGCTAAAAGAGATGCTTTGCCATCTAATAAAGGGCCTTCTATGTCTCAAATACTTATTTCATTGGGAGAAAACACTGCATCTGAATTTTTGAACGATCCATGGGAAAGAGCATTAGCTAATTTATCTGGTAAAGTAAAGACAGGTGTTTCTTGGGGCCTACGACTGGGTGGAACAGCAGGAATTACCTTTACAACGATTGATGCAATACAAGATTATAGAGATTATAGTGGCTCAAGATTGTGGCAAGCTTGGGGAGCAGATACATTACCCGCATGGGGCGGTTTCATTGGCGGAATTGGTGGAATTCCTGGCTCTATTGCAGGAAGTACGGTTGGTGATTTAGCAAAAAGTAATCTAAAAAATAAAATTCCAACAGATAAGCAATTAAAAGGACAAAATGATACTAAGGAGAAACCAAAAGATGAATAATATCTTTGTTGATATATATATAGAAGGGTGCATTTTAGTGTGTGGGATTTTATCTGGAATTTATGCTGCTTATAGACAATATCAAATAGTAAAAAATACTCAGAAAATGAAGTATTTTACTATTTTTTTGCTATCGGTATTCTGGTTTGAACTAGCTTTGTTTGGTGGAATCATGATAATAAGTAAAAAGTATTTTCTACAAAGCCAACACATATTTTGTTATGAGATACTTCTTTTAGCATTGTCGAGTCTTTGCCAAGGAATATATTTACTTAAAAGTGCGTCTATCTCTAGTAAAAAGGAAAAAATAGACAGATTTAAAGGAAAGGTGGCGATTGGAGGTTCAATATATTTTATTTTTCTTGTCGTGTTATTTTGGGATTTGTAAACAAGTAAAAAAGAGCGGCCTCATGGGAAGCGGACTGGGCTTTACCATCGGCAAAGAAAAGAGAAACGACCAGTACCAAGAAGCAGATACCTTACAGAAAGCGTCGACCGTAGGCAGCTTGCAGGGCAATGTATCTATCTCTTCTCATCACGGCACCCATGTGATTGCCTCTGACATCCTGGCCGGAAAAGACATTTCTATGACCGGTGAAAATGTCACCATCACCAGCAAAGACAATGTATACCACAGTGATGAAAAGCACGAATACAAGAAGAGTGGACTCACTGTCTCTGCTAATGGTGGAATTGCTGACATACTAGCAGATACCATTGATTATGCAAAGAAGGCTTCCAATGCTAGAGATAAACAGCTAAAAGCACTCTATGGCGCAGAAGTCTATGAAACCATTGCCAAGGGGAAAGACTCTTTGAACAGCATCCTGTCCGGTGCAGCCTCCGGAGCCACTATGGAAGGCTTGCAGCCCATGTTTGACACCTTCCTGAAAGACCATCCGGATATGAGTATGAGGTAAATCAATCAAGCCCAGAAACAACACCATTTATACCTTTATTCAAAAACACGCTTAAAAATTTTTTCGGCGGTCTTGACATTGGGCTCATTATAGTTTGTGATCTACATTGGCATATTTCGGCGTGATGTATTATAATGTATAAGACTAATTGTAAAAAATATTTCTAGAAATCTTCATATACATGTATCGCCGCGACGCTGCCCTGCTGTGATGCTTCTGGATCTATGGGCGGCCAAAGGGTAGAGGCATGGTAGATGAATATAAGAAATTCATCGGGGTACTGATCCTGGTCATTGCGGCCGCGGTCTCTGTATTCGTGATGAAGACGTACTACCCGGAGTTTTATGACCAGACGATTCAGCTGACACTGGCGGGGGATATTGATGGCTTAGGTGATTATATCTCCTCTTTTGGCTATGGAGCCTTTGCGGTGAGTATTGGGCTTTTGATTTTCTGTAATGTCTTTGGGATCCCGACGATCCCCTTTCTTACAGTGAACGGAGCTCTTTTTGGTCTGATTCCGGGATTGGTGATCTCCTGGCTGGGGGAAGTCTTGGGAATCGAGCTGAGTTTTCATATCGGGCGTATCTTCTTCAGGCAGGAAGCGAGAAGTTTCATCGAGAAGCGGCATATGCTTGAGAAGCTCGATAAGTATAGCAGCGTGAAGCATATGATCCTTACGCGGGCGATCCCCTATTCGCCGAATATTCTCTTCACGGCGGTCGCGGTGGTGTCGAAGCTGTCCTCGAAGGAACATTTCAAGGCGACGCTCATCGGTAAGATCCCCTCGGTCGTGATCGAGGTGGTTTTGGGGCATGATCTCATTTATTTTCAGGAGCACAGCATGCGTTTCATCCTGCTTTTCCTCTTGGTGATCGGCGGGTGCGTGTCGCATCGAATCTATAAGAAAAAATACTCGAATAAGGATGAATAGAAGGATGCCGAAAGGTATCCTTTTTGATTGCTTATGAGGCGGCCTGCTTTTTTGAATGAAAGAATGCTTTGACGGCTTTGCTCATTCCTGCTTCCGAACGTCCCTTTCCCTTCTTCCCGATAGAGTATATAATAAAGAAAATGCTGATTAAATCGCAGAGTCAGATTCCACAAGAATTTTTATACATATCTTCGTCATAACCTTCCTTAAATAGCGCGCTATTCGCGCCCCTATTCCTTGCTATGCATAAAAATTAAAGAGTAAAATCTGACAACGATTGAATCCGTGTTTCCTGAAATCAAGACTACGAAGAAGAAGGTGAAAACGTGGGACTGTGGAGTCAGATTTCCTCCTGCTTTGCGAAGAACTCTTTTGCTGCCTGCTCTTGTGATGAGCGGGGGCAAGCGATCGATGAGGGGGCACGGCAGATTCTTGGCGCGATCGAAGAAGCGGGGAAAGAGGGCTATATCGTTGGCGGGTGCGTCCGTGATCTTGCGATGGGAAAGGCGCCGCACGACTGGGATATCACCACGTCGGCGCGTCCGGAGGAAATGCTCTCTATCGCTGCTTTGCATGGTTGGAAAGCGATCGATGGCGGCGGACGCCGGTTCGGGACGGTCATCATTGCCATAGGCGGTGAAAATTATGAAGTGACGACATTCCGCAGCGAAAGCTATGGAAGCGATGCACATCGGCCGAGCGAGGTATCCTTTGCCGGGACGCTGAAAGAGGATCTCATGCGCCGTGATTTCACCGTGAATGCCATGGCGATGGATCGCAGCGGACGGCTTTATGATGCGTTTGACGGCCTTTCCGATATCGCAGGGAAACGCCTTCGGACGGTAGGGGATGCAGGAGAGCGTTTCTCCGAGGATGCGCTGCGCCTGTTTCGCGCCTGCCGGTTTGTGGCGCAGCTCGACTTCACGGCTGACAGCTCGCTGGTAGAGGGGATGGAGAGTGCTTTCCCGCGGGTCTCGGGGCTGTCGCTTGAACGTGTGCGCCAAGAGGTGGACCGGCTGCTCGTTTCGAAGCATGCCGCTCGCGGTATGGACCTCTTGGTACGAAGCAGTCTCGCTCGCTGCTCCTGCCGCATCAAGGAAAAGGGAGCCTATACGGAAGTCCCCATCCTGCCAGAGCTTTCTCATCTGGTGGGGCTGCCGCAGCAAAAAGAATTTCATAAGTATGATGCGTGGTATCATACACTCGCCGTGCTTGAGGCAGCGAGCCCGGAGCTGCTTTTGCGCTGGGCAGTGCTGCTGCATGATGTAGCCAAGGGGATGCCGGGGATCCGCGCGATACGGAAAGGCCGGCTCACGGACTATGGTCATGATAAGAAGGGAGCAGAGATGGCAAGGGACATCCTTACGCGCTGGCGCCGGTCTCCTGCTTTCACGGAAGAAGTGGTCTGGCTGGTGGAGAATCATATGCGTTTTCATTTTTTTGCCAATTCACCGGAAGCGGATGCGGAGAAATGGGTACGCCAGCTCGCAAGAGACCATGTATTCTCTTCTTCCGAAGCAATGGCGGAGAGCTTTCTCCATCTCAAAGATCTTTGCAAGGCGGATATCATTGGCTGCGGACGGCCTCTTTCTGCGACAGAAGGTCACGAAGCCTTCGGTGAATACATGGCAGAGCTCTCGCGACGTATGCCTGTCACCTGCAGGGAGCTCAACTATCCGAAGGATGTACCTGCTCTTCTTGCTCCGCATGTGGCAGAGGGAATGAAGAATCTGCTTTTCCGCGTGCAGAATGGCAATCTGGATAATACGGAAGAGGCACTTCACGAGGCAGCACTGCGATTTGCGAAAAGACATAGGGATTAGAAGGGACTGGTGACTAGTGACTGGGGATTGGGAGACGGGTAGATATCAGACTCTCTCGCATCGTCATTGAAAGCGTTGCCGAGAAATCTTTGTCATTCGTGGTTCATCGGTCGGTGATAGGAAAGCCCAAACGGGAAACCTGCTCTCTAGGAACTTTTCGGGCATCGCCCTATTTATACTCCGCGGCGCTTAGATCCTTCGACTCAGTTCTCATATTTCAGATAATCCATTTTCTAATATACGACGTTTTTCTCCGCTCAGGATGACGAAATGCGCCGCACCAACCCCTTTGAACCGCTTGAACCCGTAGACCCCATTGACCCCATTGACCCCATTGACCCCATTCGCCCCATTTCACGAAAGGAGCTCGCATGAACCAGGGACAGCCCAGAAATAAAATGCGCATGAGAAGCGTCGCATTCTCGAAAGCCATCATTGTTTTGGTGGCTCTTCTTGTGCTGCGTCTTTTCTGGGTGCAGGTCATCGAAGGCAGCCGCTATGAAGAGATGGCGATGGATCAGACGGCGGGTATCCAGACGCTTTACTCACCGCGCGGTACGATCTATGACAGGAATGGGAAGGAAATGGCTTTTTCCATCATGGTGAAGTCTCTCTATGGCGACCCGGGAATGCTGAATGTCTCTCCGAAAGAAGCGGCGAAGGAGCTGGCACCGATTCTGCACAAAAAAGAGAAAGACATCGAGGAACGACTCTCGCGAGATACGAGCTTCGTATGGCTGGAGCGCACGATGGATCCGGAAGACTCGGACAAGGTCAAGGCTCTCATTCAGGAAAGGAAATGGAAAGGCCTGAGTTTCGTGGATGAAAGCCGGCGCTTCTATCCGAATGGCTCCATGGCGGCGAATGTTCTCGGCTTTGTCGGGATGGATGACAAGGGGCTCGACGGTCTTGAAATGTCGCTTGACAGTCTCATCCGCGGCGGCTCGAATAAGCAGCGGATCCTGACGGATGCCAGAGGAAATCCGATCCTGAAGTCAGTGCTTACTCCGTTCAAGGCGGAGAAGGAACGCTCCGTGTACCTGACCATTGATCAGAATATTCAGTTTTATGCGGAACGTGCGCTTGACCGTGCGATGAAGACGACCCATGCGATGGGCGGCATCATCATCGTCATGGATCCGAAGACGGGAGATATTCTGGCATTGGGAAATCAGCCGTCCTATGATCCGAATCATTTCGAAAAAGCGGATGAGCGGCAGTTCAAGAATCGAGCCGTTGTCGATATTTATGAACCGGGCTCTACCTTCAAGCCGATCATCGCGGCGACGGCACTCTCTGCCGGGACCTACGATACGAAGCGTGTCTGGCATGACCCGGGGGTGGTCTGGGCATCCGGTCATCCCATCAAGAACTGGAATGAAGAATCTTACGGAGATGTGCGCCTTGTCGATATCATCAAGTGGTCGATCAATACGGGTTTTGCACATGTCGGCCTTTTGACCGGCGGTGAGACGATGACCGACTATGCGAAGCGATTCGGATTCGGACGGCCGACGGGGATCGAGCTTCCGGGAGAAGGCGCGGGGCTTCTCTTTGATCCGAAAAACATGCGGCCCATTGATGTTGCGACCATGTCTATCGGGCAGGGCATCGCCGTCACGCCGCTTCAGATGGTGCAGGCCTACAGTGCTCTTGCCAATGGCGGGAAGATGGTGAAGCCCCATATCATCGCTTCGATCAAAAATCCCGATGGCAGTGACTATAAAGTCACGGAAAAGGAAGTGAGCGGGCAGCCGATCACGGAAGCGGTCGCGAGTGAAGTAAAGGATATGATGGAGAAGGAAGTCTCTGAAGGCGGCGGCAGCAATGCGCAGGTGCCTGGCTATCATATGGCAGGCAAGACAGGTACCGCGCAGAAGATCGATGCGGAGCATGGCGGCTATCTCAAGAACCAGTACATTGCTTCCTTCTGCGGCTTCGGGCCGACGGAGAATCCGAGAGCCATCTGTCTCGTCGTCCTGGATACGCCGATGGGGACATACTATGGCGGGCAGGTCGCGGCTCCGGTTTTCAAAGAAGCCATGACCCAGATCATGCGCTACCTGGCTGTCCCGACGATCGAAGACAGTGAGAACCATGCTAAACCCGTTACTCCATCGATTGAGACGCATAAGCCGAAGCTGCCCTCTGAAGCGGAGATGGAATTCCGTCTGCCCAGTTTCTACGGCTGGTCCATGCGAGACACGGGGGAATGGCTCACCAAAGCCGGTCTGGGCTTTGCACCGGAAGGAAGCGGCTTCGTGGATAAGCAGAGCCCCGGTGCAGGCATCTATGTGAAAAAGGGAGATACCGTGTGGGTGCATTGCAGTGAATGAAGCTCTAGTGACTGGTGAGTGGTGACTGGTGACTCAATATCTTTGTGAGGAACGCCTTTTTACATCCGTGTTTCCCTAAAATGTACCATTGACATAGCTATGAAGCCATGGTAGGCTAGGGATACAACATGGAGATGGGGCAGGACTGACGGAGCAAAGTGGAAATGACCACGGGTACTGTACTATCTGAAACGCCGACCGTCTGGGCAGAACTTCTGCTCAGACGGTTTTTGTTTAGAAAAAATCAGTGCTGCCATCCCCGGCACACGCCCCACCCACCTATGCTATAATGAAATGGAAAGCCATTGTGAGAGCATGTCTTTTTTTGAAAGGAGATCCACATGTTAAGCGATATCGAAATTGCACAGAAAGCTGAAATGAAGCCGATCACTGAAATCGGTGAAAGCATCGGCATCCCGGCAAAGGAACTGGAAAACTACGGCCATTACAAAGCGAAGGTCTCTCTGAAATTCACCAGAGAGCTGGAAGAAAAACCGAATGGCAAGCTGATCCTTGTGACGGCGATCTCTCCGACACCGGCTGGTGAAGGCAAGACTACGACGACAGTCGGCCTTGGACAGGCTCTTTCTCAGCTCGGCAAGAAGACGATGATCTGCCTTCGTGAACCATCCCTCGGTCCATGCATGGGCATCAAGGGCGGTGCTGCCGGCGGCGGCTATTCTCAGGTCGTCCCGATGGAAGATATCAATCTTCATTTCACGGGCGATCTCCATGCGATCACCGCTGCACACAATCTTCTCGCTGCCATGGTGGATAACCACATCCAGCAGGGGAATGTACTCGGCATCGATCCGCGCCGCGTCGTTTGGAACCGTGTCATGGATATGAATGACCGCGTGCTCCGTCACATCGTCGTCGGCCTCGGCGGTCATCCGAATGGCGTACCGAGAGAAAGCGGTTTCGATATCACCGTCGCATCGGAGGTCATGGCGATCCTCTGTCTGGCTCATTCTATCAGCGACATGAAGGAACGCTTCTCCAAGATCATCGTCGGCTATACCTATGACAATGCCCCTGTCACTGCGGGCGACATCCATGCGGAAGGCGCGATGGCGGCTCTTATGAAGGATGCACTGAAGCCAAACCTTGTGCAGACGCTTGAGCATGTTCCTGCCTTCATCCACGGCGGCCCATTTGCAAATATCGCGCATGGCTGCAACTCTGTCCTTGCGACGAAGACGGCGCTGCACCTCGCCGACTATGTCATCACGGAAGCAGGCTTCGGTGCCGATCTCGGCGCTGAAAAGTTCCTTGACATCAAGTGCCGTTTTGCCGGTCTGAAGCCGGACGCGGCGGTTCTCGTTGCGACCATCCGTGCGCTCAAGATGAATGGCGGCAAAGCGAAGAATGAACTCACAGAATCCGATCCGGAAGCAGTCAAGAGAGGCTTGCCGAACCTCCTGCGCCATATTTCCAACTTGAAGAAATTTGGCCTGCCGATCGTTGTTGCGCTGAACATGTTCCCCTCTGATACCGCAGAAGAGAAGAAGGTCATCGAAGATGCCTGCCAGAAAGTCGGCGTCGCCGTGGCAGAGTCCAATGTATTCACAGAAGGCGGCAAGGGTGGTCTGGAGCTGGGAGAAAAAGTCCTCTCTGCCATCGAACAGGGCTCCAACTATCACACCCTCTACGATCTGGAAGGCAGCCTGAAAGACAAGATCGAAACCATTGCGAAAGAAATCTACGGCGCAGCGGATGTCGCATACGATCTGGCGGCTGCCAAGGAACTGAAGCACATCGAAGAGATGGGATTTGCCCATGTCCCGGTCTGCATCGCAAAGACTCCGGCTTCCTTCAGCGATGACCCGACCAAGCTTGGTGCACCGGAGGGCTTCACGCTTCATGTCAGAGAAGCACGCATTGCTGCAGGCGCTGGCTTTGTAGTCATCCTGACCGGCAAGGTCATGACCATGCCGGGTCTTCCCCGCCGTCCGGCTGCGGAGAAGATTGATGTGGATGAAGAAGGAAATATCACGGGGCTCTTCTGATGGCAATGATTTTAGATGGAAAAGAAACTGCGGCTGCTCTGAAAGAGCAGCTTGACCTGCGCCTCGCTCATCTGCGCGAGAAGCACTATGAACCGAAACTCGCTATCATCCTGGCCGGGTCCTCCAAGCCGTCTGCCATGTACGCGTCTTTTATGCAGAAGGTCGCCAAAGGCTATGGCATTGATGCAGAAATCTTCCGCGCTTCCGATGATGTGACAGAAGAAGAGCTGGGCTCTCTTGTGACAGATCTCAGTGAGGATCAGGAAATCACCGGCATCCTCATGATGATGCCTCTCCCGAAAGGCATCAGCGAAGAGAAGATGATCGCCCTCATGAATCCGGATAAGGATGTCGACGGCCTCACCGAGACGAATGCAGGCCGCCTGACGGCGGGGAAGGCGGGGCTCTTCGGCTGTACGCCGCGCGCCGTCATGGAGATTCTGGATCACTACCAGATCCCGCTCGACGGGAAGAAAGCCGTCATCATCGGTCGCAGCAATGTCATCGGGAAACCGGTCTCCCTGATGCTCCTTTCGAAGAATGCGACCGTCACCATCTGCCACTCACATACGAATGACATCGCTTCTATCACAAAAGAGGCGGATATCCTTGTCGCAGCCGTCGGTCATGCAAACTATGTGACCGCTGACATGGTGAAAGAAGGCGCGACAGTCATCGATGTCGGGATCAACCGTGTGGATGGAAAGACTGTGGGGGACGTAGACTATGAAGCCGTTGCGGGAAAAGCCGGTGCCATCACACCGGTTCCGGGCGGCGTCGGCAGTGTTACTACGACCATGGTGATCGAAAACATTATCGCGGCGGGAGAAAAGCTGGCGAAATGATTCGTGTTTCCTTAGAAAAACTCAGCCTGAGAGGGCTGAGTTTTTTCGTGGAGAGCGCCGTTCTCTTCTGCGTGTCTTTGCGAAATATGGTATAATACAACCGATTGCATGCAAAGGAGAAAATTATGCGCGTCTTAGGCATTGACCCCGGTACCGGGCGCTGCGGCTTCGGTGTGGTCGAGAAGAATGGCACCACCATCACTCCGGTCAACTATGGCGTCATTGAGACGTACAAAGACCAGAGCGATCTCGAACGGCTGAACATCGTTTACGAAGGTATCGCAGAGCTCATCGCGACATACCGGCCTGAGTTCATGGGAGTAGAGACACTCTATTTCAATACGAATATTACGACGGGCATCAAGGTGGCGCAGGCGCGCGGCGTGATCCTGCTCGCAGGCTACCGTCAGAATGTCCCCATCATCCCTGTGACGCCGCTGCAGGTGAAGCAGCAGCTGACAGGCTATGGCCGCGCTGACAAGAAGCAGGTCATAGAAATGGTCAAGCGCATGATGCATATCACGAAGAAAATCGACCCCGATGATGCCGCCGACGCACTCGCCATTGGACTTACGGCGATTTATCGGGTGGAGCATAAGAATTGGACGTCGGGGGGATAGGGGATATTTGATGTGCTCTATGAATTGCGTGCTTCTCCCTGCTGAAGTTTCAGGTATGAGTAGCGAGCTATTTAAGACGAGGTATGACGAAGCATGGCATGAAAATACATGCCAAATCGAACTTTGCGACTTAATCAGTGTTTTCCTATTCCTAGGGATTAGGAGCCTCCACTTTCGGGCATCGCCCTATGTATACTGCGCGGCGCATAAAAATAGGAAAGCGCCGCATAGGTTTGAAACTAGCGGGGGTCTCGTATCGCAAACCTAATACCTAGCTACTAATACCTAGCTACTAATTTCTAGTCACCAGTCACCAGTCACTAGTCACTCATCCCTGCTTTCAAACTTAAAGGAATAGTTTCTCATGATCGGATATATCAAAGGCCGTGTGACGGCCCTTTTCAAAGATTTCTGCTTTCTGGAAACAGGCGGCATCGGGTATCGGATTTTCATTTCTGATAAGACTCGCCAGCAGCTCGCGCAAGGGGAAGAGGCGAAGCTCTTCACGTACATGGCAGTCCGTGAGGACGCGATCCTGCTCTATGGCTTCCTGGGACAGGAAGAGCAGGAGCTCTTTCTGCTTTTGATTTCGATTTCCAAGATCGGCCCCAAGGTCGCGATGGGCATCCTCTCTGCCATGACGCCGGCTGCTTTTATCGGTGCGGTGAAGGCGCAGAATGTCTCCCAGCTGACAAAGCTCCCCGGTATAGGCAAGAAGACGGCGGAGCGTCTTCTGGTTGAGCTCAAGGATAAGGTCGGTGTCTTTGCTTCAGTCGAAACGGAGATGCCTGCGGTTTCTGCGGCAGAGCCGGATGAAGGAGTGAGCGGAGAAGCAGCGCGTGCACTCATGGCGCTCGGCTACGAGGCGGAAGAGATCGCGCCTGTCTTAAAGAGGCTCGCGGGTGAGTATGACAATGTTTCTCAGCTCGTCGGAGCGGCATTGCGGGAGTTTGGGAAGAGCAGAGGATAGGGGTAGCCCCTTGGGTGTGCCGTCCTTTGATTGGGAGTGAAAGCTTCGCTTGAATGAGAAATTAGAAATGAGAAATGCGAAATGATGGTGCGGCGCGAAAAAATAAGGAAGCGCCGCAAAGCATAAATACGGCGATGCCAGAAGATGGCATTTCAGTCACCAGTCACTAGTCACTCGAGGCCACTTTCAAACTTATTGAAATCTATAGAATCGATTTCCTGAACCTTTTTTCAAAGGAGTCTTCATGAAGAATAAATACATCAAAAGCCTTGGCGGTGAGGAAGAAGAGGTGCTCGGCAGCAAGGGCCGCATTGTTTCCACCGAAGAAACCGCAAAAGACGAGTGGCAGACGACGCTTCGTCCGCAGCGTCTGGACGACTACATCGGACAGGAAGCCTTCAAGAAGAATCTCAAGGTGTACATCGAGGCAGCGAAGTCGCGCAAAGAGCCGCTGGACCATGTGCTCCTCTACGGACCGCCGGGGCTTGGCAAGACCACCATGGCGAAAATCATTGCCAATGAACTGGGTTCGCAGTTTAAAGTGACGAGCGGTCCGGCCATCGGACGTCCGGGGGAGCTGGCCTCCATCCTGACGACATTGCAGGATCATGATGTACTTTTCATCGATGAAATCCATCGCCTGAATCGAAATGTCGAAGAAATCCTGTACTCTGCGATGGAAGATTTTTCTCTGGATATTGTCATGGGGAAGGGGACTGGCGCCAGCTCCATCCGCATCGATCTTGCTCATTTTACACTGATCGGCGCGACGACGCGGGCAGGCTCTCTCTCTGCGCCGCTGCGTGACCGCTTCCTCATCACGAACCATATGCAGTTCTATGAACCGGAGGAATTGAAAAAGATCATCACCCGTGCGGCGCACATCCTGCAGATCGAGATTGAGGACAGCGGGGCAGAGGAGATCGCTCGTCGCTCGCGTGGGACACCGCGCATCGCGAACCGCCTTTTGAAGCGCATCAGAGACTTTGCACAGGTGAAGGGGAGCGCGATCACGGCAGAGATTGCCGCAGAGGCGCTGGCAGCGCTTCATGTCGATGAGATCGGGCTGGATGATCTGGACAATCAGATCCTGAAGGCAATCATTCATAAATTCAATGGCGGTCCTGTCGGGATCGACACCATTTCTGCCGCTGTCAGTGAAGAGCGCGCGACCATCGAGGATGTCTGCGAGCCTTATCTCATGCAGATCGGCTTCCTCTCCCGTACCCCTCGCGGCCGTCTTGCCACACAGGCAGCCTATGAGCATATTGGGGCCGCATTTCCTGTGAAAGGGGAAAAGTGATGCAGGCATACCGCAGTCACATTTCCCTAGTCACCCATAAGAAGGTATCTGTTTATGAAAAAATACATGGTTATTCTGCTGTCACTTTCTCTCCTGCTCCCGGTGGGGACGGCATCCATGGCAGCGACGCAGCCGGTTCCCGGGAAATCTATGGTGACGATCCATAAATCACCACGGGTGATCCACCGCAAGACCACGGGGCAGAAGAAGACGAAGCCATCCAGCGAGTCCCATAGAAAAAGGGCTGAAGCGGGACAGCAGAAGTCCTCGGGGCAGATGATCGAAGTCGGTCTTCAGTCAGGAAGTGAGCTCTCTTTGACTGGACTTTCTGCGTTTCATGTGGAGGCAGGGAGTAGCCTCGGCTCGTATCCGGCGGGGACGCGGCTCACCATTTCTAAAAGCGGGAACGGTCTTTTTGTCAATGGGAAAAGCGCGGGGGCCAAGATCTATTTCAAGTCCGGCGGCAGCGGGGCGGCCTTCGCCGTGAAAGGAAATCAATATCGCGGCGTGATCAAAGCCATTGCTTCTCCTTCCGGGGTGACACTGGTGAATCAGGTCTCTATGGAGGACTACCTCAAAGGCGTCGTGCCCTGCGAGATCGTGCCTTCCTGGCAGATGGACGCCATCAAGGCACAGGCCGTGGCGGCCAGAACGTATGCGATGTTCCATAAGAATGGCTATCGCTCGGCCGGCTACGATGTGACAGACGACACACGCACGCAGGTCTATCGCGGCGTATCGGCAGAAACAGAGGCGACGAACCGCGCCGTCATGGAGACGGCGGGAGAAGTCGTCACCTATGGCGGTTCACCGATCGATGCGGTCTTCCATGCGAGCGGCGGCGGTTATACGGAAAACTGTGAAAATGTATGGGGATCGCCAGTGCCATACCTCAAAGGTGTGCCGGAAGACAAGTACGCGACCCCATGGAAGAAGACGATTTCTCTCTCTTCCTTCACGAAAATGGCAGACGTCGGTCGGCTGAAGGGCATCAAGCTTTCAGCCCTGCATATCGGAGAAGCGCATAAGACGAGTGACCGCGGGATTTCCGGACGCGTAAAGTCCGTGACCCTTGTCGGGTCGAAAGGAAATCGGGTGGTATCGGGGGACCGTCTGCAGCAGATCTATGACCTGAACAGTACACTTTTTGATCTGTCTGTCAGCGGAAATCAGCTCGTTATCACCGGCTATGGCTATGGTCATGGCCTTGGCCTTTCGCAATGGGGCGCCGAAGCCATGGCAGAAAAGCATGGCGGGGCCAAAGATTACTACAAGACCATACTTATGCATTATTTCACCGGGACAAAAGTGGAGAAGGTATATTGAGGGGAGACGCTGGATACGCGCATTACCTTGTTATTTGATTTCATGAGGGACAACTCACTGAATCAATCAGCCCGTTTTCTCTCTATCATGGAGCATGTATATGAAGAAAAAAATCATATCCGCTTGTCTCGCTGCTTGTTTTTCTCTTTCTATAGGGGCAGTCATATCTGCAGAGACCATTCCGATCCGGCAGAAGGAAACGCTGGCAAGTCCATCTGCGAAGCAGATGAAAGCGGCTCCAGAGAAGCAGCCTAAGAAAGAAAAAGCGAAAAAGAAGAAAGAAAAGAAGAATAAGAAAGAAAAGAAGAATAAGAAAGAAAATAAAAAGGTGGAGAATAAGGAAGCGGCATCCATCTGTCAGATGGATGAGCCATGGATCGAAGTGGGGCTCACTTCCGGCATGCGACTCTCTCTTACCGGGCTCGAAGCGTGCCGGGGAATGGTCGATGGGAAGACCGTGAGCACCTATCGGAAAGGGGAGGAGTTCTCCATTTCACGCGCAGGGCAGATGATTTCCATCAATGGAAAAAATCTCGGTACCGCGGTTTATCTCGAGCCTGTCCAGACCGAGCCGTCCTTTGCGGTGAAAGGAAATCGCTATCGCGGAAAGATGAAGCTCATCCCATCCCCGTGGAATGAGGGTGTAGTGATGGTGAATGTGGTGCCGATGGAGGAATATCTTCGCGGCGTCGTTCCCAGCGAAAGCATTCCCACTTGGAAAATCGATGCACTGAAGGCGCAGGCCGTCGCTGCAAGGACCTATGCCCTCTATCACAGGAACGGCTATCGCGCATCGGGCTATGATGTGACCGATGATGTGGAGAGCCAAGTCTACAAAGGCGCCGGCGCAGAAACGAAGGCGACCGATGAAGCCATCAGAGAGACACGCGGCGAGGTCATCACCTATGAGGGGAAAGCGATCGATGCGCTCTTTCATGCTGATGGTGGCGGCTACACGGAGTATGGCGAAAATGTCTGGGGGATTTCAAAGCCGTACCTGCAGGGTGTCCCCGAAGAACTCTCCCTCCAGACAAAGAAACCATGGACGGTCACGCTGACGCGGGAGGCGTTTTCCGACAAGCTGACTGCGTCCGGCTATGGCGTCGGAAAGATACAGAATATCAAGCTGTCAAATCTGCAGTTTGGCAAAGTTCATTATGCAGGTGACCGCACGCCGGCAGGCCGCGTGAAGAAGCTCATCTGCCGCGGCAGCAGCGGCTGGGTGAGTCTCTCGGGAATCACCATGAGAAAGATTTTCGGCCTCAAGAGCGCGATGTTTGATATCCTTTTCAAAGGAAATCAGCTCATCATCACCGGCTATGGCTATGGTCATGGTCTCGGCCTTTCTCAGTGGGGCGCGGAGGCCATGGCGGAAAAGCATGGCGATGGGAAAGATTACTACAAAGAGATCCTCGCGCATTACTACCAGGGGACAAAAGTGGAAAAGTGGTATAAATGAAAGGGTTCAAGGTTCAGGGTTCAGGGTTAGCCCGTGGGGCGGGGCGTCCTTTGATTCTATTTGAAAGCCTCGTTTGAATGAGAAATTAGAAATGAGAAATGCGAAATGGTGGTG
>OGRO01000477.1_pt1 | contig 38574 bp, 25 predicted proteins | sample 1553451 | NCBI WGS metagenome assembly OGRO01 (sample SAMEA2580021, study PRJEB22360) | human gut metagenome | reverse complement strand
CTCCTATGAGAGCTGCAAGTCCCCCGCGGCAGATTGAACGCGAAAATGAGATGATTGTTATTTCACATCGCCTGTGTCTTAGTCCTTAAACGGATCTTCCTCCGCATTGCGATTATTCAAAATTTCATCGAGCGTCTTCATCGGACACATAGAGCCGCACATCGTACAAGTCTGTTCATCTTCCGGGATGCTGCTCTCTCTATAGCGACGCGCCTTGCCCGGGTCAATGGCGAGCGGGATCATGCGATGGAAGTCCACCTTGCGGCGTGCCCAGCTCATTTCTTCATCCCATTTTTCTGCGCCCTTCACTCCTTTGGCGAGGTCCGCGGCGTGGCAGGCGATCTTCGATGCCACGATACCTTCATGAACGTCATCGAGATCCGGCAGACGCAGATGCTCCGCCGGAGTGACGTAGCAGAGGAAGTCTGCCCCGCATGCTGCCGACAGCGTCCCCCCAATCGCCGCGGTGATGTGATCATAGCCCGGTGCCACATCGGTGACGATCGGTCCCAAAACATAGAGCGGCGCCTGGTGAGTGAGCTTCTTTGCGATCTCCACATTCATGCGGATATCCGAGATCGGCATATGCCCCGGGCCTTCCACCATGACCTGTACCCCCGCCTTGCGCGCGCGCACGACCAGTTCACCCAGATTGATCAGCTCCGAGATCTGCACGGCATCGGTCGAGTCATGCCCGCAGCCGCTGCGACAACCATCGCCCAAAGACAGCGTGACATCATATTTCTTCAAAAGCAGCAGCAGACGGTCAAACTGTTCGTAGAAAGGATTCTCCTTCCCGTGCATGTACATCCACGCAAAGAGCACCGAGCCGCCGCGGGAAACGAGATTCGTGATGCGTTTATTTCTCATGATGTGCTTCGCCGTCTCGCGGTTCAGCCCCGCATGGATCGTCATGAAATCCACGCCATCCTTCGCGTGACGCTCCACGACAGAAAAGAGATCGTCTGCCGTCATATCCTTCAGCCCCTTGTGAAGGACGCCCTTCACATCATACATCGGCACCGTGCCGATGGACGCCGGACTGTTTTTCACCAGCCATTCACGGAACGGCGCCGTCTCCCCATAGCAGGACAGATCCATGATGGCCTCCGCCCCCATCTCCCAGGCGAGCTTCGCCTTCGCCTGCTCCGTGTCATAGTTACATACATCAGAAGATATCCCCAGATTTACATTCATCTTCGTCCGAAGCCCCTTGCCGATCGCATACGGATGGAGCGATGTATGGTAAATATTCGCCGGAAGGACGATCGTCCCCTCCGCGATGCCGGAGCGGATGAATTCTGCGCTCACGCCCTCTTCGCGTGCGGCGATTTCCATTTCCTTCGTGATGATACCTTTCCTTGCTGCTTCAAGCTGCGTCATAGTCAACCTCCAATAAAAAAATCCGCCTCCGGCGGATACTCTGTCAAAATAGAGCCCGCTTCCTTACGTCGGTATGATCCGATTCAAGTTCAAAGGGTCAGCGCTTCGCGCCTCTCAGCCCCTTAGGGCTCCCCCAGCTGGTTTCTATCTCTATTATACAGGATGTGTCAAAAAAATTTCTTGCATTAGAGGTAATCATAAATAATAAACAAAAACGTGGCAAGCCCAAAGTTCGCCACGTTTTTTATTTAATTATTTACATGATGAATTTATGTCCACATTTAAGACAAACCCACGAATGTTCCCATTGATTATATAATTCCGGCCAAACATTCTTATTCCAAAGATACGTTTTTTGATATGCAAGAAAATAAAGACAAGCCGCAAACCCAATGAAACCAAGGAGTCCACTTACTGTAGCACCAATAATAGACTCTGTAAACACCCTAAGCAAAAAAGATACAATAATGGATGCGATAATGGGGAAAAGGTATTTCTTTTTTACAGGAGGTGCTACCTCCTTAGCCAGCTGTGTCATCTGCACGCCGGTTGTATGTGCACCACCTACGCCAATACCTAAATGACCTCCGCTTAACCCAACACCGGTACCCGCTGTCTTGGTATCAATCGTAGACGCACCTCCGCGAAAAGCGACCGAAAATCTTTGAATGTTTTCCGATCCACACTGCGGACAAGAAAAATTTTGAGTAGCCATAAAACGCCTCCTTGTAATTATTAAATTAATTTGAATTTACCCCCCCTCTAACATTTGTCAAATATTTATATATATTTATTGCGCGCTTTGACCTAGGGAAACACGGATTAAATCGTTGTCGGATTTTACTCTTGAAATTTTTATGCATAGCGAGGAATAACCTGACGCGAATAGCGAGCTATTTAAGGAAGGTTATGACGAAGCTATGTATAAAAATTCTTGTAAAGTCTGACTCTGCGATTTAATCAGCGTTTCCTTAGCGTGATAACATACAAAAAAGCCGGGCTTTCGCCCGGCTTTTCATTGATAAAAAATTACCGATCTACATTACACATATCTTTTGCGACGACCCACTGGTCATATTCTTCTTCGGTCACATAGCCCAGAGCCAGAGCGGCTTCCTTCAGAGAGCTGCCGTCTGCGAAGGCTTTCTTCGAGATCTTTGCAGACTTCTCATAACCGATGTGCGGCGCGAGTGCGGTAACGAGCATCAGGGATTTCTCCACCAGCTCTTCCATGCGGTCATGGTTCACTTCGATGCCGACGGCGCAGTGGATATTGAAGGAGTGGATGGCTTCACCTAGGAGCTTGACGGATTCGATGAAGGCCTGCGCCAGGACCGGGGCATAGACATTCAGCTCGAAGCGGCCCTGAGAAGAGGCCATGGAGACGACGGCCTGATTGCCATGGACGCGGCAGGCAACCATGGTCAGGGCTTCGCACTGGGTCGGGTTCACTTTGCCCGGCATGATGGAAGAACCCGGTTCGTTCGCCGGAATAGTGAGCTCACCAAGGCCGGCTCTTGGCCCGCCTGCCAGGAGGCGAAGGTCGTCAGCGATCTTCATGCAGTCCATCGCAAGAGCTTCGAGAGCACCATGTGCGAAAACGAAGTCATCGCGTCCGGTCAGTGCATAGAATTTATTTTCCTCCGATACGAAGGGCAGGCCTGTTTCTTTGGCAATTTCAACCGATACTCTGGTACCGAAGTCTTTCGGCGCATTGAGGCCGGTACCGACGGCGGTGCCGCCGATAGCAAGCCCCAGAAGGTATTTTTCCGATGCTTCGATCATATGCTGGCACTTTTCGAGCATGGTGGTCCAGCCGGAGACTTCCTGTCCGAAGGTGAGCGGTACAGCGTCCTGTACATGGGTGCGGCCGATCTTGACGACGTGCATGTATTCTTCGCTCTTCTTGTGGAAGGTCGCGATCAGTTCCGCGAGCGGCTGGTAGAGGCAGCGGTGCAGGACGGAAACGGCCGCGACGTGCATGGCAGTCGGGAAGGTATCGTTCGAAGACTGGGACATGTTGACATCGTCATTCGGGTGGATGCGGGTCTCACTGCCGGCAGCTTCGAGCTTCGCATTCGCGATGTGCGCGACGACTTCATTCATGTTCATGTTGCTCTGCGTGCCGGAGCCTGTCTGATACACGACGAGCGGAAATTCACCATTCCACTTTCCAGCGAGGATCTCGTCGCAGGACTCTGCAATGACTTTCGCTTTTTCTTCCGAAAGCTTGCCTTCTGCGAGGTTTGCAAGGGCGGTGCATTTCTTCAGCACGGCAAACGCATGAATGATCTCTTCCGGCATGCGCGCTCCGATCTTGAAGTTTTCAGAAGAGCGCTGGGTCTGCGCGCCCCACATATGATCCGCCGGAACTTTTACTTCGCCTAAGGTGTCATGTTCGATACGATATTCCATGTTTTTTGTCCTTTCTATAAGGAAATAGAGTGTACGAAAAATGCTTCATCATTTCTTGCGTATACCCGTATTATATCATTTGAAACAAATAAAAGAAAGTTCATGTGTTGGAGTATACACTTAATAAGGTTGAGGGTTCAGGGTTCAAGGTTCAGGGGTAGGACTGCCCCTTGATTGTAAGTGAAATCTTTGCTCGAATTAGGAATGAGAAATGAGAAATTGTGGTGCAGCGCAAAAAATAATGAAGCACCGCAGAGTTTTGATGGCGCTTCGCGCCGTCGTCATTTCGAGCGCAAGCGAGAAATCTCTAAGGCAGAAGTTCATTGTCGCATGTGAGACAACACCAAGACATCGTTTCCCTTCGGCGCATACACGCTGATTCCCGCAGGGCGGTAGAGATCCCTCAGCTGCGCTCGGGATGACGATGCCAGAAAATCCTAATCACTAGCTACTCCTAATCCTCAATCCCTAGCTACCCATCCCTGCTTTCAAACTTGTGGTGGAGCCTTCGCCGCAAGTATATATGGGGCGATGCCCGAAAGTGGTATTCAAGTCACCAGTCACGCGAAACGCCTAATCTCCCTCCACGGCTATTTCCAGTACCTTCCCCACGCTCTCATGGAAGACGAGGTCGGCGCGGGCGTCCTGCGCTGTCGCGTCCTGATTGATGACGACAAGAGCATCACCGCGGAAATAGTTGACGAAGCCTGCCGCCGGATAGACGACAAGGCTCGTCCCGCCGATGATGAGCATATCAGCCTGGGAAATCTCATCGATTGCCTCGTCAATATCATTCGTATCGAGCGCTTCTTCATAGAGCACGACATCTGGCTTGATCACGCCGCCGCAACTGGAACAGTGCGGCACGGGCGATGCCAGAGTAAGGAGGGTCTTCGCATCATATTTTGCAAAGCATTTCTCACAGGTATTCGTCAGGATGGTGCCGTGGACTTCGATGACATTCCGGCTCCCCGCGCGCTGATGGAGACCATCGATATTCTGCGTGATAACGGCAGAGAGCTTGCCCTTTTGCTCGAGCTTTGCCAGCGCAAAGTGCGCGCGGTTCGGAGACGCCTTTAGCATGGCTTCTGCGAACTGCTTATACATGGTGAAAAATTCCACGGGATGCTCCTCATAGAAATGGTGTGAAAGCATTTCCTCCGGCGTCCATGGGAGGTCTGTTTTCTGCCGGTAAAGGCCATTCGCTCCGCGGAAATCAGGGATGTTCGACTCCGTGGAGACCCCCGCCCCGCCGAAAAAGACGATGCGGTGATGGGATGCGATCATAGCTCTCAGTTTCTCGATGTCGGTCATGATGACGGCTCCTTTCGTGGAATGGAATCAAAGTGACTGGTGACTAGTGACTGGAATGCCAGTCGCGGGCATCGCCATTATTTATACTTCGCGGCGCTTCCATACTTTTATTCGCCGCACCACCATTTCTCATTTCTCATTTCTCATTTCTAATTTCTCATTCAATCGATGCTTTCAAACTTAATCAAGGGTAGAGCCGCCCCAAGGGCTAACCCTGAACCCTTCTTTCTCTCATTGTATCACAATTTCACCCTTTCGCATTGACAATTCATTCCATATGTTCTACCATCGAGATATATTTTAAAAATGTTTTTGCTCGGCCAACCTCCGCCCCTTCGGGGCACCTCCCTCCAGAGGAAGGAGGGCGTGTCTCGGGCTTCCTACCTCATCCCCAGCTACCAGTCACAAGTCACTAGTCCCTGATTAAAAAGGAGATCCTACTATGTCCACACTTACCCTTGCGAAAGCCAAAGAAATCCTCCAGAAACACACCACGGAAGACCATCTCTTCACCCACGCGGCGGCTGTCAGCGCTGCCATGGGCGCGATGGCGAGCGTCTTCGGCGGTGATAAAGATCACTGGGAAGCCATCGGCTACCTGCACGACGTCGACTACGAAGCCTTCCCGAATGAACACTGCCATCATGTCCGCGAATTTTTGGAACCGGAAGGCGTAGACGAAGAAGACATCAAGACCATCATCTCCCACGGCTGGGGTCTCTGCAGCGATGAGGTCGAACCGACGACTGATATTGAGAAAAGCCTTTTCACAGTCGATGAGCTGACGGGCGTCGTCATGGCGTATGCACTCATGCGCCCGGAAGGCATCAGCGGCATGGAGCTCAAAGGGCTCAAGAAGAAATTCAAGGACAAGAAATTTGCGGCTGGCTGCAACCGTGATGTGATCAAGCAGGGCTTTGCTATGCTCGGCATGGAAGCGGGCGATGTCATGCAGGCCTGCATCGATGGCATGACCACCCATAAGGATGAATTGGGGCTGAAGTAAAACGGTTCGGGGCAGGGTTCAGGGTTAGCCCAAGGGCGTGCCGCCCCTTGATTACGATGGAAAGCCTCACTTGAATGAGAAATGAGAAATGGTGATGCCCGAAGGCAATATTCAAGTCACCAGTCACTTGAGGCTCCTAATCCCTAGCCACTAATCCCTAGCTACCAGTCACCAGTCACTAATCATCCAAAACAAAAAGCAGGAAATGAGAACGTCTCATTTCCTGCTTTTTTGATGCGCTACGCGCGATTAGTCTCTGTATTTTTCCGGGAGTTCGGTGGCTCTTGCTACGCCGGAAGCGATGGCTGCTTTGGCAACGGCTTTCGCTACAGCAAACGGAACCTTCGGATCGAATACGTCGACGACGACATGATCCGGGTCGAGTTTGCCGCTATGGATAGCGAGGTCTGCGAGAGCATGAGCAGCAGCGAGTTTCATTTCCTCATTGATCTGACGGGCACGTACATCGAGAGCGCCGCGGAAGAGGCCTGGGAATACGGAGGAGTTGTTGACCTGGTTCGGCATATCGCTTCTGCCGGAACCATAGATGTAAACGCCTTTTTCTTTGGCTTCTTCGTACATGATCTCCGGTACCGGGTTTGCCATGCCGAAGACGATGCTCTTGTCGTTCATGGTCTTGATGGCTTCTACGTTGAATACGCCCGGTGCGGAGCAGCCGATGAGGACATCAGCGCCTTTGACAGCATCAGCAAAGGTGCCCTGTTTGTTTTCCGGATTGACTTTGGCGATGAGTTCCTGCTGTACGCGGTCTCTCTTGCCATTGTCAAAGAGGATGCCTTTGGAATTCAGGATGGTCATGTTTTCCGGTTTTACGCCGTCTTCGAGGAGCAGACGAGTGATCGCGGTACCGGCAGCACCAGCGCCATTCATGACGACTTTCACATCTTCGATCTTTTTGCCGACGACTTCGAGAGCACCGAGGAGTGCTGCCAGAGCAGCAATCGCAGTGCCGTGCTGATCATCGTGGAAGACCGGGATGTTCATGATCTTTTTCAGTTCGTCTTCGATGTCATAGCATTTCGGGGAAGAGATATCTTCGAGGTTGATGCCGGCGAAGTTCTTTTCCAGCAGTTTGACGGTGTGGATGAATTCCTGCGGATCCTTGGTGTCCAGAGTGATCGGGATCGCATCGATTTGTCCGAATCTCTTGTACAGTGCGGATTTGCCTTCCATGACCGGCATAGCAGCAGCTGCGCCGATATCACCCATGCCGAGAACACGGGTGCCATCAGAAATAACGGCTACGACATTGCCTCTCCAGGTCAGTTCCAGGGACAGGTCTTCATCGTCTTTGATCGCGAGGCACGGAGCGGATACACCCGGGGTGTATACGATCGCGAGGTCGTGATTGCTTTCGACAGCAGCATTCAAGCCGGTCTTGATCATCTGATGTTTTTCTCTTCTGAGTGCGAGTGCTTCTTCTTTGAGTTTTGCAGTATCCATTGTTTCCTCCTAAAAAAGACTGATACTTTATGCGTCGGCGACTTCGAATGGAGCCGCTTTATATTTAATCTTTGATGGCAGGAAGATTTCTGCCATTGAAGATCTCATACATTTCCTGCTTCAGCAGGCGGCGGATGCGTTTCCCTTCCTTGCGATCCAGCTCTGCCTCTTTCATATCGAAGAGGTAGTTATCCAGATTGAAATCATGGATCAGCATCTTCGTGTGAAAAATATTTTCCTGATATACATTGACGTCCACCATATCGTACTTATAGCGCAGCTTCGGCGCCATGTAGTTCTGAATGGAATTGATGCGATGGTCGATGAAGATCTTCTTGCCCTGCACGTCGCGGGTGAAGCCGCGCACGCGGTAGTCGGTGATGACGATATCCGCATCGAAGGACTGGAGCAGAAAATTCAGCGCATTCAAAGGCGAAATCTTCCCACAGGTCGATACATCGATGTCCGCGCGGAAGGTGCAGATCCCGTCCTGCGGATGCATTTCCGGATAGGTGTGGACAGTGATATGGCTCTTATCGAGATGACACACCACGTCCTGCTTCTCGACTTCTTCCTCTGCGATCAGCATCGTGACGGACGCGCCCTGCGGGTCATAGTCCTGCGAAGCGATGTTCAGCACATGGGCTCCGATCATCTCAGCGACCTTCACGAGGATCTGGGTCAGGCGCTCGGCGCTGTAGACCTCGTCAATGTAAGCGATGTATTTTTTTCTTTCTGTTTCTGTACTGGCATAGCAGATGTCGTACATATTGAAGCTGAGTGTCTTTGTCAAATTGTTGAAACCCAGCAGTTTGAGCTTACCTCGTTTCATGAAGTAAACTGCCACCCCCGTTCTTTTCCTCTATGGATTGGAACCTTTTCCATTATAACATAGAGCCTTATTGAATGAAACCGCTTAAAATCGAGTATACTATTTATGTATAGGTAGATACATTATGTATGAGTTTTGGGAAATAGGAGTCAATGGTTCCGGTTGAAAGCAGGGATGAGTGTCTAGGGATTAGGCGTGACTAGTGACTGAAATGCCCTCTTCGGGCATCACCCTATTTATACTCCGCGGCGCTTCTGATTTTTATGCGCCGCACCACCACTCCTCACTCCTAACTAGAGAGCCGAGCTTTCATTCATAACCAGTGGACGGAGCCGCCCCCACGGGCTAACCCTGAATCCTATTTCCCTAGTTTCGACAGTAAGTCCCTAAGAGCTCTTCCTCTATGGCTGATCCGGTTCTTTTCTTCCATCGAAAGCTCTGCCATGGTTTTCCCAAATTCCGGCAGATAGAAGAGCGGATCATAGCCGAAGCCGCCTTCCCCCTGGTAGAAATCGCGGATGATCCCATCGCATGTACCTTTCCCCGTAAGGGATCGGCCATCCGGCCAGACAAGGGCGACGACGCAGGCATAGTAGCCCTTGCGGTCATCTCCCTTGTAAGGGGCAAGGTCCCGGATGAGCTTCTGGTTATTGGCTTCATCATCGCCATGGTGTCCGGCATAGCGCGCCGAGTACACCCCCGGTTTGTCTCCGAGCGCGCAGGCAATGATACCCGAGTCATCGGAGAGCACGGGAAGATTCACCGCCTTCGCATAGCGGCGGGCCTTCTGCAGCGCATTTTCTTCGAAGGTCCTCCCCGTCTCTTCCGGGTCTTCTACCTCCGCGATATCAGCGATCGGCACGGCGTCCCATCCGATTTCTTTGAAGGCTTTCTGAAATTCTCTGATCTTTCCTTGATTGTGCGTAGCCAGTACGATTTGTTTGGTTTCCATCATTTTGAATCTCCTCTTAGTAGATAGGGTTCAGGGTTCAAGGTTCAGGGTTCGGGGTTAGTCACCGGGGCGAGGCGCCCTTTGATTGCGGGTGAAAGCTTCGCTTGAATGAGAAATGAGAAATGGTGGTACGGCGCATAAAAATTATAAAGCGCCGCAGAGTATAATATGGCGATGCCCGAAAGTGGTATGTAAGCCGCCAGTCACTAGTCACTCCTAATCCCTAATCCTCAGTCCCTGATCCCTGCTTTCAAACTTCAGGTTGGCGAGTTCAGTGCGTAGAAGTAACTGCTAACTATTTCGCATTTCCCTCCTTCCTCTGGAAGGAGGTGCCCCGCAGGGGCGGAGGTTGGCTAGTGGAATACGTTAATTCCGTTTCCTTCGACCACCCCCGGCTCGCTGCGCTCGCCTGCCCTTTCCAAAGGAAGGGGCTATCCCCCCTATCAAGCTGAACCTGTTGAACCCATTAAACCTACTTCCCGACCATCCTTCTGACGCCCTCTTCTTTGGCTTCTCTCCATGCGGCTTCCGCAGCTGCGAGGGCTTTGGTGCGGTCATCGCAAAGTCTGGTGAGCGCTTCGATCGTTTCCTTTCCTGCCTGCGGAATGGGCAGACGGAGGAGGCGGGACGTCGTGAGATACCAGTGTTCCCCTGCTTTCATTGTGGCGAGAAAGAGTTCGCCCAGTTTCCCATCGAAGTAGAGTTTCACGTATTCGCCGGTATAGCCCTCCACCGGGCGGAAGGCCAAGATGCCTTCGTCAGATGCAGCGCAGGGCTCTTTTACGACGGCGGTGCGAAGATGCCCTTCTACCGTGGTGAGAACTAGGTCGCCCGCTGCAAGGACGCGCAGGACCGCCGGCGTTTCCCCATGTACATAGGCCGCGAGATCCATCCGCACGCCCGAGTCCGTCACCGTTTCGCGAGAAATCCGCGGCAGGTCGGTTTCGATTTCTTCCATCGGCACATCGCAGAAGACGTTTCCCAGCGTGAAATCCGGCGAAACGATATTTTGAGAAAGGAGCATCTGAACGCTCGGCGAACCATTAAAAGCGTAGAGGTCATAGTTCCAGTCATCGGCTTCGATGAAAGTTTCCGACGGAAGTGAGAGCTGGTCTACGCCGCGGAAAGCACCGTCCGCGAAATCCGCCAGACCGAAAGACACGGTCTTGGCTGCTTCTCCGGCAAAGCGCAGGTAGGCGTACTCATTCCCGCTGATTTCCGTATCATAGAAAGCCGTCAATTTTTTCTCTGCTACCAAGCTTCTTCTAGCAGCAAGCGCAGCATCCCCCTCTTTCGTCAGCAGCGCAGAAGGAATGATGACGTCCATCACGCCTTTCTCGGCAAGGCGATGCCTCAAATCGGCTGCCGCTGCGATGCCGTCCGTCTCAAAATCAAAAATGTAATCGTAGTGCTCGGTATCTTCCGCGAGTTCGCTCTCCAGCATTGCGCGGCCGCGTGGGAAGACATAGTGAAGACGCTCCTTCCAGATGGCATCCTTCACTGCCACGGCGATACGTTTTCCCCCGAGATCTTGGAAAATTCCGGCAAGGTAGGGCAGATATTCTTCTGCGCCGGTGAAAAGCACCGTATTTCCCGCGGCCTCTGCCTTTTTTACCGCTTCCGCGAGCAGCGCATGCACTTTGGCAGGTGCTGTCGGCATTTCCGGCGCAAAGACCAGCGGCTCCACGCGGAGCGCAAGTGTATAAACGCGCGCATAGGTATCTGCATCGCCCTCATACATGCCCAGCTTGTCTGCCGTGCGTTTCATATTCTCATACAGGTCATCGATGGAGATCCCGTACTGGACATTCTCCGGATTCAGGAAAAGTACATAGTCCAGATAGCGCGCACGCATGACTTCATTAAAAATCCGCTCCCGCGGCACACCGTAGCGAGCGAATGTCTCTATCGCGTCATGAATATCGTTTGCAGTCATAAATCCTCCTTGGTGAATCGGTCTCCCTTATTATACTTCATAGAGGAAGGAAATAGTAGGGAAATGCACTTGGTTGGTGGATCTTGGACGGGAAACCGCTTATAAAAGAGAAGAGGAGCCGCAGGGAAGGCAGGATGATACGCTTTTATCATATGCTGCTCGTCCCCTTCGTTTCTGCTTCTCATGCATCAAAAAACGCCCATGGAAATCCATGAGCGTTTTCGACATTCGTCCAATGATTAACGTTTGGAGAACTGGCTTGCTTTTCTTGCTTTCTTGAGGCCGTATTTCTTACGTTCTTTCATTCTTGGATCACGGGTCAGGAGACCTGCGACTTTCAGAACTTTTCTGTAGTCTCCATCGACATCGAGGAGAGCACGGCTGATGCCATGACGGATAGCGCCAGCCTGGCCTGTACGTCCGCCGCCTTTTACGTTAGCGATGACGTCATATGCGGTGGTGGTGCCGGTCAGTTCGAGCGGCTGTTTAATGATCAGTTCGAGGGTTGCGAGATCGAAGTAATCCTTCAGATCACGGCCATTGATTGTGATGTTACCCTGTCCCGGTACCAGACGGACTCTGGCAACGGATGTTTTTCTGCGGCCAGTGCCGTAGTATGTAGCTTCTGCCATTTCTTATTTCCTTCCCTTCTGGTTAACGGATATCAAATTTCAGTTCTTCAGGCTGCTGTGCTGCATGCGGATGTTCAGCGCCTGCGTATACGTGGAGCTTGCGGTACATCTGAGCACCGAGCTTGTTCTTCGGAAGCATGCCGCGGATAGCATGTTCTACGACCCATACCGGTTTTTCACGAAGAGCGTCGCCAGCCTTCTGGTATCTGTCGCCGCCGATATATCCGGTGTAGTGGAAGTAAACTTTCTTCAGTTCTTTTTTGCCGGAGAAAACGACTTTATCTGCGTTGATGATGATGACGTTGTCACCAGTGTCAACATGCGGTGTGTAGGTAGGTTTATTCTTGCCGGTCAGAACTTTGGCAACGCTGGCAGCCAGACGGCCAACAGTCAGTCCTGCAGCATCAACGATATACCATTTGCGAGTGATGTTGCCCGCATTGGCCATGAATGTTGTTTTCATTAGTAATGACTCCTTCTGAATAAAAAACAGAACCGCAAGATGTCATCCTTCCTCCGGGGCTAGTGGTTTCCGGACAAATCTCACAAGGAGTATTATATAGTTTTTTTACGTGTGTGTCAAATAGTTTTTAGGATGAAAATTTTTAAGGTTCAGGGTTCGGGGTTAGCCCTGAACCTTGAACCCTAATCAAAAACGCTCCCGCATTCACGAGAGCGTTTTTTCTATGCATGGACCATTAGCCCTTGAAGTACTTCACACCGGCTTCGAAGAGTGGCTGGTAGGTATCACCGACGATGTTCTTTGCGACATTCTGGCCGCGGCGTTCGGTATGACCCATCTTACCGAGAACGCGTCCGTCAGGACTGGTGATGCCTTCGACCGACCAGGAGGAGCCGTTCGGATTGTAGCGGCTGTCGTAGGTCGGCTCGCCATCTGGCCCCACGTACTGTGTCGCGATCTGGCCATTGGCCGCGAGTGCCCGGATCTGTTCATCGGAAGCGATGAAGCGTCCTTCGCCGTGGCTGATGGCAATGGAGTGGAGATCACCGGGCTGGCAGAGGGCAAGCCACGGAGACTTGGTCGATACGACCTTGGTCGTGACGAAGCGGGAGATATGACGGCCGAGCGTATTGAAGGTGAGCGTCGGTGCGTCATCGGTGAGCGGCTTGAATTCGCCATACGGCACGAGGCCGAGCTTGATCAGAGCTTGGAAGCCGTTGCAGATGCCCATGGCAAGACCGTCTCTCACATGAAGGAGCTGGTCCATGGCCTCCATGAGCTTCTGATTCCGGAATACGGCGGCGATAAATTTGCCGCTGCCGTCCGGTTCATCACCAGCGGAGAAGCCGCCCGGGAACATGACGATCTGCGCATGGCGGATGCGCTCTGCCATTTCATCGACGGAGTCCTTGAGTTCGGCTGCATCGCGATTTCTGAAGATGAAGATATCGCTGAGCGCACCGGCGCGTTCAAAGGCTCTCGCGCAGTCGACTTCACAGTTGTTGCCCGGCATGGTCGGGATGAAGACGCGCGGGCGCGGAAGATTCGTATGGACATAGAACTGCGGAATAGCTTTCGTTTCCGGCAGAACAGGAGCTTCTTTCTGGATATCTGCTGCGCGGCGCGGGAAGATCGGATCAAGCGTACCTTCATAGGAGCGTAGGAGCTCTTCGACGGCGATTTCTTCCCCGTAGAGCTTCATGCTGTCCCCGCCGACGGTGCCGAGGATCTTCGTGTGCGGCTGTTTGGCAAATTCCTGTGCCAGTTCTGGCGTCGTTTCTACAAGGATCGCGCCATAGAAATTGCTGAAGTATTTGAAAAGCGGCAGATTTTCGCCAAAGGTACAGCCGAGCTTATTGCCGAAAGCCATCTTGGCTGCGGTCACTGCGACGCCGCCGTGTTCGACCGCTTTCATCGCTGCGATGTGTCCGGCCTTCACTTCCTGATAGAGGAAATCCGCATGCGCTTTGAATACATCAAGGAGCGGCATGCCGGCTTCGTCCTTCGGCTGGCCGAAGAGGACGAGGACATCGCCTTCCTTCTTGAGTTCTTGGCTGACAGCTTCGGAGGCTTTCCCCGGAGCGATTGCGAAGGAAACGAGTGTCGGCGGGACGTGGATGTCATTGAAAGTACCGCTCATGGAGTCTTTGCCGCCGATCGCGCCAAGGCCGAGGTTTTCCTGCATATGGAAAGCACCGAGGAGTGCGGCCGCCGGTTTGCCCCAGCTGGTCTTGTCGGTGAGCTTTTCGAAGTATTCCTGCAGTGTCAGGTAGGCTTTTCTCCAGTCAGCCCCCATCGCTACGAGGCGGGCCACGGAGAGGAGTACGGCATAGGCTGCGCCATGGAACGGGCTCCAGGATGCCAGATAGGGATCGAAGCCATGTGCCATGAAGCTGGCGCTGTCAGTCTCGCCTTTGCGGACCGGGAATTTCGCTACCATGCCGTCGGTCGGGGTCTTCTGGTACTTGCCGCCGAATGGCATGAGTACAGTACCGGCACCGATGGTGGAGTCGAAGCGTTCGGAGAGTCCCTGCTCCGAGCAGTTATTGAGATCTGCCATGGCGGAAAGCCAGGTCTTCTGGATGTCATGGATCTCTTCGTTATGGAAATAGCCAGCTTCATCCGGCTTTGCGATGTAGGCTTCCTTCACCTGCTGCGCCCCATTCGTGTCGAGGAAATCTCTCGAAATATCGACGATGGTATCCCCTCTCCACTTCATGACGAGGCGGCGGGTATCGGTCACATCGGCCACGATAGTGGCTTCGAGGTTTTCTTCTGCGGCATAGCGGATGAACTGGTCTGCATCTTCTTTTCTGACGACGACCGCCATACGCTCCTGCGATTCGGAAATCGCCAGCTCGGTCCCATCAAGGCCTTCGTATTTCTTCGGTACCTGATCAAGATCGATGTCAAGGCCATCTGTCAGTTCACCGACCGCGACAGAGACACCGCCTGCGCCGAAGTCATTGCAGCGTTTGATGAGGCGTGTGACTTCTCCGCGACGGAAGAGGCACTGGATCTTTCTTTCCGTGATCGGATTGCCCTTCTGGACTTCTGCGCCGCAAGTCTCGATGGACTCGGTATTCAGCTCCTTCGAAGAGCCTGTCGCACCGCCCATGCCGTCACGGCCCGTGCGCCCGCCGACCAGGATGACGACGTCGCCGGGTGTCGGAGAGAGGCGGATGACATGGTCTTCCGGAGCCGCTGCGACGACGGCACCGATCTCCATGCGCTTCGCCATGAATCCCGGATGATAATATTCCTTGACCTCACCGGTGGCAAGACCGATCTGATTGCCGTAGGAGGAGTAGCCCTTGGCCGCTTCGACGACGATCTTTCTCTGCGGGAGCTTGCCTGCAAGCGTTTCGGAAAGCGGCATACGCGGGTCTGCGGCGCCCGTCACGCGCATCGCCTGATACACATAGGAGCGTCCGGAGAGAGGGTCTCGGATACATCCGCCCAGGCAGGTCGCTGCCCCGCCGAATGGCTCGATCTCGGTCGGGTGGTTGTGTGTTTCATTTTTGAAAAGGAGCAGCCAGTCTTCCTCGCCGTCGATGGTATCGATCTTCACCTTGATGGTGCAGGCATTGATCTCTTCCGACTGATCCAGATTTTCCAGCTTTCCTTCCTTGCGGAGAGCCTTGACAGCCGCTGTTGCCATATCCATCAGCGTCACAGGGCGCTTCGTGTCCTTGCCATAGATATGGATACGCGTCTCTTCGTAGTCTTTGAGCGCCTTGGAGATCGGAGCGGTAAAAGTGCCGTCTTCGACTTCGACAGAGGAGAGCTTGGTGGAGAAAGTGGTGTGACGGCAGTGGTCGGACCAGTAGGTATCGAGCACACGGATCTCTGTCACGGTCGGATCTCGCTTCTCTTCATTGCGGAAATAGTCACGGATCATCGCCATGTCATCATGGCTCATGGCAAGGCCCATGTCGGCGATCAGGGCATCGATTCCTGCATCATCCAGCTCGCAGACGCCCTTGACAACGGGTACTGCCTTCGGGTCTTCAATGGGAAGATCCAGCGTTTCCGCAGGAGCGAGACTTGCTTCACGGGACTCCACCGGATTCACAAGGAATTTCAGGATCTTCTCGCGGTCGCCTTCTGCGAAATGTCCATCAAAAGTGTAGACCAGCGCACAACGCACACGCGCGCCATCTTTTCCGGTGACAATGGTGAGACACTGCTCTGCCGAATCCGCTCTCTGGTCATACTGCCCCGGCAGGAATTCGACGCCGATGACGAGATCACCCTTTGGCAGTTCTGTCTCTACACTGTCGACCGGCGGTTCAGAGAATACGGTCGAGACCGCTTTCTCATAGTCGTCTTCGGAAAGTCCGTCGACATCGTAGCGATGATAGATCCCACAGCCTTCGATGCGGTCTCCCAGCACCTCTTTCAGCTCAGCCGTCAGGCTCTCTTCGCCCTGACGGAAACCAGCCTTCTTTCGTACATACAAACGTCTGATCTCAGACAAGTTCAACACTCCTTCCTCGTTACTCGCCGGCACAAAGGCGCAGGCTCCAGTCGGAAATGAAAAAAGTCAACAATACAAGTATATTTTATCATATGCAGGCAATGTAGCGCGATTAGAAATTGCAAAAGACGCCGCATCTCATGGACAGCGAGAATCCCATCACCGATCCCGATTTGTGATGATAGACAGGCGATGATATACTAGATTTTACATTTATATGATATGTCAGTTTTTGAGGAGGAATACAGATGATCATAGATCATATTTTGGGCACGCTCTACGGCATGGCGCTGGGCGATGCGATGGGTATGCCGACAGAGCTTTTGAGCAGGAGACGCATTCAGGAAATCTTCGGGCGGATCACGACATTCGAAGACAGTCCGGAAGAGAATCCCGCCGCCATCGGCATGACGAAAGGGCAATTCACGGATGATACAGCACAGGCGCTGGTCATCTTAGATTCTCTTGCCGAAAATGATTTCGTACCGGACAAAGGGATCATCGCGAAGAATCTCATCCATTGGGCGCTCGATACCGACGCCTTTTCGAAGAACATCCTGGGACCCAGCTCAAAGGCGGCGCTCCACGCGATCCAAGCGGGAGAAGACCCAGAACCGCACACGGTGAAAGCCATCACCAATGGCGCCGCGATGCGCATAGCGCCGGTGGGTTGCCTGTTTTCCACAGATGATCTGCCGAAACTTGCAAAATTCGTCCGGGGCGTCAGTGAAGCCACCCATAAGACAGATGTTGCGCTCGGCAGTGCCGGCATGGTGGCTGCCGCCGTCAGTGCGGCCATAGAAGATCGATCCTGGGAAGAAATCATGCAAATCGCGTCAAGAGCTTTCGACCTGACAGCTGCATATGGCGAAGAAACCTACAGCGCATCACCCAAAGCGCGCCTGCAGATCGCGATAGAACTCGCCCATCGCCATGCCGGAGAGGCAGAAGCCTTCTCTCTTAACCTCTATGAGACCATCGGTACGACGACCCTTGCGAGTGAAGCGGTACCCGCTGCCCTTGGTATGGCCTACTATTTCCGCGATCCCGAGACATGCAGCCTTGCCTGCGCAAATCTTGGCGGCGATACGGATACGATCGGTGCGATGGCTGTCGCGATCTGCGGCGCCAAAGCCGGTGTTTCCGGCATCCCGCAGGAGCGCATCGACGTGCTCAATGCGAGCAATCCCGTCGATTTCCATGCCTATGCAAAGACCTTGCTCCGTCATCGGGGCCATGTAGGCTAAACCGATTTCACCAATTCCCAACATTTCACAGGAGGATTCTATGCATTCTAAAGAAACAGTATTTCTGCCGAAGGAAGAACGCACGGACAAGCCAAGCAGCCTCTTCTTTCTCTACTGTGCTGCCAATATCGGCATTCTCGGCCTCGTATACGGCGCTATCATCGTGGGCTTTCATTTGAGCTTTTTCCAAGCAATCCTTGCGACAGTGCTCGGCTCCTTCTCCTTCGCCCTCGTCGGCCTCATGAGCCTTTCCGGACATGACACGGGTACCAATACCTTCATCCTGTCCCGCGCCGCCTTCGGTTTCAAAGGAAATCTGATCCCTGCGATCGCTGCGCTGGTCTCCCACGCCGGCTGGCTCTCCATCAATGTCTGCACCGGAACACTGACTGTCCTCGCGCTCTTTGTGACCCTGGGCTTTGCGAATACGCCGATCGCCATGGCGATCGCGCTTGCGATCTTTGTCACCCTTGTCTTGGTCTCCGTCCTTTTCAGCCACAAAGTGTTGATCCGCATGCAGACGATCTCGACCTATCTTTTTGGTTTCTTGACACTCGTCATCCTCGTGATCATCGTCCCACAAACAGACTGGTCCATACTGATGGCCATGCCGAGTGGAGACTGGCTGGGCAATTTCCTGCCCGCACTGGCCTTCGTCGCAGCCGGCACAGGCATCGGCTGGACAAGCTATGCGGCCGACTACAGCTGCCACCAGGATCCACAGAATTCGCGCAGTAAAGTCGCCTGGGCCGTCACACTGGGCGGCGCTGTCCCGCTGATCCTCATGCTGAGTGTCGGCATCCTGCTCTCCACGCAGAGCGCGGATCTCGCGCAGTCTGCGAACCCAATCGAAGTCATCAAAGGCGCTCTCCCAATGAATCTAGCCATCATCTATTACATCACAGCCATCGGCGGCCTGACACCGCAGTGCTTTCTCGGACTCAAATCCTCGAAACTCGTCCTGCAAGCCGCCCATCTCATCTGGAATGAGACCCTGATTTTCGTATTCCAAGCGATCATCGTCACCATCATCCCTGCCCTCATACTCTTCGTGGCACAGGATTTCCAGGCCGCGCTGGAAGGCTTCCTTGGCGTCATCGGCAAACTGCTCGCTGCCTGGTCCTCCATCTTTCTCGTAGACTACCTGATGCTCCGCGGAAAGCAGGGCTATAGTCAAATACTCCTGACCGATCCCTCCGCCAATGAAATCAATTACAACGGCGTCATCAGCTGGATCATCGGCTTCGCTGTCGGCATGCTCCTCTCAAAAACCTTCTTCTTCACCGGCCCATTCGCAACAGGCATCTTTGCCGGCAACAGCCTGAACGTCCTCCTGACCCTGGTCGTTGCCGGCGGTCTCTATTTTCTTTTGACTCTCTGCCATAGGCAGAAGAGCTCGGAATAAAGAAAGACGGGATTCCCATGGAAGAAAAATCTCTCAAACGCATTTTGATCTTAGGCTCCGCCGTCATCGATGTCATCGTCACGATCGACCGTCTGCCCCTCACCGAAGAAGACATCCCCGGCCTTCAAAAAGGCATGCTCGTCGGCGGCTGCGCATTCAATGTCTCAAAGATTCTAGACGGCCTCCAGATCCCGCACGATCTCTGTGTCCCCGTGGGACAGGGTATGTATGCCGACCGCATCCGCGAAGCCCTCCACGAAGGCGGCCATGAAATCCTTATCGAAGATGACCGCGAAGACAATGGCTATTGCCTTTCACTAGTCGAAAAAGACGGCGAACGCACCTTTATTTCCATCGATGGCATCGAGACGAAATGGCAGGACGCATGGCTGGAACACCTCCATGCCGCCGACTATGACTACCTCTATGCTTCCGGCTATGGCTTCCAGAACGGCAACTCCAGCGGAGAGGTCCTCCTGCGCTTCCTGGGCGGCAAGAAAGCCGATGCAAAACTCATTCTCGACCCAGGCCCGAGGCTCTTAGGCAAACAGTTCGAAGAGAAACTGCTGCAGATGGGCACAATCCTGGAAATGAATCAGTCCGAAGCAAAAGCCATGGGACAATCGGAAAACGTCCGCCAAGCAGCGGAAAATCTTCATCACCGAACCGGCCAGCCTGTCATCATCACGATGGGACAGGCTGGGACACTTCTCCATACGACAGAGGGAGAAGAGTTCATCCCCACTGTACCGGTCAAGGTCATCGATACCATCGGTGCCGGCGACTCGCACACCGCAGGCTTTATCGCCGCCCTCGCAAGCGGAAAGTCCCTCCGAGAAGCCTGCCGTGAGGCAAACCGCGTCGCAGCCTGCGTCGTGCAGCACGTAGGCTGCTCCCTGCGGTAAATAGACTCACAAAAAAAGCATGGATCGGATGTGATCCATGCTTTTTTGTGCATAATTTCCTGTTGCAGAAAATCATCATTCTTTAAAAATCCACTCCGTGACTTTTTTCCCGCCCCAGATCGCGATCCCTGTCAGCCAAAGGTCTGAAACGAAGGGGATCATGGGAAGGTAGGACGGATCCATATAGACCTGCCAGCTTGCCTGCGGAAGATGGAGGGAGATCACCATCGGGATATAGAGGAGCATCAGCCAGAATATCCCGCTGAAAGCACACACCGTGATGCGTCGCCCCTTCGTCCCGGAAAGTGCCAGAAAGAGATAGATCCCGAATGTCATCATGCCGAGGATGATTTTCCCGTAGAAGACAAAGCTGAAAACCTCCAGCAGGAAAAAGCTCGCCGTGAAAGGATCAAGGCGCATACCATTCGCATAATAGAGCCCCAGAAAGGAGAGAATGGCAAAACCGGGAATAAGCCCGCTGAAATAAGCCGCGCCCAGCCAGACCTTCCGGCAAGCCCCCTTCTCCGAAAGCTTCTCATAGAGCGAAGGAAGCAGGTAATCCAGCATGATCGCCGCCCCGGCAAAAAGCGTCAGCACGATAAAGAAAGCGATCGAGATCGGTATCGGACTTTCCTTGAAGGCCTTGTCTGCCATCGGCAGATAGCTCCAGAAAATGACCATCTGCAGGATGATGAAGGAGATCCAGAGCGGCAAATGTACTGCCGCGCGTAATGCTCCCCACTCACTGCCATAGCCTTTCCGCTGGAAGAGGAAAAAAAGAAACGGCACCAGAAGCCCCATTCCCCAGTAAGCGAGCGTCCCCACTGCCATAGACTGCGCAGTGTGTACCAGAAATCCCCCGAAGCCCCAGGGAAGAATTCCCGCCAAGAGCCACAGCAGCTGATGAATGAATTTTTTATTTTTGATCATAATTTTCACCTCGATGAGGACTATTGTACCACAGTTCAGGCGTGTTGACAGTACGCTTCGGCACAAAGGCACGAGGAAATCCCCCTACAAAAAAGGAGCTGTGAAGAAATGAATCCTCATTTTTTCACAGCCCCTTTTTACTTTGCTTTCATTTGGTTCAGGGTTCAAGGTTCAGGTGGCGGCTTCGCCGCTTTTTTAGAAGATGGTATTCTCGTATCGCAGCCTTCCCCTCTAGGGGAAGGTGCCCGAAAGGGGCGGATAGGGTGACTATGGCATGAAAGACAGCTGGGATAAGGTTTCCCGGTCACTCCTATGAGAGCTGCAAGTCCCCCGCGGCAGATTGAACGCGAAAATGAGATGATCGTTATTTCACATCGCCTTGTTTTATTTCCTCTTTCCATCTTCCTTCTTGCGCTTCTGTCTCATATTCCGCCCCTTGTGTCCGAGTGCTTTATGCTCCTTCTTCTTGGTCGGCTTGTACATGCCGGGCGTCACAACCTTCTTCTTCGGCTTGCCTGCCTTCACGCGGCGGACATTTCCCTTCTCATCATAGCGGGTGATGGTCTCTTCAATGGATTTTTCCAGCTTCCGGAGAAGGAATCCATCCTCCGGCGTCGCATAGGTGATGGCGATCCCCTTCGTACCGGCGCGGCCGGTGCGTCCGATGCGATGGATATAGTATTCGAGATTTCTTGGGATCCCGTAATTGAAGACATGCGTAATGCCTTCAACGTCAAGCCCGCGCGCCGCAATATCGGAGGCAACGAGCACCTGAATGCGTGCTTTCTCAAATTCGCGGATGACCTGATTTCTCTGGCTCTGGCTCATATCCCCATGGATCTCATCCACGATGAAGTCCGTCTCCTCCTGCAGCTTGCCGGCGAGCTCATGCGCTTCCTCACGGGTATTCGTGAAAACGACGGCCATGTACGGATTCATCTCCGTCAGATGACGGACGAGGAGCTTGAACTTGCGCGGGAGAGTCGTCTCATAGATGCGCTGCTCGACCGTCGAAGCTGTCGCTTTTTCTGCGACATCAAGGAAGACCGGGTGGTGCATATACTTTCTGGCGAGGCGCTTCGCATCGTCAGGCATCGTCGCAGAGAAGAGCAGGAGCTGGCGCTTTTTCGGTGTCTCATCGATCAGGGCTTCGATATCTTCGCGGAACCCATTCGCCAGCATCTGGTCGGCTTCATCCAGGATGACCGTCTTCACGTTCGAAAGGTCGAGGCTCTTTCTGCGGATATGATCCAGAAGGCGCCCGGGGGTTCCGATGATGACATGCGGGTCACGCTTCAGCTTCTGCAGCTGGTTCTCGATCGTGCGTCCGCCGATGATATCTGCTCCATCCACACCGCACTCGATGGCAAAGGGACGCATCACGTCAAAGACCTGCTTAGCAAGTTCGCGGGTCGGTGTCATGATGAGCACCTGCGTCATGGCTTTGTCTGTTTCTACGCGCTGAATAACCGGCAGCAGATAGGCCAGCGTCTTCCCTGTACCGGTCTGCGAACGGCCGATCAGATCACGTCCCTTGAAAGCGTTTGGGATCGCAGACATCTGGATGGGCGTCGGGGTCTTGATCCCCTGTGTCTTCAAAAGTTTCGTCAGCGTCTCATTCACGCCAAGCGAGGCAAATACGTTCATAGGTCCTCCTGTAAATGGGTTGGTTGTATGGAAATACGTAATTTAAGGTTTATGGTTCAGGGTTCACGTGGCGGCTTCGCCGCAATGATGTATGAGGCGATGCCAGAAAGTAGTATTCAAGTCACTAGTCCCTCGAGCTCCCTAATTCCTAGCTGTTAATTACTAGTCACCAGTCACTGGCAACCCCTTTTCTTATTGATTCTTCCCCAGCACCACGCCGAGGTCTTTATATCCTGCTGCCCCATTGAGCTCTTCCTTCGCGGCCGCATTCACCAGATCATCGATGGCATATAAGAGCGGCGCTTTGCCTTCGTCGGGGGTGAAAAGCATCAGGACATCGAGTCCTTCACTTCCGGGGAAGAAATAGGAGCGGCAGTACATGGGGAGCTTCATCCCCTCCGCATTGTATGTGATCAGCCCGCCTACGGTATAGACATAGGCCTCATCGACATCCAGGCGGCGGAAAGGCTCCAGCGAAGAAAGCTCTACCTTGATCGAAGAATCCGCAGCGGGGCCGATGGCATTGCGAGCCAGACTCAGTACCGTCTCTTCGATCCCCTTCCGAAGCGGAGACGCCGGATTTAAGAGCGCGCGGTTCATCTGCGTCAGCCGGCGCCAGACATGTTCATCACGATTCATCTTGAAATACGGCTTCAGCGCTTCCGCCATCTCGACAGGGAGCAGCGCACGAATGATATAGCCGGATGAGAAGCTCTGCTGTTTTTCCAATGTATACTGCAGCTGTCCCATCTGATAAGGAATGTCTTTCTCCATAAAATGGAGTGTCTCCGTCCCCGCTGCCTCCCGGTAGGTGAAGCCTTTGGGAAGCGAAGCGGCCGCGACAGCATTCATATCATACGCTTCTCCCCCCGCAGAGATCCCGCAGGCCAGTGCGAGCGTGAGAAGCAAACATTTCCATTTCATGGAAAATCCCCTTTCAAAAGTAAATGCAGCAGTGAAAAAGGCTTACGCTGTCCTATCAGGATGGAGCGCACATCATAAAGCGGAAGCACCGCGCATTTTGAAATCATCGTACCCCTTCGCTGCTATCTCATCTCTTCATCCGATAGAATCCATACAGCAGGAGATTCGACAGCTGTTCGGCCGCCGCGTGGCTACCATTCACCTCGATCAGATAGTACTTATCCCCCGCTTTCAAAAGATTGGCAGAGATCCAGAGGGGAAACGACAAGCCCTTTTCATTCGTCAGGATGACCTTCGCCTCCTGTCCCCAGCGATAGGTACCGTCTTCATTTTTGAAAGCACGCCATGGGACGAATTTCAAGATCTTCACCTGCATAGAGGGACCTTTTTTCTCAGAGAGCACATGATCCACCAGTGCCTGAAACTCCGATGTCTGGATCTTCGGCATACCGAAGAGCGAGGTCGGACGCTCAGCATCTTCACGGAAGGCCGTCTCCCAGAAGCGTGCCGCCTTCGGATGCCCCTCATGGAAGAAATCCTTCTCCGTCCCCGAGATGACATAGATGCCCGCGCTGTATGTCCCGCGCACATCTGTCTTACGGATCTGGTACATGTGCATCGAGTCATAGGGATACGGAGCCTTCTCCGGATACAGCTGCATGCCGGGCGGTACCGTCAGGATCGACCACATCGCAGCACGCGCCGATTTCCCATAATTTTTCCAGTGTGTCCCTTCGATCATGAACCGCGAGAGCTCTGACCCGCCGCCATCCGTGACCGTCACGTCCTTGGGAAATGGCAGACGGCCGAGCCCGTCGATCACAAGATCCTCCGCGGAAGACAGCAGGAAGCCGCCAAAGACAAGCGCCGCGGAAAGCGCGAGTGAAAACAGTTTTTTTATCATGGCGTCTCCTTGAAAAAAGATACAAAAGTCTAACGTCTCCTAGTCACCAGTCACCAGTCACTATCATATCTATTGTAGAGAATCTCGAAGAAATTCGCAAGGGGAAAGCACGGTAACCTGCGGCAAGCAGCTGCTCCCAGTAAATACGCCGGATCGTGCAGAATACCCTCCATGCAAAAAGCAGTCCCCACGATGTGAGGACTGCTTCGGCTATGCCTGATGCATCAATTATTCCGCATCGGATCCGGTTTCGAATGATTCACCCTTATGGATGACATTCAGCTTGCGGTAACGGGACATGCCTGTACCAGCCGGGATGAGTTTGCCGATGATAACATTTTCCTTGAGGCCGAGGAGCGGATCTTCCTTGCCTTTGATCGCTGCTTCGGTGAGGACACGGGTCGTTTCCTGGAAGGAAGCGGCGGAGAGGAAGGAGTCGGTCGCAAGAGCTGCCTTGGTGGTACCGAGGAGCAGGTTTTCGCCGACGGCTCTTTCTTTGCCTTCGTCATCGAGACGCTGGTTCATCGCACGGAATGCGACGATGTCGACAGTCTCGCCTGGGAGCCAGCCGGAGCCGCCCGGTTCGGTGATCTTGATCTTACGCAACATCTGATGGACGATGATCTCGATGTGTTTATCGTTGATTTCTACGCCCTGGCTGCGGTAAACCTTCTGGACTTCCTTGACGATGTAGTTCTGGGTCGCCTGTACGCCGAGGACATCAAGGATATCGTGCGGGTTGACGTTACCTTCGAAGAGACGGGTGCCGGCTTTGATGAATTCGCCGTTTGTGACGGAGATCTTCTTCGCTACCGGGATCTTTTCGCTTTCCGGGGCGATTTCCGGATTATCGCTGGTGATGGTAATGATCTTGACATTCGGGTTATCTTCCGCACTGGTGATGGAAACTGTACCATCGATACGGGAAATGATCGCATTGCCCTTTGGCTTGCGGGCTTCGAACAATTCTTCGACTCGTGGAAGACCCTGTGTGATATCTTCTGCAGAAGCGACGCCGCCGGTATGGAAGGTACGCATGGTCAGCTGGGTACCTGGTTCACCGATGGACTGTGCAGCGATGATGCCGACTGCTTCGCCGATTTCTACGTGACGGCCGGTCGCCAGATTTCTGCCATAGCACTTCGCGCAGACGCCGTGAGCGGAATGGCAGGTGAGGATGGAACGAACCTTCAGCTTGTCGTAGTATTTCTGGATTTCTTCTGCCTGTGCATCGGAAATTTCTTCGTTCTTCTTCGCGATGACTTCGCCGGTGGTCGGGTTCACGACATCTTCGAGCGGGCAGCGGCCTGCGATACGGTCAGCCAAAGACTCGATCGGCTGGCCTTTTTCTTCGATGAGGGAGACTTCGACGCCTTCGGCTTCATCCATACGGACTTTGAGCACTGGGATATCGGAAGCGAGGATCTTCTCTGCGACATCGCTGTCGATGACGGTGCCTGACGGGAAGAGGACATTGCCTTGGCGGTCATAGGCATCTTCTTCGAGTTTCTTGCCTGCGAAGTGAACAGTCAGATGATGGCGCATCGCGCGGTTGTATTCAGCGACAGCATCCTGTGTGCCGAGGTCGAAGGTTTTGGGTTCTGCGGCTTCGATGCCGTCAGCGGTCGGGATGATGACGGAAATATGTTCTACGAGGTGACGGTTCAGCAGGGTCACATCGTCCGCATCGAGGGTCTTGCCCTTGACGAGAAGAATATCTCCATTTCTACGGTCGAGGACATCTTCATCAAGAACTGCGCCGAGGAGTGTCTGCTTGAGACCCATGATGGTCTTCTTGACTTCCGGCTGGGAGGCGATGAGGCTCTGTTCTCTGTCGAAATTCAGGACCTGTACATCGCAGTCTTCTTCGCGGACGATGACATCCTGAGAAACGTCGACCAGTCGGCGGGTGAGGTAACCGGAGTCTGCGGTACGGAGTGCGGTATCGGCGAGACCCTTACGAGCACCGTGGGAAGAGGTGAAGTAGTCGAGGACGGTCAGGCCTTCACGGAAGTTTGCCTTTACCGGGAGTTCGACGGTCTTACCGGAGGTATCGGCGATCAGCCCGCGCATACCGGCGAGCTGACGGATCTGGTTATCGTTACCACGGGCGCCGGACTGGGCCATCATGGTCAGCGGGTTGAACTTCACCATGGAGCTCTTCATTGCAGCACCGACTTCGTCGGTCTTCTTGCTCCATACTTCGACGACTCTTCGGTATCTTTCATCGTCGGTCATGAGGCCGCGGCGGAAGAAGCGTTTGATCTGTTCGACTTTTTCATCGCCGTCTTCCAGGATCTTATCTTTTTCCGGTGGTACAGCGACATCGTAGATGCCGATGGAGATGCCGGAAACGAGAGCGTAGTGGAAGCCGAGTGCTTTCACGGAGTCGAGCAGATCGCCGGTCGCCTTGAATCCGAGTTTCTTGAAGCAGTCATTGACGAGCTTGCCCATCTGCTTCTTGCCGATGGTGATGCCGAGGCCGTTGTTTTCGACGGTGTAGGTCTTGCCGTTTTCATCTACGCGCTTTTCATGACGCTTGTAGAAGAAACGCAGCTCTCTCGGGATCGCATAGTTGAAAATCAGGCGGCCCGGGGTGGTAATGACGAGATCGTCATCAGTTTCATTGAATCCGTCCGGACGGTCTTCCTTCGGGATGAAGACTTTGATAAAGTCATGGATCTTGATCTGATGCAGGTTGTACGCCAGCATGACTTCGTCATAGCCGGTGTAAGCGCGAAGCTCGGAGGTGTCCATCTCGTCTTCGGCTTTCTTCCACTGCTTCATGACATCGAATTTCGCCTTCGGATTTTCTTTCTTTTCTTCATCGGTGAAATCGACCTTCGTATCGTTGGCTGTCTGTACGATGGTGAGGTAGTAGGAGCCGAGGATCATATCCTGCGAAGGAATAGCGACTGGCTTGCCGTCCTTCGTGGACAGGATGTTGTTGATGGAGAGCATCAGGGTGCGTGCTTCAGCCTGCGCTTCGACGGACAGCGGCAGATGGCAGGCCATCTGATCACCATCGAAGTCAGCGTTGTAGCCTGGGCATACAAGCGGATGCAGCTTGATCGCGCGGCCTTCCCAGAGGATCGGTTCGAAAGCCTGGATACCGAGTCTGTGCAGTGTCGGTGCGCGGTTCAGGAGGACCGGGTGTTCTTTGATGACATCGCCAAGGACTTCCCAGACTTCCGGAGCGAGCTTATCGACCTTCTTGCGTGCCGCTTTGAGGTTGCTTGCGACGCCTCTCTTGATGAGTTCATGCATGATGAACGGTTTGAAGAGTTCGATCGCCATTTCCTTCGGCAGGCCGCACTGGTACATTTTGAGTTCCGGGCCGACGACGATAACAGAACGGCCGGAGTAGTCGACACGTTTGCCGAGAAGGTTCTGACGGAAACGTCCCTGCTTGCCCTTCAGCATGTCGGAGAGGGATTTCAGCGGGCGGTTGCCCGGGCCGGAGACGGCACGTCCGCGACGGCCGTTATCGATCAGGGCATCGACAGCTTCCTGCAGCATACGTTTTTCGTTTCTGATGATGATTTCCGGAGCCCCGAGTTCCAGAAGTCTCTTCAGACGGTTGTTTCTATTGATGACGCGGCGATAAAGGTCATTCAGGTCGGAGGTGGCGAAACGGCCGCCATCGAGCTGGACCATCGGGCGCAGATCCGGAGGGATGACCGGCAGGACAGAGAGGATCATCCATTCCGGCTTGTTGCCGGAATGCAGGAAGGCTTCGACTTCTTCGAGACGGCGGATGCATCTAACCTTGCGCTGGCCGCTGCCTTCTTCGATTTCTTTCTGCAGTGCTTTTTCCAGCTTTGGCAGATCGAGCTCTTTCAGCAGGTACTGGATCGCTTCTGCGCCCATCTGTGCTTTGAATGCTTTCTTGCCATAAGCAGCTACGGCATCCTGATATTCCTGTTCATTCAGGACCTGGCACTTGGACAGGTTCGTATCACCCGGATCGAGGACGATATAAGCAGCGAAGTAGAGGACTCTTTCGAGCTGGCGAGGAGAGATTTCAAGGATGAGGCCGATACGGGACGGCGTACCCTTGAAGTACCAGATATGGGAAACCGGGCAGGCCAGAGAAATATGGCCCATGCGTTCACGGCGGACTTTGGAAGAGGTGACTTCGACGCCGCACTTGTCGCAGACGGTGCCTCTGTAACGCATCTTTTTGTACTTGCCGCATTTGCATTCCCAGTCTTTGGTCGGTCCGAAAATCTTTTCACAGAAGAGGCCGTCGGTTTCTGCCTTCAGGGTTCTGTAATTGATGGTTTCCGGCTTCGTCACTTCCCCGTGAGACCATTCAAGGATCTTTTCCGGAGAAGCGATACCGATTTTCATGGAATCAAATTCATTTACATCTAACAATTGATTAGCGCTCCTTTCCGGAATCAGTCATCCTGGCTGTCATTCGTAAAGCCAAGTTCTGTATCAAGATCAGTTTCACCAAAGCCGGCTTCTACGGGAGCCTGTGCATTGGCTTCTGCTTCGAGTGTATCATTGAAGGATGCGACATCATCGCCGGCGTTTTCAATAGCGCCATTCATGTGGCTTTCCATGTCGTTTCTGGAATCGGAAACGGCATCATCACCTTCCATGGCTTCTTTCAGTTCATCCTTATGCCATGGCTGTCCGCCGCCGTAGCCCTGTTCCAGATCGCTTTCATCGAGCTCTTTCAGGACGACTTCATCGCCATTTTCATTCAGGATACGAACGTCGAGGCCGATGGACTGGAGTTCCTTCATGAGGACCTTGAAGGATTCCGGTACGCCCGGACTCGGGATGTTTTCGCCCTTGACGATCTTTTCATAGGCTTTGACACGACCGATGACATCATCGGACTTCACAGTCAGGATTTCCTGCAGCGTGTAAGCCGCGCCGTAGGCTTCCAGAGCCCAGACTTCCATTTCACCGAAACGCTGGCCGCCGAACTGTGCCTTGCCGCCCAGCGGCTGCTGGGTAACGAGGGAGTATGGGCCGGTGGAACGGGCATGGATCTTATCATCGACGAGATGATGGAGCTTCAGCATGTATTTCCAGCCGATGGTGACCTGATTGTCCAGTTTTTCACCGGTACGGCCATCATAGAGGTCCGTCTTCGCACCGGCCGGGAGTCCTGCTGCCTTCAGGGTCGCTGCAAGGTCTTCATCTCGGCAGCCGTCGAAGACCGGGGTCGCGATATGGATACCGGACTCGGTCGGTTCCGGCATGCCGTATTTTTCGAAATCATAGCCGCAGTCGATGAGGCGCTGCTTCATTTCTTCATACTTCGGAGAGCCGACACCGGCTGCCATTGCCGCATGGATTTCTTCGCCGAGCATGTGGCAGGCCCAGGAAAGATGGATTTCCAGGATCTGGCCGATGTTCATTCGGGACGGTACGCCCAGTGGGTTCAGTACCAGATCGACCGGACGGCCATCCGGGGTGAACGGCATATCTTCGATAGGCATGATGCGGGAGCATACGCACTTGTTGCCGTGACGGCCTGCCATCTTATCGCCTTCACGGATCTTACGTTTCTGCGCAATGTAGACACGGACGAGCTTGTTCACGCCAGGTGCCAGCTCATCACCGTTTTCACGGGTGAATACCTTGACATCGACAACTTTGCCGAATTCGCCGTGCGGCACACGCAGGGAGGTATCACGGACTTCTCTTTCTTTGTCACCGAAGATCGCACGCAGCAGTCGTTCTTCCGGCGTCAGCTCCGTCTCGCCCTTCGGGGTGACCTTGCCGACCAGGATATCGCCTGGACGGACGTCAGCGCCGACCATGATAATACCGTTTTCGTCGAGGTATTTCACAGCGTCTTCAGAAACAGAAGACAGCTGACGGGTGATCTCTTCCTCGCCCAGCTTGGTATCGCGGGCATCGCATTCATATTCTTCGATATGGATGGAGGTGTACAGGTCATCCTTGCAGAGACGTTCGGAGATCAGAACGGCGTCTTCGTGGTTGTACCCTTCCCAGGATACGAAAGCTACGAGTACATTGTGGCCGAGAGCGAGTTCGCCGCCATCGGTCGCCATGCCGTCTGCCAGCGTGTCTCCTGCTTCCACGCGGTCACCCTTGGATACGATCGGGTGCTGGTTGATGCAGGTAGACTGGTTGGAACGCATGAATTTGATGATGTCGTAGGTGTCAAGCTCGCCATTGTCAGCGCGGACGATGATCTGGCGGCCGGTAACTCTTTCGACAGTGCCGGCACGTTTAGCGAGAATGCAGACGCCGGAGTCCTGACCAGCGACCCATTCCATGCCGGTGCCAACGAGCGGTGCTTCCGGACGCAGAAGCGGTACAGCCTGACGCTGCATGTTCGCACCCATCAGAGCTCGGTTCGTATCATCGTGTTCGAGGAATGGAATGAGGGAGGTACCGATGGAGACGACCTGCTTCGGGGATACGTCCATCAGCACGACTTCGTCCGGTTCCGCTTCGAGTACGTCCGGGCCGCGGCGGCTCGCTACATTCTTATGAACGAAATGACCTTCTGCATCGAGCGGTTCGCTCGCCTGCGCGATGATCTTGTCTTCTTCGATGTCAGCAGTGACATATTCGCACTTGTCGGTGACGGTGTGTGTCTTTTCATCGATCAGACGGTACGGTGTCTCGATGAGGCCGTACTTATTGATGACGCCATAGTTCGACAGAGAGGAGATCAAGCCGATGTTCGGACCTTCTGGGGTTTCTACCGGGCACATACGTCCATAGTGGGAGTAATGTACGTCGCGGACTTCGAACCCCGCACGTTCACGGGAAAGACCGCCAGGTCCCAAAGCGGAAAGACGACGCTTATGCGTGAGCTCTGCCAGCGGGTTCGTCTGGTCCATAAACTGAGACAGCTGGGAGCTTCCGAAGAACTCCTTGATAGCAGCTACGACCGGGCGGATATTGACGAGCGCCTGTACGCTCATCTTATCCTGGTCCTGGGTGGTCATTCTCTCGCGAACCACTCTTTCCATACGGGTGAGACCGATACGGAACTGGTTCTGCAGGAGCTCACCGACGCAGCGGACGCGACGGTTACCCAGATGGTCGATGTCATCACTCTTGCCATAGCCCTGCATCATGTTCAGAAGATAATCAATGCAGGCGATGATATCACAGATCTCCAGCGTGCGGTAATTGTCTTCGCGGTTGCCGGAAGAGCAGATCACCTTGACCGGGGTGCCATCATCCTTCTGGGTCATCACTTCAACCTGATCGAAGGAAGAGAATACACCGCTTTCTTCGATTCTTGCGATGGCTTCTTCATCGATGGTGCTGTTGCCTTCGATGACCACTTCACCCGTTTCCATATTGACGATCGGGCCTTCGGTCTTGTGACCGAGAAGACGGTTCTTCCAAGCCAGCTTCTTATTCAATTTGTAACGGCCGACCTTCGCGAGATCATAACGGCGCGGATCAAAGAAGAAATTATGGAGCAGTGTCGTACCACTATCTTCGGTGGCCGGTTCACCTGGGCGGAGCTTGTGATAGATCTCGATCAGAGCGGACTTTTTGTCCGTGGTGCTGTCTTTTTCCAGCGTCTTTTCGATATGGATATCATGATCGAAAAGCTCCAGGATCTCTTCATTGGAAGAGTAGCCCAGCGCACGGATGAGGACAGTGACCGGCATCTTACGGTTGCGATCAATACGGACAGAGACGGAGCCGGCCGGATCCGATTCCAGCTCGATCCACGCGCCGCGATTCGGGATCAGCTGCGCGGTATAGATCTCCTTGTCAAAAGCATCTCTTTCGCGCTTATAGTATACGCCGGGGGAACGAACCAGCTGGGATACGATGACACGCTCTGCACCATTGATGATGAATGTACCCGTGTCCGTCATGACCGGGAAATCCCCCATGAACAGATCGTGCTCTTTCAGCTCGCCGGTTTCCTTGTTTTCCAGACGCGTCTTCACGTACAGTGGAGCGGAGTAGTTCACATCCTTCGCCTTGCACTGTTCGATATTGTACTTGCCTTTGCCGAAATAGAAATCGCCAAAGTGCAGCGCCCATTTCTTAGCGCTGTCCTCGATAGGAGAAATATCTGCGAAAACATCCTTCAGCCCTTCCTTGCAGAACCATTCATACGACTTCGTCTGCAGATCGAGCAAATGGGGCATCTTCAGTACTTCCTGCGATCTGGCATAGGTGTATCTCTTTTTCTTCCCTACCACGACAGGTTTGAACATCTTGCTGTTCGGCATTCCTTGCCTCACCCTTTCATAAAAACAACATGGCTTTCTTCCTCCCGGAAAAAAGAAGCAGGAAATCGAACCAATCATCGAGTCCCTGCCTGCCTCCGGAAGCATTACATCACCTATTATATATACTCTACTAAAAGAACCGTTGCGAATAAAAATTATATCATACAAAGTCAATATCCGCAACATTTCCCGCGAAGTCCCGCATAAAGATTTCTTCTATAACTCGTATCGTTTATTTTCTTTTATAGAAATTATCATACACCATATAAAAGTTTTTATGCGTCAATTTTTCTATTGACTTTTTCAGGATCTTCGTTCCGGCTTATTCTAGCATTGTGTTCTGAAAAATGCAAGGGGACCAGCGGCCTGTGAGCGATGACGATTCGCCAAGGAGAGGTGCTGATCTTCACGGAGGAGTGTTTCCGGAAAAAGCCCCTCTCATCTAATTTTCTCACCGATACCCCGAGCAAGCATTCGCATTTCATATTGGTAAATCAAAAACGGAAAGCGCATAATGAATGAAACGATTCCCCCGTCACTTCACAACAAGGAGGTCCCATGGAAAAAGAAAAGAGAACGATCAAGAAAAGAAAAGGCTTCATGCTTTTAGAGCTCATCATCGTCGTCGCGATCATCGGCATCCTTGCCGCCGTTGCCATCCCGAACCTCGTCGGCATGACCGACGAAGCGAAGGTCGCCAAGATCCAGTCTGATCTTTCCACCATCGGCACCGCCATGGAAGTCTACCACGTCAAGAAAGGCGGCACCTACCCCACCGACCTCTCCACTCTCGCAGGCGATAACGGCTATCTGAAAAAAGTCCCCGAACCGCCCACGGGCGCCGGTGCTTATACCGTAGGAAGCAAAGGCGAAGTCACCTGCACCTTTAATGGCGTCACCTACTCCTCCTTCGGCACATCGACAGGAAGTGCAGACAGTGATACAGGAAAATAACCACGCATAAAAGCGCGCCCTCACACGGGGCGCGCTTTTATGCGTGGTTGCCAGCTGATACCTGCGTGCCTTGCAGGAAAGACTGCTCTCCCGTATCGTAGGCATAACTACTGGCAACTAAAAAGCAAATGACCTACCTCCTCAAATAAAAAGGCCGCGAAGCCCTCGATGCGGATGACATGCCGGCAAGCCAAAAACACCAGCCATAACGACTGGTGCTTTTGCTTGCCATAGTAAGATTACAAAAACAATTAGAAACGATAGCCGGCCTGGATGTACCACTGGTTCGACTGGGTATCACTGCCCTTCTGATAGCGATAGCCGCCGCCCAAAGTCCATGTGCTGTTTTCTGCTTCTACGCCGAGGCGAGCGAGGAAGGCACTTTCACCGATGTCGAAGGAGAAGGTATCCGCCGCATTACCGAGGCTGACTGTTTCCTTCGTGTCCTTATCTCCCATCGCGAAATTGTACCCGATTTCTGCGACCGGGGTAAGGCTCCAGTTGCCATTTTTGACCTCATGACGGAATTCCACGCCGACCGGCAGATTCCAAAGGTTGGCATTTTCGGTTTCATGCTTCATGCCAAGGCTGTCCGTGAAGTCTCCGGTATGGATACGATAGTAACAAAGTCCTGCATACGGAGTCAGGGAAGACGCGCCAAGCGCAATTTCCTTCTCAGCACGGATGCCGGCGAAGAAGGCATTGCCATCCACAGAGCCCTTGATGGTCGTTCCCAGCTGGGTCTGCTCCAGATCATTATCGCTTTTGATGAAACCGATATCCGCTTTATACTGGATACCGCCAGCGGTGAAGTGATGGTACACATCACCGCCATAGTACTTGGTATCATTCGTCCCGATTACGCCATCCTTCTCTGTATGGCTGCCATCCGCATACGCAAAAGCGATGCCCGTGCGAGAGGTTTCATCAGAAATCAGATCACTGCCAATGAGGAAGCCATTGTACTTCACATCATACTTCGCCTTTCGTCCAGCGACCTGGAAACCGTCCACCTTCTTATCCTGACGGAGGTAGTTTGCCCAGATGCCGCTTCCTTCCCCCTTGTGGTCAGCGATCATGCCGGAGAAATCCTGTGCAAATCCATATGTGCCGTGGGTCACGCCAGCCATTTCCGCAATCGCCGCTGCATGTTCAAGCGCATTATTCGCCTGTGCATCCGTCGTGCCTAGGTCCAAGGCCTTATCCATGAATTTCGTCAGTTTTCCTTCATTCTCATCCGCTTCTTTCAGGATGTTAAAAATCGGGGAACCCTTCGAAATCTCATCGATATTTGACTTGAAGGTGTACTTGCCGTTTGCACCCTTTTTTGCTATCGTGCGGCGGCTGTCACCATAAATATTATCGAAATCATTTCCTTTGTATTCCGTCCCGATCTGGATAGCGGTAGAAACATCAGGGACCGTGTCACCCTTCTTCGCATTCGCGATATACAGGCTGCTGCCCTTCTCCAGTTTGACCGTGCTGCGATCATCCGCCGTGATGATGGTCTTCACCTTGTTGTTGGCATCTGCTTCCGCCTTGATGCCAGCACCCTCTGCCAGCTTGACGCTGCCGCCACCGGTGACTGCGATCTGCGCATTTCCGCTCATGACATTTTCTTTGCCGTTGATGGTATAGGATGAACCCGGTCCAACGACATTGACCGTGCTGCCATTGGCGAGCTTCATCTGGTTCGTGATGAGCTTCGAGCCAGCATTGACCTGAAGCGTGCCGCCATTCATATCGAGCGTATCCTTGACCTCGACAGTCACCCCATCCTGCGTGACATCCAGTGGTTGGATATCCTCATCCGCATCGAGGGCCAGCGTAGCCGCCTTATTCTGAATGCCGCTCAAGGACAACGTGGTATTATTCAGCGTCATCTTGTTCGCGATCAGCGTGCCGACGCCCGCGATGTCGATGGTCGACTTGTCCATGGTGATCTGGTCGGAATTCAGTTGACCGTTCTCGATGGCAATAGTGCTGTTACCCTTCATGTTCAACTGATGAACAGTGACGTCAGCAACTTTGCCATAGGAACCTACACCCAAGACACTCCCATTATCCATTGTCATCTTCTGAATTTCAGCTTTTGTGCCGTTATTGGCAAGAAACTGGCTATTGTCTGCGTGCAAATCACCGATGGAAATCTGACTGTTTTCTGCACAAAACTTCGCACGATTTAGTACGGCAGAATCTAATACCACCGTACTGTTATTCTTCGCCTTAAAGGCAGCGCTCTCAGAATAGTTTAATTCTTTAGCTTCTTTCCCCTCTACGGTAAGCTTATTTGCCTTGACCGTCGCACCGTTCACTGCCAGAGTCGATACTTGTTTCAGGTTAGTGATTGTATCATTATTCTCTTTTTCTGCCCACGCGGTATTCGGTCCCCAAGCTCTGACGACGATTTCTCCGCCCTTCTTAATACCGGTAGCAGACTGTTCAATTTCCGAATCTATTGCCGACGTATCCTTCGTCACATCCAACACGGCACCATTAGTAACCTTGAACTGCCCTTTGTTCTGCACCAATACATTTTTCACGCTGGCCGTACCGCCATCAATAGTAATAGATCCGACAGGCAGACCTTCTTCTACAGTATCATCTTTATCATTCAGATTTTCAGGAAATGCATTTCCCGCATACAGCCAAGTTCCCGATGTCGTACTGTTCTTCAGCGTGATGGCAGCATTATTTGCAAAAGCACCAGTAGTAATCGTGGTCCCATCAGTTAAGATCGTGCTTCCGCTATCCGCACTGAAATGTCTCATGGGTGCCGTGATACTGCCACCATTTACGATGAGCGTACTGCCCTTCTCCGCAGTCACTTCATTCGCAGTTCCTTTATCATTGAAATTAACGTTATTCGCCGTTAATTTTGCTCCATCTTTCAAGTAAATACCTCTTACATCTTTGCCAGTAATGGACAGGCTACCATCCGCAGCTGTATCCACCAATGTATTATCTACTCTCACGATATTAATAGGATCGTACTGCTCCACCGTCGAGCCTTTAACTACGACCTCATCCGCCGTGTTATCTGCCCAGGATGAAACCACACCCGTCATTCCGAAGACCAGCGAAAAGGCGGCAATCTGTGCTAACATCTTTTTGCTTTTCATTTGCATTCCTCTTTTCTGCGAGACACGCTCGCCACACCACGAAGAATCTAAAACAACTATTATTTAGAAGCTTAAAACCCCGCCTATAGATTACCCCCCGATTATATTGCAAATTTCTATATATCTATACCAAATATGCATATGTGCTATGGGAAATAATATAGAGACGAATCATATTTCGGATAGCCTCCCTATGCACAAGAAAAGGCCCAGATTTTATCTGAACCTTTTCGAAGCCTCCAGGGAAATGATTACTTAGCCTGTTTTGCTTCCAGTTCTTCGATTTTCTTCTGCTGCTGATCCATCTTGTCCTGCATAGCACCGATCATTGCGTACAGGTCAGCCGTGGTAAGACCAGCTTCCGTGTGCTTACCGGATTTACCGATTTTGAAGGTCAGACCGACATTGTAAGCATTATCACCGCCGGTCAAGGTCGTTCCCATGCTCAGCATGACATTTCTGTTCGGACGGTAGAATGCACCCAGAGCAAATGCATTCTCGCCTTTATAAAAACCACCTGCGGCAGCAATGTCGAATTTATTGTCCGGATCATAGTCCAGTGGGTGAAGTGCAGCCAGAGCGGATGCCTTGGCGATGCCCTTATTCACATCCGATGCCACCTGATCAATGCGGCTGTTCAGCATATCATCGCCTGCAATGCGAGCTGCTGCTTCCTTATCGATGTTGTTCTGCAGCTTCTGGTCTGCATCTTTACGAGCTTTTGCTTCGTTTTCGATAGCAACTTTGTTCTTATCGATGTTAGCGGTATTGTTTTCGATACGGCTGCTAAAATATGTATTTTTTGCATCAGCATCTTCTTTGTTAGCTTTGATTGCATCAGCGTTAGCTTTGATTGCATCTTTGTTAGCGTTGATTGCTGCGCCGTGTGCTTTGATAGATTCATCTTGTACTTTGTTTTTGTTGTCTTGAGCGTCCAGCTGCTCTTGAACTTTTGCAGCGTTGCTGTCGATTTTAGCGTTCAGCTTCGTGTCTGCATCTTTGCGATCTTTTGCTTCGTTTTCGATAGCAACTTTGTTCTTATCGATGTTAGCGGTATTGTTTTCGATACGGCTGCTAAAATATGTATTTTTTGCATCAGCATCTTCTTTGTTAGCTTTGATTGCATCAGCGTTAGCTTTGATTGCATCTTTGTTAGCGTTGATTGCTGCGCCGTGTGCTTTGATAGATTCATCTTGTACTTTGTTTTTGTTGTCTTGAGCATCCAGCTGCTCTTGAACTTTTGCAGCCAAATCATCAATAGTCGCTGCCTGAGCGCCAACCACACCCCCTGCAATCGATGCAGCAGCCAAAATTGCCGAAACTAATTTCTTGCTTTTCATCATACCAATATCCTGAAACCCTATCCCCAAACATCGTAGAATAGTACACAAACTGCCTTCACCGTCTGTCACACGATCCCCTCTTACAAGCTTTTTCCTGTTGCTACGTGACAGGAAAAAGCTTGTAAGAGCAGTCTCGCAGACTCTTTAACCCTGAACCAAATGAAAGCAAAGAGAACCAATCCTAGGAGTGACCGGGAAACTTTATCACAGCTGTCTTTTATACCATAGTCACCCTATCCGCCCCTGCGGAGTACCTTCCCCTAGAGGGGAAGGCTACGATGCGAGAATACCCTCTTCTAAAAAAGGCGGCACACCACCCTTGTGAACCTATCCGCTCCCCAAGCATCGTCATCTCGAGCGCAGCCGAGGGATCTTTATTGCACTGCCACCATATGCACGCATGCGCTCTCACTCAAATGATACCTTGGTGCTTCCTTTTTTTGCCTTTCCCTCACCCACGGTTTACCGGTCTTCCCTCCACTTCGGCCCTCATGACACGTAAGAAAGACGGATCGTCTCATATCATTTTTCATACCGCTGCGTAGAGTTGTGCCTCTTCGAGGCACTCTATCCTGCGCCTTTGGCGCGGCCCTTCTCCAAGGGCCTACCC
>OGRO01000473.1_pt1 | contig 38788 bp, 41 predicted proteins | sample 1553451 | NCBI WGS metagenome assembly OGRO01 (sample SAMEA2580021, study PRJEB22360) | human gut metagenome | reverse complement strand
TAGAATATGCAGAAGAACATGGATTAAATAAAGGTATAAAACAAACTGCTAAAAACTTATTGTCAATGAATATGAAAGTAGAAGACATATCAAAAGCAACAGGTCTATCAATTGAAGAAATTAATAATTTAAAATAAAAGATAACACACGCGTTATCTTTTATTATTTATCATAAGTTGTAGGTTGTGTACCTTTAATATAGTAAACAATTTTTTTCTTTTTAGATGTATTATTCGCAAGATTTCCAGTAATAGGATTAACTAAAACTGATACAACATTTTCTGGCTTATCATACCAAGAATCATTTTTATCCCTTAAATAATTTTCCATAGTATCAGCCCATATATTTTTTGATATTTTTGAATCACTACTTTTTATCTTTTGATTTTTATCATATCCGACCCATACACCTAAAGTATAATCCCTATTATATCCCATAATCCATGAATCTGAATCAGTAGAACCAGTTTTAATAGCATAAGTTTTAGTAAGTTTAGGTTTAATAGTAAGACATGTAGGAGCATTATAATCTATTAAGGTACTATCATAACAATTATTTAAAAGAGTACTAAGTACAAAAGTATAATTATAATCAAAAACTGTCTTTGGTATACTTTTATGTTTATATAAAGAATTTCCTTTTAAGTCTTCCACTTTTCTAATAAGATATAAATTATTTCTAACTCCTTCATTTGCAAGAGTAGAATATGCATTAGTCATCTCCATAATATTTAATTCCTCTGTTCCAAGCGGAAGTGATACAGTTTTTTCCATTTTAGTTTTAATACCTGCTTTTTTAGCAACTTCAATAATTTTATCTTCGCCTAAAAATAAATGAGTTTTAACTGCGTATATGTTATCAGAATAAGCAATCGCAAGTAAAAGAGGAATAGGTTTAGATGGATATATATTTCCAAAATTTGCAGGACTATAAGTTTTATTATTTTCTAAAGAAAAAGTAGTAGGTTCTGATAAAAATGTAGATGAGGCAGTAAATCCATCTTCAAGTGCAGCATAATAAAGAAATGGTTTCATAGTAGATCCAACCTGTCTTTTTGAATAAACTGCTCTATTATACTGACTTTTTTCATAATTTTTCCCACCAACAAGCGCAATTACTTTACTAGTTTTATTCTCAACCATTACACTAGATGTTTGAATATCACTATCAGATTTAATATTTCCAGTAACAGCATTTTCAAGATATGTTTGTGCATTAACATCTAAATTAGTATATATTTTTATTCCATTTGTATCTAAATAATCATTTGGAATAATATCAATTTTATCAAGTTCATTCATAACAGCATCTTTATAATACATTAAAGTAGATAAATTTAATGTATCCTTTTTTCCATGATAAGTTAATTTAACATTATAAGCAGCGTCTGCTTCTTTCTTTGTAATATAACCATTTGTAACCATAGAATCAAGTATAACCCTTTGTCTTTTCTTAGCTTTAGTTTCATTATTAATAGGTGAATATTCTTGTGGTGAACCTGGAATACCTGCGAGCATAGAACTTTCAGCAAGAGATAAATCCTCTGCAGATTTATTAAAATAATATTTAGCAGCATTTTGTATTCCCATAACACCATTACCATAATTAATAGTATTTAAATATCCTTCAAGTATTTCATCTTTTGAATAATTAATTTCAAGTTTTAATGCAAGCCATGCCTCTTTAAATTTTCTATTCCAATTTCTATCAAAATTAAGATATAAATTTCTTGCATATTGTTGTGATATAGTAGATGCCCCTTCAATAATAGAGCCATTTTTAGCATTTTTATACATTGATTTTAATATTCTCACATAATCAAATCCATTATGTTTATAAAATCTTTTATCTTCAATAGAAATAGTTGCATTAATTAAATCTTTATCAATTAGCTTTAAACTAATCCATTCTTTTGAACCATTTCCCTTATAAATTACATTATCATCTTTATCATAAATAATTATATTATTAGTTTTTTTTAAGTCCATTTTAGGCGAAAGACTAATATAAAAGTAAATAAATGTAAATAATATACATATAAAAAAACTAAAAAAAACAAACGATTTTAGCAGTATTCTTTTCCATTTCATATAATTTCACCTATATTTCCTTTATTATTATGTAAAAAAAAAGAAAAAATATGAGTGCATTTTTACTATATATATGATATAATGCTACTTGAAAAAAAGATTGGTGATTTTTTTTGAAAAAAGTATATATTGATTATAAGATAAAAAATAATGATGAAATATTAAAAAAAGAAAACTTAGAAGCAGTTTATAAAGTAAATGAATATTTAAAAATAAAAGATATAGATGAAAATATAAATATTTCTTTTAATAATGGTAATATTATTATGGAAAGAGATAATAATGAATCAAATCTATTATTTAATTTTGTATTAGATAAAGAAACAGAATCAAAGTACTTTATTAAAAACTTAAACTTTTATATTGATACAAAAGTAAAAACAAATCATTTACAAATAGATGATGATAGAATTATAATTGAATACGACTTATGGTTATCTGATGAATATTCTGGTAACTTTAAATATGAAATTATATTAAAGGAGGTATAAAGATGCTTGATTTTAAAAAAGAAATATCTAAACTAATAAGTAAAGAATTGAATATGGAAGATGATTTAATATATTCTTTCATTCAGCTTACTAAAGACGAAACAAACGGTGATTATTCTTTCCCATGTTTTAGTTTAGCAAAAACTTTAAGAAAATCTCCAATGATGATTGCAGACGAATTAAAAGAAAAAATAAATAATACTGATTTTATAGAAAAAATAGAATCAGTAAGTGGATATTTAAATTTTTATATCAAAAAAGAAGTTTTAATAAGAGAAGTAATAAATTCATTTGATGAAGAAAAAGAGAAATTTGGTTCAGCAAATATTGGACAAGATAAAACAGTATTAATAGATTATTCTTCTCCAAATATTGCAAAACCTTTTCATATAGGTCATTTAAGATCAACAGTAATAGGTCAATCATTATATAGAATTTATAAAGAACTTGGATACAATGTGGTTGGAATAAATCATTTAGGTGATTATGGAACACAGTTTGGTAAGTTAATAGAGGCTTATAAACTTTGGCATGATGAATATAATATAGATGAAAATCCAATTGATGAATTAACTAAAATGTATATAAGAATAAATGAATTATGTGAAGAAAATCCTGAAGTATTAGAAAGATGCAGAAATAATTTTAAATTACTTGAAGAAAAAGATGAATATTGTATGAATCTTTGGAACAGATTTAAAGAACTTAGTTTAGAAGAATTTAAGAAAACATATGATTTACTTGGAACAAGTTTTGATAGTTATAAAGGAGAAGCATTTTATAGCGATAAAACAAATGAAGTATTAGAAATATTAGAAAAAAATAATAAAATAACTAATTCAGAAGGTGCTAAAGTAGTAGACTTAGAGCAAGATGGAATAAATACACCATGTATCATTCAAAAATCAAATGGTTCATCAATATATGCAACTCGTGATTTAGCAGCTATACTTTATAGAGCAAGAACATATGATTTTGATAAATGTATATATGTTACAAGTTATGAACAAGATTTACACTTTAAACAAATATTTGCAGTAGCAAAATATCTTGATTTAGATGAAAAATATGTTGATGGATTAATTCATGTATCATTCGGAATGGTAAAAGTCGCAAGTGGTAAGTTATCCACAAGAAAAGGTAACATAATAAAATTAGAAGATTTATTAAATGAAGCAATCAAAAGAGCAAAATCTATAATAGAAGAAAAAAATCCTAATTTGGATAATATAGATGAAATAGCAAGAAAAGTTGGAGTAGGTGCAGTTATATTTAATGATTTATATAATAGTAGAATAAAAGATGAATTATTTGATTATGATATAATGCTTAATTTTCAAGGAGAAACATGTCCATATATTCAATACATGTTTGTAAGAATTAATAGTGTCTTAGAAAAGTCAAATAGTAAAATTTTACTAGAAAATGTAAATATAAATAAAATAAATGATGATTTATCGTATAGAATGGCAAAAATAATATATAATTTTAGTGATACCATTAAAGAAGCAGCAAGTAAAAATGAACCATATATTATTTCAAGATACTTAATAGACCTTGCAAAAGCATATAGTTCATTCTATAATGAGAATAAAATATTATCTGATGACCTTGAAGAAAGAGATTCAAGATTATATTTAGTAAATATGGTTGGAAATATACTTAAGAAAGGAACTTATTTGCTTGGTATTGAAATGCCAAATAAAATGTAGTGAACAAATAATAATTTTAAGAATATAAATATAGCAAATAATAAGAAAGAGGTAAAAATATGAGCATAAGAGAAAAAGATAAGTTAGATTTAGAATTAATGAGCTATACTGATATAGCATATGAAATTATTAAGGAAGATAAAAAACAGTATAATACTCCAAATTTATTTAGAGAAGTATGTAATTTACTTGAATTATCAGAAGCTGAATTTGAAGCAAAAATAGGAGACTTTTTTACAGCACTTACAACAGATAAAAGATTTATTTTAATGGATAGTGTTAATTGGGATTTAAAAGAAAATCATGTTGTAAAAGTAGTTGTTGATGATGGTGAAGATGATGCAGTAGATGTAGTAGACGATGAAGAAGAAAGTGAAGATGAAGAAGAAGAAACAACTGATGAAGATGACGCGATAGAAGATGATTATACAGATGAATCAGATGATGATTACATGGAAGATGATTTAGAAGATTTAAATATAGTTGATGAAGACGATATAGAAGAGTAGGTGAAAAAATGATAGATAGATTAGAAGCAACTTTAGAAAAGTACAATAGTTTAACAGAAGAACTTAGTAAACCAGAAGTTTTAAGTGATGTAAAAAAGATGACTTCACTATCTAAAGAACAAGCATCACTTGCAGATATTATAGAAAAATATAAAGAATATAAAAAAGTTGTTAGTGATATTAACGATGCAAAAGAAATGCTAGATGATAAAGAAATGGCTGCATTTGCAAAAGAAGAAATATCAAGACTTGAAACAGGAAAAGAAAATTTAGAAAAAGAACTTGAAGTACTATTACTTCCAAAAGATCCTAACGATGACAAAAATACTATAGTTGAAATAAGAGGTGCTGCAGGTGGGGATGAAGCAAATCTTTTTGCAGGAGACTTATTTGAAATGTATAGTAGATATGCAGAAAATATGGGATGGAAAATAGAAATAATAAATGCTGTAGAAGGAACAAGTGGTGGATATTCACAAATAGAATTCATGGTTAAGGGAGAAAATGTATACTCAAAACTTAAATATGAATCAGGAACACATAGAGTTCAAAGAGTTCCAAGTACAGAATCACAAGGAAGAGTTCATACATCAACTGCGACAGTTGCAGTACTTCCAGAAGTAGAAGATATAGATATAGAAATAAAAGATAGTGATATAAGAGTAGACGTATATAGAAGTAGTGGTGCAGGAGGACAAGGAGTAAATACAACAGATAGTGCAGTTAGAATAACATATTTACCAACAAATACAGTTGTAACTTGTCAAAATGAAAGAAGTCAGCTTAAAAATAAAGAACAAGCTATGAAAGTATTAAAAAGTAAAATATATGAAGATTTACAAAAGAAACAAAATGCTGAAATAGAAGACGAAAGAAGAAGTAAAATTGGTACAGGAGATAGAGCAGAAAAAATAAGAACATATAATTATCCACAAAATAGAGTAACTGATCATAGAATTAATTTAACAATAATGCAGTTAGATAGAATTATGCAAGGTAAATTAGATGAAATAATAGAAGCTCTAATTAATGAAGACCAAAGAAGAAAACTTGCAGGAGAATAATGACAGATATAGAATATTTAAAAAAATATTATAATGGGGATATTAATAATGCAATAAAAAGATTAGAAATGGGTGAACCTGTTCAATATATAGTTGGTAATGTAGACTTTTTTGGATATAAAATAAATGTTGATAAAAGAGTTTTAATCCCAAGATTTGAAACTGAGGAACTTGTAGAAAATACTATAAAATATATAAAAAAGTATTTTAGTTTACCAGTAGATATATTAGAAATAGGAACTGGATCTGGATGCATTAGTATTGCCCTAAAAAAAGAATTAGAAAATATAAATATAACTGCTAGTGATATATCAAGTGATGCATTAGAAGTTGCTTTATCAAATGCAAAAGAAAATAATGCAGATATTAATTTTGTAAATACAGATATTTATAAAGGAATAAATAAAAAATTTGATTGTATAATAAGTAATCCACCTTATATTTCTAAGGATGAAAAAATAATGGATATAGTATATAATAACGAACCACATTTGGCATTATTTGCAGATAATAATGGATTGTATTTTTTTGAAGAAATAATAAAAAACGCTAAAAATATATTAAAAGATAAATATTTAATATGTTTTGAAATAGGTGAAAGTGAAGTAGAAAGTGTTACATCATATGCATATAAATATTTGAATAATCCAAAAGTCATAGTAAAAAAAGACTTAGAAAAAAGAGATAGAATGATTTTTATACATAATTTTGAATAAAATTAAAATAATCGTCCATACATAGAGTGAAAGGATGATTTTTTTATGAAAAAGTATATAGTTTTAATTCTAGCAATAATATCTATGATATATGTTTTTACAAGTGTTAAAGCAGAGGACACAATAATACCAGATGAAGCAATAAGATTTAGGGTAATCGCAAATAGTAATACAATTTATGATCAAAATATAAAAGTTCAACTTAAAAATGTTGTACAAAATAAAATATTTGAACTAACAAAAGGAACAGAAACAATTGAAGAAACAAGAAAAATATTAAAAGATAATATTGATTTATTAGATAATTTAACAAAAGAAACATTAAAAAACTTAGGATATGATAAAGATTATAAGATAAATTATGGTTATAATTATTTTCCAAAAAAGAAATATAAAAGTGTAACATATAAAGAAGGAATGTATGAATCATTAGTTATAACTTTAGGTACTGGTGAAGGAGATAACTGGTGGTGTGTATTATTTCCACCATTATGTTTAGTAGAAGCAGATGAAAGCACAACAAGTGATGCAGAATATACATTTTTTATAAAAGAAATTATTGATAAATATACTAAATAAAATCAGGGTAATACTTGATTTTTTAATTTGCTTAATTTATTTGACAAAATGGCCCTTTTGTGTTAGTATATAGCACGTTATTTCGAAAGAGAGGGGATTTTAATGGAAAAGGTTAAGATAGCTCGTAAAGATATGTCAATATCTAAAATAAGCGAAAAAATATTAAAAATTAGTGAGGATTACGAAAAAGCAAAAAAAGAAAATAATAAAGAGATAATGGAAAACTTACAAAAAGAATATGAATATCAAAAAGCAGTTTTAAATGCTTCAGAAAACTTTTTTGCAAAATATGATGAAAAAGAAATGAAGGATAAAGCAAATTATAGTTCTAATGAAGAAGAAGTAAAAAGAGCTAAATGGATATTAAAAAACAAAAAAGAATATCAAGATAAAGAAGATTTATTTGATGCAATAATAGCTTCAAAATCATTAGAAGAAGCGAAAGAAGTAGTAGAAGAACAAAAAGAAGAAAAAAAACAAGGAGTTTTAGTATCAAGAAAATTTAAAAGACGTGCTATTATAGGTGTAACAGTAGCAGCTTTAGCAATCGGAGGATTAGTAGGATTAAATCTTAAAAAACAAAATAAAGATAAAGAAAATCCAACAGTGATTGAAACAACTACTGAATCAATAGATAACACAAAAGATTTAAGCAGTACAACTGAAGCAACTACTCAATATACTAATTCAAGTATAAAAAAGAAATCATTTAGTAATGATGATATAAATGTAGATGAATCATATAAAAACCTTAAATATAATGGAAATGGTGAAACTATAGATGAATATGTTAAAAAGTCTGGAGTTCCAACCAGTGGAAATACAGAAAGTACAGTCACTACAAAAGAAATACCAAATGTATCTTTACCATCAAAACCAGAAGATACAGTAAAAACAGAAATCGTACCAGAAAAAATTGATGAACCAAAAGAAGAACCATCTACAAATGATTCAAACAAAAAAGATGATTCAAACAAAAAAGATGATTCAAACAAAAAGGATAATCAGAAAAAAGATAACAAACAAAATAAAGAAGAAAAAATAACTGTAATAGAAAAAGAAGAAAAGCCAAATACAGATTATGATCCAACAAAGATAGATGAATCAAAAGATAATAAAAAAGATGATACTAAGAAGGACAATACCAATAAAGATGAATCAACAACAGAAGATAATGTACCAAAAGATACAGAAGAAAAACCAGATTTTAAAGAACCAACAGAAATAGAAGAAGATGATAAAGATATTACTTATGTAGATGGTGATAAAAATAATTCAAATAACTCAACAGAAGAACCAAAAAAAGATGAATCAACAACAGAGGATAATACACCAAAAGATACGGAAGAAAAACCAGATTTTAAAGATCCAGAAATAATAGAAGAAGATGATGATGACATTACATATATTAGTTCATTAAAAAATAATTATATTGCTTTAAAAGCAGCAATAATGACAGAACTTGCAAATATGGATCAAACAAAATCAGAAGAAAATACAGGACCAGTGTTAACTTACACATCTTCAAGAAATTGTTAAGGGGGTAACAAAATGATGAAAGATATAAAGAAAAAAATAGTAACAACCTCATTAGGAGCAATGGTACTTGCTAGTGGCTTAACAGGATGTAATTCAAATACAAAACAAGCATCAACTGATGAAAAATCAAATATTACAACAGAAGCAACAACCTTAGAACAATTAGAAGAAACAACAATATCACCAGAAGAAGCACAATTAGAATCGAATAGAGAACAATATAAAGAAGTAGCTCAAAATTCATATGAAACTTATCAAGAATTTTATGATGATATAAGTGTAACACCAGAAGACATTGAAAAATTAGTTAAAATATTAGATGAAGATTTTGAAGGTATTACACCAGATGATATTAGATCATCATATTCATTAATAGATCAAATGATATTCTCAAATAATATGCATTATCAAATAGATAAACATATATTTAAAAAGAATGAAGATACTTTAAAAATATATGACCAACCAAGAGTATCAGAGCTTGTATCAAATGATAATGAAACAATAAAAGAATTTTTAATTAGAACTGAAAATTTAAGAGATGAAATTTATAATGCAAATGCAACAGGTTCAGAAGAAGATAGAAAAAATGCTATGAAAGATGCTGCAAGATTAGTAGATGCAGAAGCTATAAGTTATCGTAAAGGTAATGCTATAATTGACGATGATTATTTATCATCATCTAAAAAATTACTTGTAAGTAATTATGAAAAAAATATAATAGCAATGTTAAATGCAGTTTCAGCTAATCAACCAGAAATGGAATCATCAGAAGGATTTACTATATATTTAATTTCAAATGTATCAGTAAGTGTTGATGAAAATGGTAATAAAGTATATGATTATACTGGAACAGATGATGTAGCATTTGCAGATGGTAAAGAATTAAGAAAATTACTTGCTCAAAGTGAACAAGGAAAATATATAGAAACAGAATGTAGTGAAGTTGCTTTATTAATTAAAAAAGTACAAGAAAACAATATGAGTCAAACAAGTGAAGCAAAAACTTCAAATAAAGCAGAATTAAAAGCAGAATTACTAAAGAAAAAACAAATATTAAGTATGGTTGAAGCAGCAATGAATAATCAAGATGAAGAAGTAAAATCATACAGTTATAATGCATAATTAATATGTAAACCCAAAAAGTAGATAAAGTCTACTTTTTTTCATTTTATATTTATCCAAAGTATGCTAAAATATTAATGTGGCATATATTAGATTAGGAGGTAAAAATGAAGATTTTAAAAGTACATGGAGGAAAAGAACTAGAAGGAAAAATAAAAATAAGTGGCGCAAAAAATAGTGCGGTAGCATTACTTCCTGCAACAATATTATGTGATGATACAGTTACATTACATAATGTACCAGATATATCAGATGTAGATGCATTAGTAGATATATTAAATTATTTAGGTGCAAAAGTGGATAATTATGAAGAAGAATCATATAGAATAGATACAAAACAAATGCAAAATAGAGAAATTATAGAAGAAATGTCTAATAAATTACGAGCATCATATTATTTTATGGGAGCTCTTCTAGGTAAATATAAAAAAGCAGTAGTTTCATATCCAGGAGGATGTAGTATTGGATCTAGACCTATAGATTTACATTTAAAAGGATTTGAAAGTCTAGGTGCAAAAATTGAATATGAAGAAAATAATATAATTATTAGTGCTGAAGAATTAAAAGGAAGTAATATATATTTAGATTTTGCAAGTGTAGGTGCAACTATAAATATAATGCTTGCAGCAGTAAAAGCAGAAGGAACAACAATAATAGATAATGCAGCAAGAGAACCAGAAATAGTAAATATAGCAATGTTTTTAAACAGTATGGGAGCAAAAATAACAGGTGCAGGAACAAGCACTATAAGAATAAAAGGTGTTAAAAATATGCATTCATCAGTACATGAAGTTATACCAGATAGAATAGAAGCAGGAACATATATAATGATAGGTGCATGTGCATGTAAGAGCCTTGTAGTAGAAAATATAATACCAGAACACTTAGAAGCGTTGACACAAAAACTATTAGAAATGGGCGTAGATTTAAAAATAGAGGATGAATCAATATATGTATCAAATAAAAATAAGCTAAAAGCTGTAAAAATAAAAACACAAGTATATCCAGGTTTTCCGACAGATATGCAGCAGATAATGTCTTCACTTATGACTACAGCAGAAGGTAGAAGTGTAATAGAAGAAACTATATATGAAAATAGATTTCAAAATTTATATGAAATAAAAAAGATGGGTGCAAATGTTGAGATAAATAGTAATAAAGGATATATATTTGGACCTACAAAATTAAGAGGAAAAACAGTAAATGCAACAGATTTAAGAGCGGGTGCATCACTTGTACTCGCAGCCCTTATCGCAGAAGGAACAACAACAATAAATAATGCAGATTATATATTAAGAGGATATGAACATATAACAGAAAAACTTACATCTTTAGGTGCTAAAATAGAACTAACTCAAATATAATTTACTAGTAGTAATACTAGGGAGTGGGTATATGAAGATGAAAATATTAATAATATTTCTGTTTTTTACAGGCATTATATTTATTTCTTATGTAAAGAGTAATAAAGAAGAAATAAATTATACAATAATAGGAGAAAAAGAACTATTTTCAAGTAATATTATATCCAAAAATTTTTCTGATTTAATATATGATGAATTGTCAAAAAAGAATAATTTTGGTTTTTATTCAAAAGAATTTACATATAAAAATATAAGAACAATTGATATGATAAATAACATTAATAATAATGTAAATATAGATAATATATATATACAAAATATATTAAAAAGGACAAATGTTCTTATAATAAATACAGGAAACAATGAAATAAATTATAAACTATCAAAAGTTGATAGTAATGAAAATAATGATAATGAAATATATAATTATTTAGATGAAGTGTATAAAGATATTAAAGTATTAATAGAAAAAGTAAAAGATTTAAATGAAGGAAAAATAATATTCCTTGGAATATATAATGATACTGGAAACAAAGATAATGACAAATATTATAAATATATAAACGAAAAATTAGAATTATTAATGCATTCAAATGACATAGATTATTTAAATTTATTTGATGTATTAAATAAAAATGAAGATTATCTAACAAAAGGAAACAATATTTATATAACAAATGAGGGTAATATTGCAATTTTTAATAAATTATATCGTAAAATTGATCAATTATACTTGCATAAACAACTCTAAATTGTTATAATATTAAAGATTTTAGTAATTCTATGACTAAAAAAATAGTTATGGCGGAAGGAGAAATAAAAATGGCAAAACAAGGAAATATTGAATATATGGATACTACAGTTACTTGTGCTTGTGGTGAAACATTTACAACAAAGTCAACAAAACCAGAAATTCGTGTAGATGTTTGTTCTAAATGTCATCCTTTTTATACTGGAAAACAAACAAGAGCATCTAAAGCAGGTAATGTAGAAAAATTTAATGCTAAATATGGATTTAAATCAGAAGAAAAATAAGCTAAATACTAGTTTATTTTTTTTTAATGTTTTATAATAATAATGGGTGAATAAAATGAAAATAGGAATAGCGTCAGATCATAGAGGATATGAATTAAAACAAAAAATAATAAAAGATATGAAAGGCATTGAATTTGTAGATTTTGGAACAAATTCAGATAAGAGTGTGGATTATCCTGATTATGCATTTAAGTTATGCACAGGAATAATAAATAAAAAAGTAGATTTAGGAATTGCAATATGTGGATCAGGTATAGGAATAAGTATTGCATGTAATAAAGTAAAAGGAATAAGATGTGCAAGAGTTACAACAATTAAAGATGTAAAAGTAACAAAGAAAGATAATAATGCAAATGTAATAGCGTTTTCTGGTGATGTAAATTATGATAAAGTAAAAAGAATGATAGAAGAGTTTATAAATACACCATTTAGTAATGAAGAAAGACATATAAAAAGAATTAATAAAATTAGTGAATATGAAAGATTAAATTAACATATACTTTAACGGGTGAAGACTATGAAAAAAATAGCAGTAATCATAATCAGTGTTATATTTATACCTTTTATAATTACTAGTTTTTTTTATGAGTATAAACTTCAACATATACAATCTGGGTTTAATTCGAATAAAGATGAAACAGTAGTTAGAGTTCTAACAAAAAATAATACTGTGGAAAAAATTAATTTAGAAGATTATTTAATTGGAGTAGTATCAGGAGAAGTACCTGTTTCATTTGAAAAAGAAGCAATAAAAGCACAAGCAGTAGCGGCAAGAACATACGCATTAAAACAAATAGAAAACCATAAAAATTATGAATATGATGTAAAAGATGATACATCATCACAGGTATATCAAACAGATGAAGAATTAAGAAATAAATGGGGTAATAATTATGATGAATATGTAAAAAAAATAAAGGAATGTGTAAATGAAACAGAAGGAGAATATGTTTCATATAATAATGAAGTAATATATGCATTTTTCTTTTCCACAAGTAATGGAAAAACAGAAGATAATAAAAATGTATTTGGAAAAGATTTACCATACTTAAAAGTTGTAGATAGTAGTTTTGATGAATCCGAAACAAAGAACTTTACAACAGTAAAAATAGTATCATTAGATGATTTTTATAAACAATTAGATTTAGAAAAAAGTGATGAATTAAACATAACTGATATAGTAAGAACAGAATCAGGTAGAATATCAAGTATTATGGTAAATGGGAAAGCTTTTACAGGAAGAGATTTTCAAAAAAGATTATCACTTAAATCAAATGATTTTACTATACAAAAAAATAATGAAAATATAACAATAACAACAAAAGGATTTGGTCATGGTGTTGGAATGAGTCAATATGGCGCAAATGCACTTGCAAAAAGACATAAAACATATGATGAAATACTTAAATATTATTATCAAGGTACAAATTTACAAAAATTATAAAAAAATTGTATAAAATAAGAAAAATCTACCAAACTTAAAATGAGGTGGATAAAATGAAAGAAAGAAAAAGAAAATTAAAACCATTTGTAATGCCAATGGTATATGCATTAGCGTTTACAGCATTAGTATTATCTTTATCAGTAGTAGATACTATTCAAAATAAAAAGGTGTCAAAAGCAGATGATAATTATACATATGTTAATAATAGTATAATATCAAGTAATGTACCTGTTGTAAAAGAAGAAACAACAGAAGTAACAATAAAACCATTTAAAAGTGATAATGTAGAAATAGCAAAAAAATTCTATGATACAAATGCAAGTGACGAAGAAAAACAAAATGCACTTATATATTATAATGATACATATATGCAAAATTCAGGTGTATTATATAAATCAAAAGAAGCATTTGATGTAGTTACTATATTAGATGGAACAGTTGTAGATGTAAAAAAAGATGAAGTATTAGGTAATATAGTTGAGATAAAACATTCAAATAATTTAATCACAACTTATGAAGGATTATCCACAGTAAATGTAAAAAAAGATCAACTTTTAAAACAAGGTGATGTAGTTGGTAAAAGTGGTAAACTAAATTTAGGTGAAGAAATAGAAAATGGATTACTATTTGAAGTAATAAGTGACGGAAAATATATTAATCCTTTAACATATTTAGAACAAAAAAATAATGGACAATAAAATAATCATAAAAAAATAATATTTATATATATTTTACTATAGGGGTGTTTAACTTGAATAGTAAAATATATAAAAGAATAAGATTAGAAACAGAATATATTTTAAAGGAGAATTTAACAGTAAGAGAAATAGCAAAAAAAATAAATGTAAGTAAAAGTACAGTACATAAAGATTTACATGAAAGACTTTTTGATATTGATAAAAATTTATTTAAAAAAGTAGATAAAATTATGCAAGAACATTTAGAAATAAGACATATAAATGGCGGTAATGCTACTAAAATGAAATATGAAAAATTAAGAAAGGGATGATATCTTGCTAAGCAAAGATATAGGAATAGATTTAGGAACAGCAAATGTTTTAATATACGTAAAAGGACAAGGTATTGTCATAAATGAACCAAGCGTAGTTGCAATAGAAACAGAAAGTAAAAAAGTATTAAGTGTTGGTGAAGAAGCCCATCAAATGTTAGGTAGAACTCCCGGAAAAGTTCGCTCAATTAGGCCATTAAAAGACGGAGTAATTGCAGACTTTGAATTAACAGAAGCAATGCTTAATAATTTTATAAAAAAAATAAAAGTAAAAGGAGTTTTTACAAGACCTAGAATACTTATTTGTTGTCCATCTAATATTACACAGGTTGAAAGAAATGCAATAAGAGAAGTAGCGGAAAGTGCAGGAGCAAAAAAGGTATATGTAGAAGAAGAACCAAAAGTTGCAGCAGTAGGAGCAGGCCTTGATATAAGTGCTCCATCTGCAAGTATGGTAATAGATATAGGTGGAGGAACAACAGATATAGCAATACTTTCATTAGGAGATATAGTAAATAGTAAATCAATTAGAGTTGCAGGAGATTTATTTGATACAGAAATAATTAAATACGTAAAAAATAAATATAAATTATTAATTGGTGAAAGAACAAGTGAAGATGTAAAGATAAAAATAGGTACAGTTTATCCTGATGCTAAAAAGGAAAAAATGCTTATTAGAGGCAGAGATATGATAACAGGTTTACCAAACTCTATTACAATAAGTTCAAAAGAAGTAGAAGAAGCATTACATGAATCTATACATAAAATAGTACTTGCTACAAAGTCAGTATTAGAAGAAACAATGCCAGAATTATCTGCAGATATTGTTACAAATGGAATAGTAGTAACTGGTGGAGGAGCATTATTAAATGGACTTAAAAAACTACTAGAAGAAGAATTAAAAGTACCAATTAAAATAGCAGATTCTCCACTTACATGTGTAGTAGATGGAACTAAGGTTATGTTAGATAATATAAAATTACTTGAAAAATAAGTAAAATACTTATTTTTTTTCATTTACATATATGTTATAATTCTATTAGTGGGTGATAAAATGAGTAGTAATTTATTAGATAACCTAAGAATAATTGCAATAGTTTTTTTGTTTGTTGCGTGTTTAGTACCATTTATAAAAAAACTTGCTTTATATATAGGTGCCGTTGATATTCCAGGTGGAAGACATATTCACAGCAAAATAATGCCAAAACTGGGTGGACTAGCTATATTCACAGGATTTTTATTAGGATATATGCTTTTCTGTAATCAGACACCACAAATGATTTCGATATTAATAGGAGGTTTTATAATATTAGTATTTGGATTATTTGATGATATAAAAAGACTTCCAGCATCAGTTCAATTTATTGGTCAAATCGCAAGTGCTGTAGTAGTGGTCTTTTATGGTAATATAGTAATGCAAGATGTATCTGCATATGGAATATATTTAAATTTTGGTGCATTTGCACCATATCTAACTATTATCTTTATAGTAGCACTTATGAATTGCTTAAACTTTATAGATGGATTAGATGGCCTTGCAGGCGGAATTGCAACAATATTTTTTGTAACTATTTCAATAATTATAAACTATACAGGAATATATAATGGATTAGATGCATCATTATCATTAATAATGGTAGGTGCAACATTAGGTTTCTTAGTACATAACTTTCATCCAGCTAAAATATTCTTAGGAAATAGTGGATCAATGTTCTTAGGATATATGATCGCAGTAATATCATTACTTGGATTTAAAAATGTAACAATAACATCAGTAATAGTACCATTACTTATATTAGCGGTACCAATACTTGATACATTCTTTGCAATAGTAAGAAGAATAATAAAAGGTCAATCACCAACTCAAGGTGATAAGAAACATATACATCATCAATTGCTTCAAATGACGTCTAGTCAAGTAAAAACAGTACTTATAATATATTTAGTAGATATATTATTCTCATGTGCATCAATAATATATGTAATAAAAAATGCAAAACTAGGTCAAATAATATATGCTATTCTAGTTGTTATTGTACTATGGTTTGTACTTACAACAGATATAGTCTTTGATAGAAAGACGATAAAAGATGATATAATTCATAAAGTTAATAAAAAAAATAAAGAAGAAAAAGAAAAAATAGAAAAAAATGGGGAAAAAGAGTGATTTTTTCCTATTTTTTTATGTTTTTATAAAAATTGGTAAAATATGGTATAATTATATAGTGGTGGAGGAAAAATGATAAATTTTGTAGTATGTGAAGATAATAAAATAATTTTACAAAGAAATATTGATATTATTAATAGGGTAATGTTTAAGAATAATATCAATTATAGGGTTTATTCTTTTAGTAATTATTGTGATGATTTAAAAAAGTTAATTAAATCAGATATAGGTAAAAAAATATATATTCTGGATATAGAACTTGAGGATGTATCAGGTATAGATATTGCAACTAACATAAGAGAAAAAGACTTAAATAGTTTTATAATTATTTCAACATCTTATATTGACTATTTACCATATACGTTAAAATCAAAATTAATGCTATTTGATTTTGTATCAAAATTTGATGATTATGAAAAAAATCTTACCTCCGTATTAAATAGAGCACTAAATTCATATAATAGCGACATCAATGGTGATGTAACTAAAAAAGAAGGAGTGATGTAATATGAATTTATTGAATGTTATTTTGAGTGTATGCATTACAAGTATAATGTCATATTTTTCAATATTAAATATTTCTAATCAAAAGAAAAATAAATCGGATTTTATTATTTATAATCTAATTTTTATTCTATTATTTACTTTCTCTTGTTTATATTTAGAAGGATTGACAAAGTTAGTATTTAGTATTATTTCTATAATAGTTTCTTTATATTTGTCATTATTTAAAAAAGATATTTCTAATTCTGTTTATTATGCTTTTGCATATGAAATTTTAGCATCAATTTCTGAAATTTTAATTAGTTTGTTTATATTGTTAATTTTTAAATTAGATGGTTCAGGATATTCTAATATTACTTATTCGTTATTAATTTCATCTGTTTTAAATAATATATTAGTAATTTTATTTTCTAAAATCAGGTTTATTTCAAAAAATATAAAAAAGATAAATTTGAGTATAAAGAAAAATAATAAAGATTGGATTTATATAATATTAATAATGATTCTAATGGTTTTATTTATAACCTTTAATAAATACAATATGCAATCGTCATTAGAATATTATATAAGTATTGTTTTTGTTGTTTTTGTAGTTGTATCATTTGTTTATGTAATATATAATAAATTTCAAAAACAAGCTATTGAAGAAAAATATGTATTAAGATATGAAAAGATTATAAATGAGCAAGGTAAGAAAAATCACGAGTATAATAACCAATTAATGGTTATAAAAGGTTACATAAATAAACCAGAAAGATTATCAGAATATTTAGATGAAGTTATTGGCGAACATAAAACTGGTCAAAATTATACTGTTAAACAATTAGGTTTCTTACCAGATGGTGGTGTAAAGGGTTTACTTTATCATAAATTAAGTAAAATGGAAGATAATAATATAAAATATTATTTATATGTAGATCAAAATTTAAAAGATAAAGATATAGAAAGTTTTGATTTGAAAACATATCGTGACTTAACAAAATTATTAGGTGTATTTTTAGATAATGCAATTGATGCTGCTTTAAAGTCAGAAGAAAAAGAGATAGAAGTTGAATTAAAGGATAAGGATGATTGTCTTTTATTAACTATTTCAAACACATATGATAAAAACACGGATATAAATAAAGTTGGTAAGTCAGGATTTACAACAAAAGGTGTTGGTCATGGCTTTGGACTATCAATAGTTAAAGATATTGCTAAAACAAATTCTGAAATAGAAACATTTAGTTCTAAAGAAAGTGATAAATTTATTCAAACTGCGATGATATATTTTAAAAAATAAAAAAATTCTCATATTTTTGAGAACTTTTTTAAATAATTAATCAATAAGAGATCTTGGCATTTCTGGTTCATCAAATAACAATACAACGCATCCAGTAGTAGCAACTGTACCAAGAACTGCACCAATTGCTGATAAAGCAATAGCTAAAGCTTTTTTCATAAATTTCCCTCCTTAATTTATGGTCAACTATTTAACCTCGTAAGTTTTGTAATTATTATAACTAACTCCAAATATCTTATATGTTATAGGAAGCATTATAATAATTTGTATAACTATTGCAAATATGAAACAATTACTAAGTGTATTATCTTTAATTACAATGGCTATAGTCATATATATTATTGAAATCATTATTGATAACATTTTATAAATTTTTCTTTTCTTTTTATTTATTAGCGGTCTTTTTTCTGTATCCGCAGGAGCAAATATTCCAATTAATACAGTAAGTGGTATAAATAGAATTACTTTTACAATTAATGGTATTGTAAGTTTAATGCATATTATTGGAAATAATATAAAGAATAGTGTTGATGATATAAGACAATCAATACTTCTTTTTGCATGTACCCCAAATGCTGTAAGTCTAATACCATTAAATATAAGTATTAATAGTAAAGTTTCTTTCCATATACCCAATATTATTGAAATAATTATAATAAAAATTAATTTCGTTATCGTAAGATATAAACCTTCCAACCCATATTTGATTTTATCAATATCTCTTTGCGATAAATCTTTGTTATATGTTGTTACAAGTTCCATACATTTATTTATAATTAATTTCTTCATAACTACTCCTTGTCAACATATTACCACCAATATTATGATGTAAATGAAATTTTAAAATAATAAATAAACATTAAACTTTTTTTCTAAAAATTAAAAAAATATATAAAAAAAATGCAAAAAAATTCGAAAAAAATCAAATTTTGTCGAGTTTTATTTTTAGCATATATATTAGTGATAAAATTAAAGTGTTGACCGCAATTTTTGTCGAATTTTTGGGTACGCTTTTCCTTGAATGTCACGTATATATAGCGGTATCATAAATATAGACATAAGAAGGAGGAATATATGATGTCAAAAGGAATAATTAAATGGTTTAATAATGAGAAAGGATATGGATTTATAAACGGTTCAGCAGATGAAGATATATTTGTTCACTATACATCTATAAAACAAGATGGATATAAAACTTTATCTGAAGGTCAAGTTGTTGAATTTAATTTAATAAAAACTGATAAAGGTTTACAGGCTACAGACGTAAAAACTGTAAACGAAAAAGAATTAACTGCTATATTATAGTGGTTTTTTTAAAATTTATGTTATAATTTTTAAAAGGAGATGATATGAATGAAATATATTATTAGACGTGCAAAAATGGAAAACACAGATGCAATCAAGGAATATATTGAAAACAAATTAGCTAGACTTGATAAATATTTTCAAGACTCAGATGAAATTGAAGCCAATGTTTTAACAAAGGTAAATGGAAAAAATCAAACAATTGAGGTTACAATTCCTACAAAGCATTTTACTCTTAGAAATGAAGAAACAAATGAGGATTTATATGCTGCAATTGATAAAATTGTTGATAAATTAGAAAGACAAATAAGAAAAAATAAAGAGAAAATAAATAAAAAAGTAAATAAAACTTTAATAAATGATTTTGAATATGATTTAGTTGATGAATTATCAGAAGATGAAAAAATCGTTAAAAGGAAAAATGTTGAACTAAAACCAATAGATGAAGATGAAGCAATAATTCAAATGGAAATGCTAGGTCATTCGTTCTTTGTATATAAAGATGTTAACACAAATGAAGTTTGCGTACTTTATAAAAGAAAAAATGGAAATTATGGAATAATTGAAACTAAGTAGGAATATGTATTTCTACTTTTTTTCTTGTAAAAATCTACTCATTATTATATAATTATTTTAGATAAGGATGATATTAATGAATAGAAAGTATATACGATATCTTTTTGTTATAATAAGTTTGTTTTTTATTGGAATTATTCCGGTTTCAGCAAAAGAAAATTGTACATCTGTTAAATCAGAAATAGACAAATATGATACCTATGTAAAAACCCTAGAAACATTAGATTGTACTAATAATAGTGATAGTGATAATGTAGTTAGTTGTAATGATTATAATATGAGAAAAAATTTAATTGTTACAGATTTAATGAAAAGAAATGAAGAAAAGAGCATCTGTTCAAATGAAAAAAATCAAGTTAAAAAAATTATAAAAGAAAATGAAGATAAATGTGGTCAGATTTTTGATAGTACATTCAACAATTTTGTAAACAAAGTAATGTTAATTTTTTATATCGCTGGACCTATATTATTGATTCTTTTTGGATCATTAGATTTTGCAAAGGCAACAGTATCATCAGAAGCAGATGCTTTAAAAAAAGCAACTACAAGATTTGCAAAAAGATTAGCGGCAACTATATTATTATTTTTAGCTCCAGTTTTAGTAAATATAGTAATTAGTTTTAATGTATCAGACAAATATTTATCAGGAAATGCTTATGCATGTGATTATAAATATTTAGTTTATACTAAAACATATAATATAAAATATGTTCCAAAAAGTAATGGAAAAACAAATAGTTCATCTGGTGGATACACAAGTACAGCAAAAGGTAATTATATATGGGCCGTAGGTTCAACTCATAATGTTGTTACATCTGTATTTGGCCCTAGACTTCCATCAGCAGGAACAATTGCTTCAAAAAATCATAATGGAATAGACTTTGGCGTAGATGCAAATGATAATGTTTATGCTATTGCAAATGGAGTAATAGTTGAGGCAACATATTCAGAAAGTATGGGAAATTATGTAACATTACAAGTTGAGGAAGAAAGTGGAACTACAATGCAATATATATTTATGCATAATAATAAATTAATGGTTTCAAAAGGTCAAACAGTAAATCAGGGTGATGTAATTGCATTGGCAGGTAGTACAGGGCATTCTTATGGAACTCATTGCCATTTAAGAGCATATAACGTTGATACAGATTTATATGTAAATCCATTATTATATATTTATGGAGGAATTGATAATATATCTGCAATTAATGAAAGTACACATCAGATTGAAAAAATAAGTGTAAATGCTACTATGAGTAGTGACTCGTGGAGTAGTAGAGCAGGAACAAAATGGAATTCATATTATGATTGTAAAAACTATACATGTTCATCTTACAATCAAGGAAAAATGTATTAATTAAAAGGAGAAATATATGAAAAAAAAGATATTAATTATATTTTTAACTATTATAATTATATTTTATGTATTTATAATAGTTTATAAAGAATATAATCAAGATATATTAATATTGGGTGGTAATACAATTGTTAAATATAAAAATGGACATATAACTGAAATACAAAATACATTAAAAATTGACAAAAGATATAATTACCAAAAATTTTATGTATACACAGATGAAGGAATTTTTAAAAATTATTATATGAATTTTTATAAAGGAGAGTATTTTGGAGATGTAGCATATGATTTATATAGTGATTCAATGGAAAAAGAGAACATTACTAATAAATTACTAGCATATAAAGGAAATTTAAATATATCCGTTGCAAATACAATATCAACAACAGAAATGACCGAAAATGATAAAAAAATAATTAAAGAAAAGTTATACTCGTATGAGTATGATATTAATAGTCTTAACTTTAATAAAATTACCGTTGATTTAAATAAAGATGGAAATAATGAAGAAATATATATAATTAATAACTTTAATTCAATTGATACAGATAATACCATATTTAACTATGTGTTTATGAAAAAAAATGATAATACAATTATAGATATAGAAAAAAATGAAAATTCTTCTAGTGAATATTATGCAGTGCAAAACTCTTCATTTTTATATGCGACAGATATAGATAACGACAATAATTATGAAATTGTATTATATAGTTATTATGAAGAGTCTCCAGCATATTGTACTATATATAAATATGATGATTTAAATAATACTGTAACAAAATTTGAATAAAAGAAGGGAGTAATAAATATGTGCAATAATATTATAATTTTATGGTTATTTATAATTCTAAAAGTAATTGTTATATTATTTCTTCCCATATTTATAATTGTAAAGAGAAAAAAGAAATATATTAATATATTAATAGTAATAAATATTCTTTTACTTTTATTTTTCATAATATGTGAGGTATTTTCAATAAATAAATGTGTATATAATTCAAATTTAAATGGTATAAAAAGAACAAAGACCGAGAATCAAATTACTTTATATAATGAATTACATCCTGAAGAAATTTATGGCAATCTTTCAGATGGAATAAATGCTGAAAAAAAATATAAAACATCTTTAGGCAAGGATTTATATTACTTTAATCAAAATAAAAAATATATGAAAAATGCATATTATACATGTAATGGACAAAATATATATATGAATTCATTTGGTAGTAGTATTACATCTGTTTCTATTGCAATTTCAACATTGTATGATAATAATATAAATCCAGTTCAAATATTTAATTATTATAAAGAAGATAATGCCAATTTGTGTAATATAAAATTTGATATTGGAAGCATATTTTCATCTGTTATGAAAAGGTATGGAGCATTATCATTAACTAATATTGATAGTTCTATGATAAAAAATGAACTTAAAAATGGCGGAATAATAATTGCAGAAGTATCTGCAAATGAAAATTCTAAATTAACTTGTGATCATGATTACATTATTGTTTATAATTCTACTAATGATGGAAAAGTCATGATTGTAAGTCCTTCAAGTTTAGATAACCCTTATGTTTGTTCATATTCTTCAAGAGCATATGGAAATACTATAGATTATTCAAAAAATTCTACTATATCTATTGATGAATTAAATAAAGAAGCGTTAAATTATTACTTGATAAAGAAGGTGTCATAGATGAATAAAAAATTAAAAATATTTATAATTGGTATTTTATTAATTTTAGTAACTGGATGTTCAGGTAATTATAATTTAAAAATAAATGATGATATGTCAATAGATGAAGAACTTTATTTAACAATAGATAATACTAATAATACGTATACAAAGACACTAAAGATATTTAAGGAAAATAATATTCCGGAAAAAGATTATGAGGTAGTTTTAAGTGATAATAATGTAAGAATTACATATAATAAAAAATATGATTCTATGGAAGAATATATACTTGATAGTAAAATATATCATGAGCTTATTGATGAAATACAATTTAATAAATCAAATGATTATATTGATTTATATGTGAATCAAAAACTGAAACTATCAAATGATAATATTAAGTCAAACGGTACAAATTTGGTAGATTTAGATGTTTTACAAATTAATATAGAAAATCCATTTTCGGTTAATTATACAAATGCTGAAATAGTTAACGATAATGTTTATACATGGACAATTAAAAAAGGTGATATAGAAAAGAAAATTCAAATGCAGTTTAAGCCTTCATTAAATGTTTTTCCATATAAACAGGTAGCAGTTTTATCCACAGTAATTATATGTAGTTTGATTATCATATTTACTATATATAGAAGATATAAGAAAAGACAAAAAATTTAGCACTATTATTAGTGCTTTTATTGTGAAATAATATAATTTTTGTTATAATTACTAAAGGAGATGATTAAATGAACATATTAAGAAGTCTATTTGATTTTGAATATAAAGAATTAAGAAGATTCATGAAAATAGCGGATCAAATAGAAGCAAAAAGTGATGAATATGAAAAATTAACTGATAAACAGTTACAACATAAAACAGAAGAATTTAAAAAAGAATTAGAAAAAGGAAAAACTTTAGATGATATACTTGTTGATGCTTTTGCAACTGTTAGAGAAGCTGCAAAAAGAGTAATCAACGAAAAACCATTTTATACACAGGTATTAGGTGCACTAGCAATTCATTATGGTAATATTGCTGAAATGAAAACAGGTGAAGGTAAAACATTAACATCTGTTATGCCAGCATATTTAAATGCATTAACTGGTGATGGTGTACATATTATAACAGTTAATGAATACTTAGCAAGCAGAGATGCTGCTTGGATGGGTCAAATATTTGAATTCTTAGGATTAACAGTAGGAACTAATCTTAGAGATTTATCTCCAGCTGAAAAGAGAGAAAGATATAACTGTGATATTTTATATTCTACAAATAATGAAATTGGATTTGATTATTTAAGAGATAACATGGTTGTTAGAAAAGAAGATAGAGTACAAAGACCACTTAATTTCGCTATTGTCGATGAAGTTGACTCTGTATTAATAGATGAAGCAAGAACTCCACTTATAATATCAGGTGGTGCGATGCATTCAAATAATCAATATACTGATGCACAAAGATTTGTTAGGGATTTAAAAGAAAATGAAGATTTCATAATAGATGAAAAAACAAAAAGCATTAATTTAACAGATGAAGGAAGCAAAAAATGTGAAAAATTCTATGGAATAGATAATATGTATGATATTAAATATTCGGCTTTAGTTCATCATATAAATCAAGCGTTAAGAGCAAACTTTACTATGAAAAATGAAGTTGATTACGTAGTTCAAGATGGTAAAGTAGTTATAGTTGATCAATTTACAGGAAGACTTATGCAAGGAAGAGCGTTCTCTGAAGGATTACACCAAGCAATTGAAGCTAAAGAAGGCGTAAAAATCAATGAAGAAACTAAGACACTTGCAACTATAACATTCCAAAATTTATTTAGAATGTATAAGAAATTATCTGGTATGACAGGTACTGCTAAAACAGAAGAAGAAGAATTTAGAAATATATATAACATGTATGTAATTCAAATTCCAACAAATAAACCTGTTATAAGAAAAGATATGGCAGATTTAATATTTGCAACTAAAAAAGATAAATATAACGCTATTATAAAAGAAATAAAAGAAAGACATGCAACAGGACAACCAGTTCTAGTTGGTACAATAGCAATTGAAACAAGTGAACTTATTAGTAATATGCTTAAAAAAGAAAGAATTAAGCATGAAGTATTAAATGCTAAGAACCATGCAAGAGAAGCAGAAATCATTGCTAAAGCAGGTGAAATAGGATCAGTTACAATCGCTACTAATATGGCAGGTCGTGGTACCGATATTAAACTTGGTGAAGGTGTAAAAGAATTAGGCGGTTTATGTGTAATTGGTACAGAAAGACATGAATCAAGACGTATAGATAATCAGCTTAGAGGTCGTGCAGGTAGACAAGGTGACCCTGGTTATACACAATTCTTTGTAAGTTTTGAAGATGACTTAATGGTTAGATTTGGAACAGATAGATTTAAAGATTTACTTCAAGCAGCTGGTCTTGGAACAACAATTAATCTAAGAAGTAAAACAATGACTAGAAATGTTGAATCAGCTCAAAAGAAAGTTGAAGGAAATAACTTCGATATAAGAAAAAGTTTACTTCAATATGATGATGTAATGGGTAGACAAAGAGAAATAATGTACGAAAGAAGAAATGAAATACTTGATAGTGACTCAATTCATGAATCTATAATAAATTTAATTAAAGATCATATTTATAATTTAGTTATGTCTCATTTAGTAGAGCAACCTGAATTACTTGAATTTGATTGCTCTGAAATATGTGAATATGTAAATGAAAATTTACTTAGAAATTCAAATATGAAATTATCTGAAATTATAAATAAATCAAAAGATGAAGTAATTCAAATATTAGAAGATAAAATTATAGGAGAATATGAAAATAAAATAAAAGACTTACCAGAAGAAATAGTAAATGATTTTGAAAAGGTCATTGCATTAAGAGTAATTGATACACACTGGATGGAACATATTAACACTATGGATCATTTAAAAGAAGGTATTGGTCTTAGAAGTTATGCACAAAATAATCCTTTAGTTGAATATACTAATGAAGGATTTCAATTATTTGATGAAATGCTTGATACAATAAATAGAGAAATAACAAAATATTTATTAAAAGCAGAAATTAAACAAAATCTAGAAAGAAAAGAAGTTGTTAAACCAACAGGAACAAATGACAGCAAAGATAAAGTTAAAACAACAAGAAAAGTAGAAAAAATAGGTAGAAATGAACCATGTCCATGTGGCAGTGGGAAAAAATATAAACAATGTTGTGGTAAATAACCTCGCAACCCCTTATAAAATAAGGAATTGATAAAAATAGAAAAATGATAAAATTGTCCACAGATGACAATTTGTCCGCATAGCATAAATAATGTGAAAAAATCAAGAAAAACTAAGTAAAAAAAGGATGTTGACAACAATTTAAATGCCGACATCCTTTTTGTTGGTAGTGATTTTTGACATATTAATATTAATTTGTTATAATTCAAATGTAGTAAATCAATTAGTCATTCGCGTTTTACTACCAGATAAATAAGTGTTTAAAGGAATAATGAAGAGTCTTAAGAATCTCCTCATGAATGACAAAAAATATACACATTAATTTTGTGATTGTTTTTTGTGGTATATTCGTGAAAGGAGGTTCTTTTTATATACAATCACATTTTAGATTAAGAGAGGATGGTAGAAAATGAAAAAAAACGAACATGATTTTTATAGTGAAATAGCTAATTGGTCTTTTGAAGATATAAACTATACTAGCGAGGTAATTACAAATTGGATTTATGAAGATGAAATAAAAAAACGTGTAAAAGAAAATACAAAAATTTTAGATTTGGGAACAGCAGCAGGAGAAAAAGTGCTTAAAAATTTTCCAAATTGTGCTGAAATATTAGGAACAGATTTCTCTGATGAAATGATAGAAACAGCTAATAAAAATTTATTACAAAGTGGAAAAAATAATATTTCATTTAGAGTTATGGACAATCTAAAAATGGATACTCCAGATAATTACTTTGATTTAGTAACAGCACGTCATACAATAATTGATCCGCTGCAAATATATAAAACATTAAAAAAAGGTGGGCAACTTGTTATAAGAGGTGTTGATAAATTGGATTGTTGGTCTTTAAAAAGAATGTTTAAAAGAGGTCAAGCATATCACGATGTTAAGCCTATAAGCTTAATAGATTATGAAGCAATAATGGATGCAGGATTTAAAGAAGTTGAATTAATACCACTTCATGTAATAGAGTACTATAAAACAAAAGAAGATTTATATGCATTATTAGTTAAAACACCAATATTAGATGACTTCTCTGAAGAATCATTTAATAAATATGAAAGAAGACCAATTGAGAAGGAAATATTTGAAAAATATGTTGAACAAAACACTACTGAAAAAGGTATTAAATTAATCAGAAGATATTATGGAATAATTGGAAGAAAATAATAATTAGTAGTATGAATGCTAACAGTTTTTGTTAGTATTCTTTCTGCTTATAAAAGAACAAAATAATGATAAATATAAGAAAAGTTACTAAATTTTGAAGATGAAATAAATAAAATTTAATTTGGTTGAATCCGAACAAATTGATTATTTAATTATGTAAAAAATAGTATAATATCTAATATAAATTAACGAAAAAAATTAGGATAAGGAGGATAAAACATGAATAATAAATTAATTGGAAATGAGAAAAATATTTTATTTTATAATGATGAAGAAGTTAATACAAAAGTAGAAGTACTATTAGAAAATGAAGATGTTTGGTTAAATACAGAAGCATTATCAGCACTTTTTAATGTTAAACAACCTGCAATTACGAAACATATAAATAATATTTATGAAGATGAAGAACTTGAAGAAAGAAGCACATGTTCCAAAATGAAACATATGGGTAACAATGGTAAACAAGATTATAATACAAAAATATTATAATCTTGATATGATCATTTCAATAGGTTTTAGAGTAAACTCAACAAAAGCAATTAAATTTAGAACTTGGGCAAATAAAATAATTAAAGATTATATGGTTCAAGGTTTTGCATTAAATGATGAAAGATTTTTAAAAGCAAAAATTGATAAGCTTGTTCATCATTCAGTAATTATGAATATTTAAGAGGAAATCCTACCGAATAAAAGATTTAGTACAAGAAGATTTTAATGAAGAAAAAAGTAGTTAAAAGCTACATTTATTTTTACCAAAAATCTACAAAAATATTTGACATTTACACTTCTTAATAAGTTACAATGTTTTTACACATATTTTTCAATAAATAAACTTAAGTATGACAGTTATTTAAGTTTGTGATATACTTTATATAAGGTAGGTGCTGTATGAAAGAAGAAGTAAAAAATAAAACACATGTAAAAATAACTTATAATACTTATAAAAAAATGGTAAAAACATTTCCAATAAAAATTTTTAAACGATTTACAATTTCATCAATAATATGGTTATTAATTTCATTAGTTGCAATGATACCTGATGAAACAGATTCTGATCCATGTAGTTGGAGTGATTTAATAATTACTGATGTTATAATTATTTTATCTATTCTTGTAATAGTTTGTGTAATAGATTGTATATTTAAAAGAGTTTACTATAAAAACTTTGTTAAAGAAAATAAAAATAGTATTGAATATGATATACAATTTTATAAAGATAACTTTAAGATAAAAAATGAAAATATGTTTCAAAAAATTAATTATAGTGATGTAAGAAGATATAAAGAACGTGATTTTATGTTGTATTTATTAATCGGTAAATATAATATTATTCCGGTATCAGAATTAGAGTTGGATTCTGATTTAGTAAATTATATAAAGTATAGCATAGATAATAAAGAAAAAAATATTACAACTCCAGAGGTAAAGGAAGAAATAAATAAGAATGACAAAAAAAGAAAAGGAATTGAAACGATTTTATTGTTATTATTTATATTTAGCTTTTTTACTCCTTGGATTGGATTATTTGGATGGGGTATGTTAGTAAGTTTTAATGGAGTAACAGATCTAAGTGCCTTTAATTATACATATGGAGCGTTAATAGGACTTGTTATACCATTGTTATCTTTAATTTTAGGTATTATATATAATCAAAAGGGTATTAACTGTGTTAAAAATATTGTAATAGGCGTAATTATGTGTGGTTTAATATTGATTATGTCATCATTTTCGTTATTAAGTAAGACGTTTGAAACAGATTATTCAAAAATAAGCGTATATAAGGACATAATTAATATTGAGTTACCTAAAAATGCTAAATATACTAATATAAAATGGGATAAAAGTTATTTAAAAAATAATATATCTAGTTCAGTAAAATTTGAAGATAAAAATGAAAGTGATATTTTTTATGATAAAGTTAAAAATAATGATAATTGGATTTTGTATAAAAATGTAAGTACAATATTAAATAATTTTATTCCAAGTTCATTAGTATGCAATTCTGATGACAGATGTTATTATTCTATTTATATAGATGAATTAAATAAATATAATACCATTCCACCTGAAACAGGGGATTATCATATTAAAACATTAATGTATGATCCAGATATAAGTACATTAAAAATAGAAGATTTTGAATATACTTATAAAAAATAATCATAAATATATGGTAGTTAATTATGAATAAAATTAAAAAAATAATTGTTTTATTAGCACTAATAATTATTACAATTTTACAAATAGTATTAACTCAATAGTAGGTGGAGGTTCATTATCTATAATCATTATGAAAGAAAAAATTACTAAATATAGATATGATACAAGAAATGATTTTAAAGATAAAAAATTGAATTATAAAGAGTTAGTTATGCAAGCAGAAAAAACATATTTTGTATTGCAAAAAGCTTGGACAAAAAATGAAATAAATCTTGCTAAGGATTATCTTACGAAAGAATTGTATGAAAATTATAAATCTAAATTACAATGGATGTAAATATCAAATAAAAAGAATGTTTTGAAAAAAATTAAGCTTTAAGTATTAGATGAAATTGGAGATAAAAATGATAAAGTATATATGTACATAAAAGAAAAAATGATTGATTATATAATAAATACAAAAACAAATTAAGTAATTGAAGGAAATGTGATGAGTAGTGTATTCACTGAATATTGGTTGTTTGTAAAAAATAAAAAAGGTGAATGGGTTTTAAGTAAAATATATCAGCGTGATGAATTGAATACAATACCGTATTAATATAAAAAATGTTAAGATTTAATTCTTAACATTTTTATATACCCTATAAAGTTATTGCTCAAAACCAATATATTTATCATTTCCAAAGCCAAGAATTAGTAAGAATATTGGTGATAAGAAAATTAACCCAAAAGTAAATCCAGTACCTTTTCCAAATGCTTTAGAAAGTCTTATACATCGAATTATAGAAAGAACAATTGCTGCAATACCATTAATAAATGGAATAAATAGAAGAATTATTAATAATGGATTTAATCCAACTATTTGATACATTACTACTATATTATATATAGGTATTAATGAAGCCCAACCTGGTTTACCAGCTTTAGTAAATATCTTCCACATTGCAATAACAGAAAGTACATAAATTACTAGAAAAGTAATTAAATAACCTACTAGCATTCCACCTAATACTGCATCTGAACTATCAAAATTATAATTATATGTATATGTCATATCTACTCCTCCTTTATTATAAGTATAATATATATTTTTAAAATATACAATCAAAATAAATTATCCATAACATTAAAACTATGATAAAATGTATATACAGGAGTATTTTATGAGAAAAAAGGTAATAACAATAATATTGTCATCAATATATACAATATTTATGGCAGTTGGTACTAGTTTTATAAAAAGCAATAGTTTTAAATATTTGAAAGATAATTTAATAATAATGATAATTTTATCGTTATTATTATTTTTAATACTTTATTTTATATTAAATAAGTTATTTGATTATCTAGATGATTATAAAAAGAAAAAAGATAAAACTGAAAATAGAATATTAAATTTATTTGATAAACATCCAATTATATTTTCAAGTATTGTTATGTTTATTTGTTATTTAATTTATATGATAGCATTTTATCCAATTATAATGTCAAAAGACCCTAGTTTTCAATTGCTTCAGTATTTTCATATAGATAATAAGTATTCATATTATTCTGTATTACTTGATAAAAATGTAATAATTACAAATCATCATCCAGTTATACATACTCTTCTTTTAGGAACTTGTGTAAAACTTGGAATGATACTTTTTAATAGTTCAAATGTAGGTTTATTTATCTACAGCATAATTCAAACAAGTATTCTTATATTAACTCTTTCATACACAATTAAATTTATGAAAGAAATAAATGTATCTACAAAATATAGATTTATTTGTTTACTTATATATGCCTTAGTACCTGTATTTCCTTTTTATGCGATGAGTCCAGTTAAAGATGTAATATTTGGATGCTTAATAATTCTTTATATAATTACAGTTTATAAATGTATAAAATTAGAAGAAAAGATAAGTATTAAAAATATTATAAAAATAATAATCTTATCAATATTAATGTTTTTATTTAGAAATAATGGAATACATGTATTTATATTAACATTTCCATTTTTGATATTAATAAATAAGAATAATAGAAAAAGATTTTTAATTATATTCTTAGTAGTAGTATCATTATTTGTGACTTATTCTAAAGTAATTTTGCCATATTTTAAGATAACGCCATCAAGTGTTCGTGAAACACTTAGTATACCTTTTCAGCAAACTGCAAGGTATGTAAGGGAACATGAAAATGAAGTAACTAACGATGAGAAAAAAGCAATAGATAAAATACTTGGTTATGATACATTAAAAGATAGATATAAAGAAGAAATATCAGATCCAGTAAAGAATGGATTTAATAAATATAGTACAAAAGAAGATTTAAAAAATTATTTTGTTGTATGGTTTGAAATGCTTAAAAAGCATCCATTAACTTATGTAGAAGCAACAATAAACAATACATATGGATATTTTTATCCATTTAGCACAAAATGGTATATATATTATAAATATACACCAATAATTAAAGAACATGGTATTGATTATCATTATAATAATTTAACAAATCTTAGAACAAATTTATCAAATTATGGTAATATATTTCCATATATTCCAATTATAGGCTTGATAGTTAATATTGGATTTAGCAATTACTTATTAATATTTATGTTATTTTACTTAATATATAAGAAAAAATATAAAGAAATGTGTTACTTATTTCCATCATTTGTTTTAACTTTAGTATGCATTGCATCTCCGGTAAATACATATTTTAGATATGCGCTTCCTACAATTTTTGCGATACCAGTTATGATAAGTATGTTTTTTAAAATAATTAGAAATGGTAAATAAAGCCATTTCTTTTTTTTACTTCTTATGTTATAATTATTATGGTGATAATATGGATACTAAAGAATTAAAAAGCGAAATATTATTGTTAGAAGAAAAACTAAATAATATTTGGAGGTTACTTTGATGTAGATAATAAAAAGAAAGAATTATCTAATAAAGAAAGTAAACTTCAAAGTTTATATGATAATAATTTATGGAACGCTAAAGAAACAATTGATTTATCTAAAGAAATTGGTAATGATAAAAAAATAATATCAAATATCGAATCTTTAAAACAAACATTAGAATCATATATTGATGTAGTTAATAGTAATGATGATGAATTAATAAATGAACTTATAAATGAAATAAAAGGTACAATTAAAAAAATTAATTTATTAGAATTAGAAACAAAATTATCAGGAAAAAATGATAAAAAAAATGCTATTTTAGAAGTACATTCAGGTGCAGGTGGAACGGAAAGTTGTGACTGGGCTGATATGCTTCTTAGAATGTATTTAAGATGGTGTGATAAAAAGAATTTTAAATATGAAATTTTAGATACATTACCAGGTGAAGAAGCAGGTATAAAAAAAGTAATTGTTTTAGTAAAAGGATTAAATGCATATGGATATTTAAAATGTGAAAGAGGTGTTCATAGATTAGTTAGATTGTCACCATTTGATTCACAAAATAGAAGACATACATCATTCGCAGCAGTTGAAGTTATTCCAGAAGAGAATGATGATATAAACATAGAAATAAAAGATAGTGATATAAGAGTAGATGTATATAGAAGTAGTGGAGCAGGAGGACAAGGAGTAAATACAACAGATAGTGCAGTTAGAATAACACATTTACCAACAGGAATTGTAGTAACTTGCCAAAATGAAAGAAGTCAGCTTAAGAATAGAGAACAAGCTATGGTAGTATTAAAATCAAAATTATATGCACTAGAAGAACAGAAAAAACTAGAAGAATCAGAAGAATATAAAAAAGGTCAAAGTTCAATTAACTTTGGTTCACAAATAAGAAGTTATGTAATGCATCCGTATTCCATGGTCAAAGATCATAGAACAAATTATGAAACAAGTAATGTTTCTAAAGTATTAGATGGCGATATTGATGAATTTATAGAAAGTTATTTGAATATGAGTAAAGAATAAATGGAGGAGTAAAATGGAGTTTATTAGAATTAGAGATGTAGAAAAAACTTATCCTACTGGTGTAACTGCATTATATGGACTTAACCTAGAAATAAAAAAAGGTGATTTCGTATTTATAATAGGTGCATCAGGTAGTGGTAAATCAACACTTATAAAGATGCTTTATAGAGAAGAAAAAGCAAGTAGTGGAGAAATAATAATTGGAGGAGTAAAGGTTGGTAAACTTAAAAATAGAAAAGTTTATAAACTAAGAAGAAAACTTGGTGTAGTATTCCAAGACTTTAAATTATTACCAAAACTTACTGCATATGAAAATGTAGCATTTGTACTTGAAATGTTTGGTTATGATAAAAAAGAAATAAGAAAGAAAACATTAAAAGCACTTGATTTAGTAGGATTAAAAGAAAAAGTAAAAAGTTATCCACATGAATTATCAGGTGGAGAACAGCAAAGGGTTGCAATTGCAAGAGCAATAGTTAATGCACCAAAGTTGTTAATATGTGATGAACCAACAGGAAATTTGGACCCAGATACGTCATTAGAAATAATGAAAGTACTAGAAGTTATTAATAATTTAGGTACAACAGTAATAGTAGTTACACATGATAGAGATATAGTAAATAAGATGAAAAAGAGAGTTATATTATTAGATAAAGGAAAATTAAAGAAAGATTTTGCGAAAGGAACATACGATAAGAATGAGAAACATTAGAATTTTAATAAAAAACATTAGAGATGGTTTTAAAAATGTAATAAGAAACTTTAGTTTGTCCTTAGCATCAATATCATGTATAACAGTAACTCTTTTAATAGTAGCGTTCGCAATTGTTGGATCATATAACGTAGAAAATTTTACTAAAGTAATTAGAGATGATTTTACAATAGTAGTTTATATGAATAACTCAAATACAGAAGAAACAGAAGCAAAAATAAAAAATGAAATAAATGGTTTATCTAATATTGAATCAATAACATTTAACTCTAAAAAAGATATTGCTAATGAAATGAAAGAAGAATCAGAAATATTTAATACAATTATTTCATCTTGGTCAGATTCAGAAAACCCTTTATATGATACATATTTAGTAAAAGTAAAAAATTCAGAAAAAATATCAAACACAGCATCTAAAATTGAAAAAATAGAAGGTGTTGAAATGGTTAGATATGGAGAAGGAATGATTGAATCGTTATTATCTATATTTAAAATAGTAGAAAAAATATTAATTGTTATAGTTGTGTCACTTGTTTTAGTAACAGCATTCTTAATAATTAATACAATAAAAATTACAATATTTAGTAGACAAGAAGAAATAGAAATTAAAAGACTTGTAGGAGCATCTAATTTCTCAATTAAACAACCATTTGTTATAGAAGGTCTATTTATTGGAGTACTTGGTTCAATAATTCCAGTTCTTGTAACAATTTATGGTTATTCAGTATTATATGAAAAAACAGGTGGAATATTATTCTCTAAATTTATACAATTAGTAGAGCCATTCCCATTCACATTTGAAGTATCATTAGTTTTAGTATTAATAGGTATAGTTGTTGGTATGATAGGTAGTAGTAAAGCAGTAAGGAAGTACTTAAAAATATAATGAAAAAATATATTAAGTTATTAGTACCAACAATATTAACAATAATATTAATTATTCCATTTAATAATGTCCAAGCAAAGACACTTGGAGAACTAAAAAAAGCATATGAAACTACTTTAAATAAATATAACGAGACAAAAAATAATATTAAATTAACAGAAGAACAAATATCAAGTACCAAATCAAGAATAGATAGTATATATACTGAAATGGCACAAGCAGAAAAAGATATTCAAAATACAACAAATGAAATAACGAAATTAAATAATCAAATTGCTGAAAAAGAAAAGCAAATGAAAGAACTTATGAAGTTTTTCCAGGTATCTAGTGGTGAATCTACTTATTTAGAATATATATTTTCAGCAGATAGTATAACAGATTTTATATATAGAGTATCAGTAACAGAACAATTATCAAAATATAATAATAATTTGATAGATGAAATGCATAAAATGATAGATAAAAATAATAAAAATATTGAATCACTTCATAAAAAAGAAGATTCTTTAAAATCTCTTCAATCAGAATTAACAGAAAAAGTAACTGAGTTATCTAAATCTAAGGATGCACTTGGAGAAGAAAGTCTATCATATGAAGAAGAATTAAAGGCACAAAAATCAATATTAGATTATTATACAAAATCAGGTTGTAAAGATAATGTAGATGTATCAAGTTGTGGTAGTGCACAGTTACCTGCAGGTACTAAGTTCTGGAGACCATTATCATCTGGTTGTATAACAGAAAATTATGGCTATAGGATATGTCCATTCCATGGAAAAGAAATACATTCGGGTATGGATATGGCATGTGGAAATCATAAGATATATGCTGTATCTGATGGTAAAGTAAAATATACTGGTTATAGCCGTGGTGGATATGGAAATTATATCGTAATACATCACAATATAAATGGTAGAAAATATTCATCATTATATGGACATTTAGCTGCAATTTATGTTAAACAAGGTGATATAGTAAATAAAGATACTGTTATAGGATTAATGGGATCAACAGGAGCATCAACAGGAACACATTTACATTTAAATATATATAATGGCTGGTATTTACAAGCAGGTGAATCAGCATCATTAACGGACCCTAGAAATTATATTAATTTCCCAACATATAATGGCGGTGCATATGCTAGATTCGCAGATAGAACTACATATTATAATTAACAAAGAATAAGTATCCTTTTTAGGCTACTTTTCTTTATATAATAATTGAAAAAATATAAAAAAAATGTTATTATTAAATAAATAGTAGGAGGATAAAAATGGAAAAGAAAAGAAAAAATATATTAATTATTTCTATAATTTCATTGCTTATTTTGGTAATAATATTATATTTTATAATTAATAACATACAAATTAATAAAATATTATCTGCTAAATATGATGATATTAAATGTGTGGATTCTAATTGTAATGGGATAATTGCGAGCAAGAATGGTAAAAATAAAGAATTTGTATTATTAGATTCAAATGGTAAAATTATATCAAAATTTAAGAATAATAAAACAACATATAATATTAGTGTAATTAGTAAAAATTACTTTATATCTGTTGATCAAAATGATGATAACAAAACAACATATATACTGTATAATAAAAAGGGAAAACAAGTATATAAAACAAATGAAAAGTTAGAAAAAATAAATGATGAGTATATTTTAGTTAATAATGATAATGAAAAATATACAATTCTTTCTAAACATGGTGAAAAAAAATATTCAAATATTAATGAAATAAATATTCTTGATAATGGTAAATATATATATGCTCAAATAGGTAAAGAATATGTAATATTTAATGAAAAATTGGATAAAGTATTAACAAATTATACTGTGGATAAAGAAATTAAAGATAAAAATAATAAAACAATATATTTAATTATTAAAGATGTAAAATCTGAAGAATATAGTTATTTTGATGTAAAATCATCTAAAATAATTGGTGATAGTTTTAGTAGTTATAAAGAATCAGATAATGAAAATGAATTTTTAATAACAAGAAAAGTAAATAATTCAAAAGTAACATATGTATTATATAAAAATGGAAAACAAAAAAAATCAGAGAATAGCAAAAGCCAAATAGAACTTGTGAACGATATAAAATCGATTTTAAATAAAGATTATTATTTATATACATCTACAGTTTCAAATGAAGGTAATAAATATGTTTTAGTAGATAATTTAAAAGAAAATAGTATAGGAACATTTAACATAAAAACAAAAAAATATACAGAAATATATAAATATACAAAAACAAAAAATATGTATTCTACAGTAAACAAAATAGAATCAAAAAATAAAGAATATTATCAAATTTCTTGTGATTTAAATGCATGTGATACACCTGTCTCTGTTGTATATTATTTAACTGATAATAAAGAAATAATGAGAAATAATGATTCAGATAAAATAGTAAGAAATTATACTCAATATGAAAATAATTATAAAGTTATAAAATATGCGAAAAATGGAGAAAATGAAGATTATAATGGTAAATATGTTTTGTATGATAACAATAATAAAGAAGTTTCTAAATTAGATAATGAAATTGTAGTTATAGATAGTAAAATGATAATTGGAAATGATATATCTGATTCAAAAATAGCGTTATATAATTCTAAAACTAAAAAAATGTTAACAGAAGCACAAGGTGAAATAATAAATCTAAATAATGAAAAATTATACAAATATAAAACTGATAATAATGAAGAATTTATAGTTGATAATACAGGAAAAGAAATCGCACAAAAATCATCTAATGATGTATTAGTATATAGTGATGATTCCATTTTAAGTGGTGATAAAAGTATTGAAGTATATAATTTAAATACAAACAAAAAAATAAATTATTCTCTTACAAAAAATGAAGAAATTACTGATGTAACAAGTTCTACAATTAAACCTTATAAAGGATTAATATATGTTAATAATACAAAAAATAATTATTTTAAAATAATTAAGAATAATGGAAAAGAAAAAAAGATAAAAAAATTAACAATAAATAGAATAATGGAAAATGATGAAAAAAATGTAATAATAATTACAAAAAACAGTTCAAATAAATATGGTCTTTATATTATAAAATAAAATAATGTATAAAAATATAATAAATTGGTAAAC